>Ga0129314_1000243_pt1 | contig 66222 bp, 68 predicted proteins | sample O1111metagenome_FD_94431 | JGI IMG/M metagenome (GOLD analysis project Ga0129314, IMG submission 94431) | Orangutan individual fecal microbial communities from fecal samples from Wisconsin, USA - O1111 metagenome | ecosystem: Host-associated > Mammals > Digestive system > Large intestine > Fecal... | reverse complement strand
CATCCACCACTTTTTGCGATGAGATACGACTGCCGTAAAGGACCATATCAGCTGCCTGTCCCATAACGATCCGAAGCACAAAAGCCGGTATCGGCGGCATAAAGAAAGGGCGCTTCATCTCTTTCGCAAGCGTTTTCATAAACTTTGCATTGGTGGTGAACTCCGGTGCAACCGCGTTGTAAACACCCTGCATCGAAACATCTTCTACCGCTTTCAAGTAGAGGTGACACAGATCGTCGATATGGATCCAACTCAGATACTGTTTACCCGAAGCCAATGGCGCTCCCAATCCAAATCGGGTCGGCGCCATCATCCTACCAAAAGCGTCACTCTCTTTAGAGATTACAAAAGCCGTACGCAACGCTACCGTACGCATACCCAACTCATCCCGGAACCTGAAAGCTTCTGCTTCCCATTTACGGCAGGTACGGCTCAGAAAATCACTTTGCGAAGGATTATCCTCCTCCGTAAATATCCTCTCACCCGTTTCCTGTCCATAAAATCCTATTGCCGAAGCAGAGATAAACGCCTCCGGTTTTTTATCCATCTCTTTTACTGTCTCCAGCAATAATTTCGCCGTCTGGACACGACTCTCCACTATTTTCTGTTTCTTCAACCGCGTCCAGGAGCCATCACCCAGATTCGATCCTGCCAAATGAATGATTACGTCAGCTTGTTCCACCGCTTCTTTGTCAATCTCTCCTTTCCGGTAATCCCATCGATAACGTGGAATCTGTGCCTTGACATACCGTTCGCGACTCAGCCATATCACCCTGTAGCCTTTCCCGATGAGTAATTCCGATAGCCTTTTACTCACCATTCCCGATCCGCCTGTAATTAAAATCGTCTTCATTTGGTAATTATTCATTGAATCATTGAAGTTAGACGCTTGTTATATAAACAAAGAAAAGAGAACAATTGTTGCCCTCTCTTTATATATAATCAACAGCAGAATAGATTAAACAATTCCTCCCCTACAACTGTTACTTCATAAATAATACTAATAAGATAAGATTAATTATGCAAACTATTTATCACTCTGCCAACTCCCGGGGATTTGCCGATCACGACTGGCTGCAAACTGCACATACATTCAGCTTTGCCAATTACTACAATCGCGCCAGGATGCATTTTGGGGTTCTCCGCGTAATCAATGATGACCATATAGAGGGTGGGCATGGTTTCGGCACTCATCCCCACAACGATATGGAAATTATCACTATACCGCTGGAAGGCGATCTGGAACATCGCGACAGTATGGGTAACGGAGGTGTAATTCGCCATGGAGATATACAGGTAATGTCTGCCGGGACGGGAGTAAGCCACAGCGAGTTCAACGCTAACAGTGACCGGCCTGTGGAGTTGTTACAAATATGGGTCTTCCCCCGTGAGACAAGTATTGAGCCTCGATACGAACAGATACATATTGCCGATTCGGCAAAACCCAATGATTTTCAGCAAATCATTTCACCTTATAAGGATGATGAGGGATTGTGGATTCATCAGGATGCATGGTTCCACCTGGCTCATTTCGACAAAGGTATTTCGAAAGAATACCACCTCAAAAAAAGCGGAAACGGCGTCTATATTTTCGTCATCAGGGGAACTGCCAAAGTAGGCGAACAGATACTAAAAGAGAGGGATGGTTATGGTATCTGGGATACCGACCATTTCCCTCTCGAAGCATTGGAGAATTCGGAAATTCTCTTGATGGAAGTTCCAATGAAACTACCCAGATAATTTTTTTATTACACCACTGATTATCTTCTGCTCAACGCAATCATAATATAATAAAGTAGTGTAGCAAGCGAACTGAGCGCAGCTACCACATAAGTATATCCTGCCCAGCGGAGGGCGTCTACCGCCTGGTTATGGTTACTTGCATCGGTAATACCGGCACTGCTAAGCCAACGAAGCGCACGGTTGGTCGCGTTCTTCTCTACCGGCAGCGTGACAAAGCTAAAAAGTGTGGAGAGTGCAAACATCGCAATCCCGAACCAGAGAAGCATCGGAAAAGTTTCTATCAGAACAATCCCTGCGAGAATCACCCACATTACCCATTTGGAGGTAGATGAAATTACCGGTACCAGTGCCGACCTCATTTTCAGGGGGGCATACCCCACTGCGTGCTGAATGGCGTGTCCCGTCTCGTGTGCTGCCACCGCCGCGGCTGCCACACTGTAAGATCCATAGACGGGCTCACTCAGGTTAATTGTTTTATTCAACGGGTTATAGTGGTCTGTCAACCGTCCTCTCACCGAAATCACCTGTACATCGTAAATCCCGTTATCGTGCAGCATCTTTTCTGCCACCTCTTTCCCTGTCATTCCATTACGAAGAGGAATTTTTGAATACTTTTTAAATCGGCTCTGCAACGTACCCTGTACGATCCAGCCTGCCACTGCAATTGCAATAAATAAAATCCAGATTGTTGCCATTTGTTATAATTTGAAGATATATTTTTATACGATTATTTTATTTGTTTACATTAATCTGTTTTCTGCCTTAAAACAACTCATCGCCAACAAAAGTTCAAAAGTCAATTCAGATCAAAATGAATTGAAAAAATCCCTGTCACCGGAGAAACAGAACCGTCTGCAGGCAAAAGCTCTTGACTTTATCAGAACAAAAACCATGCCTGAATCAATCAATTTAGTAAAAGTGAGGAATAAATGAGGCTGAATGAATTATAAATTATGAGTTATAAATGAGTTTTTGAGGTATGAAATGAGTAAAAAAAGAGCGTCCGATTCAGGGACGCTCTCAAAATATCCGTATATAGTGTCAGTTACCTTATAATTGTTTGTGCACGGTCCGGTCCGAGTGAAACAATGGCGATGGGCACTCCCAATTCTGTTTCGAGAAAGGTGAGGTAATTATTAAACTCTTCAGGAAACTCGTCTTCCGATTGCATTTTAGTCATATCGGTCTGCCAACCGGGGAGCTCCACATAGACCGGTTCAATTCCTTCCGTGATATCATAAGGCAGGTCCTCCGTCTCTTCGCCATTCACCCTATAGGCCACACAAGCTTTGATAGTCTCAAAACTGTCCAATACATCGCTTTTGGTCATCACCAGTTTTGTCACCCCGTTCAGCATAATGGTATATCGCAGCGCTACCAGATCGATCCAGCCACAACGACGGGGTCTTCCAGTCACCGAACCATATTCGTTACCGTTATTACGCAGGCGCTGTCCGTCCTCATCAAACAATTCGGTAGGGAAAGGACCACTACCTACCCGTGTGCAATAGGCTTTAAAGATACCGTACACCTCACCGATCCGTCCCGGGGCTACACCCATTCCGCTGCAGGCACCGGCACATACGGTGTTAGACGAAGTCACAAACGGATACGAGCCGAAATCTATATCCAGCATCGATCCCTGTGCACCTTCGGCCAATACCGATCCTCCTTCTGCCAGGTGTTTGTTAATGAAATGCTCGCTATCGATGATGGTGAACTCCTTCATCTTCTCAATTCCGGCAAACCACTGCTTCTCGAGTGCGGGCAGGTCATACTCAAATTCATATTGGTCGAGCATCTCTTTATGGCGCAGCACTGCGTTGCGGTATTTCTCCTCGAAGTTATGGAACAGGTCTCCTACCCTCAATCCGTGGCGTCCGATCTTATCGGTATAAGCCGGGCCGATTCCCCGTCCGGTAGTGCCGATTTTGGCATCACCCATCGCCTTTTCAGAAGCGGCATCCAGTAACCGGTGCGTAGGTAGGATAAGATGCGCCTTTTTAGAGATAAAGAGCCTGTCGGTGAGCATGTGCCCCGCTTCTTCAAGTCCTTCTACCTCCTGTTTAAAGAGTGCAGGATCAATCACCACCCCATTTCCGATAACATTTATTTTCCCATCCTGGAAGATACCCGACGGGATCGACTTCAGGATATATTTTTTTCCTTCGAATTCTAGTGTATGTCCCGCATTGGGGCCACCCTGAAACCGTGCTACCACTTCATATTGGGGTGTAAGCACATCTACCACTTTACCTTTACCTTCATCGCCCCACTGGAGCCCTAAGAGTACATCAACCTTCATTTTTATCTTTCATTAAGCTGTTTGTCTTGTTTCATCTGAAATATACTCGTTTGCAGTCAAATCAAATCCTGCAACGACATGTCAATTCAGCATTTATCATCTCCTGTTCGCTGCACCGTTCCTCACTTTTTAGCCTGATTACCACCTTTTTTTTGTTGTCTAATTTCATTTTTCCGTTCCAGCCGCCTCAATTCCATCCGTTTAGCATGAATACACTTGCTGCATGTACCATAGATATAGGTGCTATAATAACTCACCTTGAATTTCCTGATCTTTTTGAGTTGGGTGGGTGTCAGTAGATCACCTGTCATCTCACGCACTTCTCCACAGGTAGTACAGATCAGATGATCATGGTTCTCATTGCCGTAAGCCCGTTCATATTTCGAAATATTCGCTCCAAACTGATGTTTCACTACCAGCCCGCAATCGAGCAACAACTGAATGGTGTTATAAAGCGTGGCACGACTCACCCGGAAGTTCACTTCAATCATCGAGTTATAGAGCGAGTCCATATCAAAATGTCCCCGCACAGAATAGATATGATCGAGAATAGCGAATCGTTCGGGTGTTTTTCTATGCTTATGAAGTGTCAGATACTCCATAAACTCATTTCTTACCTGTTGCTTCAATTTTTGAGCACCATCCATAGACTGCAAAATTATGCTATTTTTTTGATTTTCCTCTGTTTTTCTATTGAAAAATTCAAGATTCCAAATTCCAAATTCAAGATTCAACAATTACCTAACCACTTAGGCACATAGGCACTTTTCCACTTCTTAACTTCTCAAATCATTTTTCCGTTTCCGAATGATAAAAGAAAGCCGGGATGCACGGCCCGCTCTCGTTGTGATAAGCATCTGAGGTGGTGATATAGTAATAATAAGCTTTATCATCATCTTTTGCAGGGTAGCGGAACAACGGTTCACGCAATCCTACCGCCATCAGGTTTTCCGGTCTGTCGAGGCTCAACGTATCGGTTTCACTCCGGTAAACATTATAAGTTACTCTTTCTTCGCCGTTCCTTTCCCACGAAAGTTCAAATATCCCTTCTTCATTTTTCTCCGCCCGCAGGTCATGCGGGCTATTAGGCACTAAGTCACTCAACCAGGTCATAGGTGGCAATTTTGCCGGGTATTTGTAATACTCCCTCAACTCATGCAGAACCCCTTTCGTATTGGAGAGCACATTTTCAGTACGGAAATAAGCCTGCCCGTGCGTGTCCGTACGACGGGTATAATCTACCTGATTCAGGATATCCCGGTGCGACCATCCTAGTTCAATCATCTGGTAAGCTCCCAGTCCCGGCACTACGATCCGACCGTTAGCATGCTTCAACCAGTCATCCACAAAAGGGTAAAAGAGTCCCTCCTTATAATACATCATCGGATAGATCGCATCATGCTTTCCCATCATCATCCACTTACCGGCATCCTGCGATACCGTCTCCAGCGCAGTCCATCCCCCTCCGTTATTACCCAAGGCCCGGTACCGTCCCAGCGGGGCGCTACTCACCTGCACCCACGGCTTCAACGCCTTCACCTGGTCGTACGCTTTCGTCACAAAGCGGGTAATATTATCCCTGCGCCATTCATCCCGCGTCTTCCCTTTGCCATGCAGCCGGTACATTCCATCGTCGGGAAAGCGTCCCCTGTTATCCGGATAGCGGATATAATCGAAATGGATACCATCCACATCATAGCCGGTGACGATCTCTTTCACGATAGAGAGCAGGTAATCATCCGTACGAGGGTTTCCGGGATCGAGAAACCATTCCCTTTGAAACTGTTTGGTGATGGATGGATTCTTTTTTATTACCGACTGTGCTCCGAGGCTACGCACATGACGATCATTCCCCAAAGGATAAGTAACTATCCATGCATGACATGCCAATCCCCGTTTATGACACTCTTCCACCACAAATGCAAGAGGATCGAACCGTGGACGTCCCGCCCCTGTAGGGGCAATTAAGCTCGACATTGGTTCGATACGTGAATTATAGAGCACCTCTCCCCTGCCCCTTACCTGGAATATCACCGTATTGAAATTGTGCTTCTTCAGATTATCCAGAATTTCCGTCAGCTCCCTTTTCTGTGCTTCGACACTTGTGCGGTTGCGCGGCCAGTCCAAACCGTAGTTGGTAGTCAACCAAACCGCTCTCACTTCCGTTGCAGGCGGTTCGGACGCAAACAACCCCGTCATGCCGGTCAAAAATAAAATCAGCAAGAGAAATATTTTGTACATAATATGAATTTGCAATTCTCGTTATAGTGCAGTATCACTTTGAGAATACAAATTTAGTATAAAAAAGTGAATAATTTTGGGCACAATACATTTTGCCATTAAACAAAAAACAGTTTACTTTGTCTCATACAGAGAATTGATATCCATAAGAGTACAAATATGGCAACTATAGTTTTAAAATACGACGCACGAAATCCCAAAGCAAAAAAAACAATCGAACAGGTATTGGCTTCTGGCTTGTTTGAAAAAAAAACAGGATTGGATGAAGCCATCGAAGATGTTAAGTCTGGCAAGGTTTATTCTGCAAAGAATGCAAAGGACATAATAGCACAGTGTTCGCGATAATTTATGTATACTATTCAATATTCGAACAAATTCAGAAAAGATCTTAAACGTGCCATAAAACGTGGATACGACATATCTTTATTGGAAAAAGTGATTGAATTATTACAGAAAGAGGGCACACTTCCGGAACAATACAAGCCACATAAATTGTCTGGTAAATATGCGGGTCTAAACGAATGTCATATAAAACCTGATTGGCTTCTCGTTTGGGATCAGAACGACAAGGATTTAATTCTTTTATTTTTAGCTACCGGCACTCATTCCGACTTATTCTAACCTTAATTATGACAGAGAAGAGATGGCTGGCAGCCTATGTGAAGATGCACCACGAAAAGAAGGTACGTGACCGTCTTATAGCAATGGGTATTGAGAACTTCCTACCCGTACAGGAGGAAGTAAGGCAGTGGAGTGACCGCAAGAAGAAAGTGGAACGGGTGCTTATTCCCATGATGATCTTCGTTCGTGTCGATCCCAAAGAGCAACGAACTGTCATCACCCATCCCTCCATATCGCACTATCTGACACTACGGGGCGAGCATAAACCTACAGAGATTCCGGAAGATCAGATGGAACGTTTCCGTTTCATGCTTGACCATTCCGAGAGCACTGTCAATTTCAGTGTCGACGATCTGCAAACAGGAGAGAAAGTGCGCGTGATTAAAGGCCCGCTTACCGGCCTCGAAGGAGAATTGGTCACTGTGGAGGGTAAATCCAAGATTGTTATTCGAATCCATCAATTGGGTTGCGCCGAAGTGGAGATGAGTGCTTCCTTGGTGGAAAAAATGATGTAACTACAAGAAATGAAATGACTTTACTACAAGAAATAACTAACACTATCTACAAATGGAAAAAGGCTGTTAGGCCAAAGTAGATAGTCGTGTTTTTTTGTATCTTTGCAGTATAAAACAATCCAGACTGAATTATGATTATAGCTATCGATTTCGACGGGACAATTGTGGAACATGCATACCCTAAGATTGGTAAACCCATCCCTTTTGCTATCGAAACGCTTTTACAGATACAAAAAGAGGGGCACAAACTGATCCTGTGGACAGTGCGAAGAGGCCGCCTCCTGCAGGATGCTATCGACTATTGTGCCCAACGGGGACTCTATTTCTACGCGGAAAATGAGAACTACCGGGGTGAAAATAAAGAGTTGGGAGAAGAAGTTTCACGTAAACTGGGCGTTGATATGTTTATCGATGACCGCAATCTGGGCGGGCTTCCCGACTGGGGTACCATTTACAATGCTGTCAAAGCGACTGCCGAGGGAAGCAATGCATTACAAATCATGACTGGACAATCGGTACATTCCGAAATAAAGCAAAAAAAAAGAGGCGGTTGGTTTGCCGCCATTACTGGTCGCGGAAAATAACTATACTATTATTGTAGGTTATCAAAATAACCACTATTTTTGTTACTTTATTACAATTTCCAATCAATTATAAGGAAAACTTATATACTTTGTAGGCTAAGTAAGTTGAAACTGGCCCTATTATGGCAGTACAACAGCCTAAAATGACTAAACTTGTTGAAACATATGCATAGAGAGTATAAATTTATTGGCTTGCTAACCTTGCTGTTATTTCTAACTGGCTCTTTATTTGCCCAGGTAAGTGACCAGCAGGCAATTCAGGAATTAAAAAAATATGAAAACTCGGGGATGTCACAGCAACAGATTCTGATCGAACTGAGTAAAAAGGGAATTACAGCAACCCAACTGCAACGTATTAGGGCTCATTACGAAGAGGGACAAAATGTTACCGACGGGGGGATAGATTCCAATTATGACCCGTCAGAAAACAGTTTCCGAGATGTGTCAGAAATTCCTGTAATAACCGCGCGTACCGAACAGACGGAACCTGAGAATCAGATATATGGACAGAATTTCTTCACCTCCGGAAACCTTACTTTTTCTCCCAATATGAATATGCCCACTCCCGCCAATTACATACTTGGTCCCGGGGACCAATTGATTATAGATGTATGGGGGAATTCCGAGTTAAATGTGAATTACACCATCACACCCGATGGCTATATCACCGTACCTGGCCTAGGGCGGATCATGCTGAACGGATTAAACATACAGCAGGCCGAATCGAAAATACGTAATGAATTCTCCACGATTTATTCAGATCTGGACTCTCCCACTCCTGGCACATTCCTGGCCATCTCCGTAGGCAATGTACGTACCATCAAAGTAAATGTAATGGGTGAAGTAAAAACGCCCGGTACCTATACCCTTTCGTCCTTTGCATCGGCATTTCATGCGCTCTATGTCTCGGGAGGTCCATCTACCATAGGAAGCCTTCGCAATATCCGCATTTTCCGTGGAGGAAGAAATGTAACTACAGTCGACCTATATGAGTACCTGATGAAAGGTAACAACACGTATGATATCAACCTTCACGATGGAGATATCGTAATGGTGGAACCTTATAGCACCTTGGTACAAATCACCGGAGAGATAAAACGCCCCATGTGGTACGAGATGCGCGAAGATGAAACACTCCAGGATTTGATCCGTTTTGCCGGTGGATTTAGCGGCAATGCATATCGGGCCAATGTCACCTTGCACCGGAAGGGTATCAATAGTATGGAAGCATTCACCCTTAACCAGTCCGACTATGCATCTTTCAACTTACAAGATGGAGACCAGATTGGTGTCGGCAATATCCTTGACAAATTCTCCAATATGGTCGAGATTACAGGATCTGTCGAGCGTCCTGGAAGATACGCATTAGGAGACCGTATCAGCACTGTTCGAGATTTAGTGGAAATCGCCTTAGGGCCTACGGGAGATGCTTACCTGCAACGAGTATTACTCTATCGAGAGCAGGATGATCTGCGACAGACTATGGAATCTTTCGATCTCAATGCCCTACTCAATAACCGTATTCCGGATATTTCTTTAAGAAAGAATGACCGACTGCATATACCGTCCATCTTTTCCATTGAGGACAGTGTTACTATATCCGTGGGAGGTTCTGTACGTGCTCCAGGCAACTACCCTTTCGCTATGAATATGCGTCTCGAGGATGCCATTTTACGGGCTGGAGGCCTCGGAGAAAATGCATCCACAGCACGAATCGATGTATTCCGCCGTATCAAGGATCCGTCCAGCACTGCCATTCCGTCAACTATGAGTGAAACATATACTTTCACGCTGGAGGAGGGAAAAATAGTATCGAGCGACCCATCGTTTGTGTTACAACCATTCGACCAGATTATCGTACGCCGTTCACCAAGCTATGATCCCCAAAGGAACGTTACTATAGAAGGTGAGGTCCTTTTTGAAGGACAATACGCTAAAGAAACTCGAAATGAACGACTATCGTCATTAGTGAAAAGAGCAGGAGGATTAACCGAATATGCTTATGTGAAAGGAGCAAAACTTAGACGTAGGTCGACTCCTGAAGAGATACAGAGAAGCCGTACCGCGTTAATGACCCAAGCCAGGATGGAGAGCGACTCCACTTTTATCAACAGCATCGATCTCACCATGCAGTATATAGGAATCGACCTGGAGAAGGCATTGAAAAGACCCGGTGGAGATGATGATATTATTCTTAGGGAGGGAGATATACTTATCATACCCCAATTGACCAATACGGTGAAGATTTCGGGAGGAGTGATGTATCCTAACACTGTCAACTACAATAAACGGATGAGTCTCGACAGCTATGTGCGTCAGGCAGGAGGGTATTCACGGCTGGCAATGAAAAGTAAACCCTTTGTGATCTATATGAACGGTAAGGTCGCTACCGGTCGATGGGCGAAAATAGAACCCGGCTGCGAAATTGTAGTACCTGAAAAACCTGATCGGGAACCAATGTCTATACAAGGAATACTGGGTATTTCAACTTCTATTGCTTCCATTGCCCTGTTAATCAGCAATCTTGTTAAATAATCAAATAAAAATAGATTTATGATACAAGATAAAGACATATCAAATTATAAGAATCAGGTTTCCACATCAGACACAACCGATGAAATTGATCTTACAGATATCCTGCGGCAGCTATGGGTAAAGCGCCGGTTTATCCTAAAGGTTACTGTTGTTTTTTTTCTGTTGGGATTATTTATTGCACTGTTCTCCCCGGTAAAATATACCGCGCACTGCACGGTCGTGCCGCAAAGCGGAAAAGGCGGATCAGGCAGTAATTTGGGCGGTCTTGCCGCCATGATGGGGGTCAATATCGGTGCGGGAGCCGGTGCAGGGGAAACCCTCTCCCCTAACGTTTATCCGCAGATAGTAAAAAGCGTGCCTTTCACCCGCGAAATTATGCAAACCCCCATTAAGGTAGAACGATCCGAAGGAAAAGAAATTACGCTGTACGATTACTATACGGACAAGCAATTCCAACCGTTCAATCTTATCGGAAGTATCAAAAAATATACCATCGGATTGCCCGGCGTATTGATCGGCGCGATTCGCGGAAGCGATACACAGGAAAAAACGATATCCCCTCCCGATACCGTTTCACCGCCCACCCTCAGCAAAAAGGAAGAACAGATATACCAAGCTATTCAGGGATCCATGCAACTGAACCTGAACTCAAAAGATGGGTATATTACTATCGGATATATTTTTCCTGAAGCAGAAGCCGCGGCCCGGATTACTGATCAGGTACGCAAAACACTTGAACAATACGTAACGGCATTCAAATCGGAGAAGATGGAAGATAACCTTGCGTTCGTGCAACAAAGTTTTGACGAAGCACAAAAGGATTTTCAAGAAAAGCAAGTGCGCCTCGCCACCTTCCAGGATGCTAACCGGGGACTTACCACCGCTTCGGCGCGTGCTACCGAACAGCGACTCCGCAGCGAATATGATATCGCCTTTACTGTGTACAATGAATTAGCCAAACAATTGGAGCAAGCCAAACTGGCAGTAAAGGAATCCAAGCCGGTGCTTACGGTGATTGAACCGGTGGTAGTCCCTGTACAGAAAAGCGCCCCGAGACGAAGCATTATTTTAGTCGGTTTTACTTTTCTGGGAGTCGTGTTCAGTATCGGATGGGTATTTATAAAACCTTTCTTCGCCGAAATAGCCCAAGGCGTGAGCCAAAGCAAAGAAGCAATATCTCAATAACGAGCCCGACCATTACACCCGCAAGGAACAGGGTATGGTTACGCCGGGAAGAAACCTTTTTTTCTTTCAACCTATCCTCGTCGGTTTGCCTATCCACCGCAGACACCTCACTCTTTTGCTCCAGGACACGGCTTTCCCGTTCACCGCTCCACTCGTCGCGCCGCGTTTCCTCATTTCCCGCCACCTTTTCGTAGCGGCTGCGTATATGTGTGATGATCTCGCTTGCCACCGGCTGTTTGCCGGTCACGCTGTCCGGTGGCGCGGAAGTATCATAATGTATCTCGTGCCTGTGACTGTCACTTTTGATATGGATATTCTCCTTGCTTGCCCGTTTCAGGTCTGTCCGGAGAAAGGCTATCTGCTTCTCTTTCTTCATCAAGCTGTCTTTTAACACTCGTACGGCGATACTGTCGGTACGGGTCACCACCCTCTCCGTCACCACCTGCCGGGGTTTGCATCCCGCCACTATCAGCAGTAGTACCACCATGGCTATCCGCAAGGCCGCCAGGAATTTCTTGTAATACCCGGCTATCAGTTGCGCCCGGTCGAGTCCGTTCACTATCCTGCGTGCATTGACCGGATCCTCCTTCCGGTGGTTGAAATAATTCTCCAGCGACACCCCCGTGAAATCACCCCGTGTAGAAACACCCTGCGTCATCCCCTCTATCATGATGCTTGCCGAGATATCGGGATCGAGTGCCAGTTCGGGACACGCCAGCAAGGGAATTCCCAACAACCGCCCTATCTTTTTGTAGTTCTCATACCAGGTCAGTTGCACATCGCCGCGGCCAAAATACAACTTGTCGGGATAGCTGTACGGCGTGCCATCATACTTACGCTTCTCTCCATAGGGCTTTCCCTTTCCCTTCCCTATCTCCTCCACCGGCTGCATGGTGAATGCAGTCTCGTGGTATGAAGTGGCCAGCATATACGCCCGCCATCTCTCGTCTTCAATGCCATGCCGGTCAAATGCCTCTATTTTCACTTCTATTCCGTCCTGTTGTGCGGAGGAAAGCCGCCCGCTGAAGAGCGACTGCCCTATTTCCAAGTAAAATATATCCTTATCCATGATGCTCTCTTTTAAAGGTACCCATTGGCGGCTTCCGCAGCCTGCAATCTTCCACTTCGCAATAGTGGTAATCGCCATCTTTACGCCATGCCAATTCCTGCTCCACCATTTTCTCCAGACCGGTGATCCGGCGGTGATCTTCCACCCGCTGCAACTGTAGCAGCTCGGTATGTGCCACCGTACGTTCCAGCAAACCCATCATTTCCGTCGCCGCCGAGGCGTCCTCTTTTTTGGCGGCCGCCTCCGACTGCACCGCCTCGCTTTTTTTGATGCGCCTGTTTTCCTTGTGGTTGATCACCATCGAGATCAATCCTCCCAATGCTCCCCCACCAATAAAAGAACTGAGCGAGAAAAGCCAGTCACTCTGTATTTGAAGTAAGCCTATCATTGCGTGTAAAGTGTAAAAGAGCCGCCCCGCGGCGGGGCGGCTCCGGATTAAAAACCATCATCCGGCCACCACTTCATGGCTGCCCGCATACATCGTGTCAGACACCATGGTGCCATCTTCCGAGATAAACACCGCGAATGCTTCCACCTTGTCGCCCTCCCACGAAGGCGGCATACCCAAAGATCCGCTACCGGCACCTCTTGTCCCGGCATCCATGTCATACACCGCCTCCCCTTTGTCAGGGTTGTAAGCGATGAGCATCGCCCGGTCTGCCTCCGAGGCATTGTTGATCACGCCCGTGTCCCACACGAAATTCAGCGATCCCGCTTCAGGAGCAGCCGTCATATGGTTCGCAATGTACAACGCACCTCTTGCCACAACCACCTTCGGATAATCGATTTCGAAACCGGGGTACGTCCCTTTCACGGCATGATGGATGTTGTACGACACCGCCGCGCTGAAAGCACTGTTCCTGGGGCCGGCACTCTGCTTGAACCCCACCCGGATCACCGGGAGAATGGTCTTCACGAATTTGGCGACCAGCGAGAACTTGCTCCGTTGCATGCGCTGCTTCTCAGTCCGCGGGTTCCTCACGCTTGAGGGCAAACTGCGGATGTAAGCGATACTCTTCCACGAGGCGCCCACCACGTTACCTACTTTCCCGGAAAAACCTCCCAGGATACCTTTTTTAATTGTTCCCATAATTGTAAATGTTTTAATTGTTCAACATAACGGACTTGGCCTTATCCGCGGGCAAAGTAGGCGATTCCCCCCGGCCTGTGCAACAATCGGTCAATTTGTCTCCCACAGTCCCTTCTTGTCCTTCATTTTCCCCCGTTGTCTCTCTCCCTCCTCATTTTTCACTTTTCATTCTTCATTCTTCATTCTTAACTCTTAACTCTTAATTTTCAACTTTCCCATTGTAATTCTCCTGCAGCAGTGCGAGGATATCCGACTTCCGGTAGTAACACTTCCCGCTCACCCGCGAGTATGGGAGAAGCCCGCTGATGCGCCATCGTTGCAACGTGCGTGGGGAAACCTGCATTTTCAGGAGCACGTCCTGCCCGTCGATCCAGTTCGACCATTCGGTTAAATCAATCTGTTTCATAAGCACCTCCATATTTAAAATATAAACACCCCTTCCGGTTTGGGAAAGGGGTGTGAATATACGTCCCGGGAAATTGGATGTAACCAGGTTTGTAATGGACAGTTTCACTTATGAAACAGGCTCCATGTCGTTTACTATTTTTTGTTCTATCAACGGGAACAATTCCTTGAAGAGGGCTGCCACATTCCTGAGATTTTTCAGGGTGCTTTTCCGGTCGAAGTCGATGGACAACACCCCTCTGATATGCTGGTAACTTTTACCGGTCAATTTATGGATAAACCTTGCCCATTGGGTTTTGTCGGAGTTGGAAAAATTCAGGCCCAGTTCGTTGAAAAGATAATAGAAAGTCAGTACAATTTCCATCACGGTCATTCCTCCCTTACCGGCTTCGCGCGTTTTTCTGTCCAACTGTTTTTTCAGGTCATCGGTCGTTTTCTCCCACATGGCAATTTCCACCTCTTTCCGGGCAAGAGTCACCCTTAGTTCTTCTATTTGGTTTTTAATGATATAAGGCTTACAGTAACTCATATAAAACTCCTTGAAAAGCTCCCAGAGTTCATTTTTCTTTGCCAGGCATTCTTCCGTCAATTCTATGTTAAAGTGTTCAAACAAGCAATGGATGATAGCCTCCACGGCCTCTTGCCATTCCTCCCTGGCATTTTCGTAAACCTCCTTCATTTCCTGAAGGGCGTAAGGATTTTCTTCTTTGGGTTCGCAAATCTTCATCGTGGCGAAATCACAAAACTCGTTCCTGCCTTCGGCGATGATATTATATGCGTAAACAAAAGAATCATCCCCTTTCATAGCATGGAGCATCTCCAACCGCACCGGGAGCGCGATGGAGGGATCTACTTCCTCTTCACGCGGTACAAAATTCTCCTCTGCCCTTTTCCGGGCATCGGCAAAAAGATAGCGGTTAAAATAAATCTCTGTCCTGATTTTATCATCCCTCAGAGGATACAACTCACGAATCGCTTTTTTAACGTGGGTGTAATAATAGATATCATCCCTTCGATGGGCAAGGTATTCTTTGGCTCTCATAACGGATTATTGAAAAAGGTTCCACACGATTGATTCCACACGCAATTTCCACAAAAATAATTATTTTTCATTATTGTATGACATCAAAAGTGGTTTTTTTACACTTGTGAACGGTTCCGGCTTAATTATTCACCGGATTAAAGCCCCTATCAAGCCCTCACTTTCTCCGGTACAATTCTATTGTAGCTCTATTCTAACTCTATTGCAACTCTATAAAAATATAGACTTACAGTTACTTTTGTTCCTCAAAAAGTTGCTTTTGATCCCGATATTTATTATAATTGCAAAGTGAAACAACCTCAAAATGAATGATCATGGGAACAATTGATTTTTCCAAATCCATAAAGTTGTCCGGCAAGATAGGGCCTGTGATTGCTTATGTGACAAAAGATGGCAAACAAGCGTTCAGAAACTACACCAAACCCCAAAACCCACGTACCCCCAAACAGATAGCACACCGTACAAAATTTGCACTTGCCAATCAAGCACTATCCCCACTCAATAAAATTATCAAGCGGGGCTACCCCGACGATAAAAATGCCTACAGGAAACTGGTTGGCAAAGCCTATCACGAAGCTGTCACGGGCGACTATCCCCACTACTCTTTCGATTACGGCAAGGTGCAAGTAGCTGCGGGCAAACTGCAATTGCCTGCCGACATCTACTTCCAATTCCACCCTCTTTCCCACACAATCTCGCTTGGCTGGAATCCGCAACTTCCCTTGTCCTCACAACCGGGAAGCGATAACGACAAGCTCTATGTGGTTTGTTTCAATACCGAAAGGCCTTTGGAAGTGAAAACGCTCAATGGGGGTATTCGTGCTGCCGGCAAAGCATCTGTCAAGCTTCCGGGAGATTGGCAGCTGGATACGACCCATTTCTGGATTTACCTCGTCGCTCACGACTTGCAGGAAAATTCCAATAGCATTTATCTTATACCCGTACTCGAATAATATTGTGAAAGTGTGGAAGTGATATTTTCCCTACTGTAAAAGATTCTGACATTACGATTTTTGTTGTACTTTTGTACGTTCGTAACAAGACTACCGCACAATTGAACAATGTGACCGGTAGTCACGAAGTGTGCTTACATGTGCCAAGAGATAAATATAGAGGTAGATTCGCTATGAACACTTGGAAAATCAACAGAGCTAAAAAAACAGTTTTTTTAATTAATTTATGAATCAATAAAATTTTGTCTATGAAGAATATCTCTATGAAGAATATCTTTATTCCTTTTGTTTTGGTTTTATTTATTATTTTCACTACACACTCCTGCCTTATAGATATCCCTAAAGAGATTTTCATAGACTCATCCCCTTTCAATAACCTTGACGAAAAAGGGAATATTCAATTAGGGAAACAATCAGAGTTGGTAATATTAATTCCTGATATACAAAACTACATATCTTATTTAGATAACCAACGGGGATTCGAAAGTATTATTGATCGTATTATTGAAATGAATCAGATTGGATATAAAGTAAAAGCTGTTATCCAAGTGGGTGATATCACCAATATGAATTCTCCGGATGAATGGAGAGCAGCACAATCGCTTTTTGATAAACTAAAGAAAGCGGGGATTACACACATACTAACTACCGGTAATCACGATTATGGGTTAACAGGAAAAACTGAGTCCCGAGATACCTATTTCAGCGATTATTTTGATTTTTCACAGCAATCTTTCTTTCGAGAAAGCTATCTTGACAATTATGAAAATAGTCTTTTTGAGATTAAGGTACATAATACTCCCATACAGATAATAGCGCTGGAGTTTGGCCCCCGCAATAGTGTCTTGGAGTGGGCAGATAAAGCCATGGATAAGGACAAGATGAGTATATTGGTAACACATGCTTATCTGTTTAAAGATAAAGAACGCTATAATTGGAAAGAAAAGTCTAAATCGCAGAATATTTCTCCATACAATTATGCCCAAAACTATAAAGCTTTTGGAGGAACTCCTACAGATATAAACGATGGGGAAGATATCTGGCAAAAACTTATTTATCCCTCCGAAAACATCCGATTTGTTATGTGTGGCCACAAAACCAAACCTGATTATATTGGGAATCTGATCACAGAAAATATCAAAAAGAAAAATGTGTTACAAATGCTATTCAACACACAGGATTTTCCAAACGGAGGGGATGGATGGATGCAAATTCTCGAATTTAAAAATGACAAAAAAACAGTAGAGGTTAAAACATATTCAAGTGTTTATAATAGCTGGAATACAGATTCTCTTCATCAATATAGATTTACATACAATTAATACAAATTAGCCGGGGTACTTATTATAATTCCAATATTAATATTATACACAAACTATGCAAGCAGTTATTTTGGCGGCCGGTATGGGACGCCGTTTAGGGGAGTTAACCCAAGAAAACACAAAATGTATGGTCAAGGTGAACGGTGTTACACTCATTGACCGCCTATTGAGCCAACTATCGTCGATAGGCTCTTTAGAACGGGTTATCATAGTTATCGGATATAATGGAGAGAAACTCAAACAACATATTGGAAATCAATACAACGGTCTAAAGATAGAATATATTGAGAATCCGATTTACGATAAAACGAATAATATCTATTCACTTTCTCTGGCAAATAAAGAACTTCAAGAAGATGATACGCTACTCATTGAATCAGACTTGATCATCGAAGATTCGCTTATTAACACAATCATTGAGAATCCATATCCTAATCTGGCTTTAGTCGATAAATACGAAACATGGATGGATGGGACAATGGTTAAATTAGACGATGACCATAGGATTATTGAGTTTGTCTCCAAGCAAAATTTTGATTATAAAGAGATAGCGCAATACTATAAAACGATCAATATTTATAAATTCAGTCGTGATTTTCTGTGTAATCAATACGTCCCTTTTTTAAATGCCTACACGCAAGCATTGGGAAATAACGAGTACTATGAACAGGTTCTACGTATAATAACCTATTTAGATAATTGTGATCTCAAGGCCTTACCAATCCAACACGGGCAGAAATGGTATGAGATAGATGACATACAGGATTTGGATATTGCCGAAACTCTTTTTGCTTCAGAAGAAGATCAACTCCCATTGTTCCAAAAAAGATATGGAGGATATTGGAGGTTCCCCCGATTATTAGATTTTTGTTATCTGGTGAATCCGTTTTTTCCTCCTCGAAAAATGAAAGATGAGATAAAGTCAAACTTTGATGTTTTGCTGACAGAATATCCTTCAGGAATGAGGGTAAATTCCTTATTGATGGCGAAATATTTTGGTATTGAAAGAGATTTCGTTTCTGTAGGAAATGGGGCTGCAGAATTGATTAAATCCCTAATGTCGAAATTAGATGGCATAATCGGAACGGTTATGCCTACTTTTGAAGAATACCCCAACCGATATAATCCCGATAAAACAATTTCTTTTATTCCGGAAAATAGCGACTACAGTTACTCTGCTTCTGATATAATTGGGTTTTTCAATAACAAACCCATTGATACGCTGTTATTAATCAATCCCGACAATCCTTCCGGAAATTTTATCCCATACAATGATCTTATTCATATAATTGAATGGTCTGTCCTAAAGAAAATAAAGATTGTAATAGATGAGTCTTTTGTAGATTTTAGCGATGAACACGCTACGAACTCATTATTGAAAAACCAAACATTGTTGCAATACCCCAATCTCATTGTAATTAAAAGTATCTCCAAATCGTATGGTGTACCCGGATTAAGATTGGGATTGCTGGCTTCTTCGGATAAAGAACTTATAAACTTCATAAAAAAAGATGTTTCCATCTGGAATATTAATTCTTTTGCTGAATTTTATATGCAGATTTTCGGTAAATACGAAAAGGACTATCAGAAAGCATGTGTCAATTTTATCGAGGAGAGAAAATTATTCTTCAATGAATTAAAACAAATACCGTGGCTTAGGGTTATTCCCTCTCAGGCCAATTATTTTTTATGTGAGATATCGGATAAATACAGCTCCAAAGATCTGGTAAAAATTTTATTACTGCATCACAACATCTTGATAAAGGATTGTAGCACAAAAGATGGATTCGAGGGAAAGAATTATGTGCGCATTGCTATTAGGGATCGTAGAGACAATGAGCAAATTGTCAATTGCTTAAAAACATTATAGGTAGAACATGAAGATAGTCGATTTTAATCAGATAAGAGATTTGGAGTTAACTGCCGAGGAGATGTACTCTTGGACGGAAACAGTCTGGAAACTACAAGACACATTTATTTTACCCCCTAAATTAAAAATGTGGCAGGGAGAGAGTGGTAGATATATCACAATGCCCTGTGTATTGCCACAATACGACATTGCAGGAGTAAAATTTATTAGTAGAAACGTAGATGATGTGAACGGTATTCCGGCAAGAAATTCGAATATTATGCTTCAGAACTGTTCGAAACATGGGTTACTTGCTGTTATGGATGGCACCTATATCACCAATATGAGAACTGGTGCTAATGCGGCATACAATGCTATCACATTCTCCAAAGAAAATCCAAAAACGATGGCGATATATGGCCTTGGAATAACAGCAAGAGCTTTCCTATTCTTTTATGCAGCGATGCATAAAGAACCGATTCTGATCAAACTGATGAAATATAAGGATCAGGCTGAGCTGTTCATGGCAGAATTTGAGAAATACAGTCACCTCTCTTTTGAAATATGCTCCTCTTTAGAAGAATTGTTCAGTTCCGATATCATTGTGTCAAGTGTTAGTTTTGCCAGAAAAGAATTATGTGAAATAGACGTCTATCTCCCGGGCTGTACCATTGTTCCAATTCATACAAGTGGATTCCAGAATTGTGATCTGGCATTTGAGAAAGTAGTTATTGATGATATAGATCATGTAAAGGAGTATCGCTATTTTGATATCTTTAAGGAAAAGATGCTAAGAATAACCGACGTGGCAAATGAGAAAGTGAAAGGAAGAGAATCAGAAACAGAAAGAATCATTATTTACGATGGAGGAATAGCTATTCATGATCTATTTTTCGCAATGAAAATTTTAGAGAAAATTGGGGATAGTGTCATTCAAATACCTATGCCCTATCCAAAAACAAGATTTTGGTTATAGTAGTTTTATTTTTGGCATAACGTATTAGAGAAAATACATGGCAGAGTCACTGAAACAACAAGCAATATTTGGCATAATTTGGAGTTCCATTCAAAAATTTGGAACTCTAATTATTTCCTTTCTTTCTAATCTTGTTTTAGCACGTCTTCTAAGCCCTACTGATTTTGGGACTATCGGAATTTTAATGGTATTTATTGCTCTATCTGGGACGTTAGTGGACGGAGGATTTGGTTCGGCATTGATTCAAAAAAAAAATCCTACTAATACTGACTACTCCACTATTTTTTACTGGAATATTATTCTTGCCATATTTCTTTACGCCTTTTTATTTCTTACAGCTCCCGCTATTGCATCTTTCTATGATGAATCAGCGTTGAGTGAATTATTGAGGGTTTTGGGAATAATACTATTGATCAATTCTTTTAATATTATTCAGTCAAACATATTGACCAAAAACCTAAAATTTAAAGTTTTAGCACAAAGAGATCTTATTTCAACCTCTATAGGTGCAATCGTTGCAATTACTTTAGCTTACAAGGGATTCGGGATATGGAGCTTAGTCGTTAACCATATAGTTATTGGAATTATAAAGAGTATATTACTCTGGGCTGTTTGCAGTTGGCGACCTCAACTAATTTTTAACTACGGTTCATTTAAAGAACTATTTGGATTTGGAGGATTTATTTTATCTTCAAATCTAATTAATACCTTATGCAATAATATACAAGGATTAATAATAGGTAAAGTATTTACTATTCAAGACGTTGGATTTTACACACAAGCACGTAAATTAGAAGAAATTCCTTCTACCAGCTTTTCTGCTATTGTAGTTCAAGTAGCATATCCAATATTTTCCAAAGTTCAGAATGATTTGGATAAATTAAAGAACGCCCTACAGAGAATATCCATGTTAATGGCTTCATTTGTATTTCCTGCAATAATTTTACTGATTGTAATAGCAAAACCATTGATCATTTTTCTATTCACAGACAAATGGTCGGAAAGTATTCCTTATTTTCAAATACTTTGTATTGGGGGAATTGCAATATCATTACAAAATATCAATTACTCTGTTGTCGCGGCCCTTGGGAGAAGTAGATCTCTGTTTAAATGGACTGTTATAAAACGTTCGCTCGGCTTAATTTTTCTAGGAGTAGGTACTCTTTTTGGCATGAAAGGGCTCCTATTTGGTGTGGTGTTAGGATCTTACTTGATTTATATTATCAATGCATCTCTTGCTTCTCATTATTTGAAATATTCCTTGATCTCACAATTAAGAGATCTTATTGGAATATTAATTATTTCTGTCATAACAGGGTTAATAGTTTACTACTTAAGCACTTTACTATCATTAGCACATTACTTAATTATATTTATTATATCCATAATGTTCCTATTAGTATATATTTTGCTTCTTCGCATATTCTACAATACACTTTTTCAGGAAATAAAATCACTTGTAAAAAATTATCTTATATGGAGAAAATAATCGATACAAAAGATTTAGTCTTTCTTGGAGATATAGTTCCGGGAGGTATATTGCATTACAAAACTGATTTTGTTTTTGAAGAAATACAATCTTATTTATCTAAATTTGAGTATCGTATTGCAACATTAGAAGCGGCGATTGGTGATAATTACGCATTCGATGCGGAAAAAATGAATGGTCGAAAGAATATTATCTATTCAAAAAGTTTCAATATCCAAAAAATAATAGAATTAAATATAAATATTGTATCACTAGCAAACAATCACCCATAAAATATTGGAAAATACAGGAATCAGGAAAACTGAATTGTATTGCTACTACCATCCAGAGGGAAATATCTTAAAAATTTCAGAGGTAGCAAATGATCTGGGGGGTATCAGTATACTCAAAAGTAAAAAAGTAGTACAAATGCGTTGTCAAAACAACAGAAAGTTCTTTAGGTAATGATGTTTTTGTTGTCAATGATATTAGCTATACTGAAAATGATTGTAAAATGCAGTTATTTGATGGTACTGAAATATATTTATCCAGTTTTTTATCAAAGACTCCCTTAATTTTCGAAAGTTTGATTCATCAGACAGAACAATTATCATCCCTGAATACATCCTCTGTAAATACAATCCGTTTCATGACGACTTTACATCCAAATGGTGATGCCAAAATAATCGCTACTTTTATTAAAATAGGAAGAAGTGGAAAATGTGTTGACAATGCAGGTAGCGGAGGAAATGTAGATGCATGTATCGACACAGAAACAGGAGAAATTAAATATACTATTCAATTTGATGGTTGGCGAAAGATAAAAAATATCACCCATCATCCTGACAGTGGCAATCAAGTTGAAGGTATTAAAATTAAAGATTGGAAAAATATAAAAAGTCAGGTAATCGATTTTCAAAGGTCATTCCCATACATAAAAGCTGCAGGATGGGATATTGCAATTACCGATGAAGGACCATTAGTCATTGAAGTGAATGACATGTGGGATAGAACAGGACAATATTTTATCCGAAAAGGATGGAGAAAAGAAATCAGAGAATGTTACTTTGCATGGGAAAAAACAGGTGTGAAATACCCTTTTGTAAGAGCAAATAACCTTTTAAGTAAGAAAAAATTAGAGAAAATTATTAGCTATGAATAATGATTCTATTAGTCTGTTTTTCTGTGGAGATTTTTGCTCAAGACCATCAACCACATTTATAAATGTTGCCGATGATGTAAGGAGTTTAATAGATTCATGTGATTTAAAAATATGCAATTTTGAAGTCCCACTAAAACCAGATAATGTACCAGAAAAAAAGGGAGCTTTCCATCAGAATGATGATGCTCCACAATTTTTAGAGGAACTCGGTTTTAATCTATTCTCTTTTGCGAACAATCATGCATTCGACTATGGCGAAGATGGTTATCATAAAACAATAGGTGCGTTCAGTGACCCTCAAAGCATATTTGGATCTGGCACTTACGAAGAAGCTTATAAAGTCAAAACGTTCCATATTAAAGGAGTAAGTGTGGGCTTTTTAGCTCTATGTTATAGTGCAAGAGAGGGGGTCTTTGATGATGTTTCAAACAAAGAAGGGTTAGGTTGTGCATATATCAACGATTTGAAAGTTAACCATGTCATTATTGAAGCAAAGAAAAAGATTGACTATCTATTCATATTAGCTCATGATGGAATTGAATATATAGATGTTCCTTTACCTGAAACAATTGCCAGGTATCGTGATTTTATTGATTTTGGTGCTGATGCTGTGATTGGAACCCACCCTCATTGCCCACAGGGTTGGGAAGAATATAAAGGTAAACCGATCTTTTACAGTCTGGGTAATTTTTTCTTTAACTCAAAAGAAACACCTGAATATAGAGCATGGAATAGGCCTCACTGGTATGAGAGTCTGGGAGTTGTACTTAAAATTTATAATAGTGAAATTACGTATGAGGTATATAATCTCAAAAACGAGGATAATATCAATATTATTTTCGATAAAAGTGACGATATAAAAAAGCATAATCAAACTATACGTCAATATTTAATAGATAAACCCAAATATGAACGATATCTGAATCATGAATTGAATAAGATACTTGATAATCAGTATTTTCCAACTCTATATACAGTGGGAGAGTTTTATTTCCAAAGAGCATCATTTAAAACTTCAATTAAACTCATCCTTAAACAAATACTTTCATTTATATCTTCAATTAATAAAAACAAAAAATCAATAAAGGACAGACGTTTGCTATTCTTAATAAAGAATGATACACGCAGATCTGCATTATTGAGAGTATTAAATAGATTCAATTAGAAAATATATCACAATATGCTATCAAACCTCAAACAAACTGTAAAAAAGACATTACTTCAAAATTCTGAAAGTAGGATCGAAAAATCTTTTAGAAATGAATTTAAAGAGACGATGATGAAGTGGTGTACGCAAGAGCTAACACCATCGCAAAAGGAGGAAGTCCAAAGTTTCTATATGAAACATCTCGGTCGTAAAATAGATCTTGCTTACCACACTTATTACTATTTTCGTAACGGAATATTCTCACCCCTGTATGTACCAACCAGTATTTACAAAGGTTACGTTATAGGACGTTTAAATGATATGCGGATGAAAGAAGCCTATATTGACAAAAACCGGTATGATGTCCTTTTCCCTCAAATAAATCAACCCAAGTCAATAGTAAAATGCATGAATGGTTACTATTATCACGATAATAATCCCATCTCCAAAGAGGATGCCATCCATTTATGTAGTAATATAAACAATGCCATTATCAAACCATCATTAGATAGTCTCCATGGGACTAAGGTACTATCTGTGGAGACCATCAATGGTAAATTAGAAAATGGTAAAAAAGTTGAGCAATTATTTGATTCGTACGGAAACTATTTTATCGTTCAGGAACGAATAAAACAACATGAACGGATGGCGGCATTAAATCCCACCTCAGTAAACACGATTCGGTTGCTTACTTACAGGCGAGAAAACACTATTGAACTTCTCTATTCTGTAGTCAGAATAGGACGAAAAGATAAAATTACTGATAACGAATCAAGCGGCGGACTCACCACTAAAATCAATAGCGATGGATGCTTGGCTGATTGCCTCTATGCCCCACCCTCCGAAGGTGTTTTAGAGAAAACCGATTCAGGAATTACAGCAAAAGGATACCTGATTCCTTCTTATGAAAAAGCTGTAGCTATCGTTAAAGCACTACACCTGCAACTACCCTATTTTAAACTTGTCGGTTGGGATATTGCTATCGGTGAAGATGGTGAGCCTGTATTCATTGAATGGAATGCTCGAGCTGAGTTAAGTCAGACAGCTGCCGGACCCGCCTTCAGGGAGTTTACAGAAGAGATTCTGGAAGCAAGTCGCACTTTACCCACAACTCAATATTTTATTATAGGTCAACGAAAGTTCATCGACTAATTCACAAATACTTATAATTATCAGATAATCAAAAAAGTAGCATATATTTAAAGATAATAAGACGAATAAAATGAATATAACAGTAATAGGTTGTGGAAATGCGGGATTAATCCATGCTGCTAAAATGATCGAGAGAGGATTTAAAGTAGGTATCTTAAAGACCTCGAACGTCACTAATGAGGATTTCTTTTCATTAATAAAAAAGGAAGGAGGATATAATGTAAAAGATGAGACCAACGGGGGCAATCGTTTTTGGGTAAAACCGGAATTTATCACAAAAGATGTGGAAAAAGCTGTCGGATTTGCAGATATCATTTTCATAACAACTACAACGTTACAACATGAATCAGTTGCGAAACTAATTGCACCATACGTAAGAGATGGACAATTGATGGTCATTATTCCCGGTTATATGGGATCATTAATCTTTAAGCGTTATATCAAAAAAGATGTCATATATAGTGAGTGGGAAACCACAGCATACAACGGAAGAATAATGGATTCACTTTACGTGAGAATTACATTCTATAATCCCAGAAATGCTATTTCCGTACTTCCTGTCAAGGAAAAGGATAGTGTCTTGGATATTTTATCTAAACTATTTCTCAACACAAAATACTTAAGAAAGAATATTTTAGAATCAGCCTTTCATAATCCTAACTTAATCGTACATACAATAGGAATGCTCTTCTCTGCAGCCCGGATAGAATATAGCAATGGTGAATTCTGGATGTACCGGGAAGCATTTACAAAATCAGTTATTAATGCAATAAAAGCCTTTGATGTTCAAAAAATAATCTTCTAAAGAAATTCGACTGTGAATCTTTGGATTATTTTGAAGCAGCAAAATGGAGAAATGAAGAGGATTTAACACGTGACGCAATGGCTGTATTCAAGTCTTTCGCAGAATCATCCAATAAGGGACCTTCTTTTTTAGAGCATCTGTATCTATTAGAAGATGTACCTATGGGGCTATGTCTATTTAGTTCCATTGGAAAAGTTATGGATGTAGATACTTCTATTGCTGATTCCATTATTACACTAACTGGGGCACTTCTCAACAGAGATTTTCATATCAAGGGAAGGAGCATTCAATATCTGTTAAACAAAGAAAACATTAAAGAGATTGATATAGTGAGAGCTATAGAAATTGGAGATATATAAACTTGAATCTTCCGGAAAAATCACTACAATACAGATCATCTCAAGAATATAACCCTAAACTAAACGAAATAATATATGATTAGTGATACAGTGAATGAAAAATTAAGAGAAAAATTTAATCCCGATGGTTCTATATTAAGAAAGCAACAACTCAGAATGGTTGAACTCTTGGATTATACAGACTCTATCTGTAAGAAATATCATATTAATTACTGGTTAGATTCGGGGACTTTACTTGGCGCGGTAAGACATGGAGGATTCATTCCATGGGATGACGATCTGGATATTCAGATGTTGAAGAAGGATTATGATAAATTCTTGAAAATAATAGAGAATGGAGAATTACCCTCGGATATTGCCATTCAGAATCAACAGTCCGACCCCCATTATGTTTTACCTCATAGTAAAATCCGGGATCTAAAATCCATTATTAAGGAAGTGCATGGTGTTGAATATAAATATAATGGAATTTTTATCGATATTTTTCCTGTTGAAAAAATCCCAACCATCCTATTAAAGTTTTCAAAAATAGTTCATTATCCATTAATGACAATGATCTCTCACAAAAAAAAATATCATCCACAAATTTTCTCCATATATTTGTGGTTGGAGAATAATTTTATTTTTCCAATTATACGTTTTCTTTCAGCTATCTTTAAAGTCAATTACCTTTCACATACACTTGGTATGGGTTTTTATAAAAAAAGGATGTATAACGAAATTTTTCCCTTAGGAAAAATCCAATTCGAAGGTAAGGAATATCCATGTCCTAATAGTACTGATGCATATCTGAAAAGATTATATGGTGATTACATGAAGATGCCAAATATTGAAAATATTAAACCTCATACATCGGATGTTCTATTTTTATGAGTTATTCAACTTAAATGGATAGATTTGAATTAAAATATAATCTACTATATGGTTGCCTTGCCTTATTTGTATTCTTTTTTTATCTAAAAATGAATATGAATTTGAAAGTGAACAATAAAGTGGGAGAATTCTTCGCATTTCTTTTTTTACTTGCATACGTGATTTTATTTGGTACTCGTTCTGAAGATATCGGAACAGATACCTTTATGTATTTGTGGCAATATGACAATTCAGGTTCACGTAGCATTGGAGTAGATTTTCTTTATGATAGTTTGCTAATTTTTTTAAACTGGTTAAAAGTTGACCCTCAGGTATTTTTATTCATAATGTCTTCATTATATCTTTTTACTCTATTAAAAGCCATATTCATATTCTCTAAAAATAACTCTTCCAATGCATTATTGATCACTTTTTCTTTTGTCAGTTTATTTTTTTTTCAATCCAATGGAATTAATATAATTAGACAAGGAGTTTCACTTTCTTTTTTCTTATTAGGTGTTGCTTATACATATAATGAAAACAACAATAAGTGGTATAAAACTGCACTATGTTTTATTGTAGCTATTGGTTTTCATTTTACTTCTCTTTTACTTTCACTTCTCTTTCTGATAATCTACTTTTTCAAACAAATAAAAATACGGATTTTTTATTTATACTACATTATTTGCATACTCCTTGCAGCTATAAACGTTGGAGTTTTAAATTTTATCGGTGTATTTTCTTTTGGAAACCAAATAGATGAGCGAAGAATGGACTATTTATCTGATAATATTCAGAGTTCATATAGTGTCGGATTTAAACCTCAGTTTGTTATTTTCAACACGCTGTTTCTTCTAATTTTTGTCTTTATTCAAAGAAAATATCAATTAGGAAATGGATATACCTTATTACTTAAATATTACTTAACATTAAGTGGATTGTTTTTCTTAATGTTTCAAATTCCGTTCTCTGATAGATGGGGCGTAATGTCTTGGATTATAATCCCCTTTTTATTATCCCCGATATTTAGAAGACAGAATAAAACGAGACTGGCATTTTTTACAATATTGTTTATGTTTAGCATATTTATTTTTTTCAATAACTATAAGTAACGTTTTTCGATGGTAACAATCGCAATTCCCTTCTATAATGCTGAAGAATATTTGAAAGAGGCTATAGATTCTGTTCTTTGGCAAACCTATTCTGATTGGAAACTGATCTTAATAGATGATGGTTCTAATGACAATTCCTTGGAAATTGCGAATAAGTACAAAGGAATTGATGAAAGAATTAGCGTACATTCAGATGGAAAAAATAAAAATTTAGGGTACCGATTAAATGAAATATCATCATTGACCGATACTGAATATTTGGCTCGGATGGATGCTGATGATATAATGCATCCTGAAAAAATAGAAAAACAGATGAAAGTTTTACTTGCAAATCCCGAAATCGATGTTTTGGGAACCAATGCATACTCTATAAACGAGAGAAACGAAGTAGTAGGAATCAGAATAAATATAGGAAGAACTGAAATCGTACCCTGTAAAACCTTCATACATCCTACCATTATCGGAAAAACGCAGTGGTTTAAAGAGCATCCATATAATGTAAACGCCGTAAGGGTCGAGGATATTGAACTATGGATGCGCTCGGAAAAGGAAAGTAAATTCATGATGCTCACTGAACCATTGTTCTTTTATAGAGAATATGGCGGTGGATACTACAAAAAATACGTGAAATCGCTTCCCTCTATCTGGAAAATGGCAAAGGTGAATCAGTTAAAAAAATCTTATATTAATCTATACATAAGAAACTGTGTGGCAGCAGTGGTTTATTATATTTTCAACAAATTAGGGATTGAAAGCAAACTCATTGTAAAAAGAAATGACGTGCTTTTACCACTTACAAATTATAAAGAATATGTTACGAAATCTTGATAAATATCTTAGTTTTGAATATAGAAAGTATTTCTATAAATTCAATAAAAAATCATCTTTTTTCTCTGTTATTATACTTATTATTAGCTCTATTTCTCTATATAGTTTTATAGTTCCAGACTTTGTCGTTATGAAAATTAATCATTCGATAACTGAAAAATATTATAATACTAAAGATAAATTTATTCCTTCTAAAAATGCCGTCTCTATCACAAAATATCTGCCTAACGGCTATGTTACTGATGGGTCTAAAGACTATACGGATTTTATACAAAGAGGATTAAATGAAAACAGGAATGTAATTATGCCTAATTTCCCGGTATTAATCAATGGAAAGGGGTTGAAAATCACATCCAATTCGAAAATATATTTTGCAAAAAAATCCCAGATAATATATACAGGACCCGCTATGGGAAAATTTTGGGACATCATTATCATTGATAATGTAAAAAATGTCCAGATTTTCAATGCCAATATTGTGGGGAGCAGATATAGGAAAATTAAACAAACAGGGGAATGGAGTGCCGGAATAACCATAAAAGATTCTGAGAATATTGAAATAAATAATGCCAAAATAACCAATACATGGGGAGACGGTATTTTTATTGGTTCGGAGAAAGGGAAAACATCAAAAAACGTGAGAGTTACAAATGTATGGATTGACCAGGCAAGGAGGGATGGAATTTCCATTACATCTGCAGAAAACTTAGTTTTAAATAATATTCTTATCAGCAATACCCACGGAACTCTTCCGGAAATGGCAATACAGATAGAGCCATCGCTCCATACGGAAGAACTTAAGAAGATAAAAATTTTCAATGTCCATTCAGTTAATAATAAGACAGGGGCTTTTACTGTCAATTTGCAGTCATTTAATCATACAGGAAAGAAAAAAGTTGAAAAAGAGATTGATATAGAGGCTGAAAATATTACTGACGAAAGTTCTAATTATTTTATTGGATTTATTCTTAATACGGATAAAGATAATATTACTACAACTGGTAGTATTAAATTGAAGGATTTTTCAGGCAGAAATATAAAAAGGACAGGATTACCTACTTTTGAAAAATACAACTCAAAAGTTAAAATCGAATACAGTAATATCAAATACACTGATAGAAATGGTAATTTGAAGAATATCGATCTAAAATAAATGAAAATCAAGATTATTCGTATATCTACTATACCTCTTTCTCTCAATATTTTATTAAAAGGACAGCTACGCTTCTTATCTAAGTTTTTTGAAGTAATTGGTATTTCGTCTAGTGGAGAAGATTTGGAAGAAGTACATCAACGAGAAGGAATAAAAACAATTGCAGTGGATATGGAAAGGGGAATTAGTCCATTAAAGGATATAATTTCGCTCTTTAAACTGTATAAGCAGTTCAAAAGAGAAAAGCCAATTATTGTGCACTCCATTACTCCGAAAGCAGGACTCTTATCGATGTTAGCCGGAAAAATGACAAGAATACCTGTTAGAATACATACTTTTACAGGATTGATCTTTCCGACTAAAACAGGATTAATACAGAGAGTTCTGATAGCTATGGATAGATTATTGTGCTGGTCGGCTACAAACATTTATCCGGAAGGAAACGGAGTAAAGAATGATCTGATCAATTATAAAATTACATCCAAACCATTAAAAGTATTGGCTGAAGGCAATGTAAATGGTATTGATTTAGATTATTATAATCCATCCCGGATTTCCGAAACACAAAGAAAAAATCTGAAGCAACAGTTAGGAATTAAAAAAGAAGTTTTTGTCTTTATTTTTGTTGGAAGATTGGTTGGCGATAAAGGGATCAACGAGTTGGTTCAAGCATTTAAACAAACTCTCAGCCACTCAAATCCTCAAACTTCAAAACTGTTGTTGGTTGGACCTTTGGAATCTGAACTCGACCCGCTACAGCCGGAAATCTTAACAGAAATCGAAACTAATCCCGATATCATTTCCGTTGGTTATCAGAAAGACGTGAGACCCTATTTTGCTATTGCGGATGTTTTGGTTTTTCCGAGTTATCGCGAAGGCTTTCCTAATGTGGTAATACAAGCAGGAGCTATGGAATTGCCCAGTATTGTTTCGGATATTAATGGTTGTAACGAAATTGTTGTTAAAGAAAAAAATGGTATAATTATTCCTGCAAAAGATAGTGAGGCTCTTTTCTGGGCTATGCAAAAAATAATGAATGATAAATCGTATTATGAGCAATTGAAAGCTAATGTACGACCTATGATAGAAAGCAGGTACGAGCAGAAAGTTGTCTGGGGGGCTTTGTTGGAAGAATATAATCAGTTGATTGAAAAATACAAAAAAGCACAAAATAGTAATGTATAAAAACTTCATAAAAAATATTTTTGATTTTTTGGTATCCTTTTTGGGAATATTGTTGTTGATTCCTGTGTTTATAGTTGTAACGATTGTTTTGTCTGTTGCCAATAAAGGAGCCGGTGCCTTTTTTTTCCAGGAGCGTCCGGGAAAAAATGAAAAGATTTTCAAAGTCATCAAGTTTAAAACAATGACAGACGAGAAAGACCACCAAGGGAACCTCCTACCTGATTCGGAACGACTTACAAAGATGGGGCGTTTTGTACGCTCCACTTCATTGGATGAAATCCCCCAACTGCTGAACGTGATAAAGGGGGACATGTCGCTGATCGGCCCCCGCCCTCTTTTAGTGCAGTACCTCCCACTCTACAATGACATTCAGAAACGTCGCCATGAAGTACGTCCCGGCATCACCGGCTGGGCACAGGTGAACGGACGAAATGCCATCAGTTGGCAACAGAAATTTGAATATGACGTATGGTATGTGGAAAACATTTCGCTATCTTTAGATCTCAAAATATTGATAAGAACCATACAAAAAGTATTCAAACGGGAAGGGATCAGTTCAGATACAAATGCCACCATGGAGGCATTCAAAGGAAATTAATCACTTATATAAATAACTTATGTATCTATTTGGAGCGAGCGGCCACGCCAAGGTAATTATCGATTCATTAAAAGCTTCGGGAGTGCCCGTTTCTGGACTCTTCGATGATAACCCCGATGTAAAAACACTACTGGATTACACCGTTTTCGGCTCTTTCGACAGGGAGCGATTGGGAGACGAAGATTTGATCATCTCTGTGGGTGTAAACAATATCAGGAAAAAAATCACAGAGAAACTTCCCCTCGATATCCATTACGGCCGGGCAATCCATCCCTCAGCCATTATCTCCGAATATGCCTCTATCGATAAAGGGACGGTGGTAATGCAGGGAGCAGTGATCCAGTCGAGCGTGAAAATTGGAAAGCACTGCATAATAAATACCACCGCATCGGTAGACCATGATTGCGTGATAGAAGATTTTACACATATCTCCCCCAACGCCACGCTGTGCGGTGCAGTATCGGTAGGTGAAGGCACCCAAGTGGGTGCTGGAGCAGTGGTGATTCCCGGTATCAGGATCGGGAAATGGAGCCTCGTGGCCGCCGGTGCCGTAGTGATGAAAGACGTACCGGACAACGTGCTGGTATTAGGAAATCCTGCAAGAGTGGTAAAAAAAATCAACTGATCAGTCATGGGAAATAGTCAGTACTATTTATTGTAATAATGGAGTCTTGTGTCAGCGAAGGTTTACAAAAATAATAGTAATGAGCTGATCAAATAAAAGTAATTGAGCTCATAATGTAGAGAATGCACAGCGTTAAAGATTCTATAAATTCGGATTCGGTAATAGTAAACTTGGCTCAAATGTTTATAGTATCCTCCCGTGACATATTGTATTCATAGTGGTTTTCTCTTGACACAGCATGGAATACAAGAATATATCCATCGAGAAAGGTCTTCCATTAAGTCAATGGGACAGACATGGGAGAAGGTTATCTTTCCATATTAAAACAAATAAAAATGAACAAACGTATTTGGTTATCCCTCGCCCACATGGGTGGACATGAACAAAAATTTATACAAGAGGCATTCGACACGAACTGGGTGGTGCCATTGGGGCCTAATGTGGATGGTTTTGAAAAGGATTTGGAAGCATTCCTGAATCAGGAAAGGCATATCGTGGCGTTGAGCGCGGGTACAGCTGCCATCCACCTGGGTTTGATACAACTGGGCGTGGCCCCCAGCGACGAGGTGATTTGCCAAAGCTTCACCTTTAGCGCAAGTGCCAACCCAATCAAATATCTGGGTGCGAATCCGGTATTCGTGGACAGCGAACCGGACACATGGAACATGTCACCCGAGTATCTTCGGGAAGCCATCGAAGGGCGCATCGCCCAAACGGGTAAAAAGCCGAAAGCAATTATCCCGGTACACCTGTATGGCATGCCGGCAAAGATGGATGAAATAATGGCGATTGCCGGAGAGTACGGGATACCGGTACTGGAAGATGCCGCTGAAGCACTCGGATCGGAATACAAGGGCAGGAAATGCGGTACTTTCGGTGAGTTCGCCTGCTTGTCGTTCAACGGAAACAAGATAATCACCACCTCGGGAGGAGGCGCATTGGTCTGCCGCACCGAAGAAGAGGTAAAACACACCAAATTTCTTGCCACACAAGCGCGCGACCAGGCGCCGCATTATCAACATTCACATATCGGTTACAATTACCGTATGAGTAATATCTGTGCGGGTATCGGACGGGGGCAGATGTTGGTGTTGGAGGATCATGTTGCACGAAGAAGAGCGATCCATGCGCTTTACAAAAAAGAATTGGCCAATATACCCGGGATATCGATCTTTGACAATCCTTCGGAAGATTTCAATTCTAACCACTGGCTGACTTGTATAGTAGTGAATCCGGACAAAGCGGGTTACAGCCGTGAAGATATCCGCCTGAAAATGGAGGAAGAGAACATAGAAACCCGTCCACTCTGGAAGCCGATGCACCTGCAACCGGTATTTGAAGGTACTCCCTATTATGGTACGAATGTAGCAGAGGAATTGTTTGATAGCGGCCTCTGTCTCCCTTCCGGTTCATCACTCACCGATGAGGATATCAACCGGGTAGTGTCAATTATCAAAAATCACTTTTATCCCCGTTAAATTGAGAAACTATCTGTGGAGGTTCCAACAATGTAGAGGGAAATATAAAACATGAGCCGTACAGAACAACAATTTTTCGCTCTACTTCGGGCAGGATTATGGAATAGTCCCATTGAAGAAACCCTTTTTACAGACAACAATACGGACTGGCTGACCCTACTGAAAATGGCCGCCAAGCAAACGGCCTTGCCGGAAAAGCGCACGACACAAAAAAACAGAGTGAAGCCAACTCCTATTTTGAGATCAACACGGGATTGACACAACGTATCTTTGATTATTTCTTGCAATCGGATGTGAAAACATTTATCTTTTTCAGTTCGGTAAAAGCAGCTGCAGATACGGTACCGGGTAATATCCTGACGGAAGAGGTTGTCCCCCACCCCGTCGGCCCTTATGGTGAATCGAAAATCAAGGCGGAAGAGTATATCTTAAGAACCAAGAATCAAGAAGCGAGAGCCAAGACAAAAAGAATATATATTTTACGACCATGTATGATTCATGGACCGGGGAACAAAGGGAACCTGAACCTTCTGTACAATGTGGTGAAAAAAGGTATCCCATGGCCATTAGGCACTTATGAAAACCTGCGCTCGTTCTGCTCTGTGGACAATATCTCTTACGTAGTGGAACAACTCATCATAAGAGACAATATTGAAAGCGGAATCTACCACATTGGAGACGATGAACCGCTATCGACCAATGAACTCATCGGGATGATCAGTGAATCGGTGAAGAAAAAGGCGCATATCTGGAAGCTTCCCAAAAGCTTGATAAACCCCATGGCCAGTGTTGGAGAGATGCTGCACCTTCCACTCAACAAACAGCGGTTACAGAAACTGACGGAGAACTATGTGGTGAGCAACGAGAAAATAAAAACAGCACTGGGTATAGACAATATGCCGGTATCGGCCCGTGATGGAATGCGAAAGACATTGGAGAGTTTCCGATAATTAATTTTCAGTGAACTACAATAATAAAATCAGCCATTAGATTGTTTTATGAGATAAAACTTGTAATTTAGCAGAAAATTAGGATGGTATGCTCAATTCTCTTTACATAAAGAATTACCGGATTCTTAAAAATCTCAGGTTGGATTCATTAGACCAAGTTAATTTGATTACCGGTAAAAATAATACCGGGAAGTCATCTTTCCTGGAGGCTATAGCTATATATGCTTCCAAAGCCAATTTTAATTTCATCGGGGATCTATTAAAAAGTCATGGGGAGTCTTTCCGAATTGAAGATGAGCTAGCTGAGCAAGTAGAAAAGATAAATATAGATGCATTGTCATCCTTGTTTAGTGATAGGGCCTTGGGCTTTAGCCAGGATGATGAAATATCGATCGGGGAAGTAAAAGATGACTCTACACCGCTATCTATCAGATTTATAAAATATATAAAAAAAATAGAGCAAGACCCATCAGGAGAAATAATAACACGACGATTCCCTCTCCCTTTGGAAAATGAAACAAACGATTATGCCGAAGAGTACAAAATAGGATTGCATATAGCCTATGGGGCAAATAAACAATTAATCCCATTAGAAAGGAATATTTACCGTTCAAGAATCTTTACAAGAATAGCTGATGCTTTGAATGTTGAATTTATTAGAACAGGATATACCGATGACAAAAATAATAATGCAACCCTGTTTGATAATATAGCCCTCACGGACAAAGAAAAGTATATAATAGAAGGCCTTAAAATCATAGAGCCGACCACTGAAAAGATTACATTTATAGGTAAAAATTCAAAAGACAGAATTCCTGTCATCAAATTATCAAACCATAGTAATGTGCTTCCTTTAAAGAGTATGGGAGACGGTATCAACAGGATATTAACGATTATCCTCGCATTGGTGAATTGTGAAAATGGATTCCTGTTAATTGATGAATTTGAGAATGGATTACATTATACCGTGCAAAAGCAATTATGGAAAATTATTTTCCATCTTGCAGGACGACTAAATGTACAGGTTTTTGTCACAACCCATAGTGAGGACTGTATCTCGAGTTTTCAAGAGGTATTGAATGACCCTTCAGAAAAGGTGAAAGGAAAATTAATCCGTCTGGATAACGTAAACGGTGTGATCAAACAAACCGAATTCTCACCGAAAGAACTGAAAATAGCCAATGAACAGGATATCGAAGTTAGAAAAAAATTGACTTAAAGCAGTTGGGGTTATGGGATAGCCCGATAGATGGACCATATATTTTACACGCCAAGAACAATGGCCGGTTCTATATTAAGCCGGATACTGATAATACGCGCGACTTCCAGTGTGGGGGTTGTTTTACCGGTCAGGAAATTACTAATGCGTGATTGGCTGAGCCCAAGCAGTTCGGCAACTTTTTCCTGCGTGAGGTTCATCTCATACATACGGAGTTTCATCACGTCGGGTAACGACGGGGTGCCAATCGGGAAATGCTCGTCTTCATATTCTTCGGCGAGTTCAACAAGCAAATCAAGTTCCATTACCCTCTTGTCAGTCATGGGGGTATCTTCTTCCACCAGTGTCATCAATTCTTCAATGCGTGACATGACGGCATCATATCTGCTTTTGTCTTTTATTGTTGCCATAATTATATATTTTTGATGTCTTCTATTTTATCGTACTGTGGATACGTTCCTACAAACCGGATAAGCACGGCTTTAATGGTGAACTGGAGGATGGCCACTATCCGGTAATCATTTCCCTTGACGTTGAATACATACCGCTTGTTGCCTACATAATCCACGGAATTGAACGTCTCTTTTATATCGGCAAAACATGTCCATTGCGCCTGTTTCACAGTCTTGTACCAACTTTCCAAGGGTATTTCGGAATCGGGATATTGACCGTAAAAGTCCCGTAGCACTTTTTTCGATATGATTCTCATCCTTCATCATCTTTAGTCCCACAAATATAGATATAAAATATTCGCATAACAAATATTTTTCTATCTTTGCATTAGCACAATCAAACACAAAATTGCCATAATGATCTATCTGTTAGTTATCATACTGTTATTTCTTGCGGAACTCATCTACTTCCGCATTGCGGATAAATACAACATCATAGACAAACCGAACGAAAGGAGTTCGCATACCCAAATCACACTGCGGGGAGGGGGCATCATCTACTGGGTGGCTGCCCTACTCTATGTGCTTTTCAACCCTTCGGAAAGCGACTGGTGGTTTCTTCTGGGAATTACATTGATGGCAGGTGTTAGCTTTTGGGACGATATCAACAATCTGGGACAAAAGATCCTGCTACTATTCCACCTGATGGCAATGACCTGCGCTTTTTATCTGGCAAATGTATTTGGCGTATATCCCTGGTGGGCTATAGTGGTTGGCTACTTCGTCTTTATAGGCATTGTAAACGCCTATAACTTTATGGACGGTATCAATGGTATCACGGGATTATATACGCTGGCCGTACTGCTTCCGATGATGTATGTGAACAATTATATCCAGACTTTCACCGACAATGATTTCCTGGTATTTCCACTGCTGGCTTCAGTGGTATTCCTGTTTTTCAACTTCAGGAAACAGGCGAAGTGTTTTGCCGGGGATGTGGGGAGTGTAAGTATCGCTTTCTGGGTGGTCACACTGCTGCTGCTATTGATCATCAAAACACAAAATCTGGTATGGATCGGATTCCTGCTGGTATATGGTGTGGATAGCGTCTGTACGATTCTACACAGGATTTACCTGAAACAGAACATCATGGAGGCTCATCGATTGCATTTCTACCAGATACTGGCCAATGAACAGAAAACAGATCATAGGGAGGTTTCCCTGATCTATTTCATGGCGCAATTGCTCTGCTCCGCACTGATCATCACCCTTTATCCGATCATAGGGTGGTGGATATTTGTAACACTGGTAGTCACATTAATCGCCATATACGGAATGAAATTCCGGTTAATGAAAATATCCATTACTTAAAAATGATTTTAAGACAAATAATGATATGAGACTTTTAAAAAGGGCTTTTTTTATATTACTATTTTGTAATTTGTTATCATTGCATACACAAGCACAAAAGACATTCGCTGTAAAAACAAATATCCCACATTGGGCAACAGCTTCTCCGAATTTAGGAATGGAAGTAGCATTCCGCCACAAAATGACCTTCGAACTGTCCGGCGGGTATAATCCTTTTGAGTTTAAAGACGACAAACAGTGGAAGCACTGGATTATCTGGCCGGAAGCCCGTTATTGGTTGAATGAGACATTTAATGGTCATTCTATTGGCCTGCATGGCGTGTTTGCCGGATTCGATGTAGGAGGATTGGAATTACCGTTTAATCTGGTACCCGAACTCAAGAATAGACGTGTCGAAGGAAATATAAACGGAATAGGATTAAGTTACGGATATGCCTGGATAATCGGCAATAGTTTAGTCCTTGAAGTAAGTGTAGGGGCTGGATATGGACGTTTGAAGTACGATGTTTTTACAAATGGTGACAATGGATATAAGACAGACTACGGTCAAAAACATTATATCGGTCCAACCAAAGGGGCTATCTCATTGGTATATCTCTTCTGAAATTAGTGGATAAGGCAAAAACTTGGAGAATCATACTATTTTTCTCTCCACTGCATATTTTATCAGGGCGGCAGTATTGGGAACCTGTAGTTTGGTCATGATATTCTTACGGTAGCTTTTAACGGTTTCATAGCCGATACACATTATCTCGGAGATAGTATTCATGGTGTGCCCTTCGGCAATGAGCCTGAGCAGTTCACGCTCCCGCCGGGAAAGGGATATGGTGTCTTCCTTTTTGGTACGCAACAGCAGATCTACTTCTTCACATAAAAACCGCTCATCCAGAGCTACGGTACAAATCCCTTCGATAATTTCCTCCACAGTGGAGTTTTTCAGCACATAACCCAGTGCCCCGTTTTCCAGTGACCGGGTGATGACATTCAACTCGGCATAACTTGTCAGCATCAGTATCTTCACACCGGGATATTTTTCCTGTATCTGCGCACAGGCATCGATCCCGTTGCCATCAGGCAACCCGATATCCAACAGCAACACATCGGCAGTGGCGCGGACAAGCATTCTCCAACAATCTTTCAAAGAGTAAGCCTTCCCGATGATCCTCGCTATTCCGGAGTCATTGATGATCCTTTCCAACCCTTCCACTACCAACGGATGGTCGTCAACTATCTGTACCCGTATCATCCCCTTTGATCTTTAATTCAATATGTACTTCTGTACCTTCATTTTCAGCCGAAGAGATATCCATATTCCCATCGAGGGCAGCAACTCTGGCACGAATATGCTCTAATCCCGTACCGGTCGTGGCTGCAGAAATATCAAAACCTTTCCCGTTGTCTTCCACTGTCAATGAAATACGATCCCTGTCCTGGACAATATGCACAAGGATACGGGTCGCTTCCGAGTATTTCAACGCATTATTCACCAACTCGTGTACAATGCGGTACACCACTATCTCCAACTGATGCTCCAAACGCTCTTCTTCACCAAACCAGGCAAACTCAATCTTTTCCACAGTACGGCAAAAATCGGACAAGGCAACCTTTAACCCATAACGGCTTAACGATTCCGGCATAAGATGATGTGCAACCCGCCGCAATTCACGTAACGACTCATCCAGCAGCCCCATGATCCGGTTGATACCTTCTACATCCGGAAACTCCATCAAAGCTCCATTCTTCAGTTCACTCATATTGATCTTCGCTGCCGAGAGGATCCCCCCTAACCCGTCGTGCAGGTCACGGGCAAGCCGGGAGCGTTCCTGCATCTCTCCCTCAAGGACGGAACGGGTAGCCACTAACTGCTTCTCCTGTTCCAACTGCGTCAGTTGCAATTCCGCCTTATGACGTTTCTGCTTTGCCCAAAGCCATAGAAAAAGTAACGCCAATACTCCCGATACCAGGGCTGCCCCGCCGATAATGCTTATCAGGAGGGTGGATCTGTGTTTTTGATGAAGCGCCTCGATCTGAAATTCTTTTTGTTCGGTCTCGTATTTTATCTTCAATTCTTCATTGGCACGCCATATCTTGTCATTCAGAATCTCACTCCCGAGAGAATCGAACTTGAAAATCAACTTCTGACTTTTCACGTAATCCCTGTCTTTCAGAAGGGCAAGATCGGCCAGGATATGGTAGCATTTACGTTCCTCGATATCCCATTCCTGCTCTTGCGCGAGTACCAAGGCTTCCTTAGCATACGCTTCGGCTTTTTCATAATCGCCTTTATGCAAATTGCAAAGAGCAATTCCCCTGAGGCTTACCAGATAACCGGTCATATCCCCTATGGAATCGTGTAATGCCAAAGCCTCCTGTCCATAAACTTCTGCGGTTCTATAATCAAAATTTTGTAGATAATGATTTCCAAGATTATTTAGCACCGAAGCTTTCAGATCGATGTGATTAGTTGCTTCCGCTATGCGCAACGCTTCATTCAGGCACTCCAAATGCTCTTCCCATCTTCTCGGAAGGCTACTCGCATAAAGCACGGCGAGATTAACTAATATATGCCCTCGGATGATATCGTCGGGATACTCTTTCATCAGTTCCAATGCCTTCTTACCGTACACAATTCCCTGCTCGGGCTGTTCGGTACGCTGGTAAAACGTTTGCATCACGTCGTATAATGTTGCCAGGTTTTTGCGGTTGCCCGCTTTCTCGAACCAGGGAAGCGCCTCGATATAGTACTCCAACGCGGTATTGTACAATCGCTTGTAGTGGTATACGTTACCGGTATTGACCAATACTTTGTTGATCTGCTCTTCATCGCCAATCTCCCGCGCTAACTCCAACGCCTTTAAGTTGATGGCAAGGGAGGAATCGAGCTTTCCTTCCAGGTTGAGCAGATAGGTATAATTGGAAGCGAACCGGATACGCCCCACCGGAAAGTCTATCTTTTCGCTGAGTTCACCCGCCGTACGGTAAATCCTTTTCGCCGCTTCGTGGTTTTGCATTTCCACTTCGTAACCGAGTTCGTACAGTTGATTGATAACGGCGGTGTCGGGATTCGTTCTCGCAGCACGCAGGAGCGAGTCGATATCCTGCGCATGTGTTTTTATGCAGGCAACCGACAATAGCAGGATAAAAGCTAAATTTTTCATTGTGATCACAGTATTTCGTCCATCCGGGATTTGCCGTAAAGATATTCTAATTATCAATAAGTTGTTGTTTGGCTTAGGATAAATTTTCAATGATAATAATTGATTATTCATTCAAATTAGAATTTATAAGACAAATCACGGGTAAGATTGGCGTCAATACCTGTGGCGGCAGTCATTTTGAAATTTGCTCCCCGGCCAAACTCCGTAATTCCAATCGTAGATGAGGCACCTGCCTCCGCTTTGAAGCCGATATCGGTTATCTTGGATAAAACGGTTTGATTTGTGCAACGGCTTTTTCCAGGTCCTTTCTTTTCAGGTAAACCGAAACCAGACCCTGATTAGCCAACGTATAATCGGGATTTATCAGCAATGCCTGTTTATACAACACTTCCGCCGAATGATCGTCGTGCAGTTCGAACAGCGTATTGGCCAAATTGGTGAGTATTACAGGTGCGGCGGGATAGAGTTTTCGGGCATAGAGTAGAACGGGAAGTGATGTTTCCACAGAATCGCTAAGGCGCAGCATAGCTCCGAAGTTATTTACAATAAGCGTGTCGCGGGGGAAAAGCAAAACCACTTTGGATGTTATAGCCATTGAAACATTTTTCGAGATGCCTGATCCCGCCATAAATACTCCCGAAGAGCTTAATCCCTGTGCAGTTTCGAGAAGATCGTCGCTGCTATTTTCGAGTAACATAAGCTGTTTCTCAATAAGATTCTTCTCCTCAGCATCATAGATACTTTTGTAATACCTGTTGAAAATCCGGTCGGCAATATTTCCCAGTTCATCCTGCGAAATGATTTTTGTAGTATCTATCTTCACAGATTTATACATTGCCGCCTGTTGTGCCGAAACAGGAACGATGATAAGAAGGAAGGCTGCAATTATCAAGCCTACTCTAACTCCCTCAAAGCCCCTCTCCCTCGAACAAAGGAAGAGAGGCCGGAAGCTGTGATTTTTTGTCATTTTCATATTCACACATCTTCAATATTCCATAATTTCGACATCTGCCGGCACTTCAAACTTGTCCGCCGGAGGTGTTATGGGTTCTATCTTAATCACTTCGGTTGCTATGGGCATTCCCATCGCTTCGCCTTTCATTTCGCTGACGGGCATATCCTGTCCATCGTGGCTTTTTTTCTTTCCGTTGCATGCGCAAAGCACTATAAGTGCAAAGCAGAGTATTGTGAGTAATATTGATTTTGTTTTCATTTGCGGGTTGTTTATAAGCCGCCCCTTCTCCAAGTTCCAACCCTCTCCACGAGGAGAGGGAAAAGAGAGAGGAGTTCAGGAGCGTGTGTTTATTAAGTTATACTTTTATACGGATAGTTAGCGGTTTCCCATTTTTACTGCTTCACAAATTAACTTCGTTCTTTTGTTTCGCGACTCGGCAAAGCCTGAACAAGTTCGGCTTTGCTCTCACTGCTTCACAAATTAGCTTCGTTCTTTTGTTTCGCGACTCGGCAAAGCCTGAACAAGTTCGGCTTTGCTCTCACTGCTTCACAAATTAGCTTCGTTCTTTTGTTTCACGACTCGGCAAAGCCTGAACAAGTTCGGCTTTGCTCTCACTGCTTCACAAATTCCACGCGCCGGTTACTGGCTTTTCCTTCGGGAGTGGTGTTCGGCGCAACAGGCTCCGTCTCGCCCTTGCCGTCGGTTTCCATACGTCCGGCATCGATGCCGAATGTTTTGGCCAGTTCGTTTTTCACCGAAGCGGCACGGCGTTTCGAGAGGTCGAGGTTGGCATCATCCGCCCCGTCGCTATCGGTATGTCCCACAATCTTCACCTTCACATCGGGATTCTCCTTCAACACATCGGCAATACTTTTGAGTGTACCATACGATTCGGGTTTCACTACATCTTTATTCACATCGAACGTGATACCGTAAGTAACCAGTTTGCCTTCGGTGATCAGCTTGCTGCGCGTATCCGGAGCCCCCACAGCTATGCGGACATTGCTGACCATGGCTGCACCTTCTTCAAAGCGGATGCGGTCCATCTTAACACCTTCAAGGGCGAATGCCCTGGGAAGGTCGAACAGCTTATTTTCATCCTGATACACCCGCACCCTCGATTTTTGTACCCAAATGGCTATATGGTATTTCCGGTCGAGCCTCTGTTTGAACTGTTCACCGTCTTTATATCCGCTCATGTCTGACTGATTCTCCCCTTCTCCATTGACATAGGCGCGGTAATCGGGACGCCCGTAATATTCGACTGAGAACAACAAACCGGCCTTACCGGGAACGGCTCCCCAGTCATACGATTTTTCATTGATGCTCTGTATAAGCCGGAAGTCATACCCCGCCATCTCTCCATCCTCGTCTCTTACGGGTACAATATCGAATTCGATGGTATAGTTTTCGGGAAGCGCCAGCAGTTTGTCGGTCCAGATGGCGGAGTTCGTGGTTATAAACCTCATCCAGTGTCCGGGGAATAAATTGGTGGTAACCACTTCGGCCGAACCGTTGGTGTTCCACAAGGCAGGGAAATCGCCCACGGCATCCTGGGAGAAATCTTCGTAAAAAACAACCTTTTCGCCGGGCACAAAATCGTATTTGGAGTAGGCCTCCAACTTGGGCGCTCCATCCTGTTTACTACCGACAGATTGTTCGATCTCACCCGGCTCCATCTCCGTCCATTCTATCGTTTCCACGTCTTTGTCTTTTTCCGACCCTTGATAAGTACCTTTGTCAGTTGCCTTATCCACGGCTTTATCCACCGCTTCTTCCGTTTTTTGTTCGGCTTTTCTTTCTATGGTACGCTTGGCTGCGTTTTCCACCTTTTTTCCCACTTTATCGAGCCAGCTTTGTGCGTCGGCCTGTGTAGCGGCAAGCAGGAACAGGGTGATAAATAATACTAATTTTTTCATGATGTTTTGCTTTAAATAATCAATAGATAAATGTCCTCATTGAAGAAATAATCACGGCTCCCAATATGGCCGAGAGGATCACAGATACAAGCGCTACGGCCAGCAGGCTGACAAGGAAGAAAGGTGTTTTCTTTTCTCCGGGCGTTTGTAGCATGGGCACCAGGCCTACGTATAGCAAGTACAGGCCATACAACCCACCGAGGGTAGCAAGAAAGGAGAGAGGGGTATAGATCAGCAAAATGCCGGCTACGCACATCGGCGTATAGGAATAAACTACCAGTTCGAACGCTTTATCGAAATTTTTTAATGAATCGAATTTATCGGCCAGGAAAGAGATGATCCATGCCGACAGATAAACGCCGCCTACTGTGGAAATAAATGACACCAAGGCCTGACGTATCCCAAGACCAATCGACCCGATATGAATACCTATCACGCTATAACCGATAAGGCCGTACCCGATAAAACCAGCGATTGCCGGTATCAATGCCAACGGGATCAAATAGTCGGCCAGTAATTTCACGTGTCCGCTGTTTTCTTCCGATATCAGATTCCACTCTGTTTTGGGAGTCATTAGAATGTTTTTAGCTCTCTGAATTGTGTTCATACGATTAGTTTATTTTTAATTAAAGTGTATATACCATGCACTTTCCATGATTATTACATCACGCCGGTTTTATGACAAACAATAGAATTACCGACACAAAAATAAATGGAGTGAAATATTCAATTTCACCCCATTTTTAGGGTTTTTTCGAAAATATTCAAAAATTCTAATGCATTTAATCGAAAACCGATAGATAAATGGCTATATGGGTTTCTTCCATTTTATCGAGAGATATTAATAAAACCTAACAGAAGAAGGAATTACAATATATGCACTTTTATCGAAGATTGGCGTCGACCCTACTGAAAGTCCGTCAGATTTATAAAAGAGCGTGGACATAAAACAAAGATTAAAGTTGTTCTTGATTCCGATATGATCATTCATAATGTTAAAATCGATGTAGCCTTAAGAATTGAAGTTTATTTTGAATAAATTTGTACTGTGAGTGTAAGGGTTGAAAATATAAACAAAGAGATTATTGAATGGGCTATTATCAGGAATGGTAATAGTTTAGAGGAATTTTATGCCCAAAACCCGGCGGTGGAAAGTTGGACGAAGGGAGAAAAATTTCCGACGGTCAAACAGCTTGAAAGTTTCACTCATAAAGTACACGTGCCTTTTGGATATATGTTTCTGCCCAGTCCCCCGGAAGAAAATATCCCTTTGCCCTTCTTTAGGACAGCTCTAAAAACAAATACAAACAAAGTCAGTTTGAATGTGTATCATACAATCTTTCGTAGATAGTGCCGTGAAAGACAATAAACTCTTATACCGCGATGCATATAAATTGACAAATATGAAAGGGGAAATCAACTACTTGAGGCTCAAAGCTGAACGCTTACTCAACATCGTTCATAAACAGGTTGATTGATGATGAACACGTGAACTACGAAATACAATGGTAATTGAATTGATGAGTGGAAATTAGAGAGTTTTCGATAGTCCGTTAGCAATACCGTTTCAAAAAATATAAATTATTTCAGTGATACCCGAAAATTAGTTACTTTTGTAATAGCATGATGAATTCTTATAGATATTAATCACAATGAACTCACTGTTACTGGAAATAAATAATTACAAAGCGATTGCTCACGCTAAGATAGAATTAGAGGGGATAACCGTTGTTTCCGGCGTAAATAGTTCAGGGAAAAGTACGCTGTCCAAGATACTATATCACACCATAAAAACGGCCCTGGATTTTGAAGAGAATATATATACGGATTTAGAAACTGAACAGACTCGTATTTTGCAGCTTTTTTGGCGATTAGCTAATGACAACCAACTTCAAATTGAAAGGGAGGCTGAACTCTTCACAAACCTTTCAAAGACAAAAGAAACCGACCAGTCAACGGACCGGTTTTACCGTTCGTTGGAAATGTTTAAAACATTATTCTCTGCACGTGAACAGGAAAGACCTTTCGACAAAAAAGAAATTCAACGTATAGCCACCATTTTGTTGCCTCATTCAAAACGCTCAAAAGAAACGGCTGTCCAAAACACAGAAGATCTTTTTCGATTGATTTTCGATTATATAGAATCAAAAGAACAAACGGTACACAATGAAATTAAACATCGACCTTTGTCTCTGTATTATCGATACCTCTCAGCCTATCTGGATATGAATCCGGAAACAACTTCTATTTCTTTATCGGAAGATGACATGCCCATTATAGATAGAAAAGAGAACCGTGTAAATAATATTTATTCAATAGAGTCTCTCTTCTATAATGATACGCCCATGTCAATCGATGAACGGAGAATACCGTTCAGATATAATGACAGACATACGGCCCACCGTTCTATTCTGAAACAAACACTTGAGAAATCTCCCCTTGTTCTGCTGGACGAAAAACAAGATACAATCAATATAGAACTATCAAAGATCATCTCCGGGAAAGTCTCTCCCGAACAAACAGAGTTCGATAAACGATTCAGTTATAACCGGGCAATCGATAAACTGACAATCGATTTAACGGAAAGCGCTACCGGAATCAAGGCATTCGGCATCCTACAATTACTACTAACGGAAGGTTTATTGAATGAGAAAACACTCTTGATATTAGATGAACCGGAAGCACACTTACATCCGCAGTGGATTGTAGAATACGCCCGAATCATAGTAATGCTTAACAAGGATTTAGGGGTACGATTTATGATTGCCAGTCATAACCCGGATATGGTAAGCGCTTTACGTTATATCTCTGAAAAAGAGAATACACTGCAGAATCTTCGATTTTATTTAGCCGAAAAAACTGAAGACAGAGAACAATATAATTATAAAAATTTAGAAACTGACATTGAACCTGTTTTTCAAACCTTTAATATAGCACTGGATAGAATCAACCAATATGGAATATAGTTTGATTGCAACTCAGGAACATCCATATGCATCCGGCTTTGGGCATAATCTTAATGAATTGGTAAGAAAAGATGAGGGTACCGGCATCTTCCCCAATGAGACTATTGCCATTTCGCTGGATGAGGTGGAAAAATCGTTGAGGAAAGATCAACCCTCCAAGACGATGGATACCGCGTTAGGGATAATTAAAAGGGGAACTGCAAAACGACCGAAAAATAAACGGATGTTATTATGTGAGTTCAGATTTAACTATAAAAATCCGGGGAATATCAGCAAAACAGAGATTGAAGGTAAGGTCATCTACTCCAAAACTCTGTTGATGTGCGGATTCAATGGAGACATAGAGCCTAAATGTTATTTTCTTTTCAATAAAAAAATATTCGAGCAGGCTAAGAACTATTTTTCGAGGATTTATAATACAAGAACACAGGATCGTATTGTAATGTCGGAAGTGGATTTTAGAAATTTATTGTTTTAAGCATATAATTCCAAAATATCGGAAATTACCCAAACGTTACCCTTTTATCAGGAGAGTGAACTTTTATCGAGAAGCTTCTATGGGAGTTCATAGAATGAACATATGGAAGATAGTGGACCGGTGCAGGGGATTGAAGATACGCTGTCCCCGCAGCAAGTACGAAGAGATCCGCAAACGCTATCTGAACTTCAGCCGCAACCGTAGAAAGAAGGAGAAGAAGAAAAGGAAACTGCGTGCTTCACTGATTTACCTGTTGGGAAAACTTGACTGGAACTGTTCGGAATCCACACGGCAAATACCGTGAGGCTGGCTGGGAGACAGCAACGGAAAGAACATTAACCATTTAGCGAAGGTGCTATCTTATTCGAGCGAAAGACGGGACTCGAACCCGCGACCCTAACCTTGGCAAGGTTATGCTCTACCAACTGAGCTACTTTCGCAATAATGTTCAAAATTTTCTCCAGAATCTCTTTTCCGGTTTCCTTGCCAAGGTTAGTTTCCATTTCCTTATTTGGGGCAAGGTTATGCTCTACCAACTGAGCTACTTTCGCAATTGCAGTGCAAAGATACCTTTTTGTTTCGTCTCTACAAAATATCAGAGGGGAAAATTAACGAAATAGACTGCATATTTTTTCCAGATAGAAGGCATCGATTTCGTCGAAATGATCGGGCCGGTCACTGTCCACATCCAATACTGCCGTAACAGAATCACCTTTCTTTACAGGAATGACGATCTCTGAACGGGACAAACTGCTACAAGCAATATGGCCGGGGAACTTATCGACATCGGGGACAATAAGGGTACGCTCTTCTTTCCAGGCAGTGCCACAAACTCCTTTACCATACATGATGCGGGTACACGCCGGAGGTCCCTGGAAAGGACCGAGAACCAATTTATCATCCACTACACGGTAAAAACCAACCCAGAAGAAGCCAAAGGCTTCCTTGAGTGCGGAGGTGATATTAGCCATATTGGCAATAAGGTCGGGTTCTCCATCTGTCAATGCCTGTAACTGGGGGTATAACGCTTTATATACTTCCTCTTTGGATGCCCCGTGCGGGATGTGTAAATCTTCTGACATAGCCTCTATTCTATCCCTGTGAAAAAATCGCGCTGCCAGGTAGGCAACGCGATTCAAAAACGTATATTTAGAAAAAAAACTTATCGTGCCTGTTCCTGTGCTTCGCGGATCATCTTGGCATTAGGAAGAATATACACTTCCACACGGCGATTTTGCGCGCGACCGTCCACCGTATTGTTGTCGGCCACAGGCTGTGTAGAACCGAATCCTTCAGATGCCATACGTGCACCGGAAACCCCCTTAGATACGAGATAATTATATACCGATTCAGCACGACGTTGCGACAACGGATTGTTGATAGCGTCACTACCTGTACTGTCGGTATGACCATATATTTTCACATCGGTATCAGGGTTGTTTTGGAGTGAAGTGGCAAACTTATCGAGCGAGGCACGTGAAGCAGTATTCAGGGTGCTTGAATTGGTGGCAAAAAGAATACCTGATTCAAAAGTAACTTTGATAGCTTCCCCCTCATTGACTTTCTCTACCTGGGCTCCTTCGATCTGCTCAAGTTCAGCAGCCTGCTTATCCATCTTGTTACCAATAATAGCTCCGGCAGTACCTCCCAGCACAGCCCCTATACCGGCACCCCAGGCAGCACCCTTACCTCCTCCGGCAATAGCTCCAACTCCGGCTCCGACAGCTGCACCGGCACCTGCGCCGAGACCTCCGCCTTTCACCGTGTTGCTTGCTCCACAACCCGATAACACCAATGCCCCTCCTAAAAGGCCGATGGCAAATAATTTTGAAAATTGTTTCATAGTTCGTTGTTTTTTAATTAATTTATTTTGGTCAATCGAACAAATTGAGTGTGTCGCAATAAGCTAACTCTCCCGCCACGATGGCTTCGATCTGTTCGTTAGTGTAATCTCGTCCCAATATCTCTTTATTTTTCCGGGCATTCCGTCCGATATATTCCAGTAATTCGTCCTCATTGATTTCGACTTCGGAATCATCGTCGTCATTCTCATCGAGATATCCCTTTTCTTCGTAGAAGTCATAAATAAGATCTACAATGTAATTGATCTCGTCATCCGAGAACTCGTCCTGCATCTCTTCCGGCAGGTTCTCCCGTATAAAACGCAGAGAATCGTCCTCGTCATACTCAAGTACTTTATCTTCTTGACTCATGTGAATATGTATTTTAAAGTAAACGTCGCTTTACTTATTTAAGAACAAAGATGAGAAAAATAAGTTCAACAAATTGTTAAAAATTCCTCTTTCAATGTATATGTGGTTTTTCTCTACAAGGAACAGAAAAAATCTCCGGACAACAGTAGGAAACATTATCCGGAGATTTCTTATTTAACGGCGGACATTGCGTTTAGCATTCTCCTTGGCTTGCTCACGAGCCATCTTCTCCTGCATCTTTTGAGCCTCTTCCAGTCGCGCCATGAAACCCGATTTCTTTTTGGGTTTCTTCTTATTTGCTTCTAACTGTGCCAGGATCTTATTTTCATCGATCACTTGCTTCATGATAAGAGTAAGCCCAATCGTGATCAGTGTGGAAAGGAAATAATAATAGTTCAACCCGGCCGGATAAGAGTTAAGGAAGAAGAACATGAATACCGACATAAAGATTGGCATATACTTCATACCGGGCATCGCCTGCGAACCAGTATCAGTCATCGACATGTTATACTTGGTGTAAAAGACGTTGACTACCGTCATCAGCAAACAGAATATACTGATATGGTTACCCAGGAAACGGGTAATCAGTGGAATATTGCCACTCCATGATATAAGGGAGTCGTAGGTGGACAGGTCATCCGCCCAAAGGAAACCCTGCTGACGCAATTCGATAGCAGCCGGGAAGAAAAAGAAAAGGGCCAGCAACACAGGCATTTGTATCAACATGGGTAAACAACCGCTCATAGGATTAACACCTGCTTTGTTATAAAGCTCCATAGTAGCCTGTTGCCGCTTCATCATCATCTCCTGGTCATTACCGGGATATTTCTTTTCAAACTCCTGTATCTGCGGACGTAATACCCTCATTTTTGCCGATGACATAAACGATTTATAAGTAAGGGGCAGGGTGATCAACTTCACCATCAGAGTAAGGATGAGGATAATAAGGCCCATTCCCCAGTTGAGGGAGAGGAAGAAGTTGAAGACCGGGATCACGAACCATTTGTTAACCCAACTCAACCAGCGGTAACCAAGGTATACGTTCTCTTCGAGCTGCAACTTATCGACACTGTTGGCTACATCCTTATCGTAAGCTTTAAGCGTATTGTAATGTACCGGACCGAAATAATAGTTGAAACCGGCAGTAATCAGGTCGCTGTCAGGACTAATCACCGCAGGGATCCACCCTTCGGCCTTATACTGTTTCGTATAATCAGGGTCGTTAAGCACTTCAGAATTGAGTATGGTGTTACTGAAGGGCTGCCTGCCGATGATGATGGAGGTAAAATACTGATCTTTGAAAGAGAACCATTTGAGCGGTTCGGAGAGTTCCTTATGATCATTCTTGGACTCACTCATTTTCTGCACATCCTGCTTATCATATTTATAATGAATGCGGGTAAAACGGTTCTCGAACATACGTCCCTTTTCTTGTTGACGGATTTTCTGCGCCCAATTCATGCGGAAATTGGTGAGACTTTCCGGGTGAAGTCCATTTTTCATACCGGCCAGCCGCACCTCGAAATCCATCATGTATTCATCAGCCGGGAGTGTATATACAAAATCGATATATTGGCCGGGACTTTGTTGCAGGCGCATAGTGACAGAATGGCCGTCACTACCCGGAACAGGAGTAAAAACCTGATCTTCAGTAGAGAGATGAACACTGTTACGATTAAACAGGTTGAGATTAAAGCGCGCTTCGTCAGGGCCATCGAACAATAAGAGATTTTCTCCCGTATGGTGAAGATACTCCTTCAATTGTACGGACCGGATAGAACCACCACGGGTACTGAGGAGAATACGTATTTTTTCGTTCTCCAGGACGACAGTTTCCTCCTGGGCCGAAGACGGAACGACCGCTTCTGTCGCTAAAGACAGGGCAGTAGTATCGGTGGGTGATGAAGGTGCACCTGCATTGAAAAAATCGGCGACAGCATTACTTCCTGCACGAGGCAGGGTCGAGTCAGTCTCTCCACCGGCTTTTTGTAGAGCTTCGAGTTGCGCACGTTCTATTTCCACCATTGCAATGGAGTCGCGCATGCGCTGTTGTGCCTCAATCTGCTCACGATCAGGCCTGTTATAAATAGTAAAAGCTATGATGATGGCTGTGATAAGCAGCAATCCTGTGACTGTATTTTTATCCATTATCAGTTTTTATTTTTTACTTGCATCGTGCAATTCCGCCGCAGCTTGCATAAAACTCATGAAAAGCGGGTTAGGTGAAATAACGGTGCTATTATATTCGGGATGGAACTGGGTACCGAGATACCAGCGAAGATGAGGCACCTCTACCACTTCCACCAGTTCAGAATCGGGATTGATACCGGTACATTTCATACCACCGGCTTCAAACCGGTCTTTATATAAATTATTAAATTCATAACGATGGCGATGGCGTTCACTCACTTTGGTTTTTCCATATGCCTTGTATGCCAGCGATCCTTTTTTAATAACACAATCGTAAGCCCCAAGGCGCATGGATGCCCCCATATTTGTGATATGCTTCTGCTCTTCCATCAGGTCGATGACCTTGTCGGCTGCCTTGGGATCGAATTCGGAAGAATTGGCCTCCGGAATATTCAGGATGGAACGGGCATACTCAATGACCATACATTGCATACCAAGGCATATCCCGAAGGTAGGGATGTCATTTTTACGTGCGTAACCCAATGCCAGGTATTTTCCCTCGATACCCCGTTGTCCGAAGCCGGGAGCGATAACAATACCATCGGCATCCTTCAGTGTTTCCTCAACATTCTCTTCAGTGATCTTTTCCGAATGGCAGAGATCCAGTTTTAGCTTCCTGTCGTTATAGATAGCCGCCTGGGAAAGCGCTTCATTGATCGATTTATAGGCATCCGGTAATTCGGCATATTTTCCTACCAATTTAATACAGACCTCCTTCCTGGCATCCTTGCGTTTCTGAAGGAAGGCTTTCCAGGCATCCAGATTGGCGTTCCCTTCAACAGGCATATTCATTTTACGCAATACCACTTCATCCATGCCCTGCTTCTGCATCATGACAGGAACCTCATAAATAGTGGAGACATCAACCGATTGCATCACAGCACCCTGTTCCACATTACAGAAAAGGGCGACCTTATCAAGAATATCCTTGTTGAGATTACGATCTGTCCGGAGCACCAGCATATCGGGTTGAATACCGAGCGACTGCAACTCCTTGACGGAGTGTTGTGTAGGCTTGGTCTTCACTTCACCTGCTGCAGCGATATAGGGCACGTAAGTGAGATGGAGGCAGAAACAGTTACGTCCGAGTTCCCAACGAAGCTGACGTACCGCCTCCAGGAATGGGGTGGATTCGATATCTCCTACTGTCCCCCCTATTTCGGTAATGACAAAATCAAACTTACTCTTAACTCCAAGAGATTTTACATTGCGCTTGATCTCGTCAGTAATGTGAGGAATTACCTGTACCGTCTTGCCGAGATAGTCACCACGACGTTCTTTCTGGATCACATTCTGATAGATACGCCCGGTAGTAATATTATTTCCCTTTGCGGTCTGTATGTTAAGAAAACGTTCGTAGTGTCCCAGGTCGAGGTCGGCCTCATGTCCGTCCACAGTGACATAACACTCGCCATGCTCATAGGGATTGAGAGTTCCGGGATCGACATTGATATAGGGATCGAACTTCTGGATAGTGACTTTATAGCCTCTTGCCTGTAATAATTTACCAAGTGATGCCGCAATGATTCCTTTTCCCAGAGAGGAAACCACACCGCCTGTAACAAAAATATACTTTGTATCGGCCACGATTGTGAATTATTTAACGTGAATGAATTTTTGAAGTTGCAAAGGTAGTAAAAAAATGAGAATAATGTGCCAATATGCCAATGAGAATAATATGGGAAAATGATAGTGTGCCGCGCACGATAAAAGGATAATGCGCTTCACACGATAGTGTAAAAGGAGACCGGGAGACTGGGGAGGTAATTGGTAATTGGTAATTGGTAATTGGTAATTACATTTCAAGTAGGGATGCGTTTTCGCAACGCATGATCTTGCCGGGGAAGGCCTGCACGATGGAGTAGTTGTGTGTGGACATGATCACGGCAGTACCCCGGCTGGATATTTCCTGCAGGAGGGCGACGATCTGGCTTCCGGTTTCGGGATCGAGATTACCTGTCGGTTCATCGGCCAGTATGAGGGCAGGAGAATTAAGCAAGGCACGGGCAATCACCACCCTTTGCTGTTCCCCACCCGATAGTTCATGAGGCATCTTATAGGTCTTATTCTGCATGCCGACCTGTACCAGGACCTCATTGATCCGGTCCCTGATCTCACGGCCGTTTTTCCATCCGGTAGCACGCAGCACAAACTCGAGATTCTTCTCGACGGTACGATCGATAAGCAACTGAAAATCCTGAAAAACAATTCCTATCTTCCTACGAAGAAAAGGAACCAGCCGGCGTTTGATACCGGCCAGTTCATAATCGAATACCCGGGCACTCCCCTCTTCGATGGGAAGCTCGGCATACATACTTTTCATCAGGGTGCTTTTTCCGGAACCGACCTTGCCGATGATATAGAGGAAATCGCCGCGATTGATAGTAAGATTGACATTGCGAAGGATGATATTTTCCTCACGATTGAGTTGTACATTGGAATAATTGACAAGTTGTTCCTGCACCATGCTAATTTATTTAATGAATTGAATTATAAACGGATATTTCCAATACTCTCCATTATTGGCTTTGACAGTAGCAATCACGACAAAAACGGCATAAAGTACACCTAATACCACAGCCACAGGAATACCTATCACAGTGATACAGAGCACAACCGCATAAATGGCATAACTGATCATGCAATTGAGAATGTTCTTACCATGCTTGTCAACATTGGGATTGTTATCTTTATTAGTAGTCCACATAAGAATAGGAATTATGAAACCGGCCAACGGGACAATAGCTCCGGCAAATTGAGTAAGATGCATAAGCATCAGATAGGTGTTTTCCTCAAGCCCGAATAATGGCTTCCTTCCAGCATTACTAAAGGTATTTTCCTGTTCATTGAGAATTTTTTCTTTCTCGCGTTGATATTCCTCCTCGGAAATACTTCCTTTTTCCCGTAACTCATCGAGAATTTTTAAATCTTCGTATTTCATACAATAAACAAATTAAAAGTGAAAAGTGAAAAGTGAAAAATGAAAAGTGAAAAGTGAAAAATTAAGAACTAAGAATTTTGAATCAGGAACTGCGCAATAGGGAGTCGATGGTCTCCACCATCTGCTCAAACTCCTCTTCTTCGAACAGGCGTGTTAACATCACAATCTTTCCATCGCGGTCAATAATGACATTGCGGGTGATGCCGGCCTTCTTTTCGGCAAACAGGCCAAAAATATCGGCCTCAGGATCCATACCGATGGGATAGGTCACCCCGGTAGCCTTGATAAGTTCCTCTATTTTCTCTACCGGTTCCTCACGGTCGATACCATACAAAGCAAATTCCTTATTATCCTTATGACGCTGCCAGATACGCGACTCAATGTGGGGCATCTCCTTACGGCACACACCACACCAACTGGCAGTAAACTGCAACATCACTACTTTTCCTCGCAGGGAGGAAAGAGTAACCTGATTGCCGTCGGGTAATTGCATAGTAAAATCAGGAGCCTGATCGCCCACTTTGACCAGGAATTGGCGATCGCCATCACTTACGGTTTCCTCTGCTACAGCTACAGTGTCGGCAGATGTCCCGGATGCTGCAGCTCTTTTTTCGGAAGAGGCAGTACAAGAAATCAACAAAGCTCCTGCGAGGAGAATATGGAGTATAAAAATCTTATGCATATTGATCATTATTAATTAAGAATTTAGGACTTTGAATTCAGGACTTTGAATTTGGAATTAAAGTTCAAGAACCAAGACAATTTACTTATACTTTCGTATATTATGAAACTGTTTAAATTTTACCGAAATATTTTTTATAATTGTACTGTTTATTTTTCTTTGCTACTATTTTGGTCTCTTTTGCGCATCTTTTTCACTTTTTCCTTTTGATTTAGCCCGATTTAGCCCGCTAAATCTGCAAGAAAAAAATAAAAAATCTATTTCAAAATAGATTCAAAATAGTATAGCAATAAAATTTAAACAGTTTCTATAACTTTTTTAAACATGTTCGACTTCACAAAGATATATTTTTTTCCGAATATCGTCGTCTATTGAGGAAAATAATTACTATCACTGTTGCCACCAATGATCCGAGGATATCAGCAATCCAATCAGCCCATTCCGCACTACGCAATGCGAAGAAATATTTCTGCAACAGTTCTATAACACCACCATAAAAGACGGGAATGATAAAACCCCAGAAAATCCATCGTAAAGTAGGTGGATTTCCCTTGCACAACCTGTAATAATCGAACAATGAGACAGCAGAAAGGACAAAAAACATTCCAAAGTGCACCAGTTTATCCCACGGAAATCCTTCCGGTAAACCGGGCATTTGGGAAGATGAAATGAGACAAGTAGCAATAAAAATCAATATTACTATAAGTAGTGGCAGAAACATATAACGCAATAGAGCCTTCATAAATAAGAATTGAACTGTAAAAAACTGCAAACATAACAATAAACTAACTGTTTTTGTTGTAATAGATCAAATATAAAAAAATAAACGACAATAAATGGTCTTATTCATTGATGGAAACAGGGATTTATAAACATATAACTAAAACTATATTTCATTTTCGTCAAAAATTTGTTCCTTTGCCACTTGATTAAAGTGGGAAGGTGGTTGAGTGGGGAATCCTGAAATTGTGAAATTCGAAATTTGAAGTAAAAAATGAATCAATTATATTATATGAGAAGAATTATTCTTGGTATATTGGTGGCTTTTACAACGTTACATACGTTTGCACAAGCAGAGGCACCGGCACCGGCACCGGCTGACAACAGAAACCAACGTTATTTCGACATTAATAAGAACATTGACATCTTCAACTCAGTACTGCGTGAACTGGATATGTTTTATGTGGATAGTGTTGAGGTGAACAACTTAGTACAGAACAGTATCCGGAACATGTTAACACGTCTGGATCCCTATACCGAGTATTATGCGGAAGAGAATATGGAAGATCTCCAGTTCATGACAACAGGCGAATATGCAGGTATCGGTGCGATCATATCTTATAATAACGGGCAGGTGGTGATCAATGAACCCTATGAGGGACTTCCCGCAGATAAGGCAGGCCTGAAGGCAGGTGATGCCATCCTCGAAATTGACGGCAAAGACATGCGGAAATCGACGGTGAAAGAGGTAAGCGACAAACTGAAGGGGACACCGGGTACTTCACTCGAATTGACTATCTGTCGGCCGGGTGAAAAAAAGGACCGGAAACTGAAGATAGTACGCGAAAAGATTGAAGTCGATCCTATTACATATTCGGGAGTAACAGATGACAAAATCGGTTATCTTCATTTTGGCAGCTTTACGACAAGAAGTGCTGACCGGGTGAAGAAAACTGTACAGGATTTGAAAGCGAAGGGAGCGACTTCGTTGATTATGGACCTGCGCGGTAACGGGGGAGGTATTCTGGACGAAGCAGTGGATGTAGTAAATCTATTCGTACCGAAGGGAGAAGAGATTGTGTCGACCAAGGGAAAGGTAAAGCAATGGGACAGAACTTACCTGACACGCAATCAGCCATTGGATGAGATTATCCCTATCGTGGTACTGATCGATACCGGCTCGGCTTCTGCCTCGGAGATTGTAGCGGGAGGGCTTCAGGATCTTGACCGCGCAGTGATCGTAGGCAACCGGTCGTTTGGAAAAGGCTTGGTACAAACACCCCGTGACCTGCCGTACGGTGGAAACATCAAGATTACCACCTCAAAATATTATATCCCCAGCGGACGCTGTATCCAGGCGCTGGACTACTCACATCGTAACCCTGACGGAAGTGTGGCGCGGGTACCCGACTCGCTGACAAATGTATTTAAAACCCGTAATGGACGTGAAGTACGCGACGGCGGTGGGATTACGCCTGATATTACCATTCCGCAACCTACAGGGGGGACAATCGCATACTACCTGATGGCAGATAATGTCATCTTTGACTATGTAACAGAGTGGGCACAACAACACAAAGAGATTGCCCCACCCCACCGGTTCAGGCTTCCGGGGAGTGATTACGAAGCGTTCAAGGAGTTCGTAAAGAAGCGGGATTTCGAATATGACCAATTGAGCGAACGTTCACTGCAACAACTAAAGGCCATGATGGAATTCGAAGGATATATGGATGTAGCCAAAGAAGAATTCGCAGCCTTAGAGGCAAAATTGCATGCCAATCTGGATCGGGACCTGGAACTCTTTAAAGAGGATATTACCAGTATGATCGAATCGGAAATTGTGCAGCGTTTTTACTATAAGAAAGGAGTACTTCTGCATCAATTGTCGGACGACAAAGTATATGACAAGGCAGTGGAGGTTCTTCGGAATCCGGAGATGTACCGCTCGGTACTTCGGCCGCTACCGGCAAAGGTACCGCCTACGACAGAAATAAAGGAAAAACCGGAAAATCAGTATTCGTGGGAAAATAAAAAGGTGGAACAGTGGAATGGATAACTTGTCCCGATCTATCGGGAACTTGTCCCGATCTATCGGGAACTTGTCCCGATTTTTCGGGAAGTAGTGTCAATGAGGGCAATGCGGAAAACGATAATGCCGGTACAGGAAGATTGACCGGCGCAATAATCACTAAGACTCTTTTGATCGACCACCACTTTTTTCTGCGTGGATGAGGCATGCATAAAAGTGAGTTTTTCACCCTTGTGGAAAACGACACCCATATGGGTGACATCCAACCCTTTAATATCGGTAGTAAAAGCAACCATAGACATATGTGGTATCATAGGGGTTTTTCCGGATATGGAACTCTTGGGCAAATAATAAAATCCATCCCGTTCATTAATCCGATTCTCCACCACTTGCATCTTTTTGAGCATCACATCGTCATTCTTCAATTGCCTGTATGCATCACGATGGGAAGTCATAAAATCAATCGTCTTCTTCTCACGGATACCGCCTAATCCGGCGGAAATATTTTTCATTACCCCTTTCTTCTCATTATCATAGAGCCAATCGGAGGTATAATGAAGTCGGGAAACATATCCCCGGAGGTTACCATCCCGATAGCGGATGTATTGCAATTCACTGAGAAAAGTATCAAAATCAGGATTATCCGAACGAGCGGTACGAGCCAGTGCAACTACCGATTCAACAAAAGTGGTACAGTCAAACTCACGCAGGTTGACTACCAATTTCTCTTCACCGGGCATTTCCAGTGTATGGGATACATAAGGAGCATTCAAAAAGAAAAGAGCCGTCTTTTCCAGCAGGCTGTCGGCAGGAGCTAAGCGCCAAGGAGCAATATAACCGATATAACGATCAAATATCTGCCGGTCTTCCGGAGTATATACCCTTTCCGGGGAGATTCCAGCGATAACCATGGAGGAAAAAGACACTGCTATTATCACCATAGAAAAGATAACAATCAATCTCTTCATTCTTATCAGCATATTAGTTACTTTTTACAAAAACCACCAATCTCATTCAACCTCCCATCAATCTCATTCAATCTCATTCAATCTCATTCAATCTCCCATCAATCTCATTCAATCTCATTCAATCTCATTCAATCTCCCATCAATCTCATTCAATCTCCCATCAATCTCCCATCAATCTAAAACAAGGCTGTTGCTTTCGAGAGCAGATAAGCATCCAGAAGCGTAATGGCGGCCATGGCTTCCACAATGGGTACTGCACGGGGCAACACACAAGGATCATGTCGTCCACGGGCTTTAATGATCGTATCATTGCCATGCATATCTACTGTCTGTTGCTCCCGGAGGATAGTAGAAACCGGTTTAAAAGCCACCCGAAAATAGATATCCTGCCCATTGGAAATGCCGGCCTGAATCCCTCCGGAATTATTAGTGCGGGTATTCACCCTGCCATTGTCGTTATAGAAAGAGTCGTTTACCTCTGAACCGCGGGCAACTACGCTAAATCCGGAACCATATTCGAAACCTTTTACGGCATTGATACTCAACATAGCGGAGCCTAACATGGCGTGAAGTTTGCCAAAAACAGGTTCTCCCAAACCTGCCGGTGTACCTTTGACCACACAGGTGATAGTACCGCCGATAGTATCTCCCTGATAGCGTACCTCCTGAATCAATTTGATCATTTGTTCCGCTATATCAGGATCGGGACAACGGACAAAATTATCTTCCGTACGTGAAAGGTCGTATATCCTGTAATCATTCTCCAATGCAATATCGCCCACCTGTGAAGTATAGGCTGTAATATCTATATTGAGACGACGGAGGTAAAGTTTTGCCACAGCACCGGCCACCACACGGGCTATGGTTTCCCGCGCAGACGACCGTCCACCACCCCGGTAATCACGGATACCATATTTCTGCTGATAGGTGAAATCGGCATGCGAAGGACGAAAAGCCTCTTTGATGTTATCGTAATCGGACGACTGCTGATTCTCGTTCCTCACGATGAAACCGATAGGAGCGCCGGTAGTTTTATTTTCAAATACTCCCGAAAGAAATTCCACTTTGTCGGCTTCCTTACGGGGAGTAGTGATACGGGACTGGCCGGGACGGCGCCTGTCGAGCTCCGACTGTATAAAATCCATATCGAGTTCCAACCCCGGGGGGCAGCCATCTATAACACCTCCCACAGCTGCACCATGCGATTCTCCGAATGATGTCAACCTGAATATTGTTCCGAATGTATTCATTTTAGGAATTACTAATTACAAATTACAAATTACCAATTACTAATTACTAATTACAAATTACCAATAGCCGTGCACAGTATATTAAAGTATTATACCTTATCAAGGAGCAGCACCAAATCCATCCTGATTACGGACAGGCGTTATCAGTGAGGCATTGGTCATATCGTTATGATAATCTTCTACGGAAGTTGATTGTACCGGGTAAAGCAACATAAAATTGGTATCTTTAAAATGCTTGTTGATATAATCGGGGATATTACGCATGACAGGGTCGTAAGATATCTTCCGCTGACGGCTCATCACAATAACCAATCCATCATTTTTCCCGACCTCTTTTGCCAGTTTAACAAACTCTCTCCAATCACTAAATTCATTGAATTCCGCATCTATAGGATGTATCTTGTGTACATAGCGAAGGGTATCGAGTATCTCATTGGCAGCATAGAAACTTAGTTTCCCGCCTGAGTTACGACCTAAATTCCATATTTTGGATAACCAGAGTGAAAAACCGACCTCTCTATCGGCATTGGGTGGAATGATAACCAGCCTGCGTTTAATCGTACCCAATGGTTGTATGGCCTTATATACGAAAAGAGTAGACTGGCACTTATTAAGTACCCCCTCCACAAGATTTCCAAGAAAAGACTCCGATATCTGCTGTTTTACGTGAAGCCCCATCACAATATCGGTGATAGCATATTTCTTTACTACTCCAAGGATTCCATTGAGTACGTTCATATCGTAACGTTGCAGAGGCTGGATGGCTGTGTCGGCACCGGCACCCAGCATAACAGCCTCTTCAAGTAATTTTTCCGAAGCTTTCTCCGTCTCAGAGGTAGCCTCAGTACTCTTGATGATATTGAGCGCATAGACGTTGTCGACATTAGCTTTGGACTTAATGGTCAGGCTAAGATCGATCAAGTCCCTGAGCGTATCTTTATTGGCGACAGGAATAAGGATGCGCTCATCCGGATTCCCTTCTTCCTCTTTTACCATCCCTTCTGAGAGAGATATTTCCACTGCCCCTTTTTGTGCACGGAAAGAGGCAACGGTGCATGTGACAAGGATCATGACAATAGTGCCGTTGAGGATGCTGTCATCGAGTAACCCCACTCTGTGTCCCACCATTATCGCAGCCAATGTGGCAGCCGCCTGGGCGTTGCTGAGTCCGAAGATAAGCATACGTTCGGCTTTGGTATAGCCGTAAATCTTTTGTGTAGCCCATGCGGCCAGGAACTTGGCAAGAATGGCCACCACTGTCATTACCACTGCCACTTTAAGAGTTTCGAATCCGGTGATAAAGGCCTGGTAATCAATAAGCATTCCCACACTGATAAGGAATATGGGAATAAAGATGGCATTTCCCACGAAGCCGATCCTGTTCATCAATGAAGAAACATGAGGGATAAGCCTGTTCATGGAAAGCCCGGCGAGGAAAGCCCCGATAATCGCCTCAATTCCGGCCAGTTCGGCAAGGAATCCGCCAAGGAATATCATCGTCAACACAAAGATAAATTGCGACGTGCTGTCATGAAATTTCTTGAAGAACCATCTTCCGACAATAGGAAAAAGAAAAACGACGACCAGTGAAAAAAGGATCAACGAGAGGGTCATCTGCGTCCAGAAGGCCGGGGTAACCTGTCCTTCGTTCATGCTGACAATGATGGCCAGTACCAGCAGCGCCAGCGTATCGGTAATCATTGTCCCCCCCACCGCAACAGTAACGGCCCTGTTCTTTCCCGCTCCCAGCTTACTGATGATGGGATACGCCACCAACGTATGGGAAGCGAACATACTTGCCAGCAGTATGGATGAGATAAGTGTGAGGTTGAGCAGGTAGAGGCCGGCAAACGTACCGATGATCATAGGAATAGAGAAAGTGAGCATTCCGAATACCAGGCTTTTTGCACTGTTCTTCCTGAACTCAGCCACATCAATCTCTATACCCGCAAGGAACATGATATAGAGCAACCCGGCGTTCCCCAGCATGATCATATTGCTGTCGCGCAACATCAAACCGACACCGTAAGGACCTATCACAGCCCCAGCAATAATAAGACCTATCAGTGACGGTATCCTGATCTTGTTGAAAATTATAGGTGCCAACAATACGATTACGAACAGGATCAGAAACTGCACCGTAGGATTACTGATGGGTAAAGATAAATCTAATGATAATAACATCATCGTCAACAGCTACCACAACCGCCGGAACCACAGCCGCAACCACCCGACATACTTTCGTCGGAAGAACCGCAACCGCATCCGCCTTCTTCACCCGATCCGCAACCGCCGGAACCACAGCCACAACCACCGGAAAAGAGGGCCGCGATTTCTTCGACAGAGGCTTCCCTCACCCCCATCACCGTTCCTTCGAAATGCATGATCTCTCCTGCCAGCGGATGGTTAAAATCCATAGTGACCACTTCGTCACCGATAGAAACGACGGATCCCATAAGCCGGTTACCGGAAGAATCCATCATTGGAAGGGTATTCCCTTCAAAAAGCACTTCCCCATCGATTTTCCCATCGATCTCGAAAATATTTTTGGGCAGTTCTAGTACCTTAGTGTCGTCGTAATCACCATAAGCCTCTTCCGGGGTAAGCCGGAAAGAGAATTTATCTCCTTGCGAAAGCCCCCTGAGTTGATTCTCGAATGCTTCGAGCATGGAATTGGTACCGAAAATAAATTCCAACGGTTGTTGGGCAGTTGCCCGCTCCATCAATTCCCGCTCTTCACCTTCGCCTACATTCAGGTCATAGGTAACTGTAACGTATTTATTATCTGAGATTTGCATTGTTCCTTTATTTTAATATTTAATGATTTAATGATTTAATGATTTAATGATTTAATGATTTAATGATTTAGCTCCGTTGATTTTTAATTGACTCCGTTGATTTTTAATTGACTCCGTTGATTTTGGCTCCACCGCACGTTGTTTTAATTCAAGACTTGATCCATCTATACTATACAATTAACTAAACTATACAATTAACTAACAACTGAGGGGCATCGATGTTTAGGGGTGTACTGCTTTTTTTAAATTATTTAATCCCTTTTCGAGTAAGGTGCGTGGACACCCTACATTAAGCCGCATGAAACCCTCACCGCCGGGTCCGAACATAGTACCGTCGTTCAACGCCAGATGAGCTTTTTCTATAAAGAGTTTTACAAGTTCCCGTTGAGTCAGGTTAAGCGCACGACAGTCGAGCCATATCAGGAAAGAGGCCTCAGGCAGGATGGCTTTTATTTCAGGGATATTCTCTTTGAGATACTCATCCACAAAATCAATATTGGCCTGCACATAAGCCAACATCTGGTCAAGCCACTCCTCGCATTCGTCATAAGCCGCACGCGTAGCAGTAAAAGCAAAGATGGTTCCCTGTTGCAATTCACGTGGTTCGAGGTAAGCAAGATATCTTCTCCTTATCTTCTCATTGGGGATGACCGCAAATGAGCTGACAATTCCGGCAATATTGAACGTTTTGCTGGGTGCCATAAGGGTAAGTGAAATCTCTTCCGCTTTCGGAGATACGGATGCGAAAGGAGTATGCCGATAACCTTTCAAAGCCATATCTGCATGGATCTCATCTGAGATGACCAGTATATTGTTTTCGTGGCAGATGTCAGCCAGTTCACTCAATTCTTCGGGAAACCAGGCTCTACCACCAGGATTATGGGGATTACAAAGAATCAGCATCTTACAGTCGCCACCTGAAGCGATCTTACGCAAGCCTTCGAAATCCATCTTGTACTGCCCATTTTCGAGGATAAGCGGATTGTTGGCCACCTCACGTCCGAGTGATGAGGTGACGATACGGAACGGATGATATACAGGCGGTTGGATGATCACTTTATCCCCCTTGTCCGTAAATTCGTCGATGGCAAAGGCAAATCCTTTGACTACACCGGGTACAAAGTTGATATGTTCTCCTTTTATCTGCCAATGGTGACGTCTTTCCAGCCAATTGACAATGGAAGAGGTATATTCTCCAGAAGGGAGGGTATAACCAAAAACACCATGTTCCACACGTTGTTTCAACGCTTCTATAATTGCCGGCGGGGACTTGAATTCCATATCTGCTACCCATAGTGGGATAAGATCCTCATGTCCGAATACAGGTTTTAACTTCTCCAGCTTAACTGCATTGCTGCCCGAACGGTCTACTATTTCATCGAAATTATATTGCATTATTTTTATATTTCGGATTTGGGATTCCAAGATTTAGCTACGCTGATTGTTAATTGACTCCGTCGATTTTCAATTCAAAAATTCAAAATTCAAAAATTCAAAAATTCAAAATCGTTAAATCAACAAATCCCTTTTCATTCTTCACTCTTCATTCTTCATTCTTCATTCTTCATTTTTCATTCTTCACTCTTCATTCTTCATTCTTCACTCTTCATTCTTCATTCTTCACTCTTCATTCTTCATTCTTCATTCTTCATTTTTCATTCTTCACTCTTCATTCTTCACTCTTCACTCCCTTTCTTCCCAGTCACCTCGTCTCCCGCTCTCCATTCCATTAATAATACACAGACGGAAGCGAGGGATTGTCACGCACCTTTTTTCCTCCGAAATTGAGAGATTCCACTACAAGTCCGATCATGAACTGATGGGAAACAATCCTGGTAACAAGCTCATTCACGTCTGTATTGTAGTAATCCCCCAAATAGGCGGCACGGAGAGTGATATTATGTACCGGCACATCGACTGAAAAATAGTTGCGCAATGCCTGTTGATTATGAAAAGATCCGAAATGAACGGTTCCTTTATTATTTCCAAGCGTAAATATTTCGTAATAGGAATGTCCATATTCAGGAGAGAAGAACATACCTGCAAAGGGTGTGGAAAGCTGCCACCGGAAGGTAAAGATCTTCCAGTTGTAGATAGCCATAGCCGAAAGGTTGAAGTTGGTTGACACCTTCAATGAACCGGGATTATTGGAATTCCGCACGTTGTAAATGCCGCCCAGTGAGGCTTCCCATCCTCCGCCACCATAGAGCCTTAGATTGGAGCCGGCAAACAGTGGATAAAACCCGGTAAGCCGGTAATCGAGGTCACCGTAATACTCCGAAGCCGAGGCTGTAGGGTTTTTGGTGATCGCTGTCTGTATAAGGAACTGCTGTTGCAAGAGCAGGCTACCATTAAAGTGAGGGGTTCCCTTTATACGGTCATGCATAAGGGATATGCTGATACCACTATACCTAAGAGGCGAAAGATAGGTGTCGTTGAGAAATGCCTTCCCGATACCCAGGAGAGTAGCTTGGTTGACAGGATCTACCGGAAGTATGAGGGAGCGGTTCTCCTGTGAAACCGTCACGCAAAGAATACCGATCCATATACTAAACAGTAGTGCCGTTTTCTTCATTTTGTTTTTATCTGCAGAGTTAAAACAACTTCATCTGGCCGGTGATTTCATCACGTAAATCAGCATCAGAGATATCCTCGTCACCGTTT
>Ga0129314_1000242_pt1 | contig 66246 bp, 53 predicted proteins | sample O1111metagenome_FD_94431 | JGI IMG/M metagenome (GOLD analysis project Ga0129314, IMG submission 94431) | Orangutan individual fecal microbial communities from fecal samples from Wisconsin, USA - O1111 metagenome | ecosystem: Host-associated > Mammals > Digestive system > Large intestine > Fecal... | reverse complement strand
CCGCCTAAATCATACCCCGCATAGTAAAACGACTTTCGTGAGTTTCCCTTCTTCACTTCAAATCCGCACCTCACGAGCCTTTCCATGCCGCCAAAGTCACATTTCACAACCACGGAACGTCTTGCCACACGCACAGCCTCGTCAATGTGCCGCTCGGTCATCCTGTCGCCTATAGCGTGCTCACGTATCACCTGAATCCCGTGAGACTTCGCGTTAGGACTCTCGAACATGAAATCAAAATAAACCGCGTCATAGCTCTTGTCGGGGCAGGACTTCATAAACTCAAGATTGTCGCCGTTGTGAATGTCGATTCGGCTGATTGTCTCCCGCAGATTCGGATTCAGCTCGGCATAGTGCGCAAGACCTTCCTTCACCAAAATGTAGATACTGCGGCTTTTTTCCACTCCAGTGCATTTTCCCGATGAGCCGACGGCATACGACATTGTGAGCGCGTCCGATGCCAGTCCGAGAGTAGCGTCAAGGCATGACATTCCCTCGCCCAGACCGCAGACCTCAACCAGACTGTCCCGCTCACCCCGCTCCATGTTCTTTATCCTGAGAAACGCGATGTTCGGGTGAAAAAACGCCTCGCTCTTGTCCTTCTCGTAGTAGCTAAGTCCGCGCGCCTCGTTCACGACAAAAATCTGCTGGTCGATATTTTCAAGCAGGTAAGAGAGCGAGCGGTTTTGGCGGGGAACGTACTGCAAGCCGTATCTCTCAGCCACAGAGACTGCTTTCTCTTCAAGTTTGTCGTTCACCCGCGATGATGTTGTGACTGTCATTTGTTCTCCCGTCCTTTCAGCTGTATAACAAAAAAAGCACAGCTTCATCCCTCGGGACAAAGTTATGCCGGTGTTATTCTTTGTAAAATCCGCTTAATATACAGTATCTCGTGCCATGCCGTCATGCTACATTGTCATCTCATGTGGATTTGTGAAAACTGTACTAAAATCCAGCTCTCAATTCATATGATACCACATATTTTGCCGCTTGTCAAGCACTGCGGGTTACAAATATCTCCTGCAGCGGAAACGGTCGGTTATGAAGTGGAATGATTCTTTTCCGCGTTTGTTTGCGGCTTCGCTTATGTGGATGTCCTCAGCGGATGGGACAAGCGGCTCTCCCGGATGTGCGTGTGCGGTGAAAATCTCTTCCGATTCCGCCCGTATGTCGCAAATGTCCGCGTTTCCGAGCGAAAAGTGCCACTTCATCGGCGAGAGCAGGTTCCAAACCGAGAAAAACGCCATGCCGAGTTCGCCTGAAACGTCAATGTCTTCTCTTTCGTTCATTATGTACGCCGCAGTTTCGAGCAAGCATACACGCTTTTTTCTATACCTGAGTTTCATCGTATCCGATTCCTTTTTATAATTCGGACGAATTTTTCATTATTAAAAAAGCGGATTTATGAATCTGCCGCTGCTTCGGTAATAATCCGCCGGTGCTATAAGTACCGATGTCGGAATTTCAATTTCCCCTCGCTCGTAGTTGCTGTACACGCGCTGACTGCAATGAAGTATTTCGCTGATTTCTGTCTGTGTCAGATCGTGGTCTTCCCTTAAATCCCTCACTCTTTTGTATACCATTTAACTTCCGAAATACCCCAATCGTAATTATTATATTACTAATAATATCAAATTATTGCCCGTTTTGTCTGATTTCAGCGTAAATTCCGCTGCTGTTATTTTGTAAAACTCTGCTCCGACGAGGTTTATTTCGGCTAAATGATACGCTGTTCCGGACAGTAAAATGATGTTCCCGAACGTGTGCGAACATTGCGTCTGTGATTCTCACGAAAACCCAAATAAAACCACATTAAAAATGCGCAAAACATATTGACAACAAACGATTGTTCGGATATAATATAAGACACAAACGCACAGGTGTTTATACAAAGGAAATGCTGTCAATGAACAGGCTTATGTATTCGGATTACAGCGCGCAGAAGGACAGGGTGATACTGCACTGCGACCTCAACAATTATTTTGCTTCCGTGGAGCTTCTTGAAAAGCCGGAGCTTCGCGAAAAGCCGGTAATAGTCGGCGGCTCAACCGAAAACCGTCACGGAATAGTCCTCGCGAAGAACTATACGGCAAAAGCGTTCGGGATAATGACCGGCGAATCCGTTTCGAATGCCCTCGGAAAATGTCCGTCGCTCACCATACTTGAACCGCACTACGACAAATATCTTTCATACTCGCGCGCGGTTCGTGAGATTTACAAGAGATACACCGACCTTGTTGAAGCTATGGGTATCGACGAGTGCTTTCTTGACGTGACGGGGAGCGGATATCTGTTCGGCTCGGGCTTCCGCATTGCAAACGAGATACGTGAGAGCGTGAAGTGTGAGACGGGGCTTACGATATCCGCGGGAGTTTCGTTCAACAAGATATTCGCGAAGCTCGGCTCGGACATGAAAAAACCGGATGCCGTGACTGTGATAAGCCGTGACGACTTTCAGGAGAAAATATGGAATCTGCCTGCAAACGAGATGCTCGGCGTGGGAATGAAAACGTACAAAAAGCTGTGGTACCGCGGAATACGGACGATAGGCGATATAGCGAACTGCGACCCGGACAGAATGCAGACGTACCTCGGAAAGATGGGGCAGGTGCTGTGGGTATATGCGAACGGATATGAAAACTCGCCCGTGATGCAGGAAAACGAGCGCTGTCCCATAAAATCCATCGGACACGGAACAACGACTACGGCAGACCTTGACACGGAGCGCGAGGTTTTTGATACTATAATAGAGCTGTCGGAGGAGATAGGGACGAAGCTGCGCAAGAATCGGCTGAAAAGCTGCGGTGTGGCTGTCGGAATACGCGAAAACGACCTGTCCGTGCGGGAATACCAAATGAAGTTTGCGCATCCGACTCAGCTGACGAGGGATGTGGCGCGCGGTGCGATGAAGGTGTTCCGCGATAAGCACGTCTGGCGGTGTCCGATAAGAAGCGTCACGGTTCGCGCGATATACATTTCCGCCGAGGACGAGCCGGAGCAGCTTACCATATTTGACGAATACGCATGGCACGGGGAGCTTCTGCGGCTTGAGAAAACCGTCGACGCGATTAGGGAACAGTACGGCGATCACAGTATCACAAGCGGCGCGTACCTGCGGAATAAGAAGCTGAACTCACAACGGATAGGCTTCCGCGACCACAGTGAGATATATTAGTATTGCAGGATATATTTTACCACATCGCGGTTAAAAAAGCAAATATTCTCTATAAAAATTCGCAAAACGTCATTGATTTTTTGTCATATGAGCCTTATAATCTAACAAAAGACAAGAATCACAAACGAAAGGCGGGCGTAATGTGAAAAATTTTGCTTTCGACGGAGAGATGAGCAGGGAAGTGCTGAACAACTATCTCTCGCGCGCCGTGACCCACATAGGACTGGGCTACGACAACGACCTGTACTCCGACACATTTGAGGACGACCTGAGAATGCTGAAAAACGAGGGCGCAAAGTTCATCGGAAGAGCGGCGTATGTCTGGGCGAACAGTGTTCCCGACAAGGAAAATTTCGCCTTCACGAAGAAAAGACTTGCGAGAGGACACGAGGTTGATCCAGAATTCATCTTCCAGGCGTGCGTGTTCGAGTGCATCTACAGACCGTTTGTAGACTCCACCGAGATACCGGAGTTTGTGTTCCGCGAGTTCGGTCTTACGCCTGAGAAGCGCTGTTTCAGCTACGACGCGATGAGACACACGGACGAGGAAGAGTGCAGATGGGGCTGGCGCGAGACTTCGACTCCCGACATTACGAAAACCGAGGCGCAGATGTGGTTCTTCTACCGAGCGGCGTCGTACATTGACTGCGGCTGTGAGGCGATACATCTCGGTCAGGTAGGGCTTATCGGCAGGAAGGATGAAGGATTCGCTTGCTTCAAAAAGGTCATCGGAATGATACGCGAGTACGCAAAGAAGCACGCAAGACGGCATTATGTTCTTATCGACGCGCACACTCTCGGATGGCTTCGTGAGGACGACACGATGTTCGACTACAACGCGTTCCCGATAAGGCTGAAAGAGGTCGTAGACGAGCCTATGCACTGCGTGTGCGAGGAAGGCTATCTCGACTCCATGTTCAACGAAAAAGACGGTAACGCGCGCCCGTTTATCGTGGAGTTTGACAACTTCGGAATGTCGTCTCACCCCGGTGAAGCGGATGTAAAGTCCCATTTCGCGTGGGGATACGACGAGATAACGTGGTTCTCGAAGCTCGACAAGGACTACAGGGCGTATTTTCTAAACTACATCTGGGACTGGGTCAATGCGCGATATCCCGAGGGATGGGTTCAGATGCCGTCGAGAAGATGCCTTGCGGGAGGAGAACGATATAACTACAGCGCAAACACACCCTTCGAAGCGATACCCTACGGCTGGGGCGACGAGGAGACGATAAAAGCAATATTCGCGAGAGGATAACAAAACAGGCGCATCGTAAAAGCTCACGGTGTGCCTGTGATTTTTTATTTAACTGTACGCCTTTACGCGTTCTTCATTGCTTCTTCTACAGCAACTGCTACAGCTACTGTCGCGCCTACCATCGGGTTGTTGCCCATGCCGATGAGTCCCATCATTTCGACGTGAGCCGGAACGGAGGAAGAGCCTGCGAACTGTGCGTCGGAGTGCATTCTGCCCATTGTATCGGTCATACCGTAGGAAGCGGGGCCTGCCGCCATGTTATCGGGATGGAGTGTACGTCCTGTGCCGCCGCCGGAAGCAACGGAGAAGTACTTTCTGCCGTTCTCAACACACCACTTCTTGTATGTGCCTGCAACGGGATGCTGGAATCTTGTCGGGTTGGTGGAGTTGCCGGTGATGGATACGCCAACGTTTTCAAGCTTCATGATAGCAACGCCTTCGGGAACGTTGTCAGCGCCGTAGCACTTAACAGCAGCTCTCGGACCGTCGGAATATGCGGTTTCGGAAACTACCTTAACTTCTTCTGTGTAGGGGTCGAATTCGGTCTTAACATATGTAAAGCCGTTGATTCTGGAGATGATGAAAGCAGCGTCCTTGCCGAGACCGTTGAGGATAACGCGGAGGGGCTTTACTCTGACCTTGTTTGCGTTGAGTGCTATCTTGATTGCGCCTTCAGCTGCCGCGAATGATTCGTGACCTGCGAGGAAGCAGAAGCAGTCAGTATCTTCGGAGAGAAGCATTGCGCCGAGGTTGCCGTGTCCGAGACCGACCTTACGGTTTTCGGCAACGGAGCCGGGAATGCAGAATGACTGAAGACCGATACCGATAGCGGCAGCGGCATCAGCAGCCTTTGTGCAGCCCTTCTTTATTGCGATAGCTGCGCCTACAGTGTAAGCCCATACAGCGTTCTCGAAGCAGATAGGCTGTGTTTCACGAACGATCTTGTCGCAGTCGATACCCTTTGCGAGAGTGATCTCCTTGCATTCTTCGATGGAGGAGATACCGTATTCGGCAAGAACACCCATGATCTTGTCAACACGTCTTTCATAGCTTTCAAATAATGCCATTTTTCAAGTCCTCCTTTGAATTACTGCTTGCGCGGGTCGATGTACTTAGCCGCGCCGTCGAATCTGCCGTATTTGCCCATAGCCTTCTGGTATGCTTCGTTCGGTTCCATGCCCTTCTTGATGAAGTCGGTCATCTTTCCGAGGGAAACAAATTCGTAGCCGATAACCTCGTCGTTTTCGTCGAGAGCCATTCTTGTTACATAACCTTCAGCCATTTCGAGGTAACGAACGCCCTTAGCCTTTGTGCCGTACATAGTACCAACCTGGGAACGAGTGCCCTTACCGAGGTCTTCAAGACCTGCGCCGACGTTAAGACCGCCTTCGGAGAAAGCAGACTGTGAACGTCCGTAAACTATCTGTAAGAAGAGCTCACGCATAGCGGTGTTGATAGCGTCGCATACAAGGTCTGTGTTGAGAGCTTCGAGGATGGTCTTGCCGGGGAGGATTTCAGCAGCCATAGCGGCGGAGTGAGTCATACCGGAACATCCGATTGTTTCAACAAGAGCTTCTTCGATAACGCCGTTCTTTACATTGAGAGAGAGCTTGCAGGCACCCTGCTGAGGAGCGCACCAGCCCACACCGTGTGTGAAAGCGGAAATATCTTTGATTTCATAAGCCTTTACCCATTTGCCTTCTTCCGGAATCGGAGCGGGACCATGGTGAGGACCTTTTGCAACGACACACATATCTTCAACTTCGCGTGTGTATTCAATGCTCATTTTATTGTATCTCCTTTTGCATAATATATGGATTTTGCTCAGCTTATATTATATATCATTTTTCGAGCAAAATCAAGAGCATAATCCCACACCTTGCTTTTTTCTATGGAAAATTTTCTTTTGCGGCATATTGAATTAATTGTAGCTATTTATAAATGATTTATTGAATAAAGCTATTGACATTAAATACGTGCGATGGTAGAATATTCACGAAATAAAATATATACAAACGTCGTGGTTTGAAAAGTTGTTAGCTGAGTAGATTATCGGTAGTCGGTTCGATTCCGACGCAACTGCCACTTTTCGTTATATGCTATCGTTAACGGAAAACCGACTGCGGCGTTCGACATAAACTCATGGCAGTAGAGTGTGTCTTTTTGCGTCTGTTGATGTGAAAATGCACACTTTTTTATATGCAAATTTTTTGTCTAAAGGAGAAAAACAATGAAAAAACGCGTCATTTCGTTTGTGCTTATGCTGGCGATGATCTTCTGCCTCGTGCCTTGTACGGTATCGGCGGAGGGGGAGACTCACACTGTCACATTCGAGATAACAAAGCTCGACGGAAGCCTTATCGACTTTTCGTTAGCTCAGTATGAGGTGAAAAACGCGAGCGGAACAAAATTCTACGCGGAGCAGGATGAATACGGTTGGGATTTAAACTACTTCTTACTCCCCGACGGAGACTACACCTACCGAGTAGAATACAGCCAGAAGGAAAAAGCGGAGGGCGAATTCACCGTCTCCGGCAGCGACCTTACGATTAGGGACAATACGGAAACGATATATTATCCCATCACGTTTGACGTTCAGCCTGCAAGTGCGGATATCAAGCTCTACAAAAGCGGAAGCAGCGGAGCGTACGGAGACCCCATCCTGCCGAACGAGGACGGAGTTTATCTGATTCCTTTCGGATACTACAGATACATAATCAGCGCGGAAGGTTATGAGACCGTAAACAAATCCTTCAACGCAACCGATACTTCTCTGAAAAACAACAACTACGTTATAAAGGTTAAGCTCAAGTCTCTGTACGAGGCGCTTCTCGAAGATGTTTATGACGCGCTTGACTACGAAACCGGAGAACCTGTCATTCTGAACGAGTTTACCGGAAACCTTTACGAATACGGCGACGAGTTCATTCCGTGGGACATTGACTCAGACTACGACGACACCAATGTGCTCGATTACGCTTATGACATCATCTCGGACGAAGAATTCGAGGGCGTAACTCTCGGAATCGCCGATGTTTACAAGGACACATTCCACTACGACGACGATGACGAAAGCACCGACTACAGCGTTATCGCAGAGGACGGCACTATCAACTATAAGGCTGTTGACGAGAGCAATATCACAGAGGACGAGGACTACGGCACGGGCGCGTACTACATCGTAGAGTTTACGATAACATACGGCGGCGCAACCTACGACAGAACCGTGGAATTCACCTTTGTTGTTCCCGAGCACATCAAGACCCGCGGCGAAAGACTCAGCGAAGCGGCTGATTTTGCAGTAGAAGGCATTCCCGAGACAACGGAAGAGGACATTGACCTGCCGAAGCTCTCGGAAGACGACGACTGGAGCGAATACTTCATCGACACAAAGTGGGAATCAAGCAACGAGAACGTTATTTCGCCAAGCGGAAAGGTAACTCTCCCCGAAAAAGATACTGTAGTTACCCTCACCATGACTGCGTTCTACATGGATTGGTACATCGAAGACGCGGGATATATGCTTGACCCCGGACCTGACGGAGACGACGTTGTGCGTGAGGTGAGAGTTCTCGTACCAGGCACAAACTTTGACGTTGCCGTGGAAAACAGCTATGCAAAAGACAGCGGAGAAGGCTCGTACAAGGCGGGAGACACCGTAACGGTACACGCGGGAACAAGGGATGGCTATACATTCGCGGGATGGACGGCAGAGGGCATAGAGCTTGAAGAGGGCAAAAATCCCGACGCGACATTTGTTATGCCGAAGAACGACGTGAAACTCACCGCAGCATGGGAAAAGAACGAAGAACCTAAGCCTGACCCGTCACCTGATAAGCCTTCACGTGACGACAACTCGGGAAAAATCATTGCCGACCTCATCAGATACAGAAATCAGCAAAAGAAGAGAGGCACAGCTTCAAATTCGGACAAGACTGAAGCTGATACAAAGAACGAAGTCTCTCCGTTTAAAGATGTAAGCAAGACCGACGCATTTTACGACGACGTGCTGTACTGCTATGAAAACGAGATAATGCTCGGCACATCAGACGACGAATTCACACCCTACGGAAACACAACAAGAGCGATGATAGTTACCGTTCTGTGGCGCATGGAGGGAGAACCCGTCGTTAACTCGATCAATATGTTCACCGACGTAGAGAACGACACATGGTACAGCTACGCGGTAGTATGGGCTGGGGCTAACGGAATAGTAAACGGCTACGGCGACGGCAGATTCGGATCGAATGACACTATAACACGCGAACAGCTGGCAGCCATCATCGCAAGATACGCGCGCTTCCTCGGCTGCGAAATGCCTGCGGAAGAAACAGCGGACTACGACGACTTTGACGCGGTATCAGATTGGGCGGCGGACGATGTTGCGTCTCTCACCACACTCGGAATCGTTGAAGCGGAAGAGTACAACACTTTCTCTCCGAAGTCAGACGCTCTGCGTTATCAGATAGCTAAGGCTTTGCATATGTTCTGCGAGGCTTTTGCCGAATAAAATAAAAAACGGCGGGTGCTCAGTTTCGGGCGTCCGCTGTTTTGCTTGAAGAGTACCAAAAATATACTCACTTGTAAATTACAGTTTAATTTTATTTCATAAAAATAATGTTGAATTTTAATCCCCCGTGTTGTATAATACATTTTCAGAGAAGGTTGCAGATGTGTTAGTCTGGACTAACTCGTATATTACAATGAATTACCGCTCTAAGGTAATCACAGGAGGAATTGTTATGAGTATCGGAAAACTTGGTATTTTTGCGGCAGGACTTCTTTTCGGAACCGCGGGAGTAAAGATTCTTACAAGCAAGGACGCAAAGAAAGTTTACACACACACAACAGCCGCTGTCCTCAGAGCTAAGGAAAGCGTTATGAAGACCGTTACCGACGTAAGAGAAAACGTCGGAGACATCCTTGCAGACGCTAAAGAAATCAACGAACAGCGCAAGGAAGAAGAAAAGCCGGAGGTTGTGGAAGACGAATCCGAAGAATGCTGCTGCGAGGAAGAAAAGAAGGACGACTGCTGCGGCGAATAAATACGGCATAAGGGCGTAACAACACATGAAATGCAGTATTTTACATGAGTCGCGCGGGAGAATGAGAGTTCGCTTTTCGTGCGGCTCAATGACACTGAATGAAGCCGATCTCGCCGAATACTGGCTGAGAGAAGCGGACGGCGTCGAAAAGGTCAGCGTATTTGACCGCACCGGCGACGCTGTAATTTTATATAAAGGAAAAAGAGAGAGAATTTTAAATGCTCTCTCCGCTTTCTCCTTTGCACGCGCGAGGGAGAAAAAACTCGTTCCCGACCATACTCCGAGAGCGCTCAACCGTGAATTCGAGGACAAGCTCGTGTTCTCCGTTGTGAGAAGAGCAATATCAAAGCTGTTCTTCCCCTTCTCCCTCAGAGCTGTCATAGCTGTAGTAAAATCTGTCAAGTACATCAAAGCCGGAATTAAATCCCTGCTCAAAGGAAAGCTGTCAGTAGCCGTTCTTGACGCAACTGCGGTTACGGTTTCCATAGTTCGCGGAGACGTCAACACGGCTGGCAGCGTTATGTTCATGCTCGGAATCGGAGAGATGCTTGAAGACTGGACGCACAAAAAGTCCGTTGCAGACCTTGCCGGCGCTATGTCTCTCAACATTGACAAGGTATGGCTCAAAACCGACGGCTGCGAACAGCTTGTTCCGATAAACGAAGTACAGGTCGGCGACAGGATAGTGGTTCGCACCGGCGGAATGATACCACTCGACGGCATTGTAACCGAGGGAGACATGACAGTGAACCAGTCCTCCATGACAGGCGAATCCATTCCCGTGGCAAAATCCGCAGGAAGCTATGTTTACGCCGGAACTGTGGTTGAAGAGGGCGAGTGCGTCATTACCGTAGACAAAACAAGCGGCGGCGGACGTTACGACAGAGTTATCAAGATGATCGAGGACTCCGAAAAGCTCAAGTCCACGACGGAAGACAAGGCGTACAGACTGGCAGACAGGCTCGTGCCGTACACTCTTGCGGGAACTGTGCTCGTGTATCTCCTGACGCGCAACGTTACGAAGATGCTCGCCGTGCTTATGGTGGACTTCTCATGCGCGCTTAAGCTGTCAATGCCGATTGCGGTTCTCTCTGCCATGCGAGAATGCAGCTCACATCACATCTCGGTCAAGGGCGGAAAATTCCTTGAAGCCGCGGCGGGCGCTGACACTATCGTATTCGATAAGACAGGTACGCTGACTTACGCTAATCCTATAGTTGTAGAAATAATCGCATTCGGTGGGCACAGTGAAAGCGATATGCTCCGTCTTGCCGCCTGCCTTGAGGAACACTACCCGCACTCCATGGCAAACGCTGTCGTGGAAGAGGCGAAGAGACGCGGACTTTCCCATGAGGAGTACCATTCCTGCGTCGAGTACGTCGTTGCTCACGGAATCTCAAGCATGGTCAACGATGAGAAGGTCGTCATCGGAAGCGCGCACTTCGTCTTTGAGGATGAAAAATGCGTAATTCCCGACGGTGAGAATGGAAAATACAACTCCATCCCCGCGCAGTATTCCCACCTCTATCTGTGCATAGCGGGAGTTCTGTCTGCGGTAATCTGCATATTCGACCCGCTCAGACGTGAAGCCCGTGACGCGCTGAAAGCACTGCACGAATGCGAAATTAAGAACATCGTCATGATGACCGGCGACAACCACAAGACTGCTCAGTCCGTTGCCGCAGAAGTCGGAGTTGACGAGTTCCACGCCGAGGTTCTGCCGGAGGACAAAGCCGGATACATCAGAGAAGCCAAGAAGAACGGTCACACTGTCATGATGATAGGCGACGGAGTGAACGATTCTCCCGCACTGTCCGAAGCTGACGTAGGAATCGCGATAAACTCCGGCGCGGCGATTGCAAAGGAAATAGCGGACGTTACCATCTCTTCCGAAAGCCTGTACGAGATAGTTATGCTCAGACGGCTCAGCTCCGCGCTTATGGACAGAATTCACGGCAACTACCGTTTCATTGTGGGATTCAACCTGCTTCTCATAATCCTCGGAGTAGGCGGAGTGATAATGCCCACAACGTCCGCGCTCCTGCATAATATGTCAACGCTCGCTATCGGAATGAAGAGCATGACAAACCTTTTGCCGGACGAAACCGAAGAATAATGCAAAAAAATATCAGACCCACATATATCAGCGAAAAACTGAGTATGCGGGTCTGTTTTTTACATAATCCAGAAGCTGTCGGCGTCGCGGAGGTATATTCTGTCGTCGGGGAGCGTGATGTTTTCCGGCGGATAGTCGTTCGGGATAAGCTCAATCGGCTGAACGGCGTTGTCGTCAAGTCCGTCCTCATATTTCATTCCGCGTCTGAATCGGAAGGTGTTCTTTATCATGTAATGCCTGTTCTCGTCCGGATTGAAGCCGCAGCCTGCGTGAGAAGCGTCGGGATTCGGGATAAGCTGCTCGCCGTTTGCCAAAATATCGCGCAGTCTTCTCAGAGAAACATATTTTCCCTCGGCGTCGCGGTAGTACAGCCTGTTAGACGGGTCGAACATAATTCTCTCTCCGCTTTTCAACTCGCAGTCCACTACAACATGGCAGTCGTTAAACGGATTTTCATATGGACAGCAGGTTATGTGGCGCGCCCTGAATCCGTTCAGCCTGAGCAGAGAAGCGAGAAGAAGAGCAAGACCGCGGCAGTTCATAGCGTTGCCCTTTTCGCGGCAGTATTTTATAAGTCCTTCGATATTGCGTTCCGTTCCGCAGCCTGCCGAGCCGTTGTGATTGAAGTGGTCGCAGACAAACGCAAGCATGGAGAACGCAAGCTCGTCGCCTTCCTTACCCGAAACGTATTTCTCGTAGTCGTATTCGTACAGTATTGCGGGAACGTCTCCGCCGAGCACATATTCCGCCTTGTATTTCGTGTGAGCGGGATCGCTTTCGGCGGGAGTGTAGCTGTCGTATTTTTTCAGTGCATCTATACGCTTCATGCCGCCTGTTCCGGGAATGACAGGCTCGTATCGGTATTCACCTTCCTCGGGAACATCGGAGAGCTTTTCGAACTTGACATCAGTGGATTTTCCGAACTGCGTGTAATAGCCGCCGAGAGTGCTTCCGTCATACTTTAAGTAGTAGACCATTCGGTAATACTCGTCGTTCAGCTCGAAGCATAAGTAACCGTCCTTTTCGTAGGAGCAGTTCGGCGCCATGTTGTAGTAGCCGCTGTAGCCGAACGACAGTAGCAGCTTTGGTTCGCCGTTTACATATTCGTCGAAAATATTAATTGTTAATTTCCCGCCGGAGTCATACCATTTGCCGATAATCCGCTTGTCCATAAAAATCCTCCAAAGTTCTGTGGAATAATATGTAAATATTATAGCATATTGCAAGGTTTGTGTCAATCAAGCTCTGCTTTAGTCTCACATATTTTGCATATTTAATACTGAAATGTCCAAATTAAGCTTGACAAGATGACGATGTTATTTTATAATATAAACAGTAGATTTTTTCATATTAAGGAAGGAGAATGTGCCAATGTCTAAAAAATGCTCTAATTGCGGTTTTGATATGGCGGATGATGCTGTATTCTGCACCGAATGCGGAACTAGGATGGAAGCCCCCAAGCAGAATACTACAGAGCAGCCCCAGCCGCAGAATGCCCAGCCGCAGAATCAGAATTCCGCTCCGAACAGCCAGCAGAATGCTCAGCCGCAGAATCAATATTCCTCTCCGAACAACCAGCAGAATGCCCAGCCGCAGAATCAGTATTCCGCTCCGAACAGCCAGCAGTATGCTCAGCCGCAGAATCAGTACTCCGCTCCGAACAGCCAGCAGAATGCCCAGCCGCAGAATCAGTATTCCGCTCCGAACAGCCAGCAGTATGCTCAGCCGCAGAATCAGTATTCCGCTCCGTATAATCAGCAGTATGCTCAACCTCAGCCGGATTATTATAGCCAGTCTCCCGAGGATTACGCTCAAAATGCAGTTGTGACGACCGGTGCGTTTTTCGGATTGAATTTGCTGTTCTCTCTCCCTGCAATAGGTTGGATTATCTGTCTTATAATGGCGTTTGCGCCGAAGAACAAGAATATTAAAAACTTTGCGCGCTCCAAGCTCATCTGGATAGCCATAGGAATAATCCTCGGAATCATAGCAGGCGTCGTCTTCTCGGCAGTGTTCAAGGAATTAGGCATCGACATGGACAGTTATTTCAGCGGCTACGGATATACAATGTAATGATACTGTACCACTATTCCGTTGACTCGTACAAGGACGGCGGCGAGCTGCTGAACGATTTCAACAAGCTGCGCAGATTTGCCGAACCATTTGTCTTTGCGCTCGAAAAAGGCGAGGACTGCTTCTGGAGTACGTTTCTCTCGGCAATGTACTACTCCCGTGAGCTGTGCGCCCTCGGACTACGCAAACGCGAGAACTACGTGAAGGACTCGGTTGAAGGCGTGTTTGAATACGTCAGACGGCATGAGTTCGGTGAGAGGGCTGTCAGCCGCGTCGGATGCGTTTACTACTGCAAGACAGCTGACGAAGCCGTGAAATACCTGCGTGACGACTGCCTTGACAGCGGGGACTTTACGAGAGAACAAGTGAAGCTGCTTGAGGTAGAGGCAGACGGAAGCCGAGTTTTCTCATACGACCAGTATTTCTTTAACGAAGCCGAGCGCGTCATGGAAGATGAGAGGTCGCTTAAGAGGGTAAAAGAGCTTGCAAGGCGGTATTTCTCGGGAGAGATGAGTGAAAATCCGCTTGTGGAAATACTCTCCGACGGGAAAAACAAGGTTCTGCGCGAGCTTGAAATTTAGTAAAATAAAATTGGAGTTTACCGTGAATTCGGCAGACTCCTTTTATATGAGCGAGAAGAATATGACGATAAGAAAGACAATGCCATGCGATGTTCCCGCGGTGCTCTCTGTATACGACGGCGCGAGAAAATTCATGGCGGAAAACGGAAACCCGAATCAGTGGACAGACGGCTATCCCGATGAGAGCACGCTTCTGCACGATATAGAGCGCGGAGTGAGCTATGTTATCACCGAGGACAGCGATACAGCCGGCACTTTTTCCTTTATCTTAGGTGAAGAGGAGACATACCGCGTGATAGAAAACGGCTGTTGGCGCGAGGATATGCCATACGGAACGATACACCGCTTAGCTTCGGCTCAAAAGGGAAGAGAAATCGCGAAAGCCTGCTTTGACTACTGTAGAGGAGAATGCGGTTACCTTCGGATAGACACACACCGCGACAACAAACCCATGCAGGCGGCGATAGAGAAGTACGGCTTCAGAAAATGCGGGATAATTCACGTAAAAAACGGCTCGGAGAGGATAGCTTACGATTATATAAGGGTAAAATAAAAAACGGTATGTATCAATGCTACACGTCATGTAACAAGATGCATACCGATTTTTCTTATTCAGCATTCAATATTCTTTGACCAAACGTCGGAGAATTTTCCGTAAGGTAAATTCTCGGGAGTGGGATGGATGTCGCTACTGTTTAGGTGAAAATCATTCCCACTCTTTATTCGGGAAGAATACTGTTATCTTTGTGCCTTCTCCGACGCGGCTTGTGAGGTCTATCTGTCCTCCGAGGTACTGCACGGCGTGCTTTACTATAGAAAGTCCAAGTCCGGTGCCGCCCGTCGCCTTTGAGTGGCTCTTGTCTACGCGGTAGAATCTTTCAAATACCCTTGACCGGTGCTCCGGCGGGATTCCGATTCCTGTGTCGCTGACGGTAAGCTCTATTCCGCCATTCTTCGGGTGAACAGATACTGTAACGCTGCCGCCGTCCTTGTTGTACTTTATCGCGTTCTCGCAGAGGTTGTAGATTATTTCGCTGTACAGCTGACGGACGCCGTATATCTCGGTCGGCTCGCAGTCGAGGTTTATTATAACGTTCTTCTTTTCCGCTGTGTCACGGAGAAGTGCCGCTGTGTCGCTTGCCATCTTTGCGATATCGAGGTTTTCCCACGCAAGCTCCACGTTTTCGTCAAGCTGTGACAGCCTTATGATATCCTCGATGAGAGTGAGAAGTCTTGCCGCTTCCTTGTAAATCCTGTCGGAGAAGTCTTTCATGTCCTCGGGCTTTACCAAACCGTTTTCGATAAGCTCGGCACTGCCCATGATCGACTGGAGCGGCGTTTTCAGCTCGTGAGATACGTTTGCGGTGAATTCGCGGCGGTTTCTCTCGGCAAATACCTTGTCCGTCACGTCGAATATCAGAAGCACGATGCCCGTGAATTTCCCGTCGGAGAGTACGCGGCTTGCGTTGAGCTGATATTCTCTTCCCCAGCGTGATACTCTTGACTCCGCTTCACCGTTTGCCTGCGCTCTCTCAATAAGCTCATGTGTCTCGCGGCTTCTGTCGAGTGTGAGGAAGTCCTTTCCGATGCAGCCCTTTTCATGCTCGTAGAATTCCGCGCTGTCCGGCTTTACTCCGAGGAAGAACGACGCTGCAGAGGGATTTATGCTGATTATCTCGCCTTTTTCGGAGGTCAGAACAAGTCCTTCCTTCATGTTGTGCGTAACCGCTTCAAATTCGCTGCGGCTTCTGTCGAGGTCGTACATCTGGCGGGCAATTTGTCTGTGCTGCTTTTCGATATGGCTGAGCACGGGGGCAAGCTCGTCGTAGGTGTTGTTCTCAAGCGGCTTGTCGAGGTCGATTGCGCTAAGCGGCTCTACGATCTTCTCGGACAGCCTGTGCGCGAGTACGGAGGAGAGAATGAACGCGAGAAGAAGCACGACGATAAGCGGCTGTAGCATTCCGAAAACAAGCGCGGGAACAGTGGCGTGGCTTACCGAAACTCTGAGTACGCTACCGTCGGAGAGGAGCTTTGATATATATATCGTCTGCTCGGTCAGGGTTGAGGAATATCTCGATGCTTCTCCCGTACCGTATTCGCGGGCTTCCTTGATTTCTTCACGGTCGGCGTGGTTTCCCATTTTTTCCGCGCTCTCAACCGAATCGTACAGAACAGTACCGTCTTCTCCCACGAGAGTAATGCGGCAGCTGTCGTCGTTCAGTCCTTCAAGATAGGCTGCTCCGCTCACTTCCACACCCTCTGCGGCAAAAGCAAGCTCTGTTCTGAGCTGATTTTTCTGCACACCGCGGAAGTAGTCGTACAATACGCCGATTATCATAACGAGGGATGAGAGAAGAATAACAAGCGCGACGGATAAAATAGATTTGAATATTTTTTTAGTCATTTATTCCCGACCTCCATCCTGTAGCCTACGTTGCGCACCGTCTCGATAAGCTCGCTGTACTTGCCCAATTTCTGGCGGAGCGTCCGTATGTGCATATCAACCGTTCTTGTCTCACCTACATAGTTCAGTCCCCAGACCTCGCTGAAAAGCTGCTCGCGGGTGAAAACTGTCCGAGGATGAGACAAAAACAGCTTTAGTATTTCGTATTCCTTGTAGGTGAGCTGTATTTTTTCGCCGTCTACCGATACTGTGTGCGCGGAGGTGTCAAGCATGATTCCGCCATTTTTTAATATGTGCGGAGACTCGGCGTGACTGCACCTGCGCATAACGGCTTTTACTCGCGATACCATCTCCATCATACCGAACGGCTTTACGAGATAATCGTCAGCGCCCAGATCAAGGCTTTGTATTTTGTCGTATTCCATGCCCTTCGCCGTCGCCATTATCACCGGAATGTCGCAGGTGTCGGGAGCGGATTTCAGCCTTTGCAGCACCTCCACTCCGTCCATGCCCGGCAGCATCACGTCAAGCAGTATCAGCGAGGGCTTTTCGTTTTTCAGTGCTTCAAAGAATTCGTTCGCGTCGGGAAAGCCTCTTGTCTCAAAGCCGACGGAGCGCAGGGTGTACAGCTCAATGTCCCGAATACTCGCGTCGTCCTCTACACACCAGATCATATTTCGCTCTCTCCTTTGTGTACTCCCGTGACGGAGAATTCGACCCATTCCGCAATGTTTACCGCGTGGTCGCCGATTCTCTCAAAGTATTTTGCTATCATGAGTAAGTCAAGCGCGTATTCTCCGTCGTCGGGCTTTTCCGCAATTAGCTTTATAAGGGACGACTTAACTTTAAGGAAATATTCGTCAACTATGTCGTCGTGCTTTATTACCGTGTCGGCAAGAGCGGTGTCCTTGTTTACGAACGCGTCTACGCTCTCCGTCACCATCTTTATTGTCGCTTCAGCCATGCTTTGAATGTCAGCGCACTCCCCGCCCGTTCTGCCGTCAAGGAATGTGATTATCTCCGCGATGTCCGCCGCCTGGTCTCCTATTCTTTCCATGTCCGTTATCATTTTCAGTGCGGCTGAAACCTGTCTGAGGTCGCGCGCTACGGGCTGCTGCTGGAGAAGGAGTTTTAATGCAAGTGTTTCGATGGAGCGTTCCATGTCGTCTATCTCGCTGTCTATGGGAGCTACCTTAGCCGCGAGAGGAACGTCTCCTGTTGTAAGAGCCTTCGCCGCAAGAGCAATTACCTCTTCACAGAGCGCGCCCATTTGAATAAGCTCCCGGTTAAGCAGGGAAAGCTGTTCGTCAAATCTGTTTCTCATTATCCAAACCTTCCTGTGATGTAGTCTTCTGTTCTCTTGTCTTCGGGAGACTCAAACATTTTCTCGGTGTTTCCGTATTCTATAAGGTCGCCGAGAAGGAAAAACGCGGTGTTATCGGAAATTCTTACCGCCTGCTGCATATTGTGGGTAACTATGATTATAGTATACTTCTTTTTCAGTTCGATTGCAAGGTCTTCTATCTTAGAAGTTGAAATCGGGTCGAGAGCTGATGTGGGTTCGTCCATGAGAAGTACGTCCGGTTCTACTGCGAGAGCGCGCGCTATGCAAAGTCTCTGCTGCTGACCGCCGGATAAACCGAGAGCCGACTTTTTCAGTCTGTCCTTCACTTCGTCCCAGATTGCGGCTCCGCGAAGGCTTCTTTCAACTATGTCGTCGAGTTTAGCCTTGTTTCTGACGCCGTGCGTTCTCGGTCCGTACGCGATGTTGTCGTATATGCTCATCGGGAACGGATTCGGCTTCTGAAATACCATGCCTATTTCACGTCTCAGCTCGTTTACGTCGGTGTCGGGGGAGAAAATGTCCTTGCCGCGGTATCTTATGTCGCCGGTTATCTTAACTCCGGGAACAAGGTCGTTCATGCGGTTGAGAGTTTTTAAAAATGTCGACTTTCCGCATCCGGACGGTCCGATGAGCGCGGTTATGCTTTTTTCTTCGATGTTTATGTTTATATTTTTAAGCGCCTGAGTCTGACTGTACCACAGACACATATCCTTTACCGTGATTATTTCACTCATGTGAGCCTCCTCAGATGTTTTTCTTTTTCTTAAAGTATTTGCCTACCATTGTCGCCGCGAGATTTATTAGCACCGTGAGTATCATAAGTATTGCCGCGATGGCGAACGCTACTTCAAATTCACCGTTTTCCTTTGCGTAGACGTAGAGAGCTACGGTCAGTGTCGCGCCTGCGCTTGTGAGTCCGTCCCAGATTCCGTTCAGCGCGTGAGCAAAGCCGGCAGTGAATAGAAGCGCCGCGGATTCACCGAGGATACGTCCTACAGAGAGGATGCATCCCGTTATGATACCGTCAACGCAGCTCGGGAGGACTACGGTTCTGATCACTCTCCATTTTCCCGCACCCAGACCGAACGCACCTTCACGATAGCTCTGCGGAACTGTCTTAAGGCTTTCCTGCGTCGTGCGCATTACAGTCGGGAGGTTCATTATCACCAGTGTGAGAGAACCCGCAAGAAGTGAAGTTTTCATTCCGAGAAACTGGCAGAAGAACAGCATTCCGACAAGTCCGTAGATAATTGACGGGATTCCCGAGAGGGTTTCGGAGGCGTACTCTATTATTCCGACCAGCTTTTTGTTTGACGCGTATTCGTTCAGATAGATTGCGGCGCCTACTCCGAGAGGGAGAACTATGACAAGCGTCGCGAGAACAACATAAAGCGTGTTCAGTATGTCGGGGAGGATGCCTATCGAGTCGTCAAGGTAGCTCGGCTTGGTCGAAAGCAGCTTCCATGAGATGTTCGGCAGACCCTTTACGAGAATGTACCCGATAAGGAATAAAACGAGCGCGCAGGTCAGAGTGACCGATATTCCCATGAGAGCTTTCATGAGAACGGAATATGCTTTTCTTTTAGTTTTGATATTGTTTTTCATAATCATACCTTAAGATACTCTGAATTAATCGGATTTTTGCGATGAAAGGCTAAAATATAGGGACTTTTATCGCAAAAATAACCTTTAATCAGAGGCTTCCTTTCTCTTGCGCGAGTGCTTTTCTTTTGTGCCGCGGCTTCTCTTGAGGAAGAAGTTGAGCAGCGCGTTTATCAGCATAATGAAGAGGAACAACACGAGCGCTATCGAGAACAACGCCTGTCTTTGCAGTCCCGCCGCGTATGACATTTCGCTTGCCACGGCAGTCGTGAGAAAACGCACGCTCTGGAAGAGGGAGGGCATATTCGGAACGTTGCCCGATACCATCATGACCGCCATAGCCTCTCCTATCGCTCTGCCGACGCCGAGAACCACAGCCGCCGCAATACCGCTTTTCGCCGCAGGAACGGATACGCGGAAGTAGGTTTCAATGGGATTTGCTCCGAGTGCAAGGGAAGCGTCCTCGTATTCCTTGGGAACAGCGTCAAGCGCAGTCAGCGAAACCTTTATAATTGACGGGAGTATCATTATCGCGAGAACGATTATCGCCGCGAGAAGGCTTGCACCGTCCGGTATGTTAAATAGCTTTCTTATTCCGGGAACGAGAACCATCATGCCTACCAGACCGTATACAACGGACGGGATTCCGGCGAGAAGGCTTACTGCTGATTCGATAACGGCTCTTACTCTCGGCTTTGCTATCTTCGCGAGATAAACCGAGGTGAGAAATCCGATCGGAACTCCTATAACTATCGCGCCCGCCGTTCCGTAGATACTGGTGAGGATGAACGGGAGTATGCCGTATTCGGGTTCAGCCGCAGTGGACGCCCACTTTGTGCCGAAGAGGAATTTTATCAGTCCAATTTTTCTTATCGCCGGTATTCCCGCTATGATGAGATACACCGTGATAAGCAGTACGAACGCTACAGTAATCAGACCGAATATGAGGAATATTATATGAATGATATCTTCCGTCAGCTTTTTGTGCCTGTCGGCGAAGGATTTGTTGTTTTTCACTGTGACCGCCTTTCTATTCCTAATAATAACGGCAGACCGAAGCCGAACGACTCCGTGCCTGCCGCCTTTTTATTGTTTGAATCAGTGAGCGGCTACTGCGCCTGCCTTAGAGATTATCGAGGATGCTGCGGAGGACATTGCGTAGTCGAAGAACTTCTGAGCTGTGTCGGAGAGCTTTGTGTCCGCCTTTGTTACGAATACGAACGGACGCTGGATGAGGTATGTGCCGTCTTTTACCGTGTCTTCCGTAGGTGTAACGCCGCCGACCTTGAGTGCCTTTACTGTATCCTTAACCGATGCAAGGGATGCGTAGCCTATAGCGTTCGGGTTGTTTGCTACTGTTGTGATTACGTCGCCTGTGGAGGTAAGCTCCTGACGGTACTTGCAGGAGTCGTTTGTCTTTGTGATGGATTCAAAGCCGTCTCTTGTGCCGCTTCCCGCTTCTCTGCCTATAAGAACGATTTCACCGTCAGCGCCGCCGACCTCGCTCCAGTTTGTTACCTCGCCTTTGTAGATGGAAGCTATCTGATCTACAGTGAGGTCTTCAACTGTATTTTCGGGGTTCACGATGATTGCGATTCCGTCGTATGCGAGAACGGTTTCTGTAAGTCCCTGAGCCTTTTCGTCGTCCTTGAGTGCGCGGCTTGATAGTCCAATGTCGCATCTGCCTTCGAGAACTGCTGTGATGCCGGAGCCTGAGCCTGTCGGGTTGTAGGTGAAGGTTGTGCCGGAGTTGTCAGCTTCAAATGCTTCGCCGAGAGCGCCGATAACCTTTTCCATTGATGTGGAGCCGTCTGTGGATACTGTTTTTGCATCGCCCGATGAGCAGGATGTAAGCAGTGCGGAGGAGGCGCAAACGATAGTGCCGAGTACTGCTGCGAGAACGCGTGTGAATGTCTTTTTCATAATAACTTCTCCTTCAGATTGTTTCTGACTTTCATTTTAGAACCCGCCGGATTCTATTTTTTCTTTTCCCTTGGTACGCCTATATAATATAACTTTTATGTAAAGTCTGAAAGATTCACTATGTCAAATCTATGTAAAACCGCTTTACATTTCATTTTTTCCACTTTACAATACGGTTTATTCAGGCTTTCGTTTGTAAAACGGCGCTCTCAGAGCAGAATTATTAAAAAACCGAGAAGAGGATTTAAAAATTCACAAATTAGTATTGTATTTGCTTCCCCGGCGAATTATAATATAGTTAACGAAAATAACAGTTCCCGCGCAAAGGAGACTTATTCAATGAAAGAGATAATCCGCGGTTATTATAAAGGCGAACGTCCGCTGTTCCATGAGCATGACCTTAAAATTGTCGACACTATCTTTGACGAGGGCGAATCCCCGCTCAAGGAAAGCCGCGACATAGAGCTTTACGGCAGTATGTTCAAATGGAAGTACCCTCTTTGGTATTCAAATAATATTAAAGTAGACAACTGCACATGGTTTGAGATGGGACGATCCGGCGTGTGGTACACAAATCATATTTCCGTGAAGAATTCCCTTATCGAAGCGCCGAAAAACTTCCGCCGATGTACCGACGTCACTCTTGAAAACGTGTCAATGCCGAACGCTGCCGAGACCTTCTGGAGCTGCGACGGTGTGGTTTTGAATTCCGTCACCGCAAAGGGCGACTACTTCGGTATGAATTCGTCAAATGTCAAGGCGGACAACCTCACTCTATACGGCAACTATTCCTTCGACGGCGGAAAGAACATCGAAGTGCGCTCGTCGAAGCTGCTCTCAAAGGATGCGTTCTGGAACTGTGAAAACGTCACGGTTTACGACACGTTCATCGTCGGCGAATACCTCGGATGGAACACAAAGAACCTCACGTTTGTAAACTGCACCATCGAGAGCCTACAGGGACTTTGCTACATCGAAAACCTTACGATGAAAAACTGCAAGCTGATAAACACGACCCTTGCTTTTGAATATTCCTCGGTTGACGCGGACATTTCGGGCAGCATAAACAGCGTTTTCAACCCGAAGAGCGGAAGAATAACCGCAGACAAGATAGACGAGCTGATTCTTGAAGCGGACAAGATAGACCCCTCCAAGACTATTATCACTTGCAGATGAGGAGATAGGCATGAAATACGATTTTGACACTCCGGTAAACAGAAGAAACACGGATTCACTGAAATGGGACGTAGCCGAAAACGAGCTTCCCATGTGGGTGGCGGACATGGACTTCAAAACCGCTCACGAGATAACCGAAGCTATAATCAAGAGAGCGGAGCACGGCATTTTCGGATATACCATTGTTCCCGACGAATGGGCTGACGCGTACATAAACTGGTGGGACAAGCGTCACGGACTGAAAATGGAGCGCGACTGGCTGATATTCTGCACGGGCGTTGTTCCGGCGATATCCTCCGTTGTGCGCAAGCTGACCACTCCCGCCGAAAAAGTAGTTGTGCAGACGCCGTGCTATAACATATTTTTCAATTCAATATATAATAACGGCAGAAATATCTATCCCTCGCCGCTGAAATACGACGGACTGAACTACTCCATTGACTTTGCCGACCTCGAAGAAAAGCTCGCAGACCCGCAGACTACGCTCATGATACTGTGCAATCCGCAGAACCCCGTCGGAAAGATATGGGACAGGGAAACTCTCGCGAAGATAGGAGAGCTTGCGGCAAAGCATCACGTTACGGTGCTGTCCGACGAGATACACTGCGACCTCACCGACCCGGATAAGGGATATGTTCCGTTTGCGTCGGCTTCCGAGACCTGCCGTAATATCAGCGTGACCTGCATAGCTCCGACTAAAACGTTCGGCATTCCCGGACTTCAGACGGCGGCTGTTGCGGTTCCCGACCCGTATCTCAGACATAAGGTGAACCGCGGACTCAACACCGACGAAGTAGCCGAGCCGAACTCATTCGCGCAGACAGCGGCAATCGCGGCGTTTGAGCATGGCGGTGAGTGGCTTGACGAGGTGAGAGAATACATCTACGAGAACAAGAAGCGCGTTTCACAGTTCCTGCGTGACGAGATTCCCGATATAGTCCTCACGCCGTCTGATGCGACATACCTTCTCTGGCTGAACTGCTCGAAATTCACCTCCGACGCGGGAGAATTCGCAGACTTCATAAGACACGAGACGGGGCTGTATGTGTCAAAGGGCGGACAGTACGGCGACGGCGGCAAAACTTTCTTCCGACTGAACATAGCCTGCCCGAGAGCTACGCTTGAAGACGGACTCACACGGCTCAAAGAAGGATATAAGAAGTACATTGCAAGATAAACTGACGCTTGCGGAACGGTTCACAGCACCCCCGGATTTTTTGAAATAGCTCTTGACAAAATCGCGCGATTGTGGTAGAATATCACCTGTACGATGACACGCAGGGATATCGAAGCGGTCATAACGAGGCGGTCTTGAAAACCGTTTGGCAGCAATGCCACAAGGGTTCGAATCCCTTTCCCTGCGTCTGACTAATCCGAGCTGAGAGGTTCGGATTTTTTCTTTGTCTGTTTAAACGAGTTCGGCGGATTTTCTACCGAGCTTTTTCTATCCGAACAAAAAAACAGCCGCTGTGCTACTCCGTGGGTCGAGGACGGAATAAACAGCGGACTGTAACGAGGAGGGGGATTGATTACTTTTTCTTGATGAATCTGTTCAGCGCGGTGCAGATAACCGGAACGCCGATGCAGGTTTCGATTATCTCGGGGAGCATGAATGTACCGTTGTATATAGCGGAGAACATCCATGAGCCGTACTTGTTAACGATGTGGTCGGGGTCGTCTGCGTACCATTCAAGGTCGAGAGCGTACCATACGGCAACACCGGAAACGATATGGCAGAGATAACGGATAACGGTGACAACGAGAGTGCCGAGAAGCGCCTGAACTACAAGGTTTGCGCGGTCGTTCTTTGTGAACTTAACGTTTCTGAACATACCGCCAAGTCCGAGAAGTGTGAACGGAATGATGTAGTCAAAGAGTACGCAGAGCACCTTGCCGCCCATATCGGGAACCCAGCCAACGTTGGAAAGACCGAGGATGAGCTGAATTACGGAATGAACAAATCCGGCAGCAAGACCGGGACCTATGCCGCGATGAATGGACAGCACAATGATAGGAGCCATTGAAAGCAGTGTTACCGAGCCGCCGAACGGTGCTTCATAAACCTTGATAAGGCTGAGAACTGTTGCGAGAGCGACCATAATCGCGCATTCCACAAGGAGATGCAGGTCAAACTTTTTCTTTTGAGTTGCGTTTGTCATAAAAAACTCCATTTGGTTTAGATTAAACAAGCGCAGAATCAAAAAAAGTCCGCAGCCGGAAATTATCTGGTGCGGAGATGTCTGTAAAAGCAAATCGGCAATCATACGAAAACCGAACACAAAATCTCCCTACGCCGGTATTGTCCGAATCAGGTTTAAAGGGTTCAGCGTCTGCCGTCTCAGCCGTGCACTATAGCACAGCACCCCTGCGTTTGTTCATACATATTATAGCAGAACACAGTCCGGATGTCAACCGGGGAAAGCCACAAAAACAACTAAAAAACGACATGAGAAATCACGCCGTTTTAGATGTATATTATAGTTTATATTAAACTTTCTTCTTCACACGGCACGCGAGCCATACTATGAAGACCCCGGGGATGCCGAGGAGCATTATCTGCCACATTCCGTAGCTTCGAAGAATGAACGAGATAAGGAAAAGTATTGACAAAACGAGCAGCGAAACCGTGTAGAAATTGTACTTCGTCACACCCCAGATGGAATTGAAAATGACGATGAGCAGTGCGAACACCGGGCAGGCTATCACAAACGGAAGCGCCGACACGATGCCGCACAGCTTTAGTATCATAAAAACGGTAGCCGAGAGCATGAGTATTCCCGCGAGTGTTACTCCGACGATGGCGGCGCGGTTTATAATGTAGCTCTCGCTTTGATTCTGCTCATCGGATTGTGCGGAATTATCTTGTTCAGCCGCGGCGGGGGAAGTGCTGTGCTCCGATTCAAGGAGGTAGTCGACACTGACGCCGAACAGATCCGCGATGTTTTTCAGACATACGATATCGGGAACACCGTCGCCTCTTTCCCATTTTGACACGCTCTTGTCGGAGTAGCCTATCTCCTCAGCGAGACGAGCCTGCGTCATTCCGGCGTTTTTGCGCAACTCGGTTATGTTTTTTGCTATGTTCTTCGGAATATCCTCGTGTGCCATACAGACTCTCCTTTCTGAGTGGGAATTGGTGTGAAATCGCGAAAAAACCGCCTTATAACGGCTGAAATATGCGTTTCTACTGTTAGTAGAGTCCTCTTTTTCGGGTAGTTCTACTCTATCGGGCGTAGATTCTACCGTTTGTTCCGTATACGGGAGGTGGATTTACCACGGGTAGACGGAGGTATACTTTTCGTGGGTTGTATAAAACGGACTCTACAGGTATAATGATATCATAACGAAGACGTAATTCAAAGGTGAAAAAATGAAGCGATTATTAATTTTCGGTGACTCAATTATGCGCGGCGTGTACTATTCTGCCGAAGAGGGAAGACACAAGATTTTCAGTGAAAGATTCAACTGTCTCAAGGAGCGCGGCTTTGAAGTCATAAACAGCTCGAGAATGGGCGCGACGGTTGAGATGGGCGAGGCTCTCGTGAAGAAGAAGCTGACCACGCCTGCCGAGGACACTACCGTGATTTTTGAGTACGGCGGAAATGACTGCGACTTCCACTGGGCTGACATATCTGCCGATCCGAGCGGAGACTTCTCTCCGAACACGCCTGCCGATAAATTTGCGAAAATATACGGCTCTATTATAAGCTACGCGTCCGAGATGGGAGCAAAGGTGAAGCTGTGCAATCTCGTTCCGCTTGACTCGGAGAAGTACGTTCGGTGGATTTCCCGCGACCTGTCGTATGACAACATTATAAGCTGGCTCGGAGACGCGAGTATGCTCTACCGCTGGCACGAATACTACAACAGAACTGCGGAAACTTTGGCTGAAAAGTACGGTGCTGAGCTTATCGACATCCGCTCCCCGTTCCTGCTCTCGCATAACTACAAGAACTACATCTGCTCCGATGGCATTCATCCGACCGTTGAGGGTCACAGAATGATAGACAGCCTCATTGCCGAAGCCGTATGACATAGGAAAACTCCCGAAGTATGTTCACATGATAAAGAATACACGCGGGAGTTTTATCTATGATTAATCGTAAATGAAGCTGTTCAGTCTTGTTCCTGCGGCGGAGATATCGAAGGAGATGATTGACATACCGTTGTACCACGCAAACTGATAAGCGTCGCTGAACGGCACGTTTTCCGTCTCTATCGTGAGATTTGAGCCGTTTGCGAGGACTGAGGTGGCGAGTGTGACAAGCTCCGTTGCGGAAATATTGGTCTTGATGAGCGAGAAAGCGTAGTTTGTGATGTCGTAAAGGTCCGTCACCGATTTTGTCGCCATGAGCTGCTTTGCCACGGCGGTGATAGTGTCTCTCTGACGCTTGGTTCTGCCGAAGTCGTTGCCTATGGAGCGGTTTCTCATGTGCGTCAGGGCAAGCTCGGGGTCAAGGTGGTTCAGTCCGGGTGAAATTGTTCTTCCTGTGTAAAGACTGTACAGCGCAGCTTCTTCCTCGGTTAGCTCTATGTCAACGCCGCCGACATATTCGATAAAGTCCTTCACACCGCCGAAGTCTACTACGAGAAACTCCTGTATGTCAAGCCCGTACAGCTGATTTATGGTGTTTATCGACAGTCCCACTCCGCCGTAGAAGTATGCAGTGTTGAGTCTGTTCCAGCCGACGCCTTCAATGGGTACAAGTGAGTCGCGGAGCAGGGATGTGAGCTTCAACGTGCCTTTTTTGGAGTTGTAGGACGCGATTATCATAACGTCGCTGCGACCTCTGTCGAGAGTTACGTCGCGTGAATCCGTTCCGAGTATGAGGATATTCTTCACATCGGAGTTTTTCTGGCTGACTTTGTAGATGGGAGTTTTGCCGTAGACGCTCACGACATTTTCGGATTTGCCGAAGGACGCGTCCTCGTTTCGCGGTATCTCGGTGTAGGTCTTTGTCTCGGACGGCGTGTTTATCACCGGAGCAAGCGTTTCCGGCGGCTTTGTTTCGGCGGGCTTGTCCGAGACCTTGCCGGCTTCTGCGTACAGTGATTCGCTCGGGTCGGTTTCCGTCTCGGTTTCTGTTTCAGTTACTTCCGTCTCGGTTACTTCCGTCTCGATTTCTGTTTCGGCTTCAGTCTCTTGCATTTCCGTCTCGGGGATAAGATCCACGCCTTCCTGCCATTCTCCGGAGGTGTCGATTGTTATCTCAGGGTAGTCCGGCATAACGTATTCGTCCTCACGCTCGACAGGATGGTGCTTTTCATATGCCAGTTTGTTGTACTGCGTCACGAGTGAGCCGAAAATTATCGCGGACGGTATCAAAATCACCGCTAAAATCGAAGCTATGACGATGAGTATTATCTTACCCGCGCCGAGCTTTTTTTTCTTTTCGGATTCCGGCGGAGTTTGTGTGTTTTCCTTGTCGCTCAATTTTTGTCCCTCTTTTGATTTTTCAGCTTACTTATAAAACCAAACAGCCGCCGCCGTACAGGATAAGTCGGGTACCACAGACAATCCCATATTCTGAGCAGCGGCGCGTTGTATTTCACGTTTTTGTTGCCTATTTTGATGTATTCCACCGCGGCTATGACCTGATGGGGCAAAATCCTCTCACACCAGTCCTGCGCGTCTCCGTTCATCACGAGGGTGTTTCCGTCGATTTTTCTCATTCTGTGAAGAATGAGGGAGCCGTCGCGCCTTCTGAACAGGAGAATTCTGCCCTTTTTCGGCACAAAATCCTTTGTCAGAAGAACAGTGCTTCGTCCGTCCTTTAGTAGCGGAGCCATGCTTGAGCCGGTGACAGTCAGCGGAAAAACTCCGTCGGACGAGAGAATCGCTTTAACTAAGGCGTCGGCGTCGACAATTCTGACGTTTTTCATTTGTTGTCATTGCTTGAGCCGTAGCCGTAACCGCTCTTGTAGCCGTAGCCATAGTGATAACCGTAGTGATATCCGCCGTAGCCGTACTTGTAACCGTAGCCGTAACCGCCGATTCCGCTTGACGCACCGTTCAGTATGCATCCCGCAAGCTGTACGTCGGAGGAGAGCATTGTGTCGATGGAGGTACGAATTCTCGAAACGCGTACGTCGTCATGCTTCACAACAAGGTAAGCGCAGTCGGACACACTGCCGAACACAGCAGATTCCGAGGTAAGACCTATCGGGGAGGTGTCGACGATAACATAGTCGTAATTTTTGCGGAGCACGTCGAAGACAGACTTTAAATTGTCGTGTCTTACTATGTTCCACAGCTTGAAGTGGGCGGTGTTGAAGTTGAGCACGGAGAGCGTAATATCACCGGACAGGTTGAGCTTTGATATCTTCACGAGCTGTCTGTCCGCAGGGTCAAGCTCCAGCGGCTTTGCACCGAGAGCACTGCGCACAGTCGGACTGCGGAGGTCTGCGTCTACAATAATGACGTTTTTCTTCATGGAAGCCGCAGAAAGCGCAAGGTTTACTGCGGTTGTTGTTTTTCCTTCGGAAGGAGCGGTGCTTGTTACCATTATTACCTTGCCGTATTCCGAGGCGGATTTCATGACGGCGTTTCTAAGACCTCGCACTGCTTCACGGTAGCTGTCGCTGACGAGCTTGTTTGTGATTATAACGTCATGGTTGACGTCCTTGCCGTACTTTTTGAAGCTGACGTTCGGGAGCACGCTGACGCACTTCTGACCGAGCTTTTCCGTGATATCGCTTCGAGAGGTGACTGTGCGGCGGAGCATTACATAAACCACAGCCCATAGTATACCGATAAACGCACCGACAGCCGCACCTTTCAGAATCTCATTGCGGTAGTTCAGCGTGTTGTACGGCTCGGTCGGCACCTCCGGATAGCTCAGTATTACAAGGTCGGTGTTGCCGATAACATAGTCTGCCACTGCGGGATAATTCTTTATGACCGACTGTAGAATCTCGTAGGTGAGGTTCGAGTCGCTGCCTTCCGCTGATATGGTGAACATATTCGTGCCCTTTACGGACGACGCGGAAAGATTCACCGGCAGTGCGGATATTTCAAGGTCGTTGCAGATTATGTCCTGCAGGATATTGCTCTTTATTATGTTCGGGAAGGTAGAGGACAGCTGATTGGCGGTCGCTCTGTTATATGAAAACGAGTACGAGGTCATACCGATGCCCGACGAGCCTATCTCCTGCGTATGTACGGTAAAGGTCACGCTTGAGCGGTAGAGCGGACTGAAATGCGCATAGCTCCTGTAGAACATAAATCCGCCGAAAACCACCGCGAGAATCAATATGATATACCAAAACTTAACTATTGCTCCGAGTATGGCTTCAAACGGTATCGTTATCTGCTGCTCCTCCGAACTCTGCCGGGACTGATTCATTGTTTCGTTCATTTATATCACCGTTTAGGTTGCCTTCATATATCGTGCTTTGAGTTTTTGCTTCCGTAGGTTTTGCTGTAGCCGTAGTAGTTTCCGCCCTGTCCCGACTCATCCGCGCCGAGCTGACCGAGAAGTGAGAACTCGCGGTGTACGTCGTTCAGAATGCATCCGGCGAACTTCTCACCGTTCTTGTTTTCGCGGAAGGTGAGAGTAGCGTCATTTATGTCAACGGTGTAGTCGCGGTCGGTTCTGACGATGAGCAGTGTCTTGTCCGCAAGGTCGCCGATTGACGCAACATCAGCCGCAACGGAAAGCGGGGGCGTGTCGATTATGATAAAGTCAAACTCGTTCTCCGCGAGGTAGTTAAGCGCAGACGAAACCGTGGGGGAATGAATCCAGCGAACGTAATCCTCATGACTGCGGGAATTGAGTGCCAGAAAAAGGCTCGTGTCGCGGTACTTGTATTCGGTGTAGCTGAAATTCTGCGGCGGCAGCTTTCCTGTGAGAACTGCGGTAAAGTCCGTTCCTTCAGGCTGCGGCAGCTCGAAGATTTTGTGCAGAGACGGCTTCTTGTAGTCCATGTCAATAAGGAGAACACGGTTGCCGCGGCTTGCGAGAGACAGTGCGATGTTTGCGGTCGTCGTGGATTTTCCTTCGTTTTCGGCTACGCTCGTTATCATGAAGATACGGCTTCCGTCGACGCGCTTTGTATATTCGAGCTTTGTCGCCATCTTTTGGTAGCATTCCGTGAACATAAAGCCGGTTTTCGGGTCGGTTATGAGAAGAGGAGTCTTATTTCTCTTAAAGAAAGCCTTTGCCGAGTGGTACTTTTTCTGGTGAACCACGGTACCGAAGAGTACGGAGTCAACCTTGTTTCTGAAGTCTTCCTCGTCCTTTACGGTGTCGCGAGTTACCGATATCGCAACAATTCCCGCAAGTGAGAGAAGCGCGAGAAGAATCACGACTGTGGATTTGTATTTTTCGTTTATCGTGTTCGAGGGGGAAGTCGGCAGGTTCGGGGAGCGCATTGTCTCAACAACCGAGTCTTGGAATATCGCTTCGGCAATGGCGGGATAAACCTCAAGCACCGCGCAAAGCTCATTGTACGACGTTTCGGGAGAAGAAGAGGTTACGGAAACCGTAAAAATATTTGTGTCGGGAAGCACGGAGCTTGACACTTTTCCTTCAAACGAACTCATACCGAGCTTTTCTGCGGCTCTTGTCTTAACTATCGGCTGAACGAGAACCTCCGTGTAAATCTCCGCGATTTCGGATGAGGACGAGAGGTTCGTGTATGTATACGCCGCGGAGTTTTTCATGTTTACGATGAGCGTCGAGGTGCTTGTGTACTGCGGGACGTACATTCCGCGGCTCCAGATGTAGACAGCCATGACACCGATGAGAGCGGACATTATCACCACCCATATATTGGCAATGATATCGCGCACAAGGCTGTACGGCTCGACGTGAATTGCGGTCTTTTTAGAAGGGATATCAGCGTTATTGTTCATTTTAAACCTTATTCCTCTACTATTACTGTGAGTACCTTGTGGCATGAGCGTCCCGCAGAGTCCGTGCATCTGTAGTGAACCTCGTACTGACCGGGAACGGAGGTGTTTATGTTAGTGTCGGTAACAACAGCGCCGCGCAGGTCTTCACCGTCATAGCTTGTCGCGGAGAGAAGATTGCCGTCGATGTCTACGCTGTCACCTGTTTTCACGTACATAAGGTAGTCTTTTAACACAATCTCGGGAGAGGACAGCGATATCTGCTCGATGTATATGGGAAGGCGGAGCGTAATCTTGTCTCCCTTGCTGTTTGTGACCTTCGCGGAGATGTTGTAGGTTCCGGCGGTCTGCGAGCTGTATTCGATGGCGGTGATTATGACCTTGTCGCTGATGTCGCCGTCAATGCAGTCAGCTGCGCCGAGGATGTAGCGGATGGAAATATTCTCCGAAACTCCGAAAACAAGGGAGTCCGAGAGGGTGAAGTGCGGGCTTGTGTAGTCGGCGTAGCGTATCTTTCTCTGTGCGGAGGACGAATGGTTGTCGTTGTCGCAGACGGAGTATTTCACCACGGAAACGCCCTTCTCGGTGAATCGGGAGATGGATTCGATTATGATTTTGTCCGTGATGTCACCGTCTTTTTCGTCGTGCGCGGTCACTCCTGTGAGAAGCTCCTCGCGGTCCGCGTCAAGACTTATGTCAATGATGTCGTTTTCGATGATTATCTCGGGGTATGTGTGGTCGAGTCTGAGCTGCATTATATTGAACCAGACAAACGCGCACAAAGTAATAATAAACAAAGCAAGTACGCTGTAACGTAGGATCTTCATCCGAATGGATCTCCAAGTGCCGGATTACCGGAATGTTTTCGCGCGGAAAAAACTGTATTTCAAGTTGTATTTATTCCCGCACGGCAGAAGTTAGGTATTATTCCTCGTATTCGCCGGGAGTTATTTTCATGTTTTTCAGTATCTTCTCGGGGTTGCCGACGGTCAGCTTCTCCGCGTAATTTGCCGAGTACATTTCACGCACGGCGTCGTACACGTTTTTCAGTCCGGGTGAGCGCCTTGTCGAGGAATGAGCGTCGCTCGCGATGAAGTCGGCAAGTCCGTGACGCAGAATAAAGTGTGCGTTTTCCTGAGCGGTATGCCCGAACGAGCCTTTTAGACTGCCTTTGTTCAGCTGGATGAGCGCGCCGCATTTTTTGAGAAGAGCAATGTTCACCCTGTCCTTCGCCGCCTGATACCTTTCGGGATGAGCGACTACGGGGACAAATCCGCGCGAGGCTATGTATGACGTTCTCTCCTCGATGAGCGAATAGTCGGTGTCAAGAGGAAACTCGACTAGTACATAGCCGGAGTGTGCGAGGGTGAGCAGCTTGTGAGACTTCAGCATTGACGGTATCTCGCGATAGTTGTCGCCTACCATTATCTCCTGACCCGAGTAAAGCTTTAACTCCATTCCCGCGTCGGAGAGCAGCAGTGAAAATTTCTTTTTCAGCGTGTGCAGCTGCATCGTGTCGGTGGGTGAGTCGGAGTTTACGTGGGAGGTGCAGATAATGCCGACTGTGCCGTTTTTTATCGCGTCAGCCGCCATTTTCAGCGATTCTTCAAACGATGGAGAACCGTCGTCTGTTCCCGGGAGTATGTGACAGTGGATATCGTACATTTCAGTTTAAAACAGCGGCAGTGACAGCCGGAATTTCCGCGGAGCTTTGCCTCGGCTTGTTCTCGTGTGAGACTGTGCCTGTAATTACTTGAGCGGGACGCTTGAACGTGGGAACTATCTCGGCGAGCTTTTTCTCAACCAAAGCAGGATTGCCCTCTTCGGCTATGTCGCGCAGCTCGTTCAGCTGATTTTCAAATCTCGCATAGTCCATGGGGATGGTCTGACCGATGTAGATTTTCTTGTTCATGGTCTTCTGCTTGCCCTCTTCGTCCATGAGCAGCTCCTCGTACAGCTTTTCTCCCGGTCTGAGTCCGATGTAGCGGATGTTTATGTCTTTTCCGAGAGTCAGTCCGGCGAGACGTATCATGTTCTTCGCAAGGTCGTCTATCTTCACGGGTTCGCCCATGTCAAGGATGAAGATCTCGCCGCCCTCAGCCATAGCTCCCGCGGTAAGAACGAGCTGGCTTGCCTCGGATATCGTCATAAAGTAGCGGATTATCTCGGGGTCGGTAACGGTAACGTCGTGGCGGGCTTCGATCTGCTTTTTGAACAGCGGAATTACGGAGCCGTTTGAGCCGAGCACGTTGCCGAATCTGACTGCCGTGAACGTTGTATCCTTCGAGAGAGTGTTCGCGTACTGGATTATCATCTCGCACACACGCTTTGTCGCGCCCATGATGTTCGTCGGATTCACGGCTTTGTCGGTGGAGATAAGCACCATTCTGCCGACCTTGTTCTTGATAGCGGCGCGTGCGGTGTTTATCGTACCGAAGATGTTGTTCTTCACCGCTTCGTCGGGTACGGTTTCCATGAGAGGAACGTGCTTGTGAGCGGCGGCGTGGACTACGATATCCGGCTTTTCCGCGGCGAAGATGGAGTTTATTTTCCTGTAGTCGCAGACTGTTGTGATGTAAACCTCAAGCTTTAGCTTGTCTCCGTACTTTCCGATAAGCTCCTGCTGAATGGAGTAGGCGTTGTTTTCGTAAACGTCGATGAGCACGAGCTTTTTCGGCTTGTTTGCGGCAACCTGACGGCAGATTTCCGAGCCGATTGAGCCGCCGCCGCCCGTTATCAGCACGGTCTTGTTATTCACGAAATTGTATATTTTTTCATCCGCGATTTTGACGGGCTCGCGTCCGAGAAGCTCCTCCGGAGTGATGTCGCGGAGACTTCCCATGAGGCTTTTCCGGTTTCCTATCTCGGGGACTATCGGGAGGGTTCTCACCGCGCACGAGGTCTTGAGACATTCGCTTAAAATCTGCGAGCGGCGTTCGTTTTTGATTGATGGGATGGCTATGTAAATGAGGTCGATCGCGTTATTTTCGCAGACCGACTGAATGTCAGCGACCGTGCCGAGAACGGGAATGCCGCCGATTTTTCTGCCGATTTTCTCGTAGTCGTCGTCAATGAAGCCCACGGGAAGGAGCGGACATTCGCGCGCCAGCATTAATTCGTCAAGCATTCGCGAGCCTGCGTTTCCCGCGCCGACGATGAGCAGTCTTTTTGCGTTGTCAGCGTAGCCCGCGTCACGGTTCATCATGATTAAACGGTAGAAAATGCGTGAGAAAGTCACTCCGCAGGCACACAAAACGAGCGCAAAGAAGCTGTAGAGGTGGGAGATGTACACGTGCAGCGCAAGGATGGAGAGCGCGAGCGCGAATATGCCGGAGAGGACGGAGACGCAGAAGATGTGCATATAGTCCTTCTCGGAGGAATATCTCCAGATGACAGAGTTGACGCCGAAGAGAGCCGAGAACAGGGTGTACGACGCGGCGGAGAACACGGCTTCAAGCAGGAGATGGGGAATGCTGAACGGGATGTCCTTCCATAAATATATGATAAGACATACGGCGCAGTAGACAGCGGCAGTGACGGCAAAATCGATAGCGAAAAGCATGAGCCGCCTGCCGAGCGGTTTTACAATTTTATTAACTTTCTTCGTTGACATAGTAAATATTTGTTAACAAACCTCGCAGTCAAGAAAACAATCATGAACAATACTTAAAATGATTTTACCACAAAAGCCGTCATGTGTCAATGCCTGAGATGCCATTTTTATAGGAGGAATAATTGAAAAAAACAGCAAAATTATGCCGAAAAGTGTGTATAATTATCTTGATTTTAGGCGAAGGACGTGCTATAATGTATTATCCGTAATAATAGGGGGAGATTTCTCCGCGAAAAGAGCAGACGCACCGGAGGAATCCCTCGAAATATACAAAATTGACGGAATCAAAACGGAGGAGAGACAATGAAACAACTCAGGCATGTATTGGCGCTGACTCTCGTGTTCTGTATGGTTTTCGGTATGGTGACGCCGTCGTTAGCCGTATCGGGCGAGATTAGTGTCGAAGAAGACTATGGCATTCCCGTTGAAGAAGACGGCGGTATCGAGATAGAGGTCGACGACCGCTCCGACTACGATATCGACGAAGACAGGGAAGAGCTGTCCGTACTGCCGAAACAGGACGAGACGGCTGACGAGACGAACACCACAGGCAAGGTTGACGGATACAACTACAACATTATCCACCTCGACTGCGGCAGAAAGTATTTCAGCGTAGACAGTATTAAGCAGATAATCGACAATGCGTCTGCGGCAGGCTTCAACTATATTCAGCTTGCGGTAGGCAACGACGGCATGAGATTTTTGCTTGATGATATGTCGCTGACGGTGAATGGCAAGGAATACACAAGTAAGGAAGTATCCGATGCTATTCATGCGGGTAACTTGGCGTATAATAAGACGTTCAACGGCAAATATGATGAGACCGGTACAGGCACAAGTGCGTACTATAACCCATCAGTAAACGAGCTTACACAGTCCGAGATGGATGCCATCATCGCGTATGCATATGAAAAGGGTATGGGCGTTATCCCACTTATCAACACGCCCGGTCATATGGATGCTATTCTTGATGCGGCGGAAGCATTAGATAATGTAAGTGAAGGAACTTACGCATATGGCGGCTCTGCTCGAACAATTAAAGTTACCGAATCGGCAGTGGTTGATTTTACAGAAGCTTTCCTTAATAAATATATAGCATATTTTGCGGGTAAAAGTTGCACACTGTTTAACATAGGTGCGGATGAATATGCCAATGATATTTATCTTAATTATCCCGGAATGGGCTTTGGTAAACTTCAGAATGATGGACAATATGGCAGTTTTGTATCATATGTAAATAAAATTGCTGCCAACATAGTAAACGCCGGTATGACACCTATGGCTTTCAATGATGGTATTTATTACGGTGGTAACACTTCAAGTGGTGAATTCAATAAGAAAATTATCATTGAATATTGGTCAAGCGGTTGGGGTTCATATAAACCTATGTCAGCATCCGGACTTGCCGACATAGGCTTCAATATGGTAAATACTCACGGTGATTACTATTGGGTGCTTGGCAAGAATGCTAAGTGCACAGCTGCACAAGCTGCTAATTTCAATATTAACCAGTTTTACGGTAGTGAAGTGGCTAGTCCCGGTGGCTCAACGTTCTGCATTTGGAGCGATTATCCGGGCGCAGATACCGAGGAAAACGTTGTAAAAGACACTACCGCTACAATATCTGCATTCGGCGGTACGCTTCCCACGGTAGATTCTGTAACCAACGGCGGCACGACTGACCCGGTGGGCGAGACAGTGACTGTTACGGTTGACGGTACAGTTACAGTTACTCAAAACGGCGTCAACAACGCAGGCAATGTCAACACAAGTGAGCTTGATGAAAGCATTGCTACCGTTGTTGTAACTGGTACGGATAAGGTAGAGGGTAATGTAAGTTATTCTGGCAATACTTATCGCTATAGTAACGTTGTGACAAGTACTAACGGAATGGCAAGAATTAATTATTATTATAAGGTAGGAGTTAATTATTATCCTGTCTATGCTCATAAATCTACTTATGGTTATACTTATTATTATATCAGTTATTCAAAAACTGATGATATAAATGATTTAACACCAATTATAGATGGCTCTAGACGGAATGGATCTATTACTCTCTACACCAAGTCCGGTACCGACCCCGTTCCTGCATCAACCACAATCACCATCACCGGCAAGACTGTAGGAACGACATACATCACAGTCGGCGGCGTTCGTTATACGATTAACGTAGTCGCAGAAGACCTTACCAAGGTTGAGGATATCGTTATTGAGTATTGGATTACGAACTCAAGAATTTCTGATACAAACAATAAGAAGTCCCTGACAATAACTGCTCAGCAAGCATATGGTGAAGACGGCTTAGTGGTCGCTGACCATGTTGCTCAAACTGCTAGTAAGGACGGCAGAACACAGGAATATTGGCAGTCAAAGATTCTTGATGTTAAAAAAACTAACAACAGTACAAGCGGCACGGAACTGCAAACCACAAACGAGGGTGATGACGAAACTCTGAACGGTTCTGCGTTCACAAAGATTCGTTATTACAATAGCAAGTGGCAGGTTTATACAACTGAATGGACTGATGTAGACCGCACACAAGTAACTGTAGGTACATATACCGGCGACAAAAACCAGCTTGTTGCGTACTACATGGAAGTTGTTGATATTAACAATGCTAATGGTGAAAGCGAACTTCATGTAAACGCGGCTGACTGGGGTTCTAAAGGTAACGGTGGTCAATTTGGTTTTACAAACAGAGATGGTTATTGTTCGGTATCTGTCCAAATAGTATATGAAGATAATACAACTAACCCGACAGATACAACTGCAAATAACCTTAAATCGAAGACCATTGTTTACGGTTATTGGAATGGCGGTCGTGGACTTGGAACAATGATATTCAGCGGTCAGCAGAACTACCAAATTTATAAAGTTACTGCTGAAACCGGAGACATGACTAATACTATGGGTTCATCAGGTGAAGGTTATCCGGTTACAGTAACAAGCTTCACATGGGACAAAAATGAAGAAACTGTTTGGGAAGGCGATGCTACAAAGAGTGTAAGTATCGGCAATCCTGCAAGAAAGCCTTCATATGTAGCTCCTTATGACAACCTTGCATGGAACACAGACTATACTGACGCTGAAAATTACAACAATAACAACGCAATCCTCATTCGTGTTTACGTTAAGGCAGCTGCTACGGAAGATTCACTTAAAGTAAACTATGTTGACAAGGGAACAGGCACAAACTTCTACAACTACAATATTACAGTTAAAAAAGGTACAACATTTGATGCAGGCTTTGCTCTTGTAAATGGTGCTCTTGTATATAATACAGTTGTCAACTACAACGGCGTTACTCAGACGGTAAACTCCGAACTTAAGAAAATGCCTGAAATTTCGTCCTACTACAGATTCAGCAACTTTACTCTCGAGGAAGTTAAGCGTAGTACTGACGGAAAGGAAGTATGGCTGTATTATACATTCAATAACAGACATGACTTCGTAGTAGACTTCGGCGTTCCGCTTCATCTTGATCCGGTTGATATAGGACTTACAGGTGGATGGGACACCGCGGAGATTAATCTACATAACCAATGCTACTATGGCATTCCTGATTTAACATTAGGTCAAGGGCTTACCTATACACCCAATAAGATAATGACCGGCGTTGAAACGATAGCTGTTGACTTGTCAGATTCAAAAGATAACAGTAAAGCAACCCACTTCATCTACCTCTACCCCGCAACAAACGTGCTCTATGAGGAGAATGTACTTACAGAAGCTGTGTCTGATAAGTACCAGTCATGGACGCATGAAACTTCTACGACTGCTAAACAGCAAGCTACCGAAAAACTCGGCGGTGAAGCAGTCCACGGCTACGATGCAGCTTATGACAACGACAAAACATTCAGCGCAGACTCCTACTACCACGCAACGCTTAGTGAAACCAATAAATTCACAAAGAATCTGACATTCACATTCACCGGCACAGGCTTCGACGTAATCTCAGAATGCGGTCCTCAGACAGGTGTGCTCGTTGTGGCAATAAAGAATTCAGCTGGCAAGACTGTAAAAGTAGCGGTTGCTGACACACTCTTCAACGGTGACAGCAAATATATCACCGGTACTTCCGGCATTCTTGATTATCAGGTTCCTGTTTACAGAAATCTCGGTCTTGAATACGACACATATACTGTAAACATCGGTAGCGCATACGCTGACAACAGACCGACTGATGCAGCATCTGTTGCAAGTCTCCACAGCAACGATACATATTCTATCGTTAGCGATATTCTTGATGCATTCGGCTACGACGATGTGAATGTTGAAGATGTTGAACTTGTTTACATGGACGAAAACAGCGTTCTCAACGGTGGTACAGGCGTGGTTTCCGAAAAAGCAATAACTGCATTCTCTGCAAACCTCGCAGAAGAATATGCTGTAGAGCCTAACGCAGTTTCAACTGAACAGAATGTATATGTCGACGGCGTCAGAATCTACGGCACACTGGCAAACGATCCCGGATATGCTACGGCTGAAAAAGATGTGAAGTATGATAGCGTATACGACTTTGCTAAGAATAGTGCTGTTGACTTTGACACAGAAATCGGCGATGCTTGCATTTATGTTGAATATGATGGCAACCAAGATGTATACAACATTGCAGATTACCAACAGCAAGGTCCTGAAAACGAAGTTTACCTCACACCCGGTTCTGGTATTGCATTCCAGCTTAAAAATTATAAAGCAGGTATGACAGTACAGGTTTCTGCGAAAACGATTGCTACGAAAGCTGGAGATAATGTTGCAATTGATACTGTTACTGATGAGAACAATAATCCTGTAGCTGCATTAGTAGACTTTAAAAATACGTCAACTGAGATGTATTATAAAGTTAATGTTATAAAAGATGCCGAAATCTTCTATGTTCTTATTGTTAACAATGCTGGCTCTAGAGGTATACTCTCGTTATCAGATGTTAAGGTAAATAGTGATATAGAAGCTTGCATTACTCCCGAACTTATAACAGTAATTAACAATGATAAGGAAGCAGCCTTTGTCCCTGATACATTTGAAATATCATATATAGCGGGTATGGCAAATGTCACATTAGGGGATACAATACAAGTAAGTTCTAAGTTATCTTACTTAAACAAGAATAATGTAGAAACAGAAGGCTTATATGTTGTTGTTACTTCTAAAGATGGCACAGAAATTGTTCCAGAGAAACAACTAAAAGCGTCAAATGCAAAAGCTGTTGAAAGAGGCAAGACCAACATTTATAGATTTAATTATGCTTTATTTACTGGTATTAAAAATGTACCGATTACAACAGCTGGCGAATATAAGCTAACATTCTATGCTAAGGATACTAATGGAAATGTAAGTGGTAAATTAGTATTTAATGTTAATGTTGCAGCTTCAGAGAACTGAAAGGAGGAATATGTATGAAAAAGAAATATGAAGCACCTGCTTATGATGTGATTACGTACTCGCTCCATGATGCTATTGCCGGTGGCTGTGCTAATCAGGTTTACAATAACCATAGTAGTGGAGATTGTGAACTGACAGATTTCGGTAATTATCTTGTAGGAATGGGAGCCGGATTTGCAGAAGATGGGTGCGAAGAAGGCGGTCTCAAAGGCTACTGCTACTTTACATCAACTAATGTAATCTTCAACTCCTAACCCACTAAACCAAATACGCCTGTGTCAGTTTCGCGCAGGCGTATTTCACTTATTGAATATGTACGAAAATTTTTACAACATCGCCGGGCTGAATATCCGCGTGTCCTCCGATTTCGTTCCGACTGACGACGATTATTCCGCGCTGTTCCGGCTTCACGACGCTCCCGACAAAACCGACATCACGTGCCGCGTCATAACCGTCGATGCTCCGCGCGAGAATGAGGGCAGACTGCTCACCAAAAACGAAGACATACGACTTTTCCGCGAGGGCGACACTGTCCGCATTGACCTCATGTTCCACGGCGGCGACAGAATCCTCGCGCAGTCGGAGTACAATGTCGCGGGCGGGGAGATAAACGTCACCGTCATCGGCTCGGAAATGCCATATATTGCCAGAACGACGCACATCTGGACGACCATGGACATCTGCTTCGCGCTCCTTACCCACGGCAGACTTGTTCTCCACAGCTCATCCGTTCTCGTTGGTGGAAACGTAATTCTCTTCGCCGCTCCGTCGGGTACGGGAAAATCAACTCAGGCTGCGCTTTGGGAAAAATACCGCGGCGCGGAGGTTCTAAACGGCGACAAAAACTGCGTCTCATTTGACGAAAACAGCGGAATAGCCATAGCGCATGGTCTTCCGTTTTGCGGAACAAGCGGAATCTGCCGACAATATTCTCTGCCGCTCGGCGCGATAGTCCTGTTAAAACAAGCTCCCGAGAACAAAATCCGCAGACTTCGGGGAATCACGGCTCTCTCCGCACTGTCAGCTAACTGCATGGGTCACAAATCCGTCCCCGATACAATGCTCCTGATGTCGGATGTGCTTCAAAAGGTGCTCCGAGACGTGCCGGTGTTCGAGCTGTCGTGTACTCCCGATGAGCGCGCGGTGGAGCTTCTCGAAAAAACGCTCACGAGGTGAATTATGCCAAGCAACTACACACGATACATCGACTTTTTGACGTACAAGGCAGCACAAGCCGGAATCCCGCTCTCAGGCACGTTTGAGCTGACGGCGCGGTGCAATCTCGACTGCAAAATGTGCTATATCCACAAAAAAGCCAACGATTCTTTGGTGAAAAAGTCGGAGATGAGCGCGGCAGAGTGGATCGACATCGCGAGAACTGCCCAGAAAGCCGGAATGTTCCTGCTCCTCGTGACTGGCGGCGAGCCGTTTCTGCGTCCGGATTTCTTCGAGATGTACGACGAATTCAAGTCCCTCGGGCTGTCCGTTTCGATAAACACCAACGGCACGCTCATCACGGAAAAAGTCGTTCGTCACCTTGCGGAAAATTCTCCGGCGAGAGTGAACCTGACACTGTACGGCGCATCCGAGGAGACATATTCGCGGCTTTCGGGGGATGAAACGGCATTTTCGAGGGCTTATAAAGCGGTGGAAATGCTGAAAGAAGCGAAAATTCCGCTCAAGCTCAACTACAGCCTGACCCCGATGAACAAGTGCGACTTTGATAAGATATGCGATTTCGCCGAGAAAAACCAGCTTCCGCTTCAGCCTGCGACGTATATGTTCCCGCCTGTCAGAGCCTGTGAGCTGTGCAAATACAATACCGTCCGTGTTCCCGCTGATGAAGCCGCCGAGTACGCTTTCCGTTACGATGTGCGCAGATTCGGCGAAAATATGGCGGAAAGATGCAAGTCCATGCTCGCAGGAAACGTGATTGCCGAGGACAAAGAGTGCATGGAGCTTCCGACAGACGCGCCGAGCAGTGAGAAAATACGCTGCCGAGCCGGACTGACTGCGTTCTGGCTGACCTACAGCGGAGAAATGCGACCGTGCGGCATGATGCAGGTTCCCACAGTTCCTATGCGTGAGCTGGGTTTTGCCGAAGCATGGCAGAAAATCCGCGCGGAGAGAGAAAAAATCTTCATCCCGAAAGCCTGCACCGAGTGCTCGATGAGGAGCGCGTGTGAGTCCTGCCCTGCGTCCTGCTATGCCGAAAACGGAAGCTTTAATACCGTTCCGAAGTACAGCTGTGACAAAACCGCGGCATACCTCAGACTGGCGCAAAAATACATTAGGAAGCCTCTGATTTGATGTTATTTTTGCGACAAAAGCCCCTATATTTTAGACTTTTATCGCAAAAATTCGATTTATTCAGAGTATCCTTAAAAACGAAAGTGAGAAATAAATGAAGCTGAACCAGAATTTTATCCTGCGTGAAATTGCGGGAGAAGCGATGCTCGTGCCGACGGGTGAGATATCCGCGAAAATCAACGGATTCATAGCACTGAACGAGGTCGGCGCGGTTATCGTGAAAAAGCTTGCGGAAGGCTGCGAAATCTCCGACATTGTGAAGGCTCTGACGGATGAATTCGACGTGGACGAAGAAACCGCACTGCGCGACGCCGAATCCTTCCTAAAGGGACTGCGCGAAAACGAAGTTGTAACAGACTGAACAATCTCATAAAAATGCACCCGATGTAAGGCTCGACTAAATGGTTAGACTTAAAAACTAACGATTAGAGAGCGGATGTCGGGTGCTTTTTTCGCAAAAATTTGCTCTCGCGGCTCAATTATATTTGCAATTTCGGCGGCTTTATGTTATACTATATAATAGTAAAATAGTGTTTAATGCTTAACGGAGACGAAAATGGCTGTAAGTGAAAAGCAAAAGCATATAAGAAATTTTTCGATAATCGCACATATAGACCACGGTAAATCCACCCTCGCCGACAGAATTTTGGAGTTTTCCAACACTGTCGAAGCGCGTGATATGGAAGACCAGATACTTGACAACATGGATCTCGAGAGAGAACGCGGAATCACGATAAAAGCGCGCGCCGTCAGAATTGACTACACTGCTCCCGATGGGGAAAAGTACGCCCTCAACATGATCGACACCCCCGGTCACGTCGACTTCAATTACGAGGTTTCCCGTTCGCTCAATGCCTGCGAGGGTGCGCTCCTTGTCGTTGACGCAACTCAGGGAATCGAGGCGCAGACTCTGGCGAACGCATATCTCGCGGTTGACGCAAATCTCGAGATTGTTCCCGTAATAAACAAAATCGACCTGCCCTCAGCTATGCCTGACAAATGCAAGGCGGAAATCGAGGACGTTATCGGTATTCCCGCGGAGGACTGCCCCGTTGTATCGGCAAAAACCGGACTGAACATAGCTGACGTTATGACGGCGATAATCCGCGACATCCCCTGCCCCGGCGGAGACGAAAACGCACTCCTCAAAGCTCTTATCTTCGACTCGGTTTACAACAGCTACCTCGGAGTTGTCGTTTATATCCGCGTGATGGACGGTACACTAAAGAGCGGCGAGAAGATAAAGCTCATGCACACAGGCGCGGAGTTTGACGTTGTCGAGGTTGGAGTTATGGACCCGTTCGGACTCAGACCAACAGGCGAGCTTTCGGCGGGCGAGGTCGGATATTTCACGGCTTCAATTAAAAACGTCAGCGATACTCGTGTCGGCGATACCGTAACACACGCTGAAACTCCCGCGGATGAGCCTCTCCCCGGATTTAAGAAGGTTCAGTCAATGGTGTACGCCGGAATTTATCCCGCAGACGGCGCAAAGTACAACGAAACAAAGGACGCGCTCGAAAAGCTACAGCTCAACGACGCCGCGTTCACCTTTGAACCGGAAACATCCATCGCGCTCGGATTCGGCTTCCGCTGCGGTTTCCTCGGACTTCTGCACATGGAAATAATCGAGGAAAGACTGGAGCGAGAATTCAACCTCGACCTTATCACGACTGCGCCGAGCGTTATTTACGAGATAAAAAAGAGAAACGGCGAGGTCATATACATCGACAACCCGACAAACTACCCCGCTCCCGACGAAATAGAGACTGCGCTCGAGCCTATAGTCGCCGCTTCAATAATCACCCCCACGGAATACGTCGGCGGAATTATGGATCTCTGTCAGGACAGACGCGGCATATTCATCGACATGAAGTATATCGACACGGAGAGAGTTGAACTCCACTACAAGCTTCCGCTGAACGAGATAATCTACGACTTCTTCGACGCGCTGAAATCCAGAAGCCGCGGTTACGCTTCGCTTGACTATGAGCTTGAGGGATATGAGCCTTCCAACCTCGTTAAGCTCGACTTCCTCTTGAACGGAGATATGGTTGACGCGCTGACATTCATCGTACACGCCGATAAAGCTTACGCGAGAGCGAGAAAGATTGCGGAAAAGCTGAAGGACAACATTCCGAGACAGCTGTTTGAAATACCGATTCAGGCTGCAATCGGCTCAAAGATAATCGCGCGCGAGACAGTAAAAGCTCTGCGTAAGGACGTGCTTGCGAAGTGCTACGGAGGAGACATCACGAGAAAGAAGAAGCTCCTCGAGAAGCAGAAGGAAGGCAAGAAGAAGATGCGTCAGCTCGGTACAGTACAGGTTTCACCCGAAGCGTTCATGGCTGTGCTCAAGCTCGACGACGAAAACTGACCACGGAAGGCGTAATATGAGCTTTACTTACGGAGACAAAAAAAGGCTTGGAATTTACATCCACATTCCGTTTTGTATATCAAAATGTGCTTACTGCGACTTCAACTCCGCGCCGCCCTCGTCAGACGAGATAGTCACACGCTACATTGACGCTCTAATCTCGCACATCGAAAGCTACTCTGCCGCCGCGTCTGCTTATGAGCCTGATTCGGTTTTCATAGGCGGAGGAACACCGACGTCAATACCGCCGGCTGATTTATACAGGCTTGTGACGGCAGTGAAGCGGAACTTCCACCTCACAAAGCACGCGGAGTTCTCGATTGAAGCTAATCCCGCGACGGTTTCATACGCTACTCTTGTAAAGCTGCACCGCATGGGTGTGAACCGTATCAGCATGGGTCTGCAAAGCGCGAACGATAACGAGCTGAAAGCACTGTCGAGAAGGCACACACGCCGTGATTTTGTCCGTTCGTATCGTATGGCAAGGGACGCGAAGTTCGACAACATTAACGTGGATTTGATGTTCGGCATACCGTATCAAACTCCGCAGTCACTGGCGAAGAGCATTAATTTCACTGCCTCGCTTCGCCCCGACCACATCTCCCTGTACGACTTAAAGATAGAGCCGGGAACTGCGTTCTACAGAAATTACGACAGCATATCCCCATACCTCCCCGGCGACGACGTTGAAGCGGATATGTACCTCGCCTCTATTAATCAGCTAAGACAGTACGGTTATCTCCAGTACGAGATATCGAACTTCGCCAGACCCGGACATATGTGCGTCCACAACCTCAAATATTGGAACTGTGACGAATACCTCGGCTTCGGCGTGTCCGCTCACTCATATTTCAACGGGACGCGCTTCTCATTCACACCGGATATCGAGCGGTATATGCAGGGAGTTACGGTGAAGGATTCAAAGGTTCGCATTACCGACGAGTGCGAGCAGGTTGAAGAGAGGGAGAGAATGGGCGAATACGTCATGCTGCGCCTCAGGCTTGTCGCGGGAGTTGATTCACGTGAGTTTAACTATCGTTTCGGACGCTCGTTTGAGCAGCTGTACGGTGGAAAATGCGAAAAATTCATCAAAAACGGCTACATGACCATGCGCGACGGAGTTTATTCACTGACTCCCGCAGGTATGTTCATTTCAAACTACATTTTATCCGACATCCTTGAGTTTGAGGACTTCGGAAAATACAATTTCGGTTGACGATATAAGGAGACGGCTATGAAAAAAGCGGTTTTTATCGGCTCGGCAGGCTCTGTTGCTAACGTTTATTCAGCGGAGGTCATGAGCGCGCTCCACGATGAGCTGACGTTTGAAACGGATCACGTTATCGCGAAAAACGAGCTTGACAAGTACATTGACACATTGTCGTACGCGGATTACATCTTCTCCACATGGGGAATGCCGAACTTCACCCGCGAGGAGATAAAAAAGTATCTTCCTAACGTGAAGGCATTGTTCTACGGAGCAGGCTCGGTGCAGGGATTTGCGCGTGAGTTCCTTGAAGAAGGCGTGGCGGTGTTCAGCGCGTGGGCGGCAAATGCGGTTCCCGTTGCGGACTACACCTTCGCCGAGATAATGCTCGCGTCAAAGGGATACTTCAACAGATACCATCGTGCGGCGGAAGGCTCGGCATGGCAGGGTCGCTCACGCGGAGGATATCCCGGAATTTACGAGATAAAAGTCGGAATCCTCGGCGCGGGAATGATAGGAAAAATGGTGATAGAACGCCTGAAAACCCTCGAAAAAGTGGATATTTTAGTGTTTGACCCGTTTTTGCCAGATGAGAAAGCAGAGCAGCTCGGAGTGAGAAAATGCTCGCTCGAGACGATATTCGAGGAATGCGACGTTATCTCGAACCACCTCGCCAACAACAGTGAGACGGTCGGAATTATAAATAAAACTCACTTCTCGAAGATGAAGCCGTGTTCGTCGTTCATTAACACAGGACGCGGAGCGCAGGTAGTTGAAGCGGACATGATAGAAGCGCTCAAGCGGGATTCGTCGATTTCGGCAGTGCTTGACGTGACGTTCCCCGAACCGCCGGAGAAGGACAGTCCGCTGTACACCCTTGACAACGTGTTCCTGACTCCGCATATTGCCGGTTCTCTCGGAAACGAAGTCCACCGCATGGGAGAATATATGCTCGACGAGTTTAGAGCGTATGACAGCGGAAAACCGGTGAAATATTCCGTCAGTCTCGAAATGCTCAAAACAATGGCATAAAAATACAGCGCGTGCTTACGAAAAAATCCGTAGGTATGCGCTGTTTTTTGTATATTTATTCGGCAAGTCCTAAGTCCCAGAGAAGCCTTCCGAGGACGTATTTGTCGCGAATGTCACGTGCGAACATCTCGGCTGTCTTAACGTCGTTGTCGGAAAGTCCAATCTCCGCGAATTTTGTCGGATGTCCGATGGATAGCATCATTTTTTCAAGCTCGTCCGATTTCGGTAAAGCTGTGATTACACTTAGTATTTCTTCACGCTTTGCGGCGATAACTTCGATTCGTGCGGCATGTTTTTCCGGTGAGTACTTGCCTTCTTTTGCTTCGAGAGCAATCATAGTTTCCGCGCCGTGACCGAGTTTTTCTCTCATTTTGTCAAAATGCGCTGTCAGATTGTAGCTCTCTGCGTGATTTTTTGCAGCTAAAATGTCAATCGGCATGGACAGAATTTGACTTAGCTTTTCGTACATACGAATCGTGTGAAGAGTAGCTATGCCGCACTGGATTCCGTGTAGGTCATGTGGAGTTCCGAACTCAAGCGCACGCATATCAATGATGTGTGAGATGTAATGCTCCATTCCGGACGCAGGTCTGCTCATTCCCGCCCAGTTCATCATGATGCCGCCGAGTGTCAGACCCTCCATTACGGCTGCAACCGCGTTCTCATCTCGATTTACCGCAGCATAGGAGTTGTTTACGCATTTTTGGAGCGCGGAGTACATTGTATCGGCTACTTTTTCACAGTAATATTCGCCGAGAATTATATGAGCGATTTTCCATTCCGCAAGACTGACGTACTTCGCAAGCATATCCCCGATTCCGGAGCGTATCATGTGTACGGGAGCGTTTGCGAGAATTTCCGTGTCGCCTATAACGCAGTCGGGGCATTTTGACGGGAGCGAAACCTTCAGTCCGGTGCGGTCGACTGATGAAGTAGCGGAAGCAAAGCCGTCCATCGAGGGAGCAGTGCCGACTATTGCCATGTGGACATTTTTTGTCATGGCGAGAATCTTGCAGGTATCGTTTATCACACCGCCGCCTACTCCTATGACGAAATCCGCGCTCTTCGGACAGTACATCACCGCTTCACCAACCGTTCTCTCATCCGGGGAAGGCTCGGTAGACTGAATGACGTGCAGGATTGGCTCTGTACCGTTTTTGCGGAGTATTGCTGTGACTTTTTCTCCCGTGGCTTTGTATGTGTTGACGTCGCACAGCACGAAAGGCAATTTTGCACCGTATTTTTCGAGAATTTCCGGCAGCTTTTTAAGTGTACCCTTGCCGATACAGCAGTCCGAGACAATGGAGTCGTGTACCTTGCCGCATACGGTACAGGTGAATTTTTCTGTATAATTATCCATACGGAAGCACCTCATTATTAAAGTTCACGTTAAGTATAGCACAAAACAGCGCCGCGGACAATAGCGAAATAAAAAATATGCCGCCCGTGTTGAAATTCACTGCGGGATTTGGTATAATAAATTTGGTATAAATAAGGAAATAGCGGTGAGTATATGAACGATTATCAAAACGATTTGCATTTTCTGGAGCTTCTCGCGCGGAATTATCCGACAGTTGAGTCAGCCGCGGCGGAGGTCATAAATCTGTGCGCGGAGAGAAGTCTGCCGAAGGGTACGGAATACTTTTTCAGCGACCTGCACGGTGAGTACGATTCTTTTCTCAGGCTGATACGCTCGGCGTCAGGTATGATTAAGTCAAAAATCGACCTTATATTTGAAAAAAGCATATCATCAAGCGAACGCAACCGTCTGGCTATGCTCATATACTACCCGGAAAGCGAGATTAAAAAGCTGCGGTTTGAAGGCTCTCTCAGCGACGAGTGGTGCAGTATCGTCATATACAGGCTCATTTTGGTGTGCGAATCAGTTTCGGCAAAATACACGCGCGCCGAGGTAAGAGAAAAAATGCCGCAGAGCTTTGCCTACATCCTCGACGAGCTGCTGAACGTGACGGACGACATCAACCGCGAGTATTACTATTCCGAGATAATCTCAGCCATACTTGAAACCGGCATAGCGGAGGATTTTATTATAGCGGTCTGCTCACTTATCCGAAGCCTGACGATAAACCGCCTGCACATCATCGGAGATATTTTCGACAGAGGTCCGAGAGCCGACAAGATAATGGACGAGCTTATGACCTTCACCCACATCGACATTCAGTGGGGCAACCACGACATCAGCTGGATGGGAGCAGTCTCGGGAAACACCGCACTCATTGCAAACGTAATCAGAATCGCGCTCGGCTACAACAGCTTTGACGTGCTTGAAGACGGATACGGACTGAATCTGCGCCCGCTGTCTGTCTTTGCCTCGGAGGTGTACCGCGACGACCCATGCACGTACTTCTACCCGCACACGCTCGACGACGTTGTTTACGACTCAATAGAACACTCGCTCACCGCAAAAATGCATAAGGCTATCGCGGTCATACAGTTCAAGCTCGAAGGACAGCTCATTAAAAATCATCCGGAATACGGTATGGACGGGCGCAGCTTCTTCGACAAGGTGGATTTCGGGCGCGGCGTGATAAATATCGGCGGAAAGGAATACGAGCTGCGAGACAAATCCTTCCCGACAGTTGATGTGTCTGACCCGCTGAAGCTGAGCCGAGAGGAGAGCGAGCTTGTGAGAATACTGCAAAGCTCCTTCCGCCACTCCGGCAGGCTGAGACAGCACATAAAGTTCATCTACGACCACGGCGGAATGTACAGAAAAATAAACGGAAATCTCCTCTACCACGGCTGTATTCCGCTCAACGACGACGGCAGCTTCCGCGAGATAACACTTCCGTTTGCCGACTGCGCAGGAAAAACGTTCCACGGTAAGGCGCTCCTTGACAGAATCGAGCAGGAGGTGCGCAGCGCGTATTTCAGCCCAAACGGAACAAAAGAGCAGAAGGAAGCCGCGGATTTCATGTGGTATCTCTGGTGCGGCACGGACTCCCCTCTCTACGGCAAGGACAAAATGGCGTTCTTTGAGCGGACATTCCTCGGAAAAGAGGCCGCTGAGCTTTGCACAGAGCATTACGAGCCGTACTACAGCCACACAAACGACGCGTCGGTATGCGAAATGATACTTGAGGAGTTCGGACTGGACAAACGCCGCGGACACATAGTAAACGGACATGTTCCCGTGCTGAGATGTGACGGAGAAAGCCCGATAAAAGCCGGAGGAAAGCTGTTCGTGATAGACGGCGGAATCTCAAAGGCGTACAGAGTGAAAACGGGAATAGCAGGATACACTCTCATATACGACAGCCATTCGCTGAGACTTGCGGAGCATAAGCCGTACGACGGAGAGGGCGCGGACATTACTCCGAAGGTGAGCATAGTCGAGAAGATGGAGCGCAGGGTCAACATTGCCGATATCGACTACGGCGAAGAGCTTATGGTAAGGATAAACGACCTGCGCAGTCTCATAGAAGCGTACAGGAACGGCAAAATCAGGATAAAAGAATAAAAAAATCCCGGACAGGAATTACGATGATTACGTAACCTTTGTCCGGGAATATTTTTTTCGGAATTACTTCTTCAGAGCAACTGCGGCTTTTGCCTTTTCTGCGATAGCGGCAGCGTCAAGGTGGAAGTAGGAAACAAGCTCCTTAGCCGGTCCGCTGCGTCCGAATTCATCGTTTACGCCGACTCTGAGAACGGGTGTGGGTCTCTTTTCGGAGAGAAGCTCACATACAGCCCCGCCAAGACCGCCGATGATGTTGTGCTCTTCGCAGGTGACGATGCATCCGCATTTTTCAGCTTCGGCGAGAACAAGCTCATTGTCAAGAGGCTTAATTGTAGCCATGTTGATGACGGAAGCGGAAATTCCTTCGTTTGCGAGAAGCTCACGTGCGAGAAGCGCCTGCTCAACCTCGATACCGGTAGCGATAAGGGAAACGTCGTGTCCGTCAGCCATCTTAACGCCCTTGCCGATTCTGAACTCGTACTTGTCGTCAAAGTATGTCGGTACAGCCATTCTGCCGAAACGGAGGTATACGGGACCTACATAGTCGATAGCGGCTTTAACTGCAAGTCTTGCTTCAACAGCGTCGGCGGGATTTATAATGGTCATACCGGGGATAGTGCGCATGAGAGCGATGTCTTCACAGCACTGGTGAGTAGCGCCGTCTTCGCCTACAGTGATGCCCGCGTGAGTTGCGCCGATTTTAACGTTGGTGTGGGGGTAGCCTATGGAGTTTCTAACCTGCTCAAAGCTTCTGCCTGCCGCAAACATTGCGAATGTGGATGCGAAGGGAATCTTTCCGCAGAGGGACATACCTACGGCAACGCAGATGAGGTTGTTTTCTGCTATACCGCAGTCAAAGAATCTGTCGGGGAACGCTTTCTTGAATACGCCGGTCTTTGTAGCAGCCGCGAGGTCAGCGTCAAGTACAACGAGATTGTCGTAAACTGCGCCGAATTCGGCAAGCGCTTTACCGTATGCTTCACGGGTAGCAATTTTATCTGCCATGATTATTATTATCCTTTCGATTTATATGGAAAAACGGTTAGTTTTGGTGGTTCGTGTGTTTTTTTCTCAGAATGAGTTTATCTCTCGCCGAGGTCGTGCATTGCCACTTCGTACTGTTCATCGTTCGGAGCGGCGCCGTGCCATGCAACATTGTTTTCCATGAAGGAAACGCCCTTGCCCTTGATTGAATGGCTGATGATAACCGACGGCTTGTCCGTGCATTCTCTTGCAGCCTTGTATGCCGCCTCGATGGAGTCAAAGTCGTGCGCGTTGCATTCGATAACGTTCCAGCCGAAAGCCGCGAACTTTGTGTCGTAGGGAGTGGGGTTCATGACTTCCGCGATAGGTCCGTCAATCTGGAGACCGTTGAAGTCGATGAGCCAGCAGAGGTTGGAGAGGTGATAGTGTGCCGCGAACATTGCCGCTTCCCATACCTGACCCTCTTCGGTTTCGCCGTCGCCGAGGATGGTGTAGATGCGCACGCTTGTCTTGTCAATCTTGTTCGCGAGAGCCATGCCGCAGGAGGTTGACGCGCCCTGACCGAGTGAGCCTGACGTCATTTCAACGCCGGGAGTGTGCTTCATGTCGGGATGTCCCTGGAGATAGCTGTCGGTGTGACGGAAGGTCTTGAGGTCTTCGACGGGGAAGTATCCTCTGTGCGCGAGAGCGGAGTAAAGACCGGGTGCGCAGTGTCCCTTTGAGAGAACAAGACGGTCGCGGTCGGGCTTTTTCGGATTTTTAGGGTCGATGTTCATTTCTTCAAAATACAGATATGTCAGAACGTCCGCGATCGAGAGACTTCCGCCGGGATGTCCGCTTTTTGCCGAGTGAACAGCGTCAATGATTCCTACGCGGATTTCACGGGCAATTTCGGTAAGCTCGTTTTTTCTTTTTGTGTCCATGATTATTTTACCTTTCATGAAAGTTTGTATCGCCAATTTACGCTACGATTTACATACGTTTTTATTTTAATATATTTTGTCTTCAATGTCAAGTGAAAACTCGACGGAGCGAAAATTAATCAGTTTTATCGCCGTAAACAAGAAAATTCCGACTGAAATCAATGGATACTCTGCTAATATTCAGAGCAGCTTTCAGCCGGAATTTGTCATTTTCAGTCAGCCTTCGTTTTGAGAATGATTCTGTCTTTCGTCCAGTTGTCGCGGTAGTAGGTGCTTGTGTGGAAGCGGTCGCCTATGCGGTTCATCTCGGCGTACATCTCGTTCCTAAGCTCCACCTTCTTCTCAAAATGAGCGGGGTCAAGCGAGAGGTCGTGCATCTGCAGCGGGTCTTCCACGTTGTCAAACAGCAGCTCCGCACCGTCTTTCAGGTAAAGCGCGTAGGTGTATCTGTCCGTCCTGTACGCTCTCCACTCGTGACCGTCCTCCCATGCCGCCGTAGCTCCCGTACCCATCATCAGTGCGCCGTAGGGTTTGTCCGCGCCTTCTCTGCCGTAGACTGCCTCGGAAAGGTCGCGTCCTTCAACCTCTTCGGGAATGTCGTCCTTCATGCCCATCATGGAGAGAAGCGTCGGCATGATATCGACAGTGTTCAGGCATACGTCGCGCTCACCGTTTTGCAGTTTTCCGGGATATCTCACAAGGAACGGCACTCTCACCGCTTCTTCGTAGAATATGTTTTTCGCGCGTCTTCCGTGTGCTCCGAAAAGCTCTCCGTGGTCGGAAGTGAATACGAATATCGTGTCGTCCTCCAGTCCCGCTTCCTTTATCGCGGCGAGCATACGTCCCACCTCTTCGTCAGCCTTCTCCGCCATAGAGTAATATCCCTTCATCCAGTACGGCAGGTTCTTTCTGTCCTCGGGGGAGAGCTTTGCCCAGTCGTCGGCGTATGGGTCGTTGTCGGGGAGATAGTTCTCAGGCAGAGTGAACTCGGTGTTCTCGAACATCTTGTAAGCCTTCGGGTCGCAGTTCCACTCATCCCATGGGTCATGCGGAATTCCTATGGATAAAAACAGCGCGAACGGCTTGTCTTCTCCTGCGAGTCTCTTCATCTCTTCTATAGCCATGTCGGTCTGGCAGTCAGGCTCAAATCCGTCGTAGTGTATCTTTTCGGGGGAGTTCAGGTGGTAATATGACGTCTCGCCGTAGTTTTCGTGATGGAAGTTGTACGCCGCGAAAAGTCCGTTGAAGCCGAGACGATCTCTTCCTTCGGGTATGTAGGAGTTCTTCGGGTCCGCGTGGTGTCCGAGCTGATTTGCGTACATATGCCACTTGCCGATATACGCGGTGTTGTAGCCTTCGTCGTCAAGCACATCCGCGAAGGAACGGTGATTCGGGTTCAGTCTTATCTCGTTGATTACCATGCCCGTGCTCGTCGTGTATTTTCCCGTGAAGAGTGAGGCTCTGTAAGGCGCGCATACGGGATGACCGGACACGGCGTTGATGAGATTGCAGCTGTCGTGTGAGAGCGCGTCAATGTTCGGCGTTATCGCTTTCTTGTCGCCGTAGTAGCCCATGCTGCAAAGTCTGAGCTGATCGGCGAACATATAAATTAGGTTAGGTTTTTTCTGGCTCATGTTTTTTCTCCGAAAATATTGTTTTCTACATTATATCCGAGAAATCTGTGAAAATCAACATGAAAGCCGAAAAAACACCCACAAAAAGTCAAAGTAAAATTCTGTCCGTTATTTTTACCTTTCTGTCATTATGATTATGTGCTTATCCCCTTGACAAGAGCGGTTTTTTTTATATAATATATAGTTGTAGGGACTCTCTCCCGCACATATTAAGGATGAAATTTGTTTTGGTTTTAGATAAACAATCGCCTTTGAACAATATTATTACCGCGTCGGTACGTTATGGGCGCGGAGATTGGAGCTGAATATGAAAAAGAATGCTGCCGTAATCGGATATGGCGGAATGGGCGCGGGATTCCATGTAAAGAACCTGCTCACAAGCGACGTGTGCAACCTTGCCGGAATCTACGACATTGACGAAAAGAAGTGCGAGCTTGCGAGAAAGAACGGCATCAAGGTTTATTCCAGCCGCGAGGAGCTTCTTTCCGACCCGACAATTGACATGGTAACCATAGCTACACCGAACGACGTTCACGAGGAGATAGCTATAGACGCGCTGAACCACGGCAAGAATGTAATCAGCGAAAAGCCTGTCACACTCTCCATGGAAAGCCTTGAGAGAATGATAGCCGCAGCCAACCGTAACCACAAGATTTTCTCCGTTCACCAGAACAGAAGATTCGACATCGACGCTCTCGCTATGAAGAAGATTCACGACAGCGGAGAAATCGGCGAGGTCATCAACATTGAGTCAAGAATTCACGGAAGCCGCGGTATTCCCTCCGACTGGAGAGGCATAAAAAAGTACGGCGGCGGTATGCTCTATGACTGGGGCGTACACATCATCGACCAGGCGTGCATGATACTCGGCTACGACATCGCGTCCGTTCGCTGCACATTCGACCACATCACAAACGACGAGGTTGACGACGGATTCCAGCTTTGGCTCGAGTTCAAGAACGGTCAGAAGGCTTATCTCGAAGTCGGCACATACAACTTCATCGCTATGCCCCGCTTCTACATGAGAGCTAAGGGCGGCAGCGCTATCATCACCGACTGGAGAGTTCCCGCTCACGTTGTAAAGTGCAAGGCATGGAACGAGGCAGATGTTCTTCCCGTACAGAACGCAAGCGGTCTTACAAAGACTATGGCTCCGAGAGACAGCATTACCGTTGACGAATACGATATCGAAAAGCCGCACTCCGACGTTCACGATTACTACCGCAACTTCGTCCGTGCGATCGACGGTCTTGAAGAGCAGATGGTAACTCATGACCAGATGAGATGCGTGCTGAAGATAATACTCGACGCGTTCAAGTCGGCTGAAAACGGCGGCGAAAAGGTCGTTTGGTAAATTTATTAAGATAAAAAAGAGTCCGGCTGAAACAATGTCGGACTTTTTCTGTGAGGTTTGAAATATGGAAACAAAAATTGCCGCGGAGCTTATAGACGAGCTGAGACGGCGCAGAATGACTGTAGGCACGGCTGAGAGCTGCACTGCCGGTATGATATCCGCCGAGATTGCCGACGTTCCGGGAGCTTCTGACGTGCTTGTCGGAGGGATTGTATCATACGCGAATGAGGTGAAAGAGGAGCTGCTTGACGTGCCGGCGTCGGTTATCGAAACTGTCGGTGCTGTCTCCGAGGAATGTGCGAGATACATGGCGGCAGGAGCCTTAAAAAAGCTGTGCTGTGACATAACGGTGTCTGTTACCGGTATAGCAGGACCCGGCGGCGGAACACCCGAAAAGCCTGTGGGAACGGTGTGCTTCGGAGTGGCTGACGAAAAGGGAGTTTACACCGAGACGATGCACTTCTGCCGCGAGAGGGAATACTCAAGGTCGGAGGTAAGACAAATGACCGCCGAGCACGCGATGAAGCTTGTACTTGAAAGAGTGCGCGGAGAATTTTAAACAGCAAACAAAAAAAGACTGACTTCCGATATTGTGAAGCCAGCCTTTTTGTTTTGGATTACTTTGACTTTTTCTCCGCCTTGCTGCCGCCGAGCATCTGGTTTACGATGATACCGATGATGAGCGCGGTTGCAATGGAGGTGATGGTTACCTGACCGAACGAGACAGCAAGTCCGCCGATACCGCAGATGAGGATGGTTGATACAACGAAGAGGTTCTTGTTGTCTTCAAGGTCGACCTTCTGTACCATCTTAAGACCGGATACTGCGATGAAGCCGTAGAGCGCTATGCAGACGCCGCCCATTACGCAGGAAGGAATGGAGTTAACGAATGCTACAAAGGGTGAGAGGAAGGAAATGATAATAGCGAGGACTGCGGTGGTGATGATTGTCGCTACGGAAGCGTTACCCGTGATAGCTACGCAGGCGATTGATTCACCGTAGGTTGTGTTGGGGCATCCGCCGAATATTGCGCCTACCATGGAGCCTACGCCGTCGCCGAGAAGTGTGCGGGAAAGTCCGGGGTCGGTGAGAAGGTCTTTTTCGATGATGGTGGAGATGTTTTTGTGGTCTGCAACGTGCTCGGCGAATACTACGAGAGCTACGGGAACATATGCCGCCGCGATTGTGCCGATGTACTGACCGGTTACCTCACTGAATCCGCCGAGAGCCTTGATGAATGTGAACTCGGGAACAGCGAAGAATGTGTGAAGACCGACGCCGCCTTCAACGAGGGAGTTAAATACGCTGAAGTTGATTACCTTGAGAGCTTCGTTTCCTGTAGCGTTGCCGATAACGGTGAATACTGCCGCAACGGCATAGCCTGCAAGGATACCGATGATGAACGGGATGAGACGCGCCATCTTTTTACCGAAGGTGGAGCAGAGTATCGTTACGAAGAGAGTTACGAGACCGCAGAGTATGCAGAGGTTTACGCTCGCCGTGCCTGTGCCGCTGGACTGGAGATCGCCTACGGCATTGCCTGCGAGGGAAAGACCGATTATAGCGACTGTAGGACCGATTACGACTGCCGGCATGAGCTTGTTGAGCCATTCAACGCCGACTATCTTAACGAGAATAGCGATTACTACATAAACAAGACCTGCGAGTATCGCGCCGATTATCAGTCCGAGATAGCCGACTTCTACGCTAACAGCTCCTGCGAAAGCCGCCGCCATTGAACCGAGGAACGCAAAGGATGAGCCAAGGAATACGGGGCTTCTTCTCTTGGTGAAGAGCACATAGACGAGCGTACCCGCACCTGCTCCGAAAAGCGCTGCCGCCGGGCTCATTCCGTTGCCGATGATAACGGGGACGACGAGTGTAGCCGCCATGATTGCAAGGAGCTGCTGGATAGCGAACACTATCATCTGACCGAATTTAGGTCTTTCATTGGGCTGATAAAACAGTTTCATAACTTCCTCCGATGATGTTTGATTTGACGGGCGCATTAAAAAAGTCCTGCCCATCATCCGAGGCAAGACTAAATTCCACACGCGCAGAAAAACGCTGTTTATATCAGCTGATCTTGCCGACATCTCTGTATCGGATTAAAGATAGAGCTTTTTGTAACGCGAAACCGTATTTTTTCGTTCGCTAAAGTATAACATATTGCACAGTTTGTGTCAAGGCGGTAAAATTTCAATATTTGACAAAATTCACGAGCAGCTATGATGAAATTTTATCTGATATGATATTAATGAATTGTTACATGAAAATTCCGCGCTTCTATTGCATTATGATATAGCCTTTGATATAATTAAAATAAATATGAATAAACCTTGGAGGGATATATGGCAGAAGCAAAACCGGTGGTGCTGACGAATATGTGCATGATACGCGACGGAGAAAAGGTTCTCGTGCAGATAAGGAACGACAAAAGATGGGGCGGAGCGGTTTTTCCGGGGGGACACATTGAGGACGGAGAATCCATAACCGATTCCGTCATACGAGAGGTTTTTGAAGAGACGGGGCTTACTGTGCTCTCTCCCATGCTTTGCGGAGTCAAGAATTTCTATAACGGCGATGGGGACAGGTATATCGTTTTCCTCTTTAAAGCCGACAAATTCACGGGAACACTGCGCTCTTCTTCCGAGGGAGAGGTGCTCTGGGAAGAAGAGAAAAAACTGTTCGAGCTTGATACCGTGCCGGGATTCGAAGAGCTGTACGAGATGTTTTGCTCTTCTAAAATGTCCGAGCTGTGGTATCACGACGGTACGTTTGATATTATTTAGGGTAAACTGTGCCAATAAAACCCTGCAAAATGTTGACGAAATGTAAAAAAAGTGCTATTATATATTTTGGTTGAAATAAAAAATCATTTTGGAGGGAAAACCAATGAAAAAACGAATGCCGAGCCTGCTTCTTGCCGCGCTTCTTCTCGTGCCGCTTATGTCATGCTCAAACAATGTCAGCGACAGCTCTGAGACAAAGGGTGAAACTGATACCGAAACAGCTGCGAGTGCTTCATCCGACGAGAGCGTCGAGACAGAGGCTGAAACCGACCCGCTTGCGGAGCTTTACGCCGACCTGCCGACCGGTAACTACGACGGATACGACTTTGTTATGCTCAACAACGAAAGCAACTTCGCCTACACCTTCATGACAGCGGAGGAATTAACGGGAGACGGACTGAACGACGCCGTTTACAACCGCAATATCAAGGTGGCGGACAAGCTCGGCATAAACATCAGCGAGAATCTTGTTGGCTACAACGATGTCACAACAACGATGAACACGGAAATCGCGTCGAACACCGACACCTACGCCTGCTTCTGGAACGAGAGCAAATTCGTAGCGCCGTTTGCTATGAAAGGCTCTCTTGTTAATGTGAACGGCATTGACGCGCTGAACCTTGAAAAGCCTTGGTGGAATTCCGGCGCGATGAACGATGTTGAGGTCAAGGACAATCTCTACTTCCTTGTGGGGGACCTGCACCTCATGTTCAAGGAATCCTACTGGATAGTAGGCTTTAACAAGAGCATCATGGATCAGAACAACCTTGGCGACACGTATGAGCTGGTGCGTGAGGGAAAATGGACGTTTGACACAATGGTGGAATACATGGCGACGGCTGCGCGTGATCTCAACGGAAACGGAAAGGTAGACGCAAGCGACCAGTTCGGTGCGGTATCGTACAGCGGATTCGTGAAGCCCCTTCTCTTCGCTTCGGGCGAAACTCTCATGGAAAAGAATGCGGAGGGCGTACCCGAGATAAAGACTCCCGGCGACAGATTCTACACGGTTTATGCGGATATAGTGAACAGCTTCTACGGCGACAACAACTACTTCTGCGACGGCGGCACAACTCCCGGAATAGGCAAGTACAGCGAGGGATGGATAGGAGTATTCAGCGAAGGTCACGCTATGTTCTTCTTCGACCCCGTGGGAACGCTCAAGAAGCTGCGCGATATGGACGTTGAATTCGGTGTGCTTCCTTATCCTAAGTATGAGGAAAGCCAGGAAAACTACGTTTCTCTTATCGCCGAGTACGCGGCGTTCTGCGGAATTCCCGTGACAAACGGCGACACCGAGAGAACGGGCGTTATCCTCGAAAACCTATGCGCAGAATCCTATAACGGAGTACGCGAGGCATACAACAAGGCTACGCTTAACTTCAAGTATATACGCGACGAGGACAGCGCGGAAATGCTCAACCTTGTGTTCGACACGGGCGTGTTCAACCTTGCGGACGCTCTCGGAATTACCACGATAGGAGATTTGCTCAAATCAAATGCATCAAACGGCAATCCCGATATAGCTTCCTCTTACGCAAAGGTGTTAAAGCCGTCGACAAAACTGCTTGACAAGAGCATTGCCGGTATGCTTGGCGAATGATTCTAACCGAATAAAAAAATACGCCGGAGTCGAAGGAAAAATTCCATGATTCCGGCGATATTTTATTTTATGTTATCTAACTCTCTTGAACTGAGGACCGTAGTTTGCGCAAGCTCTGAAGTCCGCGCCTTCCTTGTCCATGCCGAAAGCGTTCCAGCAAGCGGGACGGAAGATTTCTTCTTCGGGAACATTGTGCATAGCTACCGGTATTCTGAGGATGGAGCAGAGTGTGATGAGGTCTGCGCCGATATGACCGTAGCTGATTGCGCCGTGGTTTGCACCCCAGTTGTTCATTACGTCATATGCAGTCTTGAACGCGCCCTTACCCGTGCATCTCGGAGCGAACCATGTTGAAGGCCATGTGTAGTCCGTTCTCTTCCAAAGAGCGTCGTTTACTTCTTCGGGGAGCTTTACAGTCCAGCCTTCCGCTATCTGGAGCATCGGACCGAGACCCTCTACGAGATTGAGACGAATCATTGTAGCGGGCATTTCGGCTCTTGTGGAGAAGCGTGAGGAATATCCGCCGCCTCTGAAGTAGCCGAGGTCTGCCGGAGCCCATTCCGTAGCCGCGAGAACCTTTTCGCAGTCCTCTTCGGTCATGTCGTACCAGGGCTTCATTACAGCGTTGCCGTTTTCGTCCTTAACTTCACCGCAGGCGTCAAGGCAGGCAGCACCGGAGTTGATGAGGTGGATGAAACCGTCAGCTTCCTTAGCGTGACCTTCGATTTCGTATCCGGTAACTCTCTTTACGGATTCACCCGACCAATATGTACGAACGTCGGCGAATATCTGAGCGCGGTTTGTGAGCAGCTTCATGAACATCATGCCGAGACCGTTCAGAACGTCGTTTTCGGTTGCGAGGATGTAGGGTTCACGCGCGCCGTTCCAGTCGAATGAGGTGTTGAGAAGAGCTTCCGCAAAGTCTGCGTTCGGGTAGAAGTCTGTCCACTGTCTCTGTCCCTGGAAGCCGGCTGCGAGAGCGTTATGTCCGACCATTTCTTCTTCGCGTCCTTCGGGGAGGTTCTTGTTGCCGTTCATGAGGTCCTTTATGATGACCATCATCTTTACGACAAATTCCCACTGTTCTTCCTTTACTTCGCGTGTATTCTGAAGTTCGGGAGGATTCTTGTCAAAGGATTCCTTGCACTTTGCCTTTGTCCATGCGAGAGCCTTCTGATACTCAGCTTCGTCGTAGATGCCCTCTGTCATGCGGCGGATGATTTCAACCTCGTCAACGGACTCAACTCTCATGCCGAGATATTCCTCGATGAAGCGTGAGTCGATGATGGAGCCGCCGATACCCATGCAGATAGAGCCTATCTGGAGGTAGGATTTTCCTCTCATTGTAGCGGCTGCAACTGCGGCACGACCGAAACGAAGGAGCTTTTCCTCAACGTCCGCGGGAATTGTGGTGTCGTCCGCGTCAAGAACGTCGTGACCGTAGATACCGAACGCGGGAAGACCCTTCTGTGCGTGAGTTGCAAGAACGGAAGCGAGATAAACCGCACCGGGACGCTCTGTGCCGTTAAATCCCCATACAGCCTTAATGGTGTTCGGATCCTGGTCCATTGTTTCCGAGCCGTAGCACCAGCAGGGAGTAACGGTGAGGGTGATGTCAACGCCTTCTTTTTTGAATTTGTCCGCACAAGCCGCGCTTTCGCCTACACGACCGATTGTGGTGTCAGCGATAACTACCTTTACAGGCTCGCCGTTTGAGTAGCGGAGATTTTCCGTGAACAGCTTAGCCGCGCTTTTCGCCATGTTCATGGTCTGCTCTTCGAGAGATTCACGAACCTTGAGCGCGCCGCGTCTGCCGTCGATTGTCGGGCGGATACCGATAACGGGGTAGCTGCCGATAAGTCTGGATTCTGCCATTTCTATATACCTCTTTCATGTGATATTATTTTTTTACAAGCTCATTATATCATATATATCACATAATTGCAATTACAAAAAGCTACGATTTTATGCTGAATTTTACGAAAAAACGACATCTGCCCCGACCTCCTACGATAGTCCTGTGGTCGGACTTTTGAAAGTCGGGGCGAAAAATGAAGATGCCGCTTTTTCTCTTTTTAATTTATCTGATAACTATTGTTGTCGTGTTGTAGGGAGCTACCGTTACGAATACCTTTGAGCCGTCAACGTGAGCCTCTCCTGTCTTTTCTTCAAAGAGGTCTGCCGCGTATGCTTCCTTGATGTCTCCGAGCGTGTCTACAGTAACCTCCGTAGGCTTGTCGGATACGGAGCAGCAGCGGACGCAGAGCTTGTCGTCGTGTGCGTAAACAGCGGAGAGAATTGCGCCTTCGGAAGAGAACTTCATGAATGTTCCCTCGGGAGCAAGTTCACCCTTATGAGAGCCTGTGCTTACGGGAGTCATGTTGTGAACGGCGCGAACGGAGCACTTTTCCATCTCAACGGGGCAGGACGGGAACAGACCTATCCAAAGCGTGATGTTGTGGATGCCTCTTTCCGGATACGGATCGGGGCTTGTCGCGGAGTTGATGAGCGTGCATTCAGCTACAGCCTTGCCGTCTCTGACTACGCCGCGGAAGCCGTATTTGCTGTCGGCGATGATACCCGCGTTTGTTGTGCCGTAGCCTGCGTATGTTGTGATGTAGGAAAGACCGGGTCTGTCGCCTTCCGCAGCTTCACGAACCATACGACCGCCGGGAACATTGTAAGCAAACTTGTCGCATTCGATGTTTGTCGGGAGAACGTACGAGAGAACGGGAACCTTTTCGCCGCCCACCTCGCTCCAGTCAGCTCTGATGTGAGCCTTAACCGCCTTTGCGCCCTTGTCGAGAGTGTATTCAACAGTTACGGAGGAGTTTCTTATCTTTGTTTCAAAAGCGAATCCGCGACGGAGCTTTCCGCCTATTGTGTAGTGGATGTTGTTAACGTTTGTAACAGGGAACATTTCGAGGTGTGTGCCGATGTTCCATGCGTTGGAGTTGTGACGGTTGGTGTCAATGAGAACAACACCGCCGCGCTTTCCGGGAGCAATGTATTCTCTGCCGGTGTCCTTGTCCTTCATTGAAACAATCTCGCCGGTAGCATAGTCGAACTCGTAGCGTACATATTCGTTTTCGAGGACATAGTTTCTGTCAACGCCGTTTGTACGTCCTTCGGGCTGGAGATATACGGGATAGTCGCCCATATCGCCCTGCTTCAGAACTACGGTGGTGTAGCCCATTGCGGGAACCTTCAGATATACGAGGAAGCGGAAGTATTTGTGATCCCAGTACTGCTGGAGTCCGCCGTCGATGAGCTGGAATTCAAGCTCCTTGCCCTCTGCGTCCGTTACCTTGATGTATCTCATGTCGCCGACCCAGTCCCATGCCGTAATCTCGACGGGTTCTTCACGGTCAGCGTAGGAGTTGTTGAATACGTTCCAGATTCTTGTAAGACCGCATCCTCTTTCGTCGGCAGCACGTCCGGCAAAGTTTTCGATGTTGTAGCCTGCGCCCGCGCCCTCAGCCTGTGAGTTGGGGTCAGCCTTTGTAACTATCATGGAAGTGTCTATCTTCGCGGAGAGCTTTCCGAGAGCGAGGGATGTTTCTGTATTAGCTGTAGCTAGCGCGTCCTGGAACAGTCCCATAGCGTGCTCACGGCTGTCCTGTACGCAAGAGCCGGTGAGAATGTCGTGGAAGTGGGTGAAAAGCACCTTCTGCCATGCGGCTTCAACGGCTTCGGAGTGAACCTGTGCGCCTGCTCTTGTGTGAGCGAATGCAAGTGCGGTTTCAGCTTCGGAGAGCGCGCCTTCTGCCTGACGGTTGCCCTTTTTCAGTCTCGACTGAGTGGTGTAGCAGCCGGGGAATGTGAAGTTAAGCTCATGGTCGACAACGGGGAGCTTTTCGCGTACTGTTTCAGCTTCCTTGAAGAATTCGCGCATTGTGCCGAACTTGATAACCGGGAATACGGGCCATGACTGCATTTCGATAGCTCTTTCGACGTCACGTCTTGTAGGTCCGCCGCCGTGGTCGCCTACGCCGTAAACTACAAGACCTGTCTTGAGTCCGCCGCTTCTCTCGGAAATGTCGATGAGAGCCATAGCCGGCTTCGGTGAGATACCGCTGTTGTACCAGTGCTGTTCACGGTAAACGATGAGCTCCTTGCCGGACGGTGCTTTCCAGCGATAGAGAGCGTTGTTTCCGTCGAGACCGCGGCAGTGATAATAGTACTTTACTCCGCCGTAGTTGTCAAGCTCGGGAAGGAATGCGCTGTGACCGAATGTGTCGGGGGAGAAGTCCACCTCGAGCTTGTCGGGAGATACGCCCCACTTTTCGGAGAGGTATTTCTTTGAGTAGCCGATGTGGCGGACGATTGACTCCGTGTTCGGCATGTTCTTGTCCGTCTCAACCCATGCGGAGGAGGTGACTTCCCAGCGTCCCTCGTCAATGCGCGCTTTTATTCTGTCGTGAAGCTCGGGTGCGTAGTCGTCTACTATCTTGTAAACGGCGGTCTGGGACTGGCTGAAGCAGAAGTCCGGGTACTCGTCCATTATGTTAAGCATGGTTGTGAAGGTAGCGATGGTAGCCGCAACTGTTTCGTGCCAGCTCCACATCCAGTTCATGTCGATATGAGCGTGACCTGCGAGGATGAGCTTATACTCTTTTGCGTCGGAAGCGAGGGGCATGAGCATTTCTTCCGCCTTAGCCGCCGCGGACTTTGTGATGCAGCCTTCCTCGTCAACTACGGATGAGAGATAGTCTATCGCGGAGTCGATAATGCTGTCATACTTGCCGGAGAGTGACTTTGAGAGGCGGATTGAAAACTCAACCTCTGATAAAATACGAACGATGTAGCGCGGTACGGGTGTGATGTGCTGCTGCTCTTCGCGGGGCATACCGAAAGTTTCTTCATATCCGTGAAGCTCGCGGTTTCCGCCGATACGTACCTTGAGGGCAGCGTATTTCTGGAATAATGTTGCCATTGTATCCTCCTTGAGATTAATAATCTGACTGAACAAATGATAGCAAATTATTTATTATTTGTCAAGAACGACGGGCAAAAGTATAAGATATATCCGCAAAAAAATAACTAAAAATACATTTTTCTCTTTTCTACAAGAAAATCAAATACCCTTCGCTTTTGTTTGTGAAAAAAATTAACATCTGTTTAGCCTTTTGTTATTGATTTTCAGACGGGAATGATGTAGAATAAAGCCGTTAGATTATCATATTAAAGGAGTTTTATCATGGCACTTGTTACTACAACCGAGATGTTCAAGAAGGCTTACGAAGGTCACTATGCCATCGGCGCTTTCAACATCAACAATATGGAAATAATCCAGGCTATCACAGAAGCTGCGGGCGAACTTAAGTCTCCCGTTATCCTTCAGGTTTCCGCAGGCGCAAGAAAGTACGCTAAGCAGGCTTACCTTGTAGCTCTCGCTCAGGCTGCTATCGAAGACAGCGGTATCGACCTCGCACTCCACCTTGACCACGGCGCAGACTTTGAAATCTGCAAGGCGTGCATCGACGGCGGCTTCTCTTCCGTTATGATAGACGGCTCTCACCATGCTTATGAGGACAACATCGCTCTCACAAAGAAGGTTGTTGAATACGCTCACGCTCACGGCGTAGTTGTAGAAGGCGAGCTCGGCGTTCTTGCAGGCGTTGAAGACGAGGTAAGCGCAGAACATTCTTCCTACACAAAGCCCGAAGAGGTTGAAGACTTCGTTGGCAGAACCGGCGTCGACTCCCTCGCTATTTCCATCGGCACATCCCACGGCGCATACAAGTTCACAGCCGCTCAGTGCACAAGAAACGCTGACGGTATCCTCGTTCCCCCGCCGCTCCGTTTCGACATTCTCGAAGAAGTAGGCAAGAGACTCCCCGGATTCCCGATCGTTCTTCACGGCGCATCCTCCGTTCCTCAGGAATATGTTAAGGAAATCAACTCCCTCGGCGGAAAGCTCCCGGACGCAGTAGGTATTCCGGAAGAAGAACTCCGTCATGCGGCTCAGCTCTCCGTTTGCAAGATCAATATCGACT
>Ga0129314_1000235_pt1 | contig 67308 bp, 61 predicted proteins | sample O1111metagenome_FD_94431 | JGI IMG/M metagenome (GOLD analysis project Ga0129314, IMG submission 94431) | Orangutan individual fecal microbial communities from fecal samples from Wisconsin, USA - O1111 metagenome | ecosystem: Host-associated > Mammals > Digestive system > Large intestine > Fecal... | reverse complement strand
GTCGCCGCCGAATTCAAGGTTGCAGTCATAGTTCTTGTAGAGTTAGTAGAAGTCGTAGGACTGCATAATCATGTAGTTGAATTCAAGGAAAGAAAGACCTTTTTCCATTCTCTGCTTGTAGCATTCTGCGCGGAGCATATTGTTGACGGAGAAGCAGGCGCCTACTTCGCGAAGAAGCTCGATGTAGTTGAGGTTAAGGAGCCAGTCGGCGTTGTTTATCATCATAGCTTTTCCGTCGGAGAAGTCGATGAAGCGTTCCATCTGTCTCTTGAAGCACTCGGCGTTGTGGTCGATATCTTCCTTAGTGAGCATTTTTCTCATGTCGGTTCTGCCGGAAGGGTCGCCTATCATAGTAGTACCGCCGCCGATGAGCGCGATAGGACGGTTTCCTGCCATCTGGAGACGCTTCATAAGGGTGAGAGCCATAAAATGTCCGGCAGTAAGGCTGTCCGCGGTGCAGTCGAATCCGATATAGAAGGTAGCTTTACCGTTATTGATAAGCTCTTTGATTTCTTCTTCGTTTGTTACCTGCGCGATAAGTCCACGCGCTTTGAGTTCGTCGAAAATTGTCATCGTTTTTCTCCAATTTTGAATTTTTTTATTTCTTCTTGTTTTTTGAAAGCATTTCACGTGCGGCGGCTGTCTGTTTTTCCGTAACGGATATTCCGCCGATTATTCTTGCGATTTCACCTACACGCTCGTCTTCTCCGATTTCTCTGACCGAGCTTTCGGTTCTGCCGTCGTTTTCTTTTTTCTCTATGAGAAGATGATGTGCCGCTATTGAAGCTATCTGGGGCGAGTGTGTGACGGATATGACCTGCGCGTTTTCGGAGAGCTTATCGAGCATTATGCCTATCTTCTCTGCCGTTCCTCCCGATACGCCCGCGTCTATTTCGTCAAAAATCAGCGTACCGGAGTCGTTTTTTCCGGCTATGGCTGTCTTTATCGCGAGGGTTATTCTTGACATTTCTCCGCCGGACGAAACCTTGCCGAGAGAAGCCAGCTCTTCACCGGTATTCACAGAAATGAGAAAATCAATGTCGTCGTAGCCGTCGGATTTCAGAAAATACTCTCCAGACGCTTCTCTCACCGGGGTTACTGATATACGGAAGCGAACCTTCGGCATATCGAGAAAGCGCAGGTACGACACTATCTCCTCCGAGACGGTTTTCGCGGCGTCAACTCTCTTGCGGCTTATCTTTTCTGCAAGGGAAACGGCTTCGTCGCGTGTCTTTCTCTCGTCGTCCTCGAGTTCTTCAAGCCGCTCGTCGCCTTCTTCGAGAGTTTTTATCTTCGCGGCGATTTCATTTCGTTTTTCCTTTATCTCGTGGATGTTCTCACCGTATTTCTTCTCAAGCCGCTCTATAAGCGAAAGTCTCGATTCCACCTGAGTGAGCTTTTCCGCGGGATTTGCCATGTCGTCTCCGTCAACGGCGTCCTTTACTCTCTCCGCTATGTCGATTATCTCATACCTGTAGTTTGCTATCTTCTGAGCCATCTCATCCGCGCCTTCTACGGCTTCCGACAGCTGTTCGAGTGCGCTTCCCGCTCTTTCGAGAAGGTATGCGGCTGTCGCTCCTTTTTCACTGAACGCGAGAGCTTTTGTGACCACCGCGGCGTATTTTGACACCTTTTCCGAGGATTTGAGTTTTGTGCGGAGTCTTAAGAGCTTTTCTTCCTCATCGTCGGCGGAAAGGCGTGCGGAGTCTATCTCTTTCTTCTGATACTTTAATATATCAAGCATCATCTCGCGCTCGCTAATCGCCTTTTTCAGCTCCGTAATTTCAGCGCGAATCGAGAGCAGCTTTTCCCACACCGCAGCGTATTCTTCAAGCTCGGCTTTATCGTCGGCAAATCCGTCAAGAATCGCTGTATATGTCGATTTTTCGGAGAGTGTGCTGCGCTCCGACTGCGTTTGTATGCCGAGGAGGACGGGAGACACTTCCTTTAAGACCGAGGCGGGGACTGTGCGGCTGTTTATCTTTGCGCTTGAGCGTCCGTCGGCATTTACGATACGGGAGAGAGAGATTTCTCCGTTTTCGTCCGGGGGATATCCAAGTTCGCAAAGTCGTTTTTTCGCCTCGTCTCCGCAGGAAAACACACCTGTTACCGACGCGCGGCTTTCTCCGGTTCTGATAAGCTCTCGACCGTTTTTCGCACCGCACAAGAGAAGCAGGCTGTCGATTATTATTGATTTTCCCGCGCCCGTCTGTCCTGTTATGACCGTAAATCCTTTGTCAAAGTCTATATCAAGATTTTTGGCGACGGCGATGTTTTCTATACAGAGGTTCCACAGCATTATTAAAACCTCCTATGCCAAATCAGGAATTAATTAGCTTTGTTATTTTATGTGCTATAACCTCGGCGGATTCGGTATTGCGTGTAACTATGATTATGCAGTCGTCTCCGGCAACACATCCGAGAATGTCAAGCTCATGGAGAGCTTCCACACCTACGGCTACTGCGTTTGCCATGCCGGGATATGTTCTGATAACGATATTGTTCAGCGAATAGTCGACTGATTTTATCGAGTTTGCAAGCGCTCTGCTGTAGACGTGCTGACTTTCGCCGGAATTGTTCTTCGGAACGACATATTTATATGTACCCATATCCGACATCTGTTTCAGCAGCTTCAGTTCTCTGATATCTCTTGATACAGTCGCCTGCGTCACATCAAAGCCGGCTAGCTTCAGCTTAGCGATAAGCTCTTCCTGAGTCTCGATGTTGTTGTTCTCGATAATTTCGAGAATCTTGTTATGTCTCTTGACTTTCATGTTAATTACACCTTCTGTTATTATTCATCCGATTCCGCCGGATTATTTTTTGAGAATATTTGAGAATATATGTAAAAGTTATTTTTCTGACAATTTTGAGTGGAGCACGCCGATAAATCCTCTGTCCTTGATTCTGATAAGCTCCGTTTCGCACGGCGAGCGTTTTATCTCTACCGACCAACCGTCATACAGCTGTACGGCGTCTCTTCCGTCGGCGTTAAGGTACACCGAGGAATTGTTGCTCCTTATCCCGCTGATTCCTATCTCCGTTCCCGCGTGGAATATGAGTGGTCTTGACGAGAGAGTGTGCGGGCATATAGGGGTCAGGCATATGCATTCGAGCGACGGGTCAAGCACAGGCCCTCCCGCCGAGAGAGAATAAGCCGTTGAGCCTGTGGGAGTGGAGGCTATGATACCGTCCGCACGCCAAAAGTCGGTTTTTACTCCGTCGCAGTAGATATCGAATCCTATGAGACGCGCTATCGGTCCGTTGGTGATTACTACGTCGTTTAAAACCGTATAACGGCATTTTTCATCATGATTTTCATCGTAAACCGCGGCGTCGAGCATCATTCTTTTCTCAAGCGTGTATTCTCCCATGACGGCGCGACCGATATCTGTAAACTCTCCCGCTTCAAGCTCGGTGAGAAATCCGATATGACCGAAGTTTATACCGATGAGCGGCACGTTTTTTCCGATGAGCCTGTGCGCGGCTTCGATTATTGACCCGTCTCCACCGAGAACCACCGCGGCGTCATAGGCAGAATCCGCTGAATATTCTCCGATTTGGGCAGCGTACTCGGGCAGGTCTGACAGCGCGCTTTTGTCACAGTCGAACATACTAAGCTCGCACTCAAGCGAAACGAGGTACGAAATCAGTGCGCCGAGCTTCACGCTGTCGATATATTTTGAAGTATTCGGTATCAGAATCAGTTTTCTAAGCCTTTTCATCAGCCGCCTCCGTCAAATTCTTATCGGTAACACAGTCTTCCCCACCGAGAACGGCATATACAAGAAACTCCGTATTTCCGTCTCCGCCTTTTATCGGGGAGCGCATTATGCTTTTTATGCCGAATCCGTTCTCGCGCAGTGACGACACTACCTTACGCATTGCCGCGATGTGCTGTTTTTTATCCTTCACCACGCCGTTTTTGCCGAGAGCTTCCCTTCCGCATTCAAACTGTGGCTTTATCAGGCTCACGAGCTGTGCTTTATCGGTCAGGATGTTTTTTACGACGGGAATTACCAAGGTCTGCGAAATGAACGACAAATCGCACACGGCAAAGCTGCATTTTTCATCTGTAGTATCCGCGTCAAGCTCACGGGCGTTTTTCCCCTCGATATTCGTAACTCGCGCGTCGTTTTTCAGCTTTTCGTCGAGCTGGTCATGTCCTGCGTCGATTGCGTAAACGTGTACGGCTCCTCTTTGAAGAAGGCAGTCGGTGAATCCGCCGGTTGATGCTCCGATGTCGGCACACACAAGACCGCTCACGTCTATTTTGAATTTTTCAAGAGCACCGTCGAGTTTAGTTCCGCCGCGGCTGACATAGCGTTGTTTTTCGGTGACTGTCACTTCGTCGCGCTCTTCATCGACGTTATACGACGGTTTTGTTATGCTTTTGCCGTTGACGAGGACAAATCCGTCTGTAATCAGCTCCGACGCTTTTGTTCGGCTTTTTGTCTCGCCGGAGCTTACGAGAAACAAATCCAGTCTCATTTTTTACGCGAAAGCAGCCATACCGCGAGTCTGCAAAGTATGTCGCTGCCGCTGTACGCAGATATTGCTTCAACAGACAGTAGAGTGAGAAGCGTTTCTTCCTCTTCGGCTTCCTCCAGGCTGAGGAATGCGAGAGAGGTTTTCTTGTTATTCTTCTCATCGCTTCCGACTTCTTTCCCGAGGACTTCTGTTGTGCTCTTTACGTCAAGAATATCGTCGTGAATCTGGAACGCAAGTCCGATGGAAGCGGCATACAGCTTTATATTATCTATATCTTTTTTGAGCGGCTTATCAACTGCGGCGAAATATCCGAGAAGGCAGGCGGCGGTAATGAGCGCTCCCGTTTTTTCGGCGTATATCTTTTTCAGCTCCGCGTATTTTTCTATGTTGTTCTCGAGGTCAAGTGTCTGTCCGCCGACCATACCGAGTATTCCCGCTTCGTGTGATAGCTCGGCTACAGCAAGGCGCACGGACTTATGAGAGACGTTATCGTTCGACGCGCACAGCTCAAAGGCATATGTGAGAAGTCCGTCTCCAGCGAGAAGAGCCTCAGCTTCGCCGAATTTCACGTGGCATGACGGTTTTCCGCGTCTCAGCTCGTCGTCGTCCATACAAGGCAGGTCGTCATGTATGAGAGAGTATGCGTGAAGGCATTCGAGTGCGCAGGCATACGGCATTGCAGCTTCTTCACGTCCGCCGAACAGCTTGCAAAACTCGAGAACCAAAAACGCGCGTATTCTTTTTCCGCCGCCGAGAGTTGAATATCTCATTGCTTCGGCTGTCGCGGTGTTTCCTATCATTTCCTCCGAGAGATATCCCGTGAGTGCCTTTTCTACCTTATCGGCGGCTTCATGAAGGGCGTTTTCTACAGCTATTGTGGGATTGTTTTCCATCATATTCTCCAAAAAAATCAGCCGTTTTTGTTTTTATCCATATCCGTCTCTACGAGTTTTCCGTTCTCCCCGAGAGTGAGTATTTTTACCTTCTGTTCTGCCATATCGAGACGAGAATTGCAGAGCTTTACGAGGGACACGCCTTCCTCAAATGCCGCGAGTGCCTTATCAAGGGGTGCGTTTCCGCTCTCGAGCATTCTGACAATCTCTTCCAGTCTCGCTATTGCGGTCTCAAACGACATATCCTGTTTTTCTTCCATTTAATTTATACTCCTTGCTCCGATTCTCCCTGCTCCGATGCTCTATCCCCGTCCGGCATTACTTCGTCGACGGTACAGCCTACAGAGCCGCCTATTGTTTTAAATTCGATTTTATCTCCAACTGAGACGTCGTTCACACTTTTTACGAGCTTTCCCGAGGATTTATATACCGCGCTGTATCCTCTCGAAATAACGGACATGGGATTGAGCGCACTGAGCTTTCCTGCTGCCGCCGCCATTTCCGCTTTCTTTGAGTTAAGCTCCGTAGTGAACGCACGGGTCAGTCTGTCGGAGAGCATATCGGTATACATTCTTCGGTCGTTTATGAGGTTTTCGGGATCTGTCATGACGCGCGACCTTGCAAGAGAATCGAGCTTTTCACGTCGCAGCTTCAGCATATGGCTTATTACGTCGGACTCGCGCGTGATGATATTCGATATTTTTCTCTTCAGCTCTGTCGTTTCGGGAACTGCAAGCTCGGCTGCCGCTGACGGTGTCGGTGCTCTTTTATCCGCCGCGAAGTCGCAAATTGTGAAGTCTGTCTCGTGTCCTACCGCGGATATAACCGGAATAGCGGACGCCGCAACTGCTCTTGCCACTCCTTCGTCATTGAACGCCCACAAGTCCTCAATTGAGCCGCCGCCGCGTCCGATGATTATAACATCAACCGAGCGGGTCATGTTGAAATAGTTCAGTCCTGCAATGAGCTGCGGCGGTGCGTCGGGTCCCTGCACAAGAGACGGAAACAGCACAAGCTTTGCGTATGGGAAACGTCTTCCGCACACGTTAATCATATCCCTTATTGCCGCTCCCGTAGCCGAGGTTATTATGCCTACCCGCGTGGGAATCTTCGGCAGAGGTTTTTTTCGAGATTGGTCGAACAGTCCCTCACGCTCGAGCTTTCTTTTAAGCTGCTCAAACGCGATGTACAGCGAACCTATTCCGTCGGGTTCCATTGAGTCGGCGTAGAGCTGATATGTTCCGTCGCGCACAAATGAGGAAATCCTGCCGTGAGCCGTGACCTTCATTCCGTCCTCGGGCATAAACTTCATTTTTGAAGCGGAGGACTTGAACATTACGGCGCGAATCTGGCTGGTTTCATCCTTGAGTGTAAAATAAAAATGACCTGTGGCGTAGTGATTTTTGAAATTCGATATTTCGCCTTTGACATACACGTCGCCGAGCTGCGGTGTTGTTTCGATAAGCCGTTTAACGTATTCGTTGAGCTGCGTTACCGAAAGCGCGCCCGGGAATCTGTCGCCGGTTTGTATTTCTGCATTATTCATTATTATCTCTGTAATATTTCTCTCTTGTTATGAGCGATACTCCCGCCGCGTTATCAGACGAAAAAGCCGCGTCCGCGAACATTCCGTATTTTCCGAGAGTTTTTCTGATGTACTGTGAGCTCATCACGCCGCCTGCGTACAGAACCTTATGCTCGCCGTATTTCTCAAGTGCGTTCTGCGTCAGCTTTTCGAGAGTCCGCGCGATAAAGTCAAGCACATAGGCTGAGGTTTCGGCAATGTCTCCGCTTTTTTTATATATCTCGGCGGATTTATTCTCAAGTCCCGAGAGGTTGCATTCCGTTCCGTCTACCGAGAGCTTTGTGCGTGTGACCTTTCCGTTAAATCCGAGCGCGGCTTTATCCATTTCGGCTCCGCACGGGAAGGACAGCCCCATCATTACGCCCGCTCTGTCGATAGCCTGACCGCCGTTTATATCGCGTGTTCCGCCTATTCCGTCAATCTCGAACAGCTCTTTTTCGTCAGGCTTTATGAGAAGCAGGTCTGTAGTTCCGCCGGACACATGGAACGCGATGAATTCTTCACCTAAAAGCTCACGCATATCCGTATTATTATTCACACATGACGAATAAAGAGCCGCCATAACGTGCCCCGCCTGATGAGAGGTTTTATATTTCGGTACTCCCGATATTTCCGCAGCATAGGACGCCGCACTTTCACCCGCAAGAAAGCACGGCATATACGAGCCTTCAATCCCCCTAGGATATGCCGAATATCCAACCGCCGCGAGCGTATATTCATGCGTTTTCAAAAAATCTCCGACCTGTTTTGCAGCCTTGGGAAGATTTTTCACATGGTGGAACACGGCGTCGCTCTGTCTCAGTCCGCGCTCTCCATCTTTTACGGGAAGCGGGATTTTCACGTTTAAGAGCACTCGTCCGTTTTCGTCACACAGCGCGGAGGAAGTCGTGTAGTTGCTCGTATCTATTCCGAGAAATACTTTTTCAGATGGTTTCATGCGGTACGTCTCCCGCTGATTTCTGCGGCTCCGCGATTATACCGTGGCTTCTTGCTATCTTATTGAGGATTCCGTTTACAAATGCCGGAGCTGTTTCGTCGTCGTATTCGCGGATTATATCTATAGCCTCGTTTATGACAACTTTAGGGGGAGTATCGGTAAAGAGAAGCTCATATACAGCCAGTCTGAGTACTGTTCTTGTGGGTACTGACATACGCGATATCTTCCATTTTATTGATGTAGATTCAATATCCGCGTCTATATCGTCGAGCTTTTCAACCGCTCCGAAATAAATTTCCTTTACATATTCGCTTGAATACTCTTTATTGAGCTTCAATTCCCCGTTTTCTCCGGCTTCTTTATACAAAAACGCATTGTAAAGCTCCGCCGGATCAGTTTCCTTATTGAAATCACGCGCAAACAACAGCTTGAATGCGGCGACTCTCTTCTCGTGTCTTGAGTTCTTCGGTTTATCTGCCATATTGTTCCCCGCACGGCGTCTATCCGTACAGGCAAGCTCCTTTCCAGCCCGACTGTCTATTCGCTATCATGCTATACAGTTGTCAATCAGCCATGAATATGCGTTAAGCAGGTTTTTTATACAGTAAATATTATAATACATTCATTCATGTATGTCAATGGATAACAATACAAATATTTATGGGTTTTATACATTTATACAGTCAACATACATATGTGATATCTCTGCATATACTTTGACGGAAATAGTATATACCGCGACGGTATGCAGAATAATTATTAAATATTTCTCTTTTTAAGCCTTATTTATTAACCAAATCATGGTATAATAAATTAATATTCTTATACATAATGGAGAAATTGTTGTGGAGACTTTGAAAAAGATTAAAAAGGTCGTGCTTCACGCTTGTGTTATCTACACCGTCATGCTGACCGCTGTTTACACCCTCGGCGCGTTTGTCAATTCAAGCTGGGTGCCGACTGTGCAGATGGTATATTCATGCCTCGGATTTTCGCTCGTTTTGTCCGCACTGAATTCGTTTTTGTTTTCGGACAAGCTCGTTTTCGCGCTCAGACTTCTCATTCATTTTATCGCATCAACCTTCATTTTTTATATGCTCTTCATCGTGTGGGGTGGATACAAATCAAACGGCGGCTCGGTTTTGACTGCGCTTCTCGTTTTCGTCTTTGCGTATGTCCTCTGCGGTGCTATTGTAGGAATTTACAGATATCTCACGGTCGACAAGGACAATGCGGTAGCAAAGGGTGAAGAATACAAGTCGATATTCTCATCAAACGACGGCAAGAGCGCAAAATGACGGAATTAAAAATTATCGCGCACATCAGGACGGATTTCAAGACAAAATTCGGGCTTCCGAGGCAGAGCGGTGTTGTTCCCGAGCTGTGCGGTGTGATTGAATTTACGGACGAATACAAAAACGCCGATGCGCTGCGCGGTCTTGAGGGATATTCGCACCTTTGGTTAATCTGGGGATTTTCGGAGGGCTTTGTATCGCGCTCGGACGACAGCGGCACAAAGTGGAACCCGACAGTTCGTCCTCCAAGGCTCGGAGGGAACACGCGAATGGGAGTTTTTGCCACACGCTCCCCTAACCGTCCGAATCCGATAGGGCTGTCAGTAGTAAAGCTCGAGAAAATCGACGGCACGGACTTATATGTGTCGGGGATTGACATGGTGGACAACACGCCGATATACGACATCAAACCCTACCTGCCGCACATTGACGCGATTCCGGACGCTCTCGGCGGATTTGCAGTCGAAGAAAACGGCGACAGGCTGAACGTTGAGTTTCCCGATGAGCTGCTCGCGCTGATTCCGGAGTCAAAACGAAACGCGCTTATCGAATGCCTGCGTGGGGATCCTCGTCCGTCATATCAAGCCGCAAGGACGGATGGGCGCGAATACGGATTCCCCTACGCCGGATTTGACGTGAAATTTGTGGTTCATGGGACTGCGCTGACCGTTACCGATATAAAATAATAAATCCCGTCAGGATAATTTACTTCGACCTCAATTCGTTAGATTTTTGGGTCTAACCTTTTGGGTCAAATTATCCGGCGGGATTTTTTCCTAAGGATACTCTGAATTAATCGAATTTTTGCGATAAAAGGCTAAAATATAGGGGCTTTTGTCGCAAAAATAACCTATAATCAGAGTATCCTTAATTATTCGAGTATGTTTGTCGTTATGTAGTCGATTCCCCACGAGATGAGCTTTTCCGCTTCCTCGGGTTTATCTACCGTCCAGCAGTTTACCTCTACGCCTTTTTCGTGGCATGCGCGAATTCTTTCCTCAGTCAGTTGTCCGTAGTGGATATCGAGTCCCATTTTGCGCTCTGACAGCATTTCGGGGAGGTTATCGTTCCACTCGCCTGTAAGGAACTGGCACTCCTGCTCGGGTCTGAGTTTCTTTACAAGGTCAAGGTTTTCGATATTAAACGCGATGAAGCAGGTGCTGTCAAGATAATCCGAAAAGAAGGCAAGAATCTCTTTGATTTCAGCCTCGGTGAAGTTGGATTTAAGCTCGGGAACGGCGTGCTTCTCGTACTTTTGGCAGATTTTTTTGTATTCGTGCGGCGTCGGGATGATAAGCTCAGCGCGGTCGCTTTCTCCGTCCTTATCCTTCAGTCGGAGCTTGCGAAGTCCGTCAAAAGTCGAGCGTTCTATCACAAGGTCAACGTCGCATATTCTGCCCGTTCTTCCGTCGTGATTGCAAAGGAATTTTCCGTCCGATGTTCTCCAGATATCCGTTTCAACGCCGTAGTACGTTCTGTTTCCGGCGGCAATGAAAGCGGCTGCGGTGTTTTCGCATTCAAGTCCGCTGACTCCGCGATGCGCCACAAATTGAGTTTTTCCCTTTTCGGGAACTTTTACTGTGTTTGATGCCATAATTTCCTCCGTTTATGATAACTCAAGCTCCTTATCGTACAGGAGTTCGTTAATTGTGTTCACTGTATAAACCACATAGGCTATATATATGAGTGTTATTACAGAATCAATGAGCGTGGTAAGCGAGACGTTTACTGCCATATAGTTGTACAGCGCGGCAAATATGTAGTTCACTATCGCAAGTATCGTACACATCAGCAGCTTTCCGCCTATTATATTGTATGTTTCAAGGTCGCGGTTCTTCTTTGAATACTGCGTGCTTTCGGTGACGATTCCGCAGACGGAAAGGTGATCCTTCACGGCAAACAGCAGAACCGAGAGATAAATCACAACGGACGCGAGCGCAACAACATTTTCGACGGCGTTGAGTGCTGCAAGTCTGTAGTACGAGTCATGCGCGGCGGAAATCCAGTCTACAGCGTCAATGTTGTATTCTCCGTAGTATTTTATCTGCAAAATGAGATTTACTACCGCAAGAGCCGCTCTCACACCTGCGAATGGTATTACAAGAGCCGCTTTTTTTGCGTACTTCATCATAATGCAGGCAGACACGATGAGCAGAGACGAGGGAACAACTCCGATGATAAGGTTAACGCCATCCGCTGATATTACGAATTCACATATTGCTGAAAAGATATAAACGATAAGCGCGGTTTTCATATTCTTCGCGAGGAACATCGTGGTGTTTGTGAGAATATCGTTCTTGTATTTGTCGTTGAGCGCATTTTTCAGACTTGCGTCCTTTGCTATCGCTCCGAAATATCCGGCGGTTTTCACGATAAGAATGATTCCGCAGACGGAAACGAGGAACGCCATGAGCACGTAGAGCGTAGGCTTATAGTTTATCAGTCTTACGGTAAACGCGCTGACTTCACCTACATTGTCGTACATCTGAAGCTCGGTAAGCTCCGGGAATATTGTTGCGGCTATTCGTACTATGTAGAAGAAAATGATATAATCCTTAACGGAGTTTATCTTTTCTCTTCCCGCAGTTTTGACTTTGCCTTTTTTCTTTACTTTTTTCGCGAATATGGCTTCTCCGCCGTACCACAGTCCCATGAACGAAAGTCCTTCAAACATGGCGGTGACTGCGGGAAGAATCCACATCAGCTCGATTACGCCGAAAACAAACGAAAGGAGGAGTTTTCCCGAACCCGAGATATAAGGTATCAAAACAATGGAAAAGAACTTCACGGTCTCAAGGAAGCCGAGCTTTATAAATGTTTCGCGCGACTTTGAGATTTCGCCTATGAAATACGAGGACTTTGCCATTCCTGCGGCTATGAGGAAGAATCCGATGGCGTCGGGCAGTATATCGACTACGTTTATCACAGGATTGGCGAGGAACACAAATCCCGCGATTATCATACCCCAGTTCATGCTTTTCTCCTTTCGATTATTTTTTTCTTTTCTTAGGTTGTTTATAGTGCTTTTTCTTTTCGCGAGCCATTCTGTCCGCTTCTTCAAGAGCCAGTCTTACGGATTCTTCACGGTATTCCTGCTTGCTCTTCTCGATTTCGTCCATCTTCGCGTCGATTTTGTTAATCAGCTTGAAGCGTGACGGCTTTCTTTCCGTTATATCTTCGTCAGCCGGAGCGAGAACCGCGTAGCATCTGTAGATAAACACAAGATTGAGAATGAAGCACACGAGGAAGTAGAGCAGCAGCATCATGTTGAGATATCCGTCAAGCACCTCGTCGTTTATGGTGATATTTGTAATTACCGCATATGAAGCGTAATACAAAAGCGTCATCACCATGTTTCGCTCAGCGTTCTTTGGCAGTTTTGCAGCGCCTGCTCCAAGTGCAATACCGCGCGCTCCGAGGAACATAAAGATATGCATGACGGCGGTCGCAACAAGTCTGAGCATATTCACGGCGAGGGAGATATACCCTTCCGGATAAATATCGAACATGAGATCCGCCGCTTTGACTGCGCTGAACAAGAGGAACAGGAGAGCGAACACCGTAGCGGTATTATAGTACCTGTTATACTGCGCGATTTTTGTGAACGCATATGCCGTGATAACCGAGCCTATAATGTCCGCGAAAAAGTACATGGTAGACAAAGAAAACGCAAACATTACGAAATATCCGAAAAAGAGTACACCAAATCCCATGAATGCGTTTTCCTGCCTATCTTATGTTATTTTTAATTGGTTTTAATTATCAGTCCTGACCGTCGTCGATGCCGGGAATGTTTGCTCCGCAGCACTTCTTGAATTTCTTACCGCTTCCGCACGGACAGGGATCGTTTCTGCCGACCTTCTGCACCTTATTTACTATTGGCTTATTCACCTGCTTCGGGGAGCTGTCACTGTAGTTTGCGGCTACGGGCTTAGCTACCTCGACACGTTTAAGCTCTACCTGCGGCTTCGGCATTACGGACATAATCATTCTTGCCGTATCATCGCGGATATTTGTTATCATTTCGTCAAAGAGATCCGCGCCGACGAGTCTGTATTCGGAAATCGGGTTTCTCTGAGCGTATGCCTGAAGTCCGATCATTTCCATGAGTGAATCCATTGATTCAAGGTGATCCATCCACTTCTTGTCTACGTTCTGGAGGAGGACTATTCTTTCAATCTCACGCATCTTATCGGAGCCGAATACCTCTTCCTTCTTTGCGTAAAGCTCGTTTGCTCTGTCCTTGAGAGTTTTACGGATATTCTCGCGGGCAGCAGCAAGGTCGCTTCCGATATCCTTGAAGTCGTCGGTTGTGCAGAGGAGACCCATGTATTTTGCTTTAAGTCCTTCGATATCCCACTGCTCAATATTGTCCTCGTGGAGATATGCGTCAACCGCGTCGTCAAGAGTGCCTTCTATCATGGAGTGAATCTTATCCTTGAGGTCGGCGTTATCAAGAACTTCGTTTCTCTGGTTATAGATAACGGTTCTCTGCTGATTCATAACGTCGTCGTAGGAAAGCACGTTTTTACGTCTGTTGAAGTTCTGATCCTCGAGCTTCTTCTGAGCGGATTCGATTGAGCCGGAGAGAATTTTTGCGTCAATGGGAGTATCCTCGTCCAGTCCGAGACGCTCTACCATAGCGGAAATTCTGTCTGAGCCGAAGAGTCTCATGAGGTCGTCTTCAAATGAAAGATAGAATCTTGATTCACCGGGGTCGCCCTGTCTGCCTGCACGTCCGCGGAGCTGGTTGTCGATACGTCTTGATTCGTGACGCTCCGTACCGATAACGAACAGACCTCCCGCAGCCTTGACCTTATCAGCCTCGGGTTTGATTACATCCTGATATTTTTTATAAAGCTCACGGTAATGATCCCTTGCTGCGAAAACTTCCTCGCTTACGTTCTGTGCGGAGCCTGTCGCGAGAGCTATCATACCCTCTTCGTAGCCTTCCTTACGCATTTCAGCCTTAGCGAGATATTCAGCGTTACCGCCGAGCATGATATCCGTACCGCGTCCTGCCATGTTTGTGGAGATAGTTACCGCGCCGAACTTACCTGCCTGAGCAACGATATCGGCTTCCATTTCGTGGTACTTCGCGTTGAGGACGGTATGAGGTATGCCCGCGCCTTTGAGCTTCTTTGAGAGGTTTTCGGACTTTTCGACAGAAACCGTACCGACAAGAACGGGCTGTCCTTTTGCGTGGCAGGTCTTTATCTGCTCGATTATTGCTCTGTCCTTGCCGGCTTTTGTGCGATATACGACGTCCGGCCAGTCTTTTCTTATCATGGGACGGTTCGTCGGAACTTCAACAACGTCGAGGTTGTATATTTCTCTGAACTCGTTTTCCTCGGAGAGAGCTGTACCCGTCATACCAGAGAGCTTATGATACATTCTGAAGTAGTTCTGGAGGGTGATTGTCGCGATGGTTCTGTTTTCCTTCTGAATCTTTACGCCTTCCTTTGCTTCGAGAGCCTGATGCAGACCGTCGGAGAAGCGGCGTCCGGGCATGATACGGCCTGTGAACGAGTCAACGATAAGAACTTCATCGTCCTTTACAACGTAGTCCGTGTCGCGGTGCATTATGCCATGAGCCTTGAGCGCCTGATAGATATGGTGGGTAATATCGGCGTTTTCGGGGTCGGAGTAGTTCTGGATTCCGAAGTATTTTTCAGCCTTCGCGATACCGGACGCTGTCATTGTTGTGGTTCTCGCCTTTTCGTCTACGATGTAGTCAGCTTTTGAGTCGTCGTGGTCTTCCTTTGCGTCGAGCTCCTTTATGACTTCCTTTGTGAGCGTTCTTACAAAGCGGTCCGCCATATCGTAGAGCATATCTACATCAGAACCCTGACCGGAGATGATAAGAGGAGTTCTCGCTTCATCAATAAGAATGGAGTCAACCTCGTCGACTATAGCGAAGTTGTGACCTCTCTGAACACGGCTTTCCTTATATGTTACCATGTTGTCGCGGAGGTAGTCGAAGCCAAACTCGTTGTTTGTGCCGTATGTGATATCGCAGTTATACGCCGCCTGCTTTGCGTCCTTCTTCTGGCGAGCTACAATAAGTCCCGTAGTCAGTCCGAGGTATTCGTGGATTCTTCCCATTTCCTCACATCCGAGGCGGGCAAGATATTCGTTTACCGTTACTACGTGTACGCCGTTTCCAGTGAGCGCGTTCAGATATGACGGCAGTGCGGCAACCATCGTTTTACCTTCACCTGTCTTCATTTCGGTGATTCTGCCCTGATGAAGAAGTATGCCGCCCATGAGCTGTACGTCGAAAGGACGCTTGCCGAGAATTCTGTCCGACGCCTCTCTTATGCAGGCATATGCTTCGGGAAGAATATCGTCAAGTGTTTCTCCTGCCGCAAGTCTCTTTTTGAATATATCGGTCTGTGAGCGCATATCGCTGTCGGACATATTTTTATACTTGTCTCCCAGTGAGTTAATCTGTTTGACAAGGGGCATTATTTTCTTAATTTGTCTGTCGCTGTAGGTTCCGAAAACCTGAGATATAAGTCCCATTTTATTGAAGCGGAATAGTCCGCTGTCCTCCGTTAATTATTTACAGTTGCAAAAAAACACTTTTATTCTATTATTATACCGCATTTATTGAAATGATTAAGGTATTAAATGTAAATTTATTTAAAAGTCTCGCCGATATTAAAATAATTTGCGCTATTTCGTGCCATATTTCCTCTCTTTATTGCAAAAACACACGTTATGATATATAATATGAGGTGCATTTCTTTTATGGAGAGTGAAAATGAAAGACATAAACATTGTTCTGCACGAGCCGGAGATTCCACAGAACACGGGAAACATCGCAAGAACCTGTGCCGCCACCGGAGCCGCGCTTCACATAATAAAGCCGATGGGATTCGAGATTGACGACAGAAAGCTCAAACGCGCGGGTCTTGACTACTGGCACCTGCTCGATATCACGTATTACGAAAATCTCGACGACTTCTTTGAGAAGAATCCGGGGTGCGATTTTTATCTTTTCTCGACAAAAGCGCCGCGATGCTATACCGATGTAGAATACAAAACTCCCGTATTCCTCTTCTTCGGCAAGGAGACAAAAGGACTGCCCGAGGATTTTCTTCGCGTTAATATAGAGAGATGCGTGAGAATCCCGATGAGAGAGAACCTGCGCAGTCTGAACCTGTCAAATTCCGCGGCTATCGGAGTTTATGAGGTTCTCCGTCAGCAGGGATTCCGCGGTCAGCAAAGCGAAAGCTCGTATCTGGATTAAAGAAGAGGTGCGAGAAGCTCCATCACTCCGCGGAACATCTGCCTGATAAAGCCGCACTTTGTCTCTTCCGCTTCCTTGCTTTCGGCGAATATTCCGATGAAGTCGTCCTTTATATCCTTAATACAGCTTGTTTTATACATCCATACGCCGCACTCGAAATGCAGATACAGACTTCTGTAGTCAAGATTGATGCTTCCGACTGTGGCGTATTTGTCGTCGCAGAGGAAGGTTTTCGCGTGGATGAAGCCGGGCTGATACTCGTATATCTTCACGCCGTTTCTGATGAGATTCGGGTAATATGACTTTGTCGTTTCGTTTACTATCTTCTTGTCGGGTATACCGGGAGTAACGATTCTCACGTCAACTCCGCTCTTTACCGCTGTGATAAGCGCCTGCTCCATCTGCTCGTCTATGATAAGGTACGGCGTTGTTATCCAGATATAGTCGTGCGCGGCGGATAACATTCCGAGGTAAACGTTTTCTCCGACAGGTTCAAAATCAAGCGGATCGTCGGAGTACGGCTGAATGAATCCGTCGTTTTCCTGTACCGCGGAAAGGTTGTCCGGCTTGAATTTATCGTATTTTCCCGCTTCTGACGCCGGAGTATGGCAGAGATATTCCCACATTGAGAGGAACATTACGGTAAAGCTCCACGCGGCTTCTCCGTCGGTTACTATCGCGTTGTCCTTCCAGTAGCCGTACTTCACTATCGTGTTGATATATTCGTCGGCTATGTTAATTCCGCCTGTGAACGCGACTTTTCCATCAATTACGCAGATTTTTCTGTGGTCGCGGTTGTTCTGTCTTGAAGAAAGCACGGGAACAAAACGGTGGAACACGCGGCATTTTATTCCTTCCGCTTCAAGCTGTGCGGCAAAATCTCTTTTCAGTGTCATGATGCATCCGATGTCGTCGTAGATAACTCTCACATCCACTCCGTCGCGCACCTTTTTCTTTAAAATATCGTGTATTCTATTCCACATTTCCCCTTCGCTTATGATAAAATACTCGATAAAGATATATTTTTCGGCTTTTTCAAGCTCTTCAAGCATTACGACATAAGCCTCTTCGCCGGTTTTGAAGTAATCGAGCCTTCCGTTTCTGTATGGCGGATACTTTGCGGCGTTGCGGATGTATTTTGCCTGCTTTTCGGCGTTTTTATCGTCCTCTGCAAGCTCCGCTACGACATTTTCACCTTTGCCGAGTACCGCCGAGCTGATGCCTTCCATGAACCGCATTTTTTTAATCGAACGATTGGAAAGCCGGTTTCCGCTGAATATCATGTACAGAGCCACGCCGAACGCCGGAAATATGAATACCACCACTATCCACGCCAGCTTGTACGCCATGTTCTGATTCGTGTTGATTATCTTCAAAACAAAAACGAACGCAAGCACAAACATGACTGCGTAGTAGACGATGAAATACTTTGTGAACTCAATAGTCATCGAAAGTATCATAAGCAGCTGCATTAATATGAGCACGCCTACCACGAACACGCGGCTGAATATGAGCTTTTTCAGTTTTTTCATAGATACCTCTTTTTTCTTAGTGTATATATTTTACTCTATAAAAGAGATAAAATCAATGAAATTATGATTAAAAATAAAGAAAGCGCGGACTTTGCCTCTTCTTCTCGAAAAGGAAAATCCGCGCCATGTTTTTTACAGTATTATGCAAATAAGTCCCTGACTGCCTTCGTTTATCACCTTAGACAGGGTTTCGCCGAACTTTATTCTCGCGTCGTCCGGCATATTCGCGAGCTTTGTTCTGAGTCCGTCGTTCACGAGGTCGTACAGCGATCTGCCGAACATATTGGAGTTCCACACGTCCTCGGGAGTTTCTTCCATTCCGTTCTTTAGGAACGCCACCATTTCCTCCGACTGCTGTTCCGTTCCCACTATCGGGTTTATCTCCGTCTCTATGTTCGTCTTTATCATGTGGATTGACGAAGCGCGCGCCTTTATCTTTACTCCGTAGCCGCCCGCCTGTCGGACTATCTCAGGCTCGTCAAGGGTAAGGCTTTCGCTGTCGGGTACAACTATTCCGTAGCCGCGCTCATTCACATCGTCGATCGCGCTTTTGTATTTGTCGAGTTCGTGTTTGGCGGCGGAGAGTGCGTCTATTGCTCCGAGAAGCTCCGTCTGGTTTTTCATCGGTATGCCGGTTATCTCGGATATAACGTCAAAATACAGCCCCTCCGGCAAATTTACGTCAATGGCGGCGTTTCCCTCTCCTGCGTCCGTTCCCGATGAGGTCACTTTCACTTCGTCGGAATAACTGCCGCACATTCCCACCGCTTTTTTCATGCCGTCCGTGAGTTTTTCCGAGAACGCTCCGCGAATGTCTTTCAGCTTCACCATGTACGGCGCCGCTTCGGTAACGCTCTCACGTATGGCTTTTTTCAGCTTATGCTCCGGCGGTAGCACAGACGTCCATCCCGGCAGAACTATATCGGCTTCTTTTGCGGGGAATTCTTCGAGAAGCATTGCGAGAATGTTCCAGATGTCCTCCGCGTCAAGCTCCATGCAGTTCACAAGAGCGACCGGCGCGCCGTATTTTTCCTCGAGCTTCATCGCGAGCGCAACGGATGACTCCGACTCCGGCTTAGCGGAATTGAGGATAACGGCAAACGGCTTGTTCAGCTCCGTAAGCTCGGCGGCGACTCTTTCTTCCGCTCCGGCATAGTTGTCTCTCGGAAAATCCCCTATCGTGCCGTCGCTCGTCACAAGCATTCCGATGGTAGAGTGCTCCGATATTACCTTCCGCGTACCGTATTCAGCCGCCGTCTCAAACGGAACCGGGTCTTTATGCCACGGAGTATGCACCATGCGCTCTTCCCCGTTTTCTTCTCCGCCGAGAGCTTCGGGTATCATGTATCCTACGCAGTCGATTAGCTTTACTTTCAGCTCCGTCCCGTCGGATGTTTTAATTCCCACGCCCTCGTCGGGGATGAATTTCGGCTCGGTGGTCATAACTGTTTTTCCGCCCGCGCTTTGGGGAAGCTCATCCCTTGCTCTTTCCTTATCAAAGTCGGATGAAATGCACGGTATGACTACGCTGTCCATGAATTTCTTTATGAATGTGCTTTTTCCGCTTCTTACGGGTCCAACCACTCCGATGTAAACGTTGCCGCCGGTTCTTTCCGCTATATCACGGTATATTTTTGTATCGGTCATAATTCCTCCGAACAGATTTCTTTATCACTGTTCAAGTATACTCGCCGATACATCCGCTTATGACTGATTATTTCGGGATGATGGATTCAAAAATCGGGTACGCGTTCTCTTCCTTTGATATTTTCATGCCCTCTTCACTGCTGACCGTCCATCCGAAACGCGCGACGCCGAACAGCCTTGTTGAGAGCCATATCGAGAAATATCCGCGGTGCCTGAGGTCGTAGGAGATAAAATTCGGTCTTGCCGCGACGTTGAGCATCATTGCGCCGAGGACAAAGTTTGAGGGAGTGTGCTTTTTCTCATGGCAGATATTGGTAATGAGAATTCCGCGCACAACGTCCGGTCTGTTTTTGCGGTACCAGCTCAGCATAAGGGGATTGAACGACTCGATGATGTACTTTCCGCTGTAATTCTTGAGTATTTCGTTCGCTTTCGGGCAGAGGGAGACGTCCGTGCTCTCGCCTTTCAGCTCAATGAGAAGCGGGACTTTTCCTTTTACGATATCAAGAACCTGTTTCAGCGTGGGAACGCGCTCTTCCGTGCCGTTTAAATGCAGCTTTTGAAGCTCTGCCGCTGTCAGCTCCTTCAGCATCTTATCGCATCCCGTCATTCGCTCGAGGTTATAGTCGTGCATTACCATAACCTCGCCGTCTACAGAAAGCTGCAAGTCAAGCTCGATTCCGTATCCGTTCTCTACGGCTCTTCTGAATGCCGCGAGCGAGTTTTCGGGGAGATTTTCGTCGTGCTGTCCTCTGTGCGCATATGGTCTGAGGCAGAAGCGGTCTATTTCGCGTCTCTGCGGTCGGAGAAGCACGAACACGTACAGCAGTATAATTACGGCTATTACAATAAGCAGTGTCATAATTTATCAGTCACCTACGTCAAGATGTTCGAGTATATCTTTCTTTTCTTCGATTTTTGAGTCGCCGTGCTTCACGAACAGCATCGTAACGAACGCGAGGAACACGAATATCGCCGCGTACGGGAACAGTGTTTTCATTCCGACATATGTAAGGAAGAATCCGCTGAATATGGGCGTTACAATCTGCGCGCTCATGCTGGCGGTGTAGTAGAAGCCGGTGTACTTGCCCGTGTCGGACGACTTCGCCATCTCAACCACCATGGGATAGCTGTTTACGTTAATCGTTGCCCATCCTATTCCGGCGAGAGCGAAGAGTGTGTTCATGACCCAGATATTACTGCCCTCACGCATGAACGAAGCCGCCGCAAACGCAAATCCGAGGATGAAAACGCCTGCTAAGATTGTCTTTTTTCTGCCGAGCTTTGACGAGATTATGCCTACCGGGATGTAGGAGATAATTGCCGCCGCCTGTGCTATGATAAGTGTAAGGTTGAAGTCCAGTCCGAGCACGTCTCCCGCGTAAACGGAATATTTGCTTGTCACGGCGTTATATCCCATGAACCAGAGCACAACAGATGCGAGGATGAACATGAGAGAACGCTTTTCTTCCTTTGAGAGAGTGTGCTTTTCCGCTTCTTCTTCGGTAACTCCGTCAAGCTCGTCGTTGATTTTTTCAGCTTCAGCCGCCCACTTCACTTCTTTCACGGTTAGCATGAATATAAGGAGCGACACGAGCATTATCATCGCCACAGTCATGAAGAAAACCGTGTAGCTCATTAGAGTATTCTGCGTTTTTCCCGTTCCGAATACTATGCCGAGCACGAGAATTATTATGCCGCCAGCACTTCCCATGAGATTTATGACAGCGTTTGCTTTTGAGCGGAGGGGTTTCGGAGTTACGTCGGGCATGAGAGCTACGGCAGGACTGCGGAACGTTGACATGGAAACAAGAACTCCCATGAGAATAACGATAAACACGACGAGCGTCACGGGATTTTCGCAGGTCTTTTTCCAAGCGTAAGCCTGTCTTGCTTTTGTTACCCATTCGGAGGTGTTGTCGCCGTATTCGTTTATGTGGTCAACAAATGAATCCTCATCTCCGTAGACATTCGCAAGGCTTTGGTCTTCCGTCGAGTTTATTTTACCTATTTTACCCATGTCAAGCTCCTCACGATAGAGGCTGCGCAGTGCTTCGTCTCTTTCCGCGGAGGAGGTCGTGTCGGTAACAGCGGCAATTTCGTTCAGGTGCGCGAGCTGCATATTGTCGACAAAGGACAGTCCCACGAAAAGCACTGCCGCACATAATGTTCCTATCAGGATAAAAGGCGTGCGTTTGCCGAGCTTTGTCTTCTTTTTATCGGACAGAGCGCCGAACAAGGGGAGCAGGAAAACCGCGAGCACATTGTCAAGCGCCATGATAACGCCGGACCACATCTGCGACATACCGAACTTATCGGTCAAAATCTTCGGGATAATGTTGTCGTAAGCCTGCCAGAACGCGCAAATCAGGAAGAACGCAAAGCCTACGAACAGGGTGCGCTTGTAGTTGAGTTTCATAATATTTCCGCCTTTGTTTATTTCTTCTTAAATTATACACAGTTTCCGCGGTTTTGGCAAGATATTTTTTTGTAAAACCACAGTAAGATTGACACGGCTCGGTATTCATGGTATAATAGCTACACCATTAATCGGAGGATTTAACCTATGGAAAAGAGTGAACTTATAAAACGCGCAAAAGAAGCCATTGACGCACACAAGGCAAGATACTACAAGGACGGCGAATATGTCGGCGCTGACTTCTGGGATTTCGCGGAAATATTTGAAATCATCGAGGACTACTACGAAGTTTCCGGCGACAAGAGCGTATTCAAGGATTTTGAAGAAATGTACGGCTTTGTTCTCAGAAGCTACACGGCGGACTGGGCATTCAATCCGTTCAACGACGACATCATGTGGCTTGTTATCGCGCTTACGAGAGCTTATATTTACACGGGTGAGAAGAAGTATCTTGACACCGCCATATCAAACTTCAACGCGACATACGACCGTGCGCTCAGTGACGATCTCGGCGGCGGACTTTTCTGGCGTATCGAGCGTCAGTGCAAGAACACCTGCGTAAACTGCCCTGCCGCTGTTGCCGCTCAGTTCATCGCACAGGCTACCGGAGACGACAGCTACTACGACAAGGCTAAGGTATGCATCGACTGGGCTGTAAAGATTATGTTCGAGCCTGACACGGGTAAGGTTTACGACTGCATCAACCTCGACGGCACCGTAAGCAAGTGGTCGTCCACATACAATCAGGGTACGTTCATCGGCTCATGCATGATGTACTACGAAAAAACGGGAGACAAGACCTTCCTCGACTATGCTTCAAGCGCGGCGGACTACGTTATGAACGAGATGTACCACGGCGGAATCATGGACAACGAAGAGCCAGGCAACGACCTCCCCGGATTCAAGGGCATTCTCGCGCGCTACATCAGACGCTATTCTGAGAAGACAAACAAGCCGGAGTTCATAGAATGGCTCAGAAAGAACGCCGATTCATGCTGGGCTAACCGCAACTCAAAGGGAATCATGTGGACCCAGCTCGGACACAAGACCGAAGAGAAAGACGACTATGACGTATTCGCTGTATCCGCGGCTGTTTCCGTTGTAGTAAACGCTGTAGGCTGATTTTTCATCTGAATTCAAGCAGGGTATATCCGACGGGTGTATCCTGTTTTTGTTTTGGGAACATTTTTCGTTCTGCATCGTCTAACAGGCAAAAGAAAATCGCATGGAGGCAAAAAATGAAGAAAAAGCTGTTATGCGCGCTTTTGTCCGCCTTACTTCTCGCGTCATGTGCTAATGGTACGGTAAACGGCGGCGCTGACGAGGACAAAAACAATACTGTAAATTCCACTACGGAGGTAAATTCATTGGGAAGAGAGAACATTCTGAAGGTATCTGCGGCTGAGCCGGAAAAAGTTGCGGTTGACGAAAAATTTGTTGACATTCTCGCCGATTTTTCCGAGAAGCTCTATGTGAAAGCGTCAGAGACAAACAGCGGAAACCTCATCTTCTCGCCTTTGTCCGTTATGTACGCGCTCTCACTTTGCGCTAACGGAGCAGGCGGCGAGACACTGGACGAATTCGAATCCGTTCTCGAAGCAGACGACATTTCCGCGATGAATAATTATCTCTACACGCTCACGCAGAACCTCGAGGACACGAAGGAGTCAACCGTAAAATGCGCCAACTCTATCTGGGGCAACGAGGATTCCTTTGAAATATCGCCGGAGTTTTCCGACATTGCGAACAGATACTACGCCGCGGAAGCCAAATCAAAGTCGTTCAGTGATTCAAAAACCGTGAAAGAGATAAACAAATGGGTCAGCGACAAGACCGACGGCATGATAAAGAACGCGCTTGACGAGCTCGACCCGTCCGCTGTGATGGTGTTATTGAACACTGTGCTCTTTGACGGAGTCTGGGAGAATGAGTACGAGAAATACGACATAAGCGACGGATTCTTCACAAATTACGACGGCACAAGAAGCGACGCCGAATATATGTATTCAACCGAGTACGGCTATTTCTCACTGGGCAACGGACAGGGATTCTCGAAAGCTTACAAGGACGGATATTCGTTTGTGGCGGTGCTTCCGGACGGAGACATACGCGATTTTGTGAAAAATATTGACGTAAACGCTGTTCTTGACGCCGCAAAAGAAGGCTCCGGCAAGGTGGAGGTTTCCATTCCGAAGTTTGAGTACGAGAGCACAATAGGACTTACCGATATTCTAAAATCCCTCGGACTGGAGAAGGCGTTCACGAATTCTGCTGAGCTGGGCGGACTGCAATCGAGCGGAGCAGACAACATTATGATATCAAGCGTTCTGCAAAAGGCTAAGGTCATCACGAACGAGCACGGTACAAAAGCCGCCGCCGTCACCGAAATGGTGCTTGAAACAACCGCGCTGATGCCCGACGATACTCCCGTGATATACCTTGACAGACCGTTTTTCTACATGATAACAAACACTGACGGAGCGGTGCTGTTCATGGGAACCGTTGAAAACCTTTCAAAATAAGCCGAAACCAAAAGAAAATCCTTCGCTGTGATTTTTTCACTCAAACGAAGGATTTTTTTCTTTTATTTTTGTCTCAGTTTATCCGTTATCCTGCAAAAGTCTTCCGCTGACAAAACTTCTCCGCGCACGTCAGGTCTTATGCCGAGCTCTTCAAGCACCGCCTGAGTTTTGTCCTTGGGATATTTTCCCGACACGGCATTGAGGAAGGTTTTTCTTCTCTGTCCGAATGCGAGAGATATGATGTCAACCACGTCTTCCGTGAACTTTGCGATATCGTCCGGCGCGTCCTTGTACACTTCCCTGACTCCGCCGTGAGGTATGATTCCCACGACTGCGGACGCCACTTTAGGTACGGGATGGAAATTTCCGGCTGAAACGTCGAGCAGCTTTTCCGCATTTGCTCTGAGCGCGATAGAAGCCGAGATTGAACCGTAGTCCGCGCTTCCTGCTTTTGCCGCAAGACGGCGAGCCACTTCAAGCTGAACCATTACGACAATCGACGCAAACGGCAGTCTCTCTCTGTCCGGGAACGACTCGAGCAGTTTCATAATTACGGGAGTTGTGATATAGTACGGCAGATTCGCGCACACTCCTATGCTTCCGCCCTTGGCTATGATATCACAAAAGTGCTCTTCTATAAACGCCGGCAGGTCAAGCTTCATGAAGTCGCCCTCAACCACCGTAACGTTGTCAAATTCCGCGAGAGCTTCACCGAGGAGGGGGATAAGCCCACGGTCTATTTCAACCGCAACGACTTTATCGTATTCCTCGCAGAGATACTGTGTAAGCGCGCCGACTCCCGGTCCTATTTCGAGAACAGCCGAGGGTTTGCCGCGTTTTGCGTATCCCGCAGACAGACTTGCTATTTCCATCGGTACGCCGGGATTTATGAGAAAGTTCTGACCGAACGCTTTTTTCGGAGACAGTGAATACTTTTCAAGAAGCTCCCTTACATAGGAACGGTTGCAAAGATTTGTCACCTGATTATCTCCATGGAGTAGCCGACCGTGTATTCTTCATCGGGAGCGATAGTCTTGGAATATTTTTTGCTCTTCGCGTCGGTTGTTTCGTCAACATCGGCGGGAAGTCCGTTCCACGGCTCAAGGCAGATGAACGGCGCGTTCTTTTTGATGGGAGTCCAGATTCCGAGCGCGTCAAATCCGTCGAAGCTGAATCTGAAGCCTTTTCCCGACACGCGGGATATGAGCTTGACCGATTTTTTCGGAAGATACTCTATAATCATGGCGTCGTTGTCGAAGTCGGAATACTTCAGCGGCAGCTCGTTTGTGCCTTTCAGTTTATCGAGCTTCGGAAGCTCCTTATTCATGTAGCCGTCCTTGGTGAGGGAGACAGTGCAGCCGGACGCGTCGTCGAAATACAGGCTGTAGTCCTCAAATCCGCCGTCCTCTTCTGTGAGCGGGCAGGAAAATCCCGGATGTCCGCCGATGCAGAACGTCATTTCGTTTTTGTCGAGGTTCTTTACCGTGAATGTAGTTGAGAAGCCGTTGTCGCTTATCTCGTGCTCTACTTTCAGAGAATAGCAGAACGGGAACATTTTCAGCGTTTCTTCGGTTTCGCGCTGTTCGAGGACGACTTTGTTTCTTGCGATATAGATAGGCTCAAATTCACGCTTTCTCGCGATTCCGTGCTTTACCATGGGGTATTCCACGCCGTTATGAGCCATTTTTCCGTCTTTGGGTGAGCAGCATACCGGGAAAAGTATGGGCGCCTGACCGCTCCAGTATTCCGGGAGTCCCTGCCATACGTATTCTATGCCGTCTTTTTTATATGAAACGAGCTCTCCGCCGAAGGTGCGAACTACACCCGACGCCTCGTTTGAGTTAAGATTGAGAGTCATATTCAGCTCCTTTTCAGAATTCGAGCTTGGATTCGATGTACTTTTCAACTTCCGCTATGGGCATTCTTACCTGTTCCATTGTGTCTCTGTCGCGAACCGTTACGCAGCCGTCTTCAACGGAGTCAAAGTCGTAGGTGATGCAGAACGGTGTGCCGATTTCGTCTTCTCTGCGGTATCTCTTACCGATTGAGCCGGCGTCGTCAAAGTCAACCATGAACTTCTTTGAAAGCTCATCGTAAAGCTCGGAAGCCTTGTCGGAAAGCTTCTTTGAGAGAGGAAGAACGGCAGCTTTAATAGGAGCGAGAGCGGGATGGAAGTGGAGCACAACTCTTGTGTCGTTCTTTTCTGCGTCGATAACTTCTTCGTCATACGCGTCGCAGAGGAATGCAAGGAACGAACGCTCAACACCGAGGGAAGGCTCGATAACGTAGGGAATATATCTCTCGTTTGTTTCGGGGTCAAAGTATGTGAGATCCTTGCCGGAGGTGTTCTGGTGCTGTGTAAGGTCGTAGTCAGTTCTGTCGGCAACGCCCCAAAGCTCGCCCCATCCGAACGGGAAGAGGAATTCAAAGTCGGTGGTTGCCTTGGAGTAGAAGCAAAGCTCTTCGGGATCATGGTCGCGGAGTCTGAGGTTTTCTTCCGTCATGCCGAGGGAGAGGAGCCAATCGCGGCAGAACGAACGCCAATACTGGAACCATTCGAGGTCTGAACCGGGCTTGCAGAAGAATTCAAGCTCCATCTGCTCGAACTCACGAACGCGGAAGATGAAGTTGCCGGGGGTGATTTCGTTACGGAATGACTTACCGATCTGTCCGATACCGAAGGGGAGCTTCTTTCTTGTGGTTCTCTGAACGTTTGCGAAGTTTACGAAAATACCCTGAGCGGTTTCGGGACGGAGATATACTGTGTTCTTCGCGTCTTCCGTAACGCCCTGGAATGTCTTAAACATAAGGTTGAACTGGCGGATGTCGGTGAAGTTGTGCTTGCCGCAGGAAGGACAGGGGATGTTATGCTCGTCGATGAAGTCCTTCATTTCAGCCTGAGTGAAAGCGTCGACTGCCTTCGGAAGCTCAAAGTGGTTTTCGGCTGCCCAGTCTTCGATGATTTTGTCCGCACGGAATCTCTCTTTGCACTCCTTGCAGTCCATAAGAGGGTCGGAGAAGCCGCCGAGGTGTCCGGATGCTACCCATGTCTGAGGATTCATGAGGATAGCCGCGTCAAGACCTACGTTATATTTATTCTGCTGGACGAATTTTTTCCACCATGCTTTTTTAATGTTGTTTTTCAGCTCCGCGCCGAGAGGACCGTAGTCCCATGTGTTAGCGAGACCGCCGTAGATTTCGCTTCCTGCGTAAACAAATCCTCTGTTTTTGCAGAGAGCAACTATCTTATCCATTGTTTTTGCTTCATTTGCCATGCGAGCCATAATTATACCATCCTTTTATTTGGTTATATACTTGGTTTACCTGATTTTTATTTTCTGTAGTCCATGAACAGCGTGATTCCCGAGTTTACGTTGGCGTCGAAATACTCCGAGCTGTCTTCGGTTGCGGCGTAATATGTCATGGGGTAGGACACGGTTTTATTCTCGAAATACGTTACCGCGCACAGCAGCTCATATATCGAGTCAAAGTCGTTCATGGTGAAGTTTGTCGAGACGATAGGCCCGTCCGGCTCAAAAGTCTCGGCTACCCATCTCGGAGTGCTGCTTTCAGCCGTTTCTTCAGTCTGTTCGGTCTCTGCGGGAGTCGTTTCGGGAGCTTCAGTCTCGGGTGCGGTCGTTTCAAGTCCCTCGATGCTGCCCCAGTCGGACTCGTTCATGATGAGCTGCGACATGATTATCTTCAGCTTGCTCTCGTCAATATTCGCGAGATAGCCGAGGTATTTGCGCAGTATTTCTATTGTGTACGACTCCTTGACGGACAAATCTGCGCTTCCGTGCTCCTTCGTGCTGAGCAGTGTGTAAATGTTGTCGGCAGTGAGCGTAACCTCGCCTTTTCCGATGAGGTATGTGTTAGGCTTATGCTCAGTCCATTTTGAACCGTCGGCTTCCGTGTGCTCTATAGTCGTCTCATACTGCATTGTATTGTACGTTCCGTCGGTGTAGATATCGCTTCCCACGTCAGTCATAACTCCGCCGAGAAGTCCGTACAGCTCGTCAAGGTCATACGCGTTTATGAGGAAGCTGTATTTTATGTCAAGTCCCGTCATTGCGTAAACGTACTCGGCTATTCTGTCAATTCCGTAAAGCTCATACACCTCGGAGAAGGTATGGTAGCCGCTTGACGTGTAAACTCTCGTCTCAGGGGAGAAATATGTATAAACGAATTCGCGCTTTTCTTTATCAATACGCACGAGAACCACTGTGGAAAGTCCTATCTTGCGGTAGCTTGTCGACAGACACCCGACAGTATCAGCCGGAGACACCGAGTTCCAGTCGGTATTATACATATAGCTTACATCCGGTGTGTAGTCGGTGTAGATATCGGGACGGTAGTCGTTCACCGCTATGAGGAAGTTGAAGCTCTCTCCGCTCGGTATCTTCTCGTTTGTCGGTGAGAGAGAGCTGTTGTCCGTTGTTTCGTCCGGCGGCGTTGCGTCCTCGTTTTTTATAATATTATCAAGCGACGCATCCTCGTCATCCAGCATTTGCCCGACGGTATTTGTCACAAGTCCCGTAGCGAAATATGCGATAATTCCGAAAAGCAAGGCGGATATCAGAAAGGTCACGCCGAAATTTTTCAGTGCCGAAAGCATTTGTTACTCCTTTTCAGCCTTAATGCTATAAATTATATTATACATTAATTGACTGCGCATTTCAACGGTAAAATTACAATTTTCTTATGAAATTGATGTAATGTAATAGTGAATATTACTATCACGTTGAATTTTCCGCGGAATTGTGGTACAATTGGCTATGAAAATTCTGTTTTAAGGCTGATTCACAATGAAAATAAACTATTCTCTCGCGCTTGAGAAAACTCTGGCGGAAATAAGCGGATGCGGGGTGAAGAAAAAGCTCCTGCTACACTCATGCTGTGCTCCGTGCTCGTCATATGTGCTCGAATACATCGCGAAATATTTTGACCTGACGCTGTTTTTCTACAATCCGAACATTTCCCCGCGCTCGGAATTTGACTTTCGCCTATCGGAGCTTGAAAGATTCTCGTGTGAAGCGGGATATAACGCGAAGATAATTTCTCCCGAATATGTACCGAGCGAGTTTTTTGACAGGGTGAAGGGGTACGAAGACTTTCCCGAGGGGGGAGAGCGGTGTCGGATATGCTACGAGCTTCGTCTTGAGAAAACCGCAGAGGAAGCTGCACGCGGGGGATACGACTACTTCTGCACCACGCTCTCCATCAGTCCGTACAAAAGATCCGACTGGCTGAACGAGATAGGTCTGTCGCTTGAGGAAAAATACGGCGTGAAATACCTCTGCTCGGACTTCAAGAAAAAAGGCGGCTACAAGCGGTCGATAGAGCTGTCGGAGGAATACGGATTATACAGGCAGAACTACTGCGGATGCGTGTACTCAAAGCTGGCGCGTGAAAAATACGATGCGGAAAAGGCGGCGAAGGGAAAATGACGGGGGAGATTAAGCTGATACGGAGCGGCAGAAAGAGCATTTCGGTTGAGATAACACGTGACTGCGAGGTAATAGTGCGCGCTCCGTACCGTATGCCGAAGAGGGATATTGACCGTTTTCTCGCCGACCGCACCGAATGGATAAGCAAGCACCTCTCGGAAATGCGTGATAGGATGGAAAAAAACAGCAACGCTCCCGCATTCAGTGAAGAAGAGCTGAGCGCGATGAAAAAGTCCATGCAGTCGAAAGCCCGCGCAAGAGTCGGGTATTTCTCACGGTTGATGGGACTTGAATACGGGAAGATTACCGTTCGTCCTATGGTATCGCGCTGGGGCAGCTGCACATCCGAAAAGAATCTCTGCTTCAACACCCTGCTCGACCTTGTTCCCGAGTACATTCTCGACTATGTTGTGGTTCACGAGCTATGCCACACGGTAGAGATGAACCATTCGCGCGCGTTCTGGGGTCTTGTTTCGCGGCAGATTCCCGATTACGCGGAGAGGCGGAAATGGCTACGAGACAACGGCGGCTCTCTTATAGCTCGGCTGAAAAAATGACAAAAATCCGATATCGAGGCAAAATCTGATACCGGATTTCTTATTTTATTCAGTTATTGTCGCCGTTGTCGTTATTGTCCTTGTCGTCCTTTTCGGGAGCGGCGAAAGGATTTTTTTCATGCTGAAAATGGCTTTCCGCGCGTTTTCTTTCCTCTTCGCGCTGTTTTTCAAGCTCGGCGAGGTGCTTTGCGTGCGCTTCGTTTTCCTCACGGGATTTACGGCGCTTTTCGGCTACCATTTCTTCAAGCTGTTCAATCGTGACGTCCTTTTCGGTCATTGCACGGACGAACTGCTCTTCTTCCATAATCTCGTTCTTCATGAGATATGCCGCAACGAAATGCAGTCTGTCCATGTTCTCTTCAAGGATTCTCTTCGCGTCGTCGTATGCTTTTGTGATGATATCCTTAACTTCGCTGTCGATGATTGACGCTGTTTCTTCGGAATAGTTCTTCGTCTGGTTGAAGTCACGTCCGAGGAACACTTCGTCGCTTGAGGATTCTGAACCGTAGAGGATAGGTCCGAGTTTTTCAGACATACCGTACTTTGTGACCATCTGACGCGCGAGGTTTGAAGCTCTCTGGATATCGTTTGACGCGCCTGTGGAAACATCGCCTATGATGAGCGCTTCCGCGACACGACCGCCGAGAAGTGTGACAAGCTCGTTTTCCATCATGCCGCGCGACATATATGACTTATCTTCCTTCGGGAACGAAAGCGTATATCCGCCTGCTCTTCCGCTCGGGATGATAGATATCTGGTGAACGGGTTCATCGGGCTGTCGCACCCATGTCGTTATGGCGTGACCTGTTTCGTGATATGCTGTGAGCTTCTTTTCGGCTTCGCTTATCACTCTGGACTTTTTTGCGGGACCTACTATGACTTTTATCATAGCTTCTTCAAGGTCCGTCATGCCGATGAGGTGCTTACCCTTACGAGCGGCAAGAAGAGCGGCTTCATTGAGCAGGTTTGCAAGCTCCGCGCCTGTGAATCCTACAGTTGTTTTCGCAATAACGGAGAGGTCAACGTCGCCTTCAAAGGGTTTGTTGCGCGAGTGAACCTTGAGTATGTCTTCTCTTCCCCTTACGTCGGGAGCGTTCATTGTTATCTGTCTGTCGAATCTGCCCGGTCTGAGGAGCGCAGGGTCGAGAATATCGGGACGGTTTGTCGCCGCCATTACGATAACGCCCTCGCTTGAGCCGAAGCCGTCCATTTCAACGAGAATCTGGTTAAGGGTCTGTTCTCTTTCGTCATGTCCTCCGCCGAGACCTGCGCCTCTGTGACGTCCTACAGCGTCGATTTCATCAATAAAGATTATTGCGGCGGGATTCTTTCTTGCGGTATCAAACAGATCACGTACTCTCGATGCGCCGACGCCGACGTACATTTCAACAAAGTCAGAACCGGAGATGGAGTAGAACGGTACGCCTGCTTCACCTGCAACTGCCTTTGCTATGAGAGTTTTACCTGTTCCGGGAGGTCCTACGAGAAGAACGCCGTGTGGGATTTTCGCGCCGAGCTTTGTGAAGTATTCGGGATTGCGTAAAAATTCCACTATTTCTTCAAGCTCCGCTTTTTCTTCGTCAGCTCCGGCAACGTCCTTAAAATAAACCTTTGCTTTGTCTGCCGTCACGAGCTTTGCTTTTGCTCTGCCGACGGAGTTTATCTTAGAGCCTTTTCCGCCCGTCGCCTGGTTCATCACGAACATCCACATAGCTACAAGCAGTATTATTACTATAACATACGGAATGAGCGACACCCACCACGGTATGCTGTACGGCGGGGGATAATCGTATGCCGTTATGATATTTCGCGAATGCTGTTCCTTAATGAGGTCGCCGAGGTCTTTTATGAACAAATCGAGACTGCGCAGCTTATATGTGGCGTATGTCTCGCCCTCGGTTCCGTCGGCTAAGGTAACTCTCAAAGTCATAGTCAGGTTATTGTTCTCGTCGACAGTGAACTCCTTGACCTGCTCGTTTACGAAATAATCCACAACATTGCTGTAGTTCAGCTTATCCTGCGGAATGGAGTTCCATAACGACGCGGTGGCTATCAGAATTATGCCGATGAGAACGATATAGAATATGGCTATCTTAAAACCGTTCTTCAATTTATATCCTCCAGTTAATCAGGTTGACTTACTTTGTGTAGACTTCGGGCTTCAGAATACCGATATACGGAAGCGCTCTGTACTGTTCGGCGTAGTCAAGACCGTAGCCTACCACGAATTCATCGGGAATCTCGACTCCTCTGTAGTCAGGCGTAAAGTCTACCTCGCGTCTGGAAGGCTTATCGAGAAGAGTGCAAGTCTTTACCGATTTTGCTCCGCCTATCTTTAAGTATTCCGTAAGGTACGAAAGAGTTTTTCCGCTGTCGATTATGTCTTCAACTACTATGATATCGCATTCGGACAGGTCGTTTCTGTGAAGGTCGAGTATAATATTGATTCTGCCGGACGAGGATGTGCCGCCGCCGTATGACGAAACCTTCATAAAGTCAATCTCAACCGGGAGCGAGACTTTCTTCATAAGATCTCCCATGAAAACGACGCTTCCCTTGAGTATGCACAGAAGCAGAAGCCGTTTTGAATCCTTGTAATCCCTGTCGATCTCGTCCGCTATACGATCGGTTATCTTCTCTATTTCTTCCTGCGAAATAAGTACCTTTTCGATATCCCGATCAAGAACTGAAGTGCGAGCCATGCTGTTTTCCTCCGTCAAAGTCAGAATTTTTTTATTCATTCTTTTTATAAACGCGTATTGTGAGAGCCTCGCCGTCCGTTTCTTTTCCCATTCCGTCGCGCGCGGCAAATCCCGGTATCCAGAATATCCCGCCGCCGTCGCAGAAAAGAGGTATCGCGGACTTTTCTCTTTGGCTCAGCTTTTTGTCGACGAAGAGCTTTTTCACTCTCCGACACATTCCGCCGCACACATAGCTGTCGCCTTCCGCGCGGTTTCTTATAATCAATGTATCTTTTATTTTATCAAATCCGAACGACTTCAATGTAGATAATTTGTAAATATTTTCTTCATCTTGGCTGAGTTTTATATGTGCATTGTGGTCTTTTGGTGAAATCGTTACGAGATACATCCCGTTTTTGTACACACTACCGTCACGAGGGTATATAAATTCGCCGGATTTTTCACCTTTTTCTTCTTCCGCGGCGGTAAAGTACACCCTATCCCTCTCGACAACCGCGCGCATATTCCCGGGGACTGAGACGTAAGCCTCGCTTTTCGTACTCTTCACGAGGGAGACTATTTCATTTATATGCCGCTCTTCTATCGTTGAGTCTGTCTTTTTTGTGCGGTTGTAGAGCATAACGAGCATACGGCAGGACAGCGCTTCATGCAGAGTTTTTACTTCATCCCTCGGGATATATGTCCTCTCGCCGAGAGCTTCACGTGCGGTTCTTTCGATATAATCATCGTCGCGCCTTGCTATTCCGCTCATTTTTGCTATGGAGAGCGCGGGACTTGGGTTCAGTTTTTCGAGGAAAGGCATTACGACATGGCGGATATAGTTTCGGGTGTAGTCGGTGTCGGAATTTGTTTTGTCGTAAACATATTCTATCCCGTTTTCGCGGCAGAACTCACGTATGTCTTCACCGCTTACTTCAATGAGCGGACGGATGAATTTTCCCTCGCGCACGGGAAGTATACCGCCGAGCCCGTGTGTTCCGCATCCTCGAAGCATATTGAAAATCACGGTTTCAGCGTTGTCGCTTGCGTTGTGTGCGGTTGCTGTCACAGCTCCGTATTTTTCGGCAAGCTCATCGAAGAAGCCGTATCTCACAAGCCGCGCGGTCTCCTCCGTACCTTTGCCCATCTCCTTTGCGAGAGCGGGAACGTCGGCTTTTTTTACCTGAATCTCTATCCCGTGTCTCTCGGCAAAATCGCGGCAGAAGAGCTCGTCCGAGTCGGCGTCGTCCCCTCGTATCATATGGTTCACGTGCGCCGCTACGAGCTTAATTCCGTGCTCAGTGCAGTATTCGTTAAGTAGGTACAGCATACATATTGAGTCCGCGCCGCCGGAAAATCCCGCGACTACAGCTCCGTGAGACGACATCAGCGTATCCATACCGTATTTCTCTATGGCGCTTAAAAATGAGCTTCTGACGCGCGAGGTTATGTTATTCTGTTTTTTGTTCTTAGCCGCGCCGTTTACCTCATTCATTATTATCGCCATCCGTCTTTGTCATACATTTATCATTAATTTTTGCATCAATCACAGCAAAAGCGAGAAAAACCGCCACTCCCGCGAGAATATGCTCCATCATGTACGGTACGCTGGTATAAGCCGTGAGAAAAAGCTCGCTCGAATTCTTCATTTCGGCAACAAAGCAGAGTATGTACAGCGCGCTCATGACAAGCACAAGCAAGGTCAGTATTGAAATGTCGGAAAAATACTTTCGGTTGTTCTTTTTCACATTATTCCTCCGATTATTCACTTTTCTTATTATAACACTTTCCGATAACATACGTCAAGCGGTAATTATATCACTTTACACAAATTTCGGGCAATGAAAAACCGCCTGTTACAGCGGCAAATCATTATTTATTGATATTTTTCTCGAACGCTTCTATCCATTTTTCCGCGATGAGAGCGTGTCCGGCGGGTGTGGGATGTACTCCGTCAGCAATCCAGTATGACGCGTCGGGATTTTTCGCGGCTTCGTCGAACATCTTTTGCAGGGGAACGAAAACAAGTCCCTTGTCCTCCGCAATTTTCTTTGATACCGCCGCTCTCTTCTCTACCTCTTCACGGAATGCGTCGTAGTTTCCTTCGGTAGCGGACGCACACAGCACAAACGGCTCGAGAATCATGATTTTTATATTCGGGAGCACGTTTAATGTGTCGTCGATAAACATACGGTAAACCTTGTCGAATCTATCGGTTTCAACACCGTTTCTGATGCCGAACTCATGCCAAACATCGTTCACTCCGATGAGTATGCTGAGAACGTCGGGTTCATGATTCCACACGTCGGCTTTGATTCTCGCATACAGGTCTACGATACGGTTTCCGCTGATTCCGTTGTTGATGAATTCAAACTTTCCCGGATATTTCATTCCGAGATATGCCGAGGTGAGAAGCGGATATCCCTGACCTATGGCTACCTGACTTCCCGTGGCTCTGTTTCTTCCGGCGTCCGTTATGGAGTCGCCCATGTAAAGAACTTTCATTTTGTTTTTCCTCTCGATTTTGTGTTACAGCGATTATACCATAAATTTATTCTTATTTCAAGAGAAAAAACGACAGTCAAAGCCGAAGCCCGTTCTGCCGTTTTGATTTTGTTAGATTTCGCTCTTTCTCTTTAAAGCTGCGGCGTACCATCCGTTTTCGTATCTCTCGGCAACCGGCTTGTATCCGTCTCTGTCAAGCGCGTCGAGGACTTCCTGCGCTCTTTCTTCGATTATGCCGGAGACGATGTACGTGCCGTTTTTCGCGAGATATTTGTCTACATCGGGGGACAGTCTTATGATAACGTCCGCTACGATATTCGACACAACAACGTCATATCCGCCCTCGGGAATGGGAGCCTGCTTCAAAAGGTCGGAGACTGCGCATTCTACGTTCGGAGTATGGTTCAGCTCCGTGTTTTCCTTGGCTACTTTTATGGCGACAGGGTCAATATCGCACGCGAAACAGCTTCCCGCTCCGAGCTTTGACGCAGCTATGGCAAGTATACCCGAACCGCATCCGACGTCAAGCACCTTGCAGCCTTCGGTAACGTAGTCCTCAACAAATCCGGCGCAAAGTCTGGTCGTTTCGTGAGTGCCTGTACCGAATGCCATTCCGGGTTCCATGAGCACGATTGTCTCTCCCGGCTGCTTTTCGTATGTCTCCCACACGGGAACGATAACAAGTCTGCGTCCGGTTTTAATCGGCTTATAGTACTTCTTCCAAGAATTTGCCCAGTCCTCTTCGTTCACTCCGATATGCTCGATTGTGTAGTCAATATTACTGTCGTCGAGTCTCTGCTTGATGAAAAGCTCGCTTTCGGCAGGGGATTTTATAGTTGAGACAAATACCGAGACTGCCGTTCTGGTTCTGTCGGCTTCAAGTATTGTGTCGTCGATGAGGTCGGCATAAACTCCGTCAAGGATATCGTCAACGTCGGAATAATCCTCTATCATAAGTCCGTTGTCGACCATTGACATGACTCCCTCAACTACCTCGGCGTCCTTTGAGTCGCAGGTGACTTTTATCTGAACCCAGCTTTTGTTGTCGTCCATTGTATTCTCCTGATTAATTATCTTTCTTGTTGAATATGCGTTTGAAGAAGCTCGTTCTCTTTGAGTAGTTGCTTTCTCCGCAGGATGCCGCGAACTTTTCAAGGAGGTTCTTCTGCTCGGATGTAAGGTTCTTCGGAACTTCCACTACAACTGTAATATAGAGGTTTCCTCTTACCTTTGAGTTTACTCTCGTGACGCCCTTGTTTCTGAGCGTGAATACTGTTCCCGTCTGAGTTCCTTCGGGGATTGTGTATTTCATCGAGCCTTCGAGAGTGGGTATTTCTATCTCCGCTCCGAGAGTTGCCTCAGCGTATGTTATCGGAACTTCGCAGTAGAGGTCGTCACCGTCTCTTTCAAATACGGAATGAGGACGGACGCTGATGATAATGTTGAGGTCTCCCGCGTTACCACCGTTCATGCCGTCGCTTCCCTGATATCTGAGGGAGAGCTGCTGTCCGTCGTCTATACCTGCTGGAATGTTGACTTCAAGCTTCTTCGGAACGCGAACAAATCCCGTACCGCGGCAATTCGGACACTTATTTTCTATAATCTTACCTGTACCGTGGCAGGCGTCGCAGGTCTTTTGAGTCTGCATGATACCGAACGGCGTTCTCTGCTGAACTCTGACCTGACCGCTTCCTCCGCAGGCTGAACAGGTCTTGGGGGATGAGCCTTTTGCCGCACCTGTTCCCGAGCAGTCCGCGCACTTCTGTATCTTATTGTACGATACTTCCTTTTTGCAGCCGAAGACGGATTCTTCAAAGGAGATGGTAAGTCTTACTGTAATGTCGTCTCCTCTTACGGGTCCGTTTCTTCTCGTTGAGCCGCCCGACGCTCCGCCGAAGAAGCTCGAGAAGATATCGTTTATGTCAAATCCGCCGAAATCACCGAATCCGCCAAATCCCGCGCCTCCTCCGGCAGAAGGATCAAACGCGGCGTGACCGTACTGGTCGTATTTTGCCTTCTTATCCGGGTCAGAGAGAACATCGTAAGCCTCGTTTACTTCCTTGAACTTAGCTTCCGCTTCCTTGTCGCCGGGATTCATATCGGGATGGTATTTCTTTGCGAGTGTTCTGTATGCTTTTTTTATGGTAGCTTCATCGGCGTTCTTGTCGACTCCGAGCACCTCATAATAATCTCTTTTTGTATCAGCCATAAGCTCCTCCGACATCCGTAGTGTTTCAGCATAAAACAAAGGATGCTTATCAAAATTTCTCTTTCACCACGTATAGGGCGGAGATTCTCTTTTTCCCCGCCCTCGTGGTTTATATTACGTTTTTATCTTTCTTTAAGTTAATCATCAGTTGCCTGACTTGTCTTCAAAATCGGAGCTGTAGTAGGTGTTGCCGTCGCTGCTCTGCTGTGTACCGCCATTTGCACCGTTATCCGCACCGGGCTGACCCTGCTGCTGAGCGTACATCTTCTCTGCGATAGGATAGAATGCCTTCTCGAGAGCTTCGGTATCAGCCTTAATAGCGTCTACGTCGTTTGACTTGATGGTTTCCTTCAGCTTATCTATAGCTTCTCTTACGGGAGCCTTATCGCTGTCGGATACCTTGTCGCCCATGTCGGAGAGGCTCTTTTCGCTCTGGTAAATCATCTGCTCAGCCTTGTTCTTAACTTCAACGGCTTCCTTGTTCTTCTTGTCCTCAGCCGCGAACTTTTCAGCTTCCTTAACTGCACGGTCGATGTCTTCCTTGGACATATTGGTGGAAGAAGTGATGGTGATGTGCTGTTCCTTTCCTGTGCCCTTATCTGTAGCGGATACGTTTACAATACCGTTTGCGTCGATATCGAATGTAACTTCAATCTGCGGAACTCCGCGCGGTGCAGGTGTGATGCCGTCAAGGATGAAGCGTCCGAGTGTGGTGTTGCCGGCTGCCATATCGCGTTCGCCCTGGAGCACGTGAATTTCAACGGAGGTCTGACCGTCAGCCGCAGTGGAGTAAACCTGGCTCTTCTTTACCGGAATTGTGGTGTTTCTGTCGATGATACGGTTGAATACGCCGCCGAGAGTCTCAATACCGAGTGACAGAGGAGTTACGTCGAGGAGAAGGAGATCCTTTACATCGCCGCCGAGAACGCCTGCCTGAATAGCCGCGCCGACTGCAACGCATTCATCAGGGTTGATGCCCTTGAAGGGTTCCTTGCCGATGAAGTTCTTAACAGCGTCCTGAACTGCGGGGATTCTTGTGGAACCGCCTACGAGAAGAACCTTGTCAATCTGACCAACGGAAAGACCTGCGTCTGCGAGAGCCTTCTTTGTCGGACCCATTGTACGCTCAACAAGGTCGGCAGTGAGTTCGTTGAACTTTGCTCTGGTGAGAGTTGCGTCGAAGTGCTTCGGACCTGTTGCGTCTGCTGTGATGAACGGGAGGTTGATGTTGGAAGAAGTTACGCCGGAGAGCTCTATCTTAGCCTTTTCAGCAGCTTCCTTCAGTCTCTGGAGCGCCATCTTGTCTTTTCTGAGGTCGATGCCGCTGTTTTCCTTCATGAATTCTTCAGCGATCCAGTCAATTACTCTGTTATCGAAGTCGTCGCCGCCGAGCTTTGTATCGCCGTTTGTTGCGAGAACTTCAAATACGCCGTCGGAAATATCAAGGATTGATACATCGAATGTACCGCCGCCGAGGTCGAATACCATGATCTTCTGTTCCTTGGTTTCCTTGTCAACGCCATATGCGAGAGCTGCCGCGGTAGGTTCGTTGATGATACGGAGAACTTCAAGACCTGCTATCTTACCTGCGTCCTTGGTTGCCTGTCTCTGAGCGTCTGAGAAGTATGCGGGAACTGTGATTACAGCCTGGCTTACTGTTCCGCCGAGGTATGCTTCAGCATCTGCCTTGAGCTTCTGAAGAATCATAGCGGAAATTTCCTGTGGGCTGTACTTCTTGTCGTCGATAGTTACCTTATAATCGGAACCCATGTGACGCTTGATGGAAGAAACTGTTCTGTCGGGGTTTGTGATAGCCTGACGCTTTGCAACCTGACCGACAAGTCTTTCACCGTTCTTTGAGAATGCGACTACGGAAGGTGTTGTTCTTGCTCCTTCGGGATTCGGAATAACGATGGGTTCGCCGCCTTCATATACTGCTACGCAAGAGTTTGTTGTACCTAAATCTATACCAATGATCTTAGCCATAATAAATATCCTCCGAAATAATGTTATATTGAAATTTTATATTTAACTTAGTTTAGCCGGCTGGTTTATATCAGTTCGCAACCTTTACGATGGCGTATCTGATAACCTTTTCGCCGTATTTATAGCCTTGCTGAAGAACCTCGACTATCTCGCCCTCTCCGAAAGCTTCATCCTCCACGTGCATTACCGCGTTGTGGAGAGAAGGATCGAAGGTGTCTCCGGGCTCGCCGAAGGGCTTTATTCCGAGCTTATCGAGTGTTTCCGGGAGCTTTGACAAAATGAGCGCCAGACCTTCCGCGAGCTTTTCGCTGTCCTCGGCTGAATACTTCGCGGCGTACTGGAGATTGTCGATTATCGGAAGAAGTCCCGTCAGAGTATCCGAAACCGCGTCGCCGTAGATGTTCTTTCTCTCGTTCTGCGTGCGTTTTCTGAAGTTATCGTATTCCGCCGCAAGTCTGAGGTACTTGTCATTCTGCTCGTCGAGCTTTTTCTTTGACTCATCGAGAGCTTTGTTTGCCGACTCAAGCTCGGTTTTAAGCTTCTTTACTTCCTTCTTATCCTTTTTATCGAGCTTTTCGTCTTTTTCCTCCGCAGCATCATGCTCGTCAGCAGTTTCTGCGTTTTCCGCACTGTCATTTACTTCTTCATTTGCCGCGGCGCTTTCTTTTTCTTCATTATTAACGTCTTTTTTTATTTCTTCCGCCATCATAATTCCCCCGCGCACCTTTCCCGACACGCCGGGTCAGCTCCTTTCTTCAGTCGAATCTTTTATCTTATATTTTACTTACTTTTCCTAATGCTGTTCCGGGTTCTTCCCCGCTTGCAGGCTCTTTTCAGTGCTTGCTTCAATGACGTCGGCTACTCCTTTTGTTATGCTGTCGATCGCGGCAAGAACTCTGCGGTAGTCCATTCTCGTCGGTCCTATGATTCCGATAGCTCCGACTGTTTTTCCGTCCTTTACGACAGGCTTGAACACGAGCGTTGAGTTATCCATGACCTTCACGAGATTTTCACGTCCGATGAACACCTGCATTCCGCTTGAGTTTTTCGCCTCTTCCGACAAAACCTTCAGAAGCATATCCTTTTTTTCAAACAGTGCAAGCATATCGCGGAGTCTGTCCATGTCGTAATACTCGGGATACGAGAGCAGGCGATTGATTCCGTCGAACTTTATCTCGCCTCCGTCAAACGCCGTTATCGTTTCACACACGGTCTTAACAACGGGAGCTACGAGGTATTCGTATTCACCCATCATTTTTTCCATTTCCATAAGCGCCGGAAGCGTAATCTCGGAAGCAGTAACACCCGTTGCCTTCGCATTGAGCACTCCCGACAGCATCGCGGTAGCCTGAATCGGAATCCGTCTGTTTGAGTGAATGTACTTTGTTTTGATAACTCCGCCGATGACCATGATGAGCACCGCGGTGTAATCGTCAAGACGCATCAGCTCGTACCGTTGAACGGTTATCCTCTGCTGACGCGGCTTAATCGCGAGGGCTGTGTAATTCGTGAGCTTTGACGCAAGCTTCATTGCCGTGCTCATCAGTGAATCAAGCTCGCTTTCTCTTTGTCTGAGAGAGCTTCGCAGCTCGTCAATCTCGCTCTGTGTGAAATTGTACCTGTCAACGAGCCAGTCTACGTAAAATCTGTATCCGGCTTCCGACGGTATTCTTCCCGATGAGGTATGCGGCTGTTCGAGATAACCAAGCTCTTCAAGCTCCGCCATCTCGTTTCTTATTGTAGCAGACGAACAATTAATCTGCTTATTCTGCGTCAGGGTTTTACTTCCAACGGGCTCACCGTTCGCAATGTGTGAATCAATAATAGCTTTAAGGATAAGCTTTTTTCTTTCACCAAGCTCATCTTTTCCGCCATTCATTTTTTTCACCTCCGTTTTGCCGGTTCTTTCCGCCGGATAGTTTTTTGATTTTAGCACTTGATGTGGTCGAGTGCTAATTTCTGATATTAATTTACCATTTTCGGAATATTAATTCAACAGTATTTTGTTACTGATTTGTATTTATTTTGTGAACGCGCAGCCGAAAAAGAAAAAACAGCGGATTTTTTTAGCATTCCGCCGTTTTGTTTGTTTATTGTGTGGTTTTAGTCAGCGCGATTTTCTTTTGATGGCTCGTTTAGCCGTGTACAGTGAAGCAAATCCCGCAAAAATCGTACTTAGCAGAAACGCCGCCGCACTGCCATCTCCGGTTTCAGGTGCGTACACAGTATCATCAGCTGGAAAATCGTCGGGCAGGTCGGGGAGTTCATGAACGATATCGTCGGAATACGACTTCTCTACGTAGTATCCGGTCTTTTCGCTGTAGCCGACTCCGCTCACGACAGTGATATCGTTGATAGTTGCATCTGCGTTGCGCAGGACGAATCCGAGGTCTCCCGCCGACACAACCATGACTTCCCTTTTCTCGAGAATGCACTCTTCGCCCTCGCTTGTCACGGTTATCTCATGCAGCACGCCCGAATCAAGCGGAATTTTGACGTCCACCGTTTTTCCGTCCGTTATCGCCTGCTTTATATTATCGGAAGGCTCGGTGAATCCGTCGACAGTTCCGCCTGCTCTGAACACGACCGAGGTGATATTTGTAGGCTCATCTCCGCGGCAGGTCAGCATTACGGCAAGTCTTGCGTTATCGGTGCGCTTTTCGTCAAATCTGAATGAAAACTCTATCGTTCGCGAGTCGGTGACGTAGAATTTCGGGAGAAGTATGTACGCGCGCCCGGTATCGTATGTGGAAATATTAAGCCCGTCGTCGGAGGTATTCATGTAAACCGCCTGAGAACCCGCAGTTCCGAGCCTTATTCCGCACCGCTCAATGCTCAAGCCGCTCTCGAACACCTGATGATAGAGCACTTCGCCGACGGCTATCTCGGGATCAGCGGCTGAAACAGTGAGAGAGAAAACCAATAAAACGATAACGGTCAGCAAAAGCGCCAGTTTTTTTGTCACGCAAAATCTCCCCTCTCCTACCACTTGTCGAAAGCAGTTGTTTTTTGCTCATTCCTCATATATTATACATTTCCGCCGCTCTCAAGTCAAGAGTTTTATTAAATTTCAGCCATGAATTTTTAGAAATTACGGTATAAAACCTACAATTATTATAATATATATGCGGCTTTAGGAGCGAACATGAACAAAAAAATCCGCCACAATTTTCAGTGACGGACTTGTTTGACATGATTAGTGGATTATGTATCTTTCTGTATCCTTGTCGAAGAGGTGAACTCTGGACATATCGAACGCAACGTTGATTATGTCGCCTGCTCTTGCTGTGGAACGAGCGGACACACGAGCGGTGAGAGACGTTTCTTCAGCTACGAGGTAGAGGTAGATTTCAGCGCCCATAAGCTCTGTAACTTCAACGTCTGTTTCGATAACGGAATCGGACATTGCTCTGATTGTAGCTGCGTCGTCATGGATACATTCGGGACGGATACCTGCAACGATTTCCTTGCCGATGTAGTCCTTGAGAACGGGGTTGGAAGCCTTTTCTGCGGGGAGCTTGAGTGAGTTGGAGCCGAATGTGATGTAGAGGTCCTCACCCTTCTTTTCAAGAACACAGTTGATGAAGTTCATCATAGGTGTGCCGATGAAGCCTGCAACGAAGAGGTTTACGGGGTAATCGTAGAGGTTCTGAGGTGTATCTACCTGCTGAATGAGACCGTCCTTCATAACAACGATACGAGTAGCCATTGTCATAGCTTCTGTCTGGTCATGAGTTACGTATACGAATGTTGTGCCGACTCTCTGGTGAATCTTTGTAAGCTCTGTTCTCATCGTTGCACGGAGCTTAGCGTCGAGGTTTGAAAGAGGTTCGTCGAGAAGGAATACCTTAGGGTTACGAACGATAGCACGACCGAGAGCAACACGCTGCTTCTGACCACCGGAAAGAGCCTTCGGTTTTCTGTCGAGGAGGTGAGTAATGTCAAGGATGCGGGCAGCTTCTTCTACGCGGCGCTTGATTTCTTCCTTTGGAGTCTTACGGAGCTTAAGACCGAACGCCATGTTGTCGAATACGGACATATGAGGATAAAGAGCGTAGTTCTGGAAAACCATCGCGATATCTCTGTCCTTAGGAGCTACGTCGTTAACGAGCTTGTCGCCGATGAAAAGTTCGCCTTCGGTGATTTCTTCAAGACCTGCGATCATACGGAGGGTAGTTGTTTTACCGCAACCGGAAGGACCTACGAGAATAAGGAATTCCTTATCCTTGATTTCAAGGCAGAAGTCGGATACAGCTGTAACGCCGCCCGGATATTTCTTATAGATGTGTTTAAGGGATAAGCTTGCCATTAAATAATCCTCCTTGGATTTTTATCAAACAAATTTAATTAAGTACGAGTATATTCTCTGCTTATTCAACCTGCGTATATTGTATCAAATCGCGGTCGATTTTTAAAGAGCTTTTTTTACCGAAATTTTATTTAATAGTTTGTGCATTATGCATACGAATACAGGTCGCGGAAGTATGTGCGCAGGTTCTCTCACGACGCTCGGTTCTAATAAAATTAGAATATCAGTCTTTTCCCATACCGCGTCTGGTGAGGGATATGCGCTTTTTCTTCACGTCCACACTCTTTACGGTTACTTTTATTATATCCCCAACGGAATAAAGCTCGGAGGGATGTTTTATAAATCTGTCGCTCATCTCGGAGATGTGGAGAAGTCCGTCCTGATGCACTCCGATATCGACAAACGCGCCGAAATCTATTACGTTACGCACCGTTCCCGTGAGCACCATTCCCTCAGTCAGGTCTTCTATCGTCAGCACTCTGTCCCTCAGCACTGGAGGCGGAAGCGTGTCGCGGATATCCCTGCCCGGCTTCTCAAGCTCGTCAAGTATGTCGGACAGCGTTATCTCTCCCACTCCAAGCTCCTCCGCCAGCTTTTTCATGCCGTATTCACGCGCGTTCTGCTTTAGGTTGATTCCGCCGTGCGCGTCCTTTTTGGTGCAGCCGAATTTTTTAAGGAGCTGTTCCGCGGCTTTGTACGACTCGGGATGCACGCCGGTGTTGTCGAGTATCTCGTCTCCGTCGGGAATACGCAGAAAGCCCGCAGCCTGCTCGAACGCCTTTGCTCCGAAACGCGGCACTTTCAAAATCTCGCGTCTTGTCTTAAATTCTCCGTTGGCTTCGCGGTATTTTACGATATTCTTAGCGGAGGCGGCGTTGATTCCCGCGATATAGGAAAGAAGCGAATACGACGCTGTGTTTACGTCCACTCCGACCGAGTTCACGCACGACTCAACGACGCCTGTGAGAGCTTCATCGAGACGCGCGGGCTTCATGTCGTGCTGATACTGACCGACGCCTATGGATTTCGGGTCTATCTTAACAAGCTCCGCAAGAGGGTCCTGAAGTCTTCTCGCTATGGATACCGCGCTTCTCTCAGTTACGTCAAAGTCCGGGAATTCCTCGGCTCCAAGCTCAGACGCGGAATATACGCTCGCTCCGGCTTCGGAGACTATGATATACTTTGTCTTGCCGCCCATTTCACGCAGAAGATCCGCTATGAACATCTCGCTCTCTCCCGACGCAGTTCCGTTTCCGATGGCGACCACGTCAACCGAATACTTTTCGATAAGGCGGCGGACTACTTTCTTTGATTCTTCTATTTTCTCGTGCGGTTTTGTCGGATAAATCACGGCGGTGTCTGCTACTGCTCCCGTTTTGGTAACGACTGCCAGCTTGCATCCCGTTCTGTAGCCTGGGTCATAGCCGAGGACAGTCTTTCCTTTAAGCGGGGACTGCATGAGAAGATTTTTAAGGTTCACCGCGAAGAGGGATATCGCGCTCTCACTCGCGTTATCGGTAAGCTCCGTGCGTATCTCCCTCTCGATGGACGGAGCGATAAGTCTGTCGTAGCTGTCGCTCACTGCGGAGGAAACATACGTGAAAGCGGGACTTTTGTAGTCCTTTATAACCTCCGAAAACAGCGCGTTCAGTATGATGTCGCGGTCTATCTCAACGCTCACCGTCAGCGCTTCTTCCTTTTCTCCGCGGTTTATCGCAAGGATTCTGTGCGGCGGAAGCTTCGATATCGACTCGGAGAAATCGCCGTATTGCTCGTAGGTGGCGTTTTCCTTTGTCATTTTTGACGTGAGCTTGCCGTAACGCGTAGTCAGGCTTCGTATCATGCGTCTGTAGTCGGCGTTGTCGCTCACTTCCTCGGCGATGATGTCCTTTGCTCCCGCCAGTGCGTCCGAGACGGTCTTCACTTCATCCGTCAGGTATTTCTCGGCTTCCTCCTCTATCGTTGGGGAATACTTCTTTCTCTGCTCCGAGATGAGCTTTGACAAGGGTTCAAGTCCGCGCTCTCTTGCAACGGAAGCTCTCGTTTTTCTCTTCGGTCTGTACGGTCTGTATATATCGTCGACCTCGGTCACGGATTCGGCTTTGTCAATTGCGGCGACAAGCTCATCGGTGAGTTTTCCCTGCCCTTCGATAAGGCTTTTCACTTCATCCTTGCGCTTTTCGAGGTTTCGGAGATATGTAAGTCTTTCAAGCAGGTTTCGCAGCACTCCGTCGTCAAGTCCGCCTGTGGCTTCTTTTCTGTATCTCGCGACAAACGGTACGGTATTTCCGGCGTCAAGCAGTTCAACCGCAGCGTTCAGCTTATCCTCGGGGATATTCAGCTCGTGCGCTATCTTTTCGTTTATGTTCATTTTTATCCTTTTATTTATTGTAGTCAGTCAGCAGCTTCTCTTCCGACGCGGTAAGCTCACGCCATTCTCCTCTTCCGAGCGTCTCGTCAAGCGGAATTCCGGCGAACACTGTCCTTTCAAGCGTGAGTATCTCTGAGCCGACGGAGAGGAACATACGCTTTATCTGGTGGTATTTGCCCTCCGTTACCGTTATCTCGCCGGACGAGGGGGAAGAAAGGCTGATACTGCACGGCTTTGAGGTGAAGTCGGACAGCTCTACTCCGCTTTCCAGCTCGGTCTTTTGCTTTTCGTCTATCGGTATGCAGGTGAAGCGGTAGGTCTTTTCGCAGTGCTTTTTCGGCGAGAGAAGATTGTGCGCGGTCTGCCCGTCGTTTGTTATGATGAGAAGTCCCGTCGTGTCGATGTCCAGTCTTCCGCACGGGAACATATCCATCCGCGAAAACTCGGGAGGCAGCAGCTTCATGACTGATTTCGGATCGTCCTCGGTCGTGCTCACGGTATCCGTCGGCTTGTTCAGCATAATATAGCGGAACTTTTTCCAGCCAATCTCCTTTGAATCGAGAGTGACCGACGCGGTTTTTTCGTCTATCTTTGCGGAAGGGTCACGCATCTGCACACCGTTTACCGCAACTCTACCGCTTCTAACTGCACGCGACGCCTCGCTTCTTGTCAGAATTCCGCTGTCGCAGAGATATTTATCAAGTCTTGTCATACATCCACCTCAAAAAACAGCGCTGTATATTATGACAGCAAACGCCGCCAACACAGCTACCGCGCAAAACCCGCAGCCGAGTCCGATAATAAAGCTGCGCCAGAATTTCATAAAAAAATAATAAGCTCTCATAACGCCCTCCGGTATTTCTCAGGCGTTAGTATTCACCTTATTATAGCAAAAATATTCTGCGTTTGCAATAGCGAGGTAAAAATGCGTTTTTGATTGACTTTTTGATTTGTTTGTGATATAATTATAAAACTACCCAAGGAGTAGTGTCAAGTCAACATACCGGCTCGTTTTTGAGTCTGGCTTGCCTTAAATAACGAGACTCGGGTACGGTGTGAGGCTGTACCTGCGTCTTTTTTTATGCCCGCACCTATATTTCATATTCAGGGAGTATATTATGGGACTTCTGGAACTTTTTCTCATCGCAGTGGGTCTTTCCATGGACGCCTTTGCCGTATCGCTATGTAAGGGGCTTTCCACTCAGGAATTAAGACCCAAGCATTACCTTACTATCGGACTTTGGTTCGGCGGATTTCAGGCGCTCATGCCCACTATCGGCTACATCCTCGGCTCCACATTTGAGAGCTACATCACGGCTTTTGACCACTGGGCGGTTTTCATCCTGCTCACAATTATCGGCGCAAACATGATCCGCGAGAGTTTGTCCGACGAGGAAGAAGCCGCCGACGCTTCATTCGGCTTCAAGACCATGCTTGTGCTCGCTCTTGCCACAAGCATTGACGCCCTTGCGGTAGGTATTACCTTCGCGCTACTGCCTGACGTTAATATTGCGGCTGCTGTTTCGTTCATCGGCGCGACAACGTTCATCCTCTCGGCGGTTGGACTGAAGATAGGCAACGTATTCGGTATGAAGTACAAGAAGAAGGCTGAAATCACCGGCGGCGTTATCCTTATCTTAATCGGCGTAAAGATTCTTCTCGAGCACCTCGGCGTCATCAGCTTCTGAGCGCGGTACAATTTTTAGGAAGCCTCTGATTTAAGGTTATTTTTGCAATACCCCCCTATATTTTAGCCTTTTATCGCAAAAAATCCGATTTTATTCAGAGTATCCTTAAATTATTCGGTTGAATTATTAATATTTATCGGATATAAATAATATGAATGATATTTTTAAAAGGAGACTATGCCATGAAATCAAAAGTTTATTTTTCACGCGAGATTACACCTGCTAAAATATCCGAAATGTATGACCTCGTCAGCGCAAATCTTGAGGGAAAGACCGCGATAAAGCTCCACAGTGGAGAAGTCGGAAACCAGAACTTCCTCGGTCCGGATTTTTGGGCTGACGTTATAAAAAAGAACGGCGGAGTCGTCACCGAATGCAATACCGCATACGCAGGCTCACGCAACACCACCGAAAAGCACCTTGAAACCCTCGAAAAACACGGCTGGAGCAAGCACTTCAAGGTTGACCTTCTTGACGCGGAAGGAGAAGATTTGGTTCTCGACATTCCCGACGGCAAGGTTATAAAGAAAAACTACGTCGGAAAGAACCTCGCGAACTATGATTCTCTTCTCGTGCTCTCCCACTTCAAGGGACACCCCATGGGCGGATACGGCGGAGCTTTGAAGCAGCTTTCCATCGGTATTTCTTCATCCTACGGCAAGGCATACATCCACGGCGCAGGAGATCCCGCAAAAATATGGACTGCCGATCACGACCTTTTCCTTGAATCAATGGCGGACGCGGCTTATTCCGTAGTGAAGTATTTCGGTAAGAAATCCGCTTACATTAATGTAATGAAGAATATGTCCGTCGACTGTGACTGCTGTGCCGTTGCCGAAGACCCCTGTATGCCTGACCTCGGTATTCTCGCTTCCACAGACCCGATTGCAGTAGACCAGGCTTGCATCGACCTTGTTTACGCCTCCGACGCTCCCGGAAGAGATCACCTCATCGAGAGAATCGAAACGAGAAACGGCGTTCACACCATAGAAGCTGCCGCGGCTCACGGATTCGGTTCACGCGAATACGAGCTTATTGAGCTTTAATGCATTTAAGACAAGCATTTAATGCAAATGATATAAATATCTTCTCCCAACTCACATTTATTTCTCAAAAAGCACCATTGACACAAGTCAGCTTCTCTGTTATAATATATACATCATATGACTGACGGATATTGCGGATACACCACATATTGTGTTTATAATATATGGAAAAACCGCATGGAGTATGATTTTATTTTAGCCGACCGCCTGGGCAAGACAAGCTCAGACCCTCGGCTTTTTGTTTCTTATCTTCCGAATTATATTGAAAGGGACGACCTATGCTCGGTTATATTCACTCATTTGAATCCATGGGACTTGTCGACGGTCCGGGAATACGCAGCGTTGTTTTCATGCAGGGATGTCCCATGCGCTGTCTGTACTGCCACAACCCAGACACGTGGGAAGCGAAAAGCACGACAGCGCTCTCTCCCGACGACATTGTAAAAAAGCTGCTTCGTTTTAAATCCTACTACGGACAAGACGGCGGAGTTACGTTTTCTGGCGGCGAACCTCTCACACAGCCGGAATTTCTCGCGCTATGTCTCAGGCTTTGCCGCGAAAACGGGATAAACACCTGTCTTGACACCTCGGGATGCGGAATGGGCGAATATGACGATATCCTTGAGAACACCGACCTGATACTCTACGACGTCAAGCACTATGACCAGGAAAAGTACCGCGAAATCACAGCGCAGCCTATCGAGAGGACGCAGAAATTCCTCGACTCGGCGCAGCGCATGAATGTTCCGCTATGGATAAGGCACGTTGTGGTTCCCGGACTCACCGACAGCGAAGAACATTTCAGAGCTCTTGAAGAATATCTCAAAACGCTGAAAAACGTAAAGCGCATAGAACTTTTGCCATATCACACTCTGGGAGTGGAAAAGTACAAAGCCATGGGAATAAAGTACAGGCTTGAAGGAGTAAGACCCATGAAGCCTGAAGAAGTAAAAATCTGGAACGACAGGCTGAATAAGAATTGTCTGTCATAAGAATCAGGAGGATAACAAATGAGCATTGATGTAAATTGCAGCGCGTGGAGCGGATTCAAAACCGGCGAGTGGCGTCACCTTGTCAACGTCCGCAACTTTATTCAGAAGAACTACACACCGTACTCCGGAGACGAGAGCTTCCTCTCCCCTGTCTCCGAAAAAACCGCTAAGGTATGGGAAGAAGCGGGAGAACTCATCAAGGAAGAGATTAAAAAAGGTATCATCGACGTTGAAGTGAACGCGGTATCGGGTATCAACAATTTCGCTCCCGGATATATTGACCGTGAAAACGAAGTTATTGTAGGTCTTCAGACTGACGCGCCGCTCAAGAGAATAGTAAACCCGTTCGGCGGCATGAGAAACGCGGAGTCAGCCCTCGAGCAGTACGGCTACAAGCTGAATCCGGAGATCGAGAAGCACTTCAAGCTCTACCGCAAGACGCACAACGACGGTGTATTTGACGCGTATCCGAAGCGCACAAGACTTGCAAGAACCGCGGGACTTCTCACAGGTCTGCCGGACGCTTACGGAAGAGGAAGAATTGTCGGCGACTACAGAAGAGTTCCGCTCTACGGCACAGATTTTCTCGTTGAAGAGAAGAAAAAAGACCTCGATATGCTTGACGGTCCGATGACTGACGAGAGAATACGCCTCAGAGAAGAAGTACAGATGCAGATACGCGCTCTGAACGAAATGAAGGAGATGGCGCTCACATACGGATGCGATATCTCAAAGCCCGCCGAGAACGCTCACGAAGCCGTACAGAACCTCTACATGGCTTATCTCGCCGGAACAAAGGAAAACAACGGCGCGGCTACATCCCTCGGAAGAACGTCCACATTCCTTGATATTTACATTCAGCGCGACATTGAGAGAGGAATCCTCACGGAAGAAGGCGCGCAGGAGCTTATCGACCAGTTTATCATAAAGCTCCGTCTTATCCGCCACCTCAGAACTCCCGAATACAACGAGCTTTTCGGAGGAGACCCGACATGGGTAACGGAATCCATCGGCGGCATGGGAGTTGACGGACGCACGCTTGTCACAAAGAACTCCTTCCGTTATCTTCACACACTTACAAACCTCGGAACCGCACCCGAACCGAACCTCACCGTTCTCTGGAGCCGCGCTCTTCCAAAGGCATTCAAGGACTACTGCGCGGGAATGAGCATTGCAACCGACTCTATACAGTACGAAAACGACGATATAATGCGTCCGATGTACGGCGACGACTACTGCATTGCGTGCTGCGTATCGGCTATGGCTGTCGGAAAGCAGATGCAGTTCTTCGGAGCGAGAGCCAACCTTGCAAAGAGCCTGCTTTACGCTATCAACGGCGGTGTGGACGAGGTTAAGGGAATCAAGGTCGTTCCCGATATCGAAAAGGATGACGACGAGGTTCTCGAATACTCAAAGGTACTCGGAAACTACAAGAAGGTTCTCGCGTATGTAGCGGAGCTTTATGTGGACACGATAAACATTATCCACTATATGCACGACAAATACGCATACGAAAGCAGCCAGATGGCACTGCACGACACTCTTGTTGAAAGACTGGCGGCGTTCGGTGTAGCGGGACTTTCCATTGCGGCAGACTCGCTTTCCGCTATCAAGTTCGCAAAGGTAAAGCCTGTACGCAACGAAAACGGCATTACTGTTGATTTTGAAGTCGAGGGTGATTTCCCGAAGTACGGCAACGACAACGACCTTGTAGACGACATTGCGGTTGAGATAGTTTCCTACTTCTCCGCCGAGCTTAAAAAGCACCCGATGTACCGCGGAGCCGCTCATACTCTCTCGGCACTCACAATAACGAGCAACGTAATGTACGGCAAGAAGACAGGCTCGACGCCCGACGGAAGACACGCAGGCGAACCCTTTGCTCCCGGCGCTAACCCGATGCATGGACGTGACGCGAACGGCGCTCTTGCTTCACTCAACTCGGTTGCGAAGATTCCATACCGCGCTGTTTGCCAGGACGGTATCTCAAACACATTCTCCATCGTACCCACCGCTCTCGGAAAGACGGAAGAAAGCCGCGTAAAAAATCTCGTCTCCATTCTTGACGGATATTTTGCTCAGGGCGCGCACCATCTCAACGTCAACGTAATGAACCGCGAAGTGCTTGAAGACGCTATGGAGCACCCCGAAAAATATCCTACGCTCACGATAAGAGTATCGGGATATGCAGTGAACTTCAACCGCCTCAGCCGTGAACAGCAGCTCGAGGTCATAAAGCGCACATTCCACGAGAGCATGTAATTAAATAATTCAATAAATCTCAAAAGTGTGGGAATACGACCTGCACTTTTGTTTTTTGTAAAAAAGTATCGCCGTCCACTTGATTTTGCCGTGATTTCGTGTATAATATCTACAACGAATATAATACTCACAAAAGGAATGACAAAAATGAACACAAGACAATACGACGTTATCGTAGTCGGCGGCGGCTTTACCGGATGTGCTGCGGCTCTGGCGGCTTCACGAAACGGAATGAAGGTGCTTCTCGCGGACTCTTCCGGCTATCTCGGAGGCGCGGCTTCAAACAACCTCATATACCCATTCATGCAGTATTTCACAAGCGTGACTGACAACGACGGAACAAAATCGAAATTCTATCTCAGCCGCGGAATATTCATTGAGCTTGTACGTGAGCTTAAAGAAAACGACAGCGACAAAAGCGACCAGCACTTCCTTGACGAAAAGCTGAAGCTGCTCCTCGACAAAAAAATGACGGACGAGGGAGTTGACGTACTATTCCACGCTACATTATGCGGCGTAAACAAAAGCGGAAACCACATTGAGTCGGTATCGTTTGCGACAAAATCCGGCATTATGGAGTTTTCCGCGAAGGCTTTCATCGACTGCACGGGAGACGCGGACCTATGCTTCATGAGCGGATGCAAAACAGCACTCGGCAGACCGGCGGATTCACTATGCCAGCCTATGACGCTCTGCTTCAGAGTAGGAAACGTAGACAAGCCGCTCTTCTGGAAAAACATCAACGAAATCAAAAAAATACACAAGGAATGGCTTGACGCGGGAAAATTTTCCAATCCCCGCGAGAACATACTTGTGTTTGACTACCCTATCGACGGCGTGCTCCACTTCAACACGACACGCGTAGTAAAGCTCGACCCGACGAATCCCTTTGACGTAACGAAAGCCGAAATGGAGGCAAGGCGTCAGGTACGCGAGCTTATGAATTTCTTCCGCGAGATAAAGGCCCCGGGAATGGAGAACGCGAGCGTCATATACACTGCTCCTTCGATAGGCGTAAGAGAAAGCCGTATGCTTGTCGGAGAATATGTGCTGACGGGGGAAGACCTCATGGCTTGCAAGAAGTTCGACGACGCAATAGCTGCCGGAAACTACGACATTGACATACACAATCCCGAGGGCAGCGGAACGAGCCACTACTACTTCCCCGAAGGAACATGGTACACTATTCCCTACCGTTCTCTCATCCCGAAGAAGGAAGAATGCGACAACCTGCTCGTCGGCGGAAGATGCATTTCGGTAACGCACGAGGCTCAGGCTTCGATAAGAATAATGCCTATCTGCTCAACGACCGGTGAAGCCGCGGGTGTCGGAGCTGCCGTTGCAGTAAAGTCAGCAAAAGCTGTTCAGGATGCAGATGTCGGCGAGATTCAGTCTATTTTGAAAAAATCGGGAGCGTTCACAGGAATATAATGTACATAAGTGAAGTTTACACTGCTCCGCCCGAGACATACGAAAACGAAACAGAGAGACTGATATACTCTTTTCTCACAAAGAACAACATCGAGTTTCATCGCGTCGACACCGAGGAAGCAATAGAGATGGATATGTGTACGGAGATAGGAGCGGCTCTCGGATGCCCCATAGTAAAGACGATATTCCTTTCGAACCGGCAGGTAACGTCGTTCTACATCTTCGTGACGACCGCAGAGAAGCATTTTTCCGCAAAGCAGTTCGGAGCAGGACTCGGAGTATCGCGCGTTTCCTTTGCTCCTGAAGAATATCTTGAGAAAAAGCTCGGGACAAAAACAGGAGCAACTACGGCTTTATCCGCGCTCTCTCCTCTCGCTCACGACGTAAGATATGTTTTTGACCCGGAAGCTGTCTCCGGCGAATGGTACGGATGCACCGACGGACGCTCAACGGGATACATGAAGATACGCACCGCCGATCTGCTTGAAAAAATAATCCCGCAGTCGGGACACGTTGTCGAAAAGCTGGGAAGCCTCTGAACTAAGGTATTATTCAGATTATCCCTGAATATGTAAAAAAGGCCTCATACCGTGCGCACAGTTTTTCTGTCGGCGTGCAGTATGAGGTCGTTTTGTCATTCAGCCTTCTGAAGCATTGAAACGAGAGCTTCGCGGTCTCCCGTAAATACTCTCTCTATGAAATCCTCGAGAGCGAATTTTCTGTACTCTTCAAGGGGAATTATCGGTGTGTAGCAGTTGGATCTGCCTTCTTTATTGACGGAAATGAAATCCTTCATCTGAAGTCTGGTGATAAGCGTAAGGACTGTTGTGAGCTTAAGTCTGTTGAGCGCGGGGAAACGCTTCATGATAAGACCTGCCGTAACGTACTTCTCGCCCTCAGCGTTGAGCGCCCATATTGCCTGCATTATCTCCAGTTCGCTCTCGGGTAATTTGATGATGTTATCTGCCATATTGAATGCCGCAGCTCTGTCGGAAAAGCCTGAAACCGCGGCGTACTCCTTTCTTTGCTGTAAGTCTGAATGCATTTTTTAAATTGAAAATCAAACATTACAATAATATCATTATTTACTACAGAAGTCAAGGACTTTGTGAAGTTAATATGACAAATTTTATTCTTTAACAGCGATTATTTTTGTATTTCGTTCTATTTTGTACTTTCGGAGGGCAAAAGACAAAAAACAGACACCATTCTCGAAAAAACGGTGCCTGAGTTTTGGTTATTGAACTAAAAAGATGTAAAAGTCTTGGTAAAATTACTTTACTTCTACTTCTGCGCCTGTAGCAGCGATCTTTGTCTTCATAGCTTCTGCGTCTTCCTTGGAGAGACCTTCCTTGATGGTCTTCGGAGCGCTTTCTACGAGTTCCTTAGCTTCCTTAAGGCCGAGACCGGTGATTTCACGAACGACCTTGATAACGTCGAGCTTCTTAGCGCCGAAGGACTTAAGAACTACGTCGAATTCTGTCTTTTCTTCTGCTGCGGGAGCTGCTGCACCTGCTGCGCCTGCTACTGCTACGGGAGCTGCTGCGGATACGCCGAATTCCTCTTCTACTGCTTTTACGAGGTCTGAGAGTTCGAGAATTGTAAGAGACTTGATCTGTTCAAGAATCTGAAGTGACTTTTCTGTTGCCATTTTAATTTCCTCCGTTATATATGTGTTGTAATTTTTATGGTTTATCAGCCGACTAAATTATTCGGCAGCGGCTTCTGTGGCGGGAGCTTCGGCAGCTTCTTCAGCACCTTCGTTTTCCTTGTCCACGATAGCCTGTAATACATATGCAAACTTGTAAAGCGGGCTCTGCATGCTGCCGAGAAGCTTTGCAATGAGAACTTCCTTCGGCGGGATGGATGCGAGCTCGTTAACTGTAGCAGCGTCTACAACTGCTCCGTCAAGAATACCGCCGCGGATTTCGAAAGTTTCAATCTTTTCAGCATATTCCTTGAGGATCTTTGCGGGTGCGATCGGATCTTCAGCGCTGATTGCGATAGCGTTCATTCCTTCGAGCTGGGGCTTAAGACCTTCAAAACCTGCTTCGTCGCAAGCCTTGCCGATGAGTGTATTCTTAACTACTGTATATTCAACGCCTGCTTCACGAAGAGCCTTACGGAGCTTTGTGTCCTGGTCAACTGTGATACCTTCGTACTTTACGAGTACGCCGGACGCAGCGTGGCTGAGCTTGTTAGCAAGAGCGTCTACTATAGCTTTTTTCTGCTCTAATATTTTCTCGCTGGGCATAATATTTCCTCCTTATCAGTATCGGCAGAGGAACAAAAAAGTCTTCTTCCGCACGCCGACGAAAAAAGACTTGATAATCATATTCAAGGTCTCTCCTCGGCAGGGTGGCGGAATCGCTTTTACTGTAACCTGCTGTCTTTGGTTCAACAACATTCGTATTATACTACACGAGCAATCTTTTGTCAATAGTTTTTCGCAAAATTATTTTTTTATTTTTTCCCAATATGCTTTTGCGGCGGCTTCCGTTTTGTTCTCACCGTATTCGTAGTATTTTCTGTCTTTTAAGTCGTCGGGAAGGTATTGCTGAGCCACCCAGTGATTCGGATAGTCGTGCGGGTACTTGTAGCCTTTGAACAGAGGGGAGTGCAGTATTGTCGGGATATCCACGCCGCGTCCCGCTTTTATGTCCTCCGCCGCTCTCGCATACGCCGTATAAGCCGAATTGGACTTCGGAGCGGTCGCAAGCATCACCGTCGCGTTGACAAGCGGTATTTTCGCCTCGGGCAGACCGACCTCACGTGCGCAGTCTATGCATGACTTTACGATAACGGGAGCCATGGGGTAAGCAAGTCCGATATCCTCGCTCGCTATGACCATAAGACGACGGCATGGGGATATGAGGTCGCCTCCCTCAAGCAGTCTTGCGAGATAGAACACAGCCGCGTCGGGGTCTGAGCCTCGGATTGACTTTTGCAGTCCCGCAAGCAGATCGTAGTGAACGTCGCCGTCCCTGTCAAAGTTTCCCTGAGAGGATGTGGGAACAAGTCCTTCCACCGTCTCGCGTGAAACCGTATCGTCAGACGCGCTCACCGCAACCTCGAGCATGGTAAGCGCACGTCTCACATCCCCCGCTGCTGAGTCCGCAATCAGCTTAGCCGCGCCGTCTTCAAGCGTAATGTCAGGGTATGCTTCCGCGGCGACTTTTCTGATGTGCTTTTCAATATCCTCCGGCGGAACGTGCTTGAATTCAAAAACCGAACATCTTGAAAGAAGCGCGTCATATATATAGTAGTAGGGATTTTCCGTAGTCGAGGCGATGAGCGTTATTCTTCCGTCTTCAAGGTATTCGAGAAGCGACTGCTGCTGTTTTTTGTTGAAATACTGTATCTCGTCAAGGTACAAAAGTATTCCGCCGACTCCGAGCATACCGCCTGTTTCCTTTGCGATATCCTTGATGTCGGAAAGACTTGCCGTCGTCGCGTTGAGCTTATACAGTGTTTTTCCGCTCTGTCCGGCTATGATTGAAGCGGCGGTGGTTTTTCCGCATCCGGGAGGTCCGTAGAATATCATTGACGGGATAACTCCGCGCGAGACTATTTTTCTGAGTATTCCGTTCTTACCGAAAAGGTGGGACTGTCCCGCGATATCGTCAAAGGTTTTCGGTCGGGCTCTGTCCGCGAGTGGTGATAGTGCTGACATTTATTTTTTCCTTAGCTTTATTATTTTGGAGGGAAGATGACATATACTTCTTTTTGCGTATTCTATGACAAAGGCACGGATATTTCTCTGCCCGTGTTCACCGACTCCTGCGAGGACAGCTACGCTATGAACCGTTTTTATTCTGCCGCGGCGGGGGATATCTATGGCTATATCACAAGGCTTCTCGATGACGGTAGTATGCGCTGCCGCTGCTTTTTCACGGTCGGAGAAGAGGATGAGTCGGGAGCGATACCCGTTACGCTGTCTCTGTCGTACCACAAGCGCGGGATAGGCACAAACAAGGTCAGGCTCACGCATTACTGGAAGGGCGGAAACATAATAAGAAAAGAAGTACGCCGTTCTCAAATATTTTAGGATATGCGAAGGCAAAAGTCAAGAGTTTTCATGATAAAACAGCAGCTTCCACCACCACGGTTATATTCCGTGCGTCAGAAGCTGCCGTTTTTTTCAGCCAATTAGTCTATATGTATTGTTTCTTCGAGTTTTACGTCTCTCGAGGATTTTGCGATGAGAATTCTGAAGTCTCCGGGTTCAACAACCTTGCGGTATTTTATGTCCATAAGCTCGAACGAAGACTTTGTGAGACTAAAGCTTACCGTCTTTGTTTCTCCGGCTTTAAGGCTTACTCTCTCGAATCCCTTGAGAAGGAGCGGGGGCGTTACAACACTGCTTGCCACGTCGTCTATGTACAGCTGAACAACGTCGTCTCCGTCGCGCTCACCGGTGTTTTTCACGTCAACTGTAACGTCGAAGTCATACTGACCGCGCTTTTCTATCTTCATGTTGCTGTATTCAAACGAGGTGTACGACAGACCGTAGCCGAAGGGGTAGCGCGCGCTCTTTTCGCCTTCGTAGAACCATCCTGCGCCGCCGGGAAGCATTGAATAGTACGCGGGAATCGAGCCAACGTTGCGCGGGAAGGAGATGTTCAGTCTGCCGGAGGGGTTATAATCGCCGAACAGCACGTCCACTATAGCCTGCGCACCGAATTCTCCGCCGAACCATGCCGTGATTATGCCGTTTGAGATTTTCTCTTCGACTGTGAGGTCAGCCGGCTTTCCGATTTCAAGAACGACTATGAGCTTCTTGCCGAGTTTTGCAAGCTCTTCTATAAGCTCACGCTGTTTTCCCGGAAGCACTATGTCGCATCTGTCTCTTCCCTCTCCGCTGGTTATGGAGTTGTCGCCGCCTACGAATATGATAAGATCGCACTCGGACGCTGTTTTTACTGCTCCTTCGATGTCGTCGGGTATTTCGTCTTCCCCCGCGGATGTGCGATGGGGCTGTCCTTCGACAAATCGCGGAGCTTTCTCGCCGGGAGTTATCGCGCATCCGTCATGCTGTCTTACTGTTACGCCGTCTCCGAGGACTTCCTTGAGCTTCTGATACACGCTCTTTATCTCGTAGCCGTCGGGAATGCCCGAATATCCGCCGAGCTTCTGTGCCGCCGAGGAAGGTCCTATTACCGCAACGGATTTTATCTCGTTCTTGTCAAGCGGGAGAGTTCCGTCGTTTTTGAGAAGCGTTACGGACTCTCTTGCAGCTCTGAGCGCGATGTTCTTGTGTTCCTCACAGCGGATTATGTCTTTCCATGCGTTCTCATCGGTGTAGGGATGCTCGAAAAGTCCAAGCTCGAACTTAACGGTAAGCACGCGGCGGACGATTTCGTTGATGCGCTCTTCGGGAATTTCGCCTTTTTCGATGAGGTCGGTGACAGTCTCGCGCCAGAACTTATAAGGATAGTCAAGTCCCTTTACGTCAAGACCGTTGTTCAGCGCCATCTTTATAGCGTCTCTGTCGGTCGTCACGAGCTTGTGGTCGTTCTTTATTCTCGCAACTCCGCCCCAGTCCGCTCTTGTGTATCCCTTCATATGGAAGCGGTCATGCAGAACTTCCTTGAGGTAGTGCTCGGAGGTCATGAGAACGTCTCCGTCCACGCAGTTGTAGCTTACCATTACGTTATAAGCTCCGCCTTCCTTTATAGCGGCTTCAAATACGGGAAGGTAGCAGTTTTCAACCTCGCGTGTTCCGGCTCTTGCGGGTGAGCAGTTTGTTCCGCCTTCGGGAATTCCGTGTACGCAGTAATGCTTAGGCTCGGAGATGACAGCGTCGGGTCGGGAAATATCGCCCTTCTGTTCGCCGGAAACGATAGCCGCAGCCATACGGGATGAAAGATATGTGTCCTCGCCGAAGGTTTCTTCCGTTCTGCCCCAGCGGATATCTCTTGCAACGTCAAGGTTCGGTGCGAGTATCTCATACATACCGAGCGCTCTTGTCTCCCTGCCTATAGCCTGTCCCACTTCATTGACAAGCTCTCTGTCGAACGTCGCGCCGAGGTTTATCGGACACGGGAATATCGTTCCTCTTGTGCCGCTGATTCCGTGGAGCGCTTCACCCGTGAATATTACGGGAATTCCGAGGCGGCTGTGCTCGATAAAGTATTTCTGGAGCTTGTTCTGCGCCTGAGGGGTGGAATAGTTGTCGTGAATGAAGCCTACTCCGTTGTCGCCGCATATCGCTATCATCTCGTCAAAACGGTAGTCTGTGTCAGGCTCGACCGAGCAGTTGTGGAGAGGTGACGGCTTTGTGCAGAAATCGGAGCCGCTCATCATATCGGTCTGCGCTGCTTTTTCCGCGGGAGTCATACGGGAGATAAGGTCCTCTACTCTCTCCGCAATCGGAAGCGACGCGTCTTTATATTTCGGTAATGTGTTCATTTTAAACCTCCGCTTAATTGGTTAAAAAATTATACTATGCCGTTTTTGATAAATCAAGCAATTTTAACGTTCATTTATCACAAAGCTGCGTCAATAACGGCGAAAAGTAAAATTCCGTCCGAAAGTTTTCACATTATGTCCTGTCAGATGAAGTTTCTCATGCAAATCGCAACCGTGAAAGCAAGCAGTCCTATGTTCGCGCCGTATTTTATCTCGAACAGCACAACCGCGACCCAGAGAAAAGCGGAAGTACAGAACGACACCGCGCGGCATATCCTGTACGACAAGTCCGGCAGACAGAACATCGACACCACCGCCGAGAATATTCCGCCGCCGTCAAATCCGCTCACGGGAAGAAGATTTACAAGAGCCATAGACAGCGAAACTCCCGCAAAATACTCCGCGCGCTCTCCGAAGAAAATCACGGAAAAAAGAGCTGCCATCACTCCGAAAGCCGGTCCCGCAAGATGCACAATGACTTCCCTTATATAAGTAATGCGGGAGAAATCAAAAGTGATGAGCACGCCGCCTGCCTTCAGCCCGAACCTCCAGCTCCTGACCCCGCACAGCTTTGCCGCAAGAATATGCCCAAGCTCGTGAATCACGGCGGCTGAAACGACACAGAAAAGCCTAAGAATCACGCTCGTTCTCTCCGAAAATAAGCTCCGCGAAGAATTCCCCGACCGAGTCAAAGAACGACTGACCCGCTGAAAAAGTCGGCTTCTCCGGCGTCTCAAGCTCCTCTTGATAGACTCCGACGCTCATCACCTGCACGTATCCGTCGCCGTCCTTGACTTTTTCCGCGCTGTAATCATTACTACGGTACAGCATAAAACCTATAGCCGCTATGCCGAGAACAAACAAAACATCGCCGAATACAGTATATGACACCGTTTTTTTCGTGTTTCTTTTCCTTCCCGATACGATTTTCTCCACAAAACTCACCTCGAATTGATTTTTTACTATGCTGAATCATACAATATTTGACTTTTTCCGTTATTGATTGGACTTTTCGTGTCATAAGGCAGAAAAATGTGAAATTTTATAATATAATATATAATATAGTTAATCAATACTCATTCAAAGGACAACCATGACAAACGAAAATATAACTCCGCATCCCACAAAAACCTCGTCGTGGGAAAGAATGCGGATAAGCGGCGTCCGACCTATAGTTTACTGGATGACGGGACTGTCCGGCTCGGGCAAATCGACTATTGCGGCTCTGTGCGAGAAGAAGCTGTGCTCCAATGGAAAGCTCGCGACTATGCTTGACGGAGACACTGTCAGAACGGGACTTTGCCGCGGACTCGGTTTTTCGGAGGAAGGACGGCTCGAGAACCTCAGGCGGATTGCGGAATGCGCAAAGATAATCGCTTCATCCTCGGAAATCGTCATTGTCTGCGCGATATCCCCGACGGAAGAGACACGGCAGAACGCTCGGGACATCATATCGCAGTGTGCAGCCTTCCGCGAGGTCTACATAAAAGCGGACGTTGAGCTGTGTGCCAAGCGCGACCCCAAGGGACTGTACAAAAAGGCGTTCTCGGGGGAGATAAAGAACTTCACGGGAGTTGACGCGCCGTACGAGATACCGACAAACGCGGACATAGTTATCGACACATCGGTAAAATCAGCTGAGGAATGCGCGGATATCCTTGTCGGCGATGCTATGCACGAGATATACTCACCCGAAGCGCTCACAGGCGACATGATAAAGGCGGGACTGCTCGCGTCGGACGAGATAATGCGGATATACGAAAAAGCGGAATACGAGGTCGATATAAAGAGCGACAATTCTCCCGTGACAAGCGCGGACGAGGAATCAAACCGTGTGCTCGTGAACTTCTTCCGTGAAAAATATCCCGAATACTCCATCCTATCCGAAGAATCAGAGGACGACAAAACAAGGCTGACGAACAACGCGGGAGTGTTCATTATCGACCCTCTCGACGGAACAAAGGAATTCATAAACCGCAACGGAGAATTTTGCGTTTCGATAGGCTTTTCTCATTCACATCGCGTCGTAGGAGGAGTAATAGCTGTTCCGGCAAAGAGACTGTTCTACTATGCTTACGAGGGTATGGGAGCGTACAAAATTTCGTTTGACGAAGGGGAGGACTTCACCTTCGGCATGGGAAAGCGGCTTCATGTGTCCGACAGGAGTGAAAAGCTCGTTATGGTAGCAAGCCGTTCTCATCTTGACAAGGAAACAGAAGCTCTTGTGAACGCAAACCGTGACAGGATAGGCGAATTCATCTCGGTAGGCAGCTGTCTCAAGGGATGCATGATAGCCGAGGGTCTTGCCGATGTGCATTACCGCTACGGCGCTTTCATGAAGGAATGGGACACCGCCGCCATGCAGATAATCTGTGAGGAAGCGGGAGCAGTATTCGCCGAGCACGACTTCACTCCGATACGCGCGAACCGTGAAGACCCATACAACCGACACGGATTTATGATACTGAACAAAGTAAGCTCCGCTATGATATAAATTAAAAAATCAAAGGACTGAATCATTTTATGCAATACTCACACCTCGATATGCTTGAATCTCGCAGCATACACATACTCCGCGAGTCATATTCGGCATTCAAGAACCTCTGTATGCTGTGGTCCATCGGAAAGGACAGCACGGTTCTTTTATGTCTCGCGAGAAAAGCGTTCTACGGACACGTTCCCTTCCCGCTCGTTCACGTTGACACGCACTACAAAATCCCCGAAATGATAGAATACCGCGACCGCCTTGCAATGGAATGGAACCTCGACATGATATACGGTGAAAACCGCGAAGCTCTTGACGCGAAAGCTACATTCCCAGACGGAAACGCCACGAGAATCGAATGCTGCAAGAGGCTGAAAACCGAAGCTCTGACGCACACTCTCGCGGGAGACTGGCCGAGATACAGACTGAATCACGCAACGGGAAAATACGACATAGACGAAAACCGAGAGCCTTTCACGGGAGTAATAGTCGGCGTACGCGCAGATGAAGAAGGAAGCCGTTCCAAGGAGAGATATTTCAGCCCGCGCGACAGGCTCAACGACTGGGATGCAGACGATCAGCCGCCGGAATTCTGGGGACAGTACAAGACGGACTTCGCTCCCGGAACTCACGTGAGAATCCATCCCCTGCTCGACTGGACGGAGGTAGACATCTGGGAATACATAAAGCGCGAGGGAGTGCCGGTGGTTTCGCTGTACTTCAATCAAGGCGACGGAAAGAGATACCGCTCTCTCGGATGCTGGCCATGCACTAAGCCTGTGGAATCGGATGCGTCAAACCTCGACGAAATCATAGAAGAGCTGAAATCCGGCAAATTCGCGAGAGTAGCCGAAAGAAGCGGAAGAGAGCAGGACAAGGAAGACGGCGGAGGACTGGAAGAGCTGAGACGCGGCGGATATATGTAAAAATCTGCTTATCACGAAGGACGGCATAAAACAATGAACGAAAAACAACACATGAATATAGTAGTCGCGGGGCACGTAGACCACGGAAAAAGCACCGTTATCGGTCGTCTCCTCGCTGACACGCACACCCTGCCCGACGGCAAAATAGAAGCCATTCGCGAGCTTTGCAGAAAGAACAGCAAGCCGTTTGAATACGCGTTTCTCCTCGACGCACTGAAGGACGAACGCGCTCAGGGTATCACGATAGACACCGCACGCTGCTTCTTTGAGACGGAAAAGCGGAAATACATCATAATCGACGCGCCCGGACACATTGAATTCCTCAAAAACATGATTACGGGAGCATCAAGAGCCGACGCCGCGCTTCTGGTAATAGACGCACTCGAGGGAATATGCGAAAACTCGCGCAGACACGGATATATGCTTGAAATGCTCGGAATCACGCAGATTGCGGTTCTCGTAAACAAAATCGACCTTGTTGACTACAGCGAAGAGGTATTTGAGAGTATCAAGAGGGACTACACGGAATTTCTCGCGTCAATCGGAATAAAGCCCGCCGCATTCATACCGGTTTCGGCAATGCTCGGCGACAATATCGCGTCACATTCTCCGAAAACTCCGTGGTACAATGGAGCGGACGTACTGGAACAGCTCGACTGCTTCAATGGCGGTACAAGCGACGACGACAAGCCTTTCCGTATGCCTGTTGAGGACGTATACAAGTTCACCGAAGGCGGAGACGACAGACGTATCGTTGCGGGAATGTGCGAGTCCGGTACTCTCCGTGCGGGAGACGACATAATTTTCTACCCCTCCGGCAAGACCACTCGTGTAAAGCACCTTGAGGAATGGTTTATGTACCCCTCCCCCGAAAGAGAACCTAAGGTATTCGCTCAGGGAAAGTCATGCGGATTCACAACCGAAACTCAGATATACGTTCACCGCGGTGAGATCGCCTGCAAGGTAGGAGAAAAAGCTCCGCTTGTGTCAAACTCATTCCGCGCAAGTATGTTCTGGCTCGGCAGAGAACCTCTCACGGTCGGAAAAGAGTACATCATTAAATCATGCACTGCGAAGACAAGATGCCGCGTGACAAAGCTGCACAGTGTTCTTGACGCTTCATCTCTTGCGAAAAACACCTCTCCCACTCAGGCGAACAAGCATGACATAGCGGACTGCACCATAGAATGCGAAAAGAACATCGCCTTTGACGCAGATCCCGCGCTCCCCGCTACAGGAAGATTCGTTATCGTCGACGACTACGAAATATCCGGCGGAGGAATAATTCAGGAAGCGCTGAAGGACGGCAGAGGAGCGGAATATGTGTCCGACACTGCCGTAACAACAGCCGAGAGAAGCCGCTACATCGGTCAGAAGCCTCTTGTGGTATCGGTCGAGGACGCGGACTACGGAAAACGGCTTGAGAGAGCAATATTCGACGCCGGAAGAATACCGTATTTCAGCGCACACCTCTCCGACGAGCAGAAGAATGCCCTCACCGACGCGGGAATAATCGTTATCACCTGCGGAGACGGCGAGTACATATGCTCCGGTGACATTTCAGCCGACACTGACAAGGTAATGAACCTCACAGACATTGGTTTTGACAAATAAAAAATGAGCCGCACACCGACTTTTTCACCTGCCGGATGCGGCTCATATTTTGTTTACAGAAGTGATTTATCCTCTGCGGCTTCCTTATGGGACTTTATGTATTTGTTCCACTTGATGAAGCCGTATGTGGAGTTTGTGAGGTAGCCGACCTTCAATACGAGAAGGACGTACTGACCGGAGAGAATGTTTATCGCAGCTTCAAGGAGCGAGCAGAGAATCCATGCTATCCACTGTTCGCGGAATCTCAGAAGGATGAACACGCCGTTTGCGATACCTACGGCAGATGCGCACGCGTCAAGGTAGCAGACTATAACTTCAAGCAGCTCGTTTCCGTTAAATAAATCTGTACCAAGGTCAAGCGTTGTAAGGAAATATCCCACGCCGATTGTCCACACTATGATACCGACGATAACAGCAGCTTCCGCCCATCCGCTGAGCTTACGAACCTTTGTGAGGTCGTCTTCCTGCTTATCGGGGTGCTTGTGCCAGTTGACGAAGCTGATAATGTCGATGGGAAGCCAGAAGAAGAGCGTTGACGCCATCGTAGCGAAGCGGTAGGAAAGGATAAGGCATATCGCAATCTCACACAGCTCAACGAATATCGAAACGATGAAGTTCCACTTGCTCTGCTTGGAGATGAGAAGCTCACAGAGAATATTGAGGAACGTGTCGAGCAGATAGAGCGCCATGATTATCTTGCCGTTTACACCGTTGACGTCTTCCTCCGGGAAAATAAAAGCGAAAATAAACGAAAGAATAAGAATGTTGAAGAACCACACTTTTTCGTATGTGGTAAAATAATTCCACAGATCCACTGCTTTCTGGCGGAACGTGGGCTTTGCATTTTCTGACATATAAACCTCTTTAATCAGATAATTTAGTTAATAAAAATAAACCGATACTATCACAAAAAGAGGTCACGTCGAATTGTTATAAATTATCATTGAAACCCATAATATATATTTTTTAACAACTTCTGATTTTAAGTCCATGTTATTATATTATTTTTAGCAAACTTTGTCAATATAATCCTTACACAAAGATATAATTATAAAACTGCTATAATTATTCATTTTCAATATTTCTGTCACTACGCCTTTTTCGGAAACAACATAAAAAAAGAATAACAAAAATACAAAATCCACTTGAATTAAGGCGTAAACCGTGGTATAATGCAGAATGTAATATGATGAAACGCTGTGAGGAAGAGTGCGCGGACGCTTTCCTTCAAAGAGAACCGAAGTCGGAGGGCTGAGAGCTTCGGTGTCGGATTACCGCGCTTGTTCACTTCTGAGAATGCTCGTTTGAGCTGTAGCGGATGCGGTGACATTCAGCCGTGTACGTTTTCGGTGCGTTAAGCCGACGAAGCGCCGTATTTTTATGCGGAATTCGGGTGGTACCGCGGTTATGTCGTCCCGTTTATCGGATTATTCCGGTGTGGGGCGCTTTTTTTGTTGGTGCCGCGTTATCGCGTTATTTAGTATTTAACAGAAAGGATTATATCAGAAAATGAGAGAGACCCTTGAAAAAATCAAAGCCGAAGCTATGGCTGCCCTTGAGTCCCCTTCGGCACAGATAGAAGAGTTAAGGATCAAATACCTTGGCAAAAAGGGAGAGCTTACCGCCGTTCTCCGCGGAATGGGTAAGCTGTCTGCCGAGGAGCGTCCCGTTATCGGTCAGCTTGCAAACGATGTAAGAGCCGAAATCGAAAAGAAAATCGAAGAAATCACACAGGAAAAGAAAGCTCGTGAACAGGCGGAAAAGCTTGACGCTGAAAAGCTCGATGTTACCATTCCCGGAGACAAGATACGC
>Ga0129314_1000234_pt1 | contig 67521 bp, 65 predicted proteins | sample O1111metagenome_FD_94431 | JGI IMG/M metagenome (GOLD analysis project Ga0129314, IMG submission 94431) | Orangutan individual fecal microbial communities from fecal samples from Wisconsin, USA - O1111 metagenome | ecosystem: Host-associated > Mammals > Digestive system > Large intestine > Fecal... | reverse complement strand
AGGAGGGGCTTTTCTACCCCTCCTTCCTCAAAGTGGGCAATTCGTTCGGCGACCCGTGGCTAAATCGTCGGCAGGGTGTGGCTAAATTCCCGTGCACGTGTGGCTGTTGGGACGGAATTTACAGCAATAAAACAGATGTAAGAGAACGCAATAAACTCTTATCGAAGACTGCACTATATCACCGCAATCTGATTGGCATAGTTCTTCGGATCTGAGAGTTTACATGCACAACGCAAGGCATGTTCATGCTATAGGTGTGGAGCAGAGTAAATCCTCAAACAGAGAACTTACTTTTCAAGCTCTCTGACAACTTAGCAATTAAACTTTTGACGCAAAGCCTCAATAAACAGTTTTTCCACGCTACAGAGGAACGCACCTCGCCGCCAGACAAGGTTGATGTTCCATTCGTCAAGTTCTGTTCCAGTCTGATACAGAGAAAAACGCTCCGCCCCCAGCACCTTGATAGCTCGGAGCGGTACAGGCGCAACGCCCAGCCCGGCCGATGCGAACTGCGCCGCCGAAATACAGCTGGTGAATTCCATGAACAAATTGCCCCGCAATCCCATCCGCCTGAACAGCGTATCTGTCTTGCGGCGGATAGAATGGCCGTTTTTCATCGCCAGCAGCGGATACGCAGCCAGTCGTTCAGGCCGTAAGAGTCCGCTCAACACAAATGGCAAATCATCTGCTGCCGGAGCTGGCTGCATATCAGTGGGGGACACATAGCCCTTGGCAGCAGCAATCAGGATAGGCTCAGCGCAGAGGCGTTCCACACAGAAGCCCTCTGGAAGCTCGTCGGCATTTTTGGGCAGCACCGCAAAATCCAGTTTTTCGCGCACCAGCAGATCGATCAGTTCGTCGGAGCTATCGTTGTACAGTTCAAACTCCACACGCGGGTATTCTATCAAAAAAGCGCGCATCAGCTCAGGTAACATGGCACCGGCGCGCTCGGTTGGGATGCCGAAAACGATTTTTCCGGCCGCTCCCGCTTCAATGTCAGCCAGCTCGCGTCTAAGATCGCGCCTCAGGTCGAGGATCTGGCGGGCACGGCGCACATACACTTCACCCGCATAGGTCAGTTTTAAGGGCTTGCTCGATCGGTCAAATAGCAACACCCCCTCCACTTCCTCGATCCTGGCGATCGCGGCACTCAACGACGGCTGTGCGATATACAGTTTTTTCGCTGCCTCAGTCAGGCTGCCGCATTCAGCCACTGCTGTCACATACGTCAGTTCGCGAAAATCCATCGAAACACTCCTTTGCAAGTATAAATATAAACCCATTCATAGTTTTACCCTGATGATTATCATAATAACATAGATATTTGAAAATGTCCTCCGTTGCGATTAAGATTTGGACACCGGGTTTTCAGTGATCACGAACCTATTAATGCAGTTCCCGCTCAATCGTTCTCGTTGTCCAAAAAATTCCGTTAGGGGGCATTCTCATGAATCTGCTTCGCTGCTTCGGCACGTTTACGGCAGGCGCGAACGGCGCTCTTTCGCTGTTCAAGTTCGATTACCTTTCGACGCTGGGCATCGCCGCTATCGTCATCTTTGTCGGTCGCTTCATCATCAAACACTGCGCACTGCTGCGCAAATACGCTATTCCCGCGCCAGTCGTTTCGGGACTGCTTTTTTCGGCGCTGGTCGCGTGGCTGCGCATCAAGGGGATCATCGGCTTCCAGTTCGATTCCAAGCTGATGAACGACCTGTGCCAGAATGTGTTCTTCATGTGCGTGGGGTACAGTTTCAGCTCGCGCATGGCTAAGAGTGCAGGCCCTAAGCTGCTGCTCAAGATCGCCTTCCTGGTCGTGCTGCTGACGACAGCACAGGATGTGATCGGCGTCGCCATCGGTTTCTCGGTAGGACTGAATCCGCTGCTGGCGCTGCAGTGCTCGTCGGCTTCCATGTCGGGCGGCGTCGGCACCGCTTCGGCCTTCGGCCGTATCTTTGAGGAGATGGGCGCTGCCGGCGCGGTTACGGTAGGCGTGGCGGCATCCACGCTGGGAAACATTATCGGCTCGCTCATCGGCGGCCCGGTGGGCGTGGCCCGCATCAAACGTCACGGTCTGCGCGCCGACCCCGCTGACGGCGAAGCGCTTGAGGGCATGGCCGACAAAAAAGCACCTGAGCTCAGCAACGACCGCATGGTGCATGCGTTCGCACTGGCGCTTCTGATCACGGCGCTGGGGCTGTTCTGCAACATGATCCTCAACAGCGTCAAGGGCATCACCATCCCCAAGTTCATAGGCTGCCTGTTCGCCGGTGCAATTGCCCGCAATCTGATCGAAGCCTGCCGCGGCGACACACACCTGCCGGAGATGAACGCGATCGAGCACATGTTCCTCGACCTGTACCTGGCGCTGATCCTGATGTCGATCAACATCGCCGCGCTTGCGCCTATCGCCGGACAAATGAGCGTCGTGCTGGTCGGCCAGACGGTGCTGATGGCGCTTTTTGCCTACTTCATCACCTTCAACGTGTTAGGACGCAACTACGGCGCGGCCGTCATGGCAGCGGGCAACTGCGGCTGGGGCTGCGGTGCCGGTCCCAACGCGCTTGCTAACGAAAAAGCCATCATGGACGAATACGGCTGGCACTCTGTTGCCTGGGTCGTGTATCCGTCACTGTGCCTGCTGATCAACAACATCTACAACTCCACGTTCCTGTCGATCTGCGGTTCGATCCTGGCAAAGTTCCAGTAAAGGCGGGACACTCAGTGAAAGTCAGAAGAACGCTCGTTTTTGCCAACGGTTACGATTTCGACAAAATACGCGCCGTGATCGACAGCGAAGCCGACGCTATCACCCTGGAGCTGGAGGACCTGTGCCCTGAGCCGCGTAAGGACGAAGCCCGCGAGGGAGCCGTCAAGGTGCTGCGCGAATGGGACTTTAAAGGCACAGAGAAGATCGTGCGCATCAACTCGCCCGAGACGGAGCGCGGCAAAAAAGATCTGGAAGCTATTTTGCCCGCGCATCCTGACGCTATCCGTCTGCCCAAGTGCGAGACCGTCGAATACGTTAAATCAGTCGACGCGTACATGACCGCGTTCGAGAAAAATAACGGCCTGCCGCTCAACTCAATCGAGCTTATTTTGGTCATCGAGAGCCCGCTTGGCATCATCAACTGCTATGAGATGGCCCGCTGTGCCAAGCGCATCACCGGCGTCGGTCTGGGCGCCTACGACCTGTGCAACGAGATGAACATCGACCGCGACCTCACAGCCGGCTCAGTGCAACTGCTCTATGCCAAACAAAAGATGGTCATGGACGCTAAAGCCGCCGGCGTGGACGTGTTCGATACCACAGTGGTCTGTCCTCCCGGCCAGGCCGACGCGATGAACGACTTCATTGCCGCCGACACTGCTGCGATCAAAATGATGGGCTTTACCGGACGTTCCGTATCGATGCTGCCGCACATCCCCATCGTCAACCGCGTTTTCGCGCCCGCTGAGTCTGAAGTCGCTCATGCCCGCCGCGTTATCACCGGTTGGAACGATGGCCTGGCCCGCGGTGACAGGGAGATCTACGTCGACGGAAAGTTCATCGACCCACCGATCGTTGAGAGAGCCCAAAAGCTGCTGTCGCTGCACGAAAGCATCGAATTCCGGCGTGCCATGCGCGGGAAATAACACACGCGAGGGCAAAGATAGAATAAAAGCCGGCGCTGATAAAACACGCCGGCTTTTCACTTTATCATTTAAAAGATTTTACGGAGGTAAACATGGAACGCAAGAGAATAACAGTTGTCGAGACCTGCCCTCGCGACGGCTGGGAGCATCAGCCGTTCGTCATTCCCACAGATACGAAGATGAAGTACATCAAAAAGGTGATCGCTGCCGGAGCTCGCAAGCTCGATCTGGTCAACTTCGCCGACCCCGACAAAGTGCCGCAGATGCGCGACGCTGCAGAAGTGCTTCAGGAGACCGAACGCTATATCGCCGATAAAAATCTTGACGCCGAGTGCATGTCTGTTGCCTTTGACCCTGCTGGACTGAGCCGCGCCCTCGCCGCCGGTGCAAAATCCGTACAATACGCTTTTCCCGCCAGCGAAGAGCTCAATAAGCGCTGGGGGCAAACGATTGACAAGTGTCTGGAAAACACACGCGATTTTGTGCAGCGTGCCGGCGGTGCAAAGGTGCGTGTCGGTCTGCTGTGCGCACTTGGCTCGCCGTTTGGCGACGTTGTGACGACCGACAAGCTCAAATACATATGCGAGCGGGCACTCGCCGCCGGAGTCAGTGCCATCTGTCTGCCCGACACCGCCGGTCTGGCATCGCCCACGCACGTAAGAAACGTCGTCACTGAGCTTAAAAAGCATGTTGATATCAATCTGCTTGGCGTACACCTGCACAACGCTTACGGCATGGGACTTGCCAACGCCTGGGCAGCGGTCGAAGCCGGCATCACGACGGTTGAAGGCGCGCTTGGCGGACTGGGCAGCGGTCCTTTCAACTTCATCCCGTCCAACAACAACCTGGCCAGTGAGGATATCGTCAACCTGCTTGAATCATGCGGCTATGAAACCGGCTACGATCTTGCAAAAATGATAGCTGCCGCGAATGAGATGTGCGAAGAGACCGGCGCCATCCACTCCGGCAGCCTGTTTGACAAACAAGACTGTCTGCTTTGCCCCCGCAACTGAAGCCCTGACCAATAAAGGAGAAAGATCATGGAACCATTGCTCGCTCTGTTTTACGTGTTTCTTGTCTATTCGATCGGCGACTACATTGCCGATAAGACTAAGGCGTTCGTATCGATGTTCCTCGTCAGCGCCGCCGTATTCCTCGTCTCATTCTGGTGCGGCATGCCAAAAACTCTGTTTGCCGATTCTGGCTTGCTCGGTTTCTGCAAGGTCACTATCTGCATGGTGATGATCCACATCGGCAGTTCGATCCGCTTTAACGACTTCGTAAAAGAATGGCGCACTGTCATCGTCGCACTGCTCGTGACGATCGCCGTTTCAATGGGCGTGTTCTTTATCGGACGTACACTCATCGACCGCTACTATGCACTGATGAGCGCCCCGATCGTGGCCGGCGCCACCATCTCTTATCTGATCATGAAGCCCCTGGCCGAAGCACTAGGAAGGACCGATGTGCAGGTGTTCGGCGTGCTCGTGCTGGTGACACAGAGCTTTATCGGCATCCCCATTTCCAGTTACTTCTGCAAAAAGGAAGGCGACCGCTTCATGGCAAAATACCGTGCTGGCGAACTGATTACGCAGAAGAACTTAGATAAGACTGTTGATCTGAGACTGTTCCGTATCCCCGAGAAATTCAGCACAGCCAATATCATCATCTGTAAACTGGCGCTGATGTCGTATTTCTGTGCCAAACTCGGTGAGATGACCGGCATCAATTTCATGATCTTTGGCTTGCTCGCAGGTGTTTTATTCCACGCCGTGGGCCTGCTTGAGGAAAACTGCCTGACGAAGGCCAATGGCTTTGCATTCACCATCGCAGCCGTTTACACACTTATCTTCATGGGACTGGCCGACACAACTCCGCAAATGCTGCTCGACATGATAGCACCTCTGGCCGTCGTTCTGGCAATCGGCACGACACTCTGCGTCGTCGCCGCAGCCGTTATCGGCGCGCTGGCCGGGTTGAACTGGAAGTTCGCCATTGGCCTGGCCGCTGCGTGCTTCTTCGGCTTCCCCGGCACCTATCTCATCTCCATGGAGGTTTCCAACGCCTGCGGCGCCGACGAAGAGGAGAAAAAAGCCGTCCTCGCGTACATGATGCCCAAGCTAATCATCTCTGGTATTGTTTCAGTCTCAGTCGTTTCCGGTCTGGTCGCTAGTGTTATGGTACATTGGCGCTAGTCGAAACAGGTTTCTATCTGCGTGCAATAGCCTTAATGGTGCTATTGTACGCATTTTTTTCTAGAGATCATCATCTATTATTTGATCTCCTTGTTTCTGATGACGGTTTCATCAACAATATAAATACTGTTCACTATCCCCTTTATCTGCATTTCTAGCCTTTATTAAAGGAGTTTCGATTATTGGCAAGACACACTTTTCACTTCATAAATAGGCTCCGTTAACGAATGAAATACAAATTTCTTCAGCTCAGTATTTATAAGTATTTACGTGATTTTTACAAAATAGATCCGGCATTTATCGGTGTTCACGATCAACTTTAACACGATAAAGCGCGGACAAATACAGTAAAGGTAATGATTCGCATAAACCTCAATCATACACATCATACACAAATTTTCGGCCTCAAAATCTGTGTATGGTTTTGTGTATGGTTTAGCAGTGGTTGAAGGTAAATTAGATCAAATACCTCATCCATGAAAAACGTTCGCCAACCTCGTGGTGAACGAGATCGGCGAACATTTTTTGATGAACCTTGAATAAGGCTGAAATGTTATATTATGGCGGCCCCGGCGCGACTCGAACGCGCGACCTACTGCTTAGGAGGCAGTCGCTCTATCCATCTGGGCTACGGGGTCGTTCTCAAAAGCGGGTTCATCATAACACAAGAGCTTCAAAGCCGCAAGAAATGAACGCAGGCTTCCTTACTTTTCAACGGTCCACGGCGCGTCGGGATCCGCCACGACTACGGTTTTATTCAGCGCGCGCGTTTCGCTGCAGCGAAAGCAGTCGTGCAGATGATCGTTGATCACGCCGCAGGCTTCGAGAAAGGAGAACATGCTCACCGTGCCGACAAATTTGAATCCGCGCCGTCGCAGATCGCCGCTGAACACGTCGGAGAGGGCGCTGCGCGTCAGACGCTGTTTCCGGTACGAGGGATAGATCACAGTGCCTCCGCCCGTAAAGGACCAAACATACGCGGCAAAACTGCCGAATTCCCGGCGCACGTCAAGAAAGCGCTGCGCATTGTTCACTACGGCGCGCACTTTGCGTTCGGCATGGATCATCTCGGGATCGGCCATGATAAGGGCGATTTTTTCGTCATCGTACTCAGCGATCCTCTCGTAATCGAAGCGGCTGAAATTGCGCGCGAAGCACTCCCGCTTGCGCAGCATCAGCAGCCAGCTGAGTCCGCAGCTCATGGACTCCATCAGCAGATGCTCGAAGAGAACGCGGTCGCTGTGCTGCGGCACGCCCCACTCGCGATCGTGATACTCTTTCAGCAGAGGATCGGCTGCGCACCAGGGACAGCGCCCTTCCAACGGCTTTATTTGCCCCATGTTTCTCTCCCTCGCCCGCGTTCCTTGCCGGAGAAGCGCGGGAAACGCTTCAGCCGCTTGTACATCATAAACGCCAGAAGCGACGTGACGCCATATTTGAACAGATTGAACGGCAGCAGAGAATAGATCATCAGCGTATAAAGATTGGTTACCGAAGGATTGGCAGCGTGCCCCACGGACACAATCGTCTCCATCTTAAGCCCCAGCAGCCGCGCGTAAGCGGGAAAGAAAACGAGATAGTTGCCCAGCACGATCAGCAGCGAAGCGCAAACCGTTCCCGCAAGCAGCGCTACCGCCGCACCGCTTTTCGTGCGCCAGCGGCCGTAAAAGAGCGCCGCTGGCAGTACGTAGCAGAGACTGCCCCACAGATTTGCCAACTCGCCGATGCCCATAGTCGTCGTGCCATTGAGCAGGAAGTTGAGCGCTACTTTGATGACGGCAGCAAAAGCTCCGGCGGCTGGGCCCATCATGCAGCCGCCAAGGATCACCGGCAGCTCGGAAAAGTCGAACTTCACAAACGGCGGCACAAAGGGCACGGGGAATTCGAGAACCATCAACAGAGCGCTGACAGCGCCGAGCACGCCTGCAAAGGCAGGGACGCGGGCCGCTGAAATCCGCCGTCTCTCTTGCGGCAGCTTGCCGTTTTCCATGAAAATACCTCCTAAAACTTCAAAAGCGGACTTCGCCCACAGCACATCATTTCTGAATAATCGCCGCGACAGCTCCCGTTCCGCTTATCCCATAGAATCCAACGCGCAAAATCCCAATCCATTTTCTCGACGCATCCCCCGGGCAATGAAAAACAGCCTCTGCCGCGACAGGCGAGAACGCGGCGGATCGCCCGGTACAGACAGGCGCAGAGCTGAAATCGAAGGAATAGACCTGATCAGCTTGGCGCAGCCGCCGCTTGCAGAGCTGCCGTCGATGATCCAGCTGCGTATTTCATCCATAAAAACGCGCACCAGTTCCGGCGCTTCGTGATGCAGCGTTCCCGCCCCCAGCAGCCAATGCACCTGCCCAGGTGCAGCAACGGCACTTTTCCTTCTTCGCGGGGCGGAGCGTGAAAGTCGATCTGCTGTTGCCGTTAACGGCAATTTTCATAAAAGCGCCCCTTTTTGTCCCGCGTACAAAAAATCCAGAGCGCCTGACAATTGGGCCTCTGGATTTGTATTATACCGGCGCGCTGCATTCCGGCAAACTGACAAAAACGTCCAGCAACGCCCGAGAAGCGCCGAAAATCCGCTGCGTTCGCTCACAGTCGATCGCAAGCTGCTTCGCCAGCTCTGTCTGACCGCCAAAGCGCGCCATCAGGCGCAGCTGCTTCAAGAAGACCAGCAGCGGCCGGCAGCCGTACAGATTGCCCTGGAAACCGATCGCGTGCGTTTCGATGCGCAGATTCCCCTGAACGAGAAACGTCGGATTGCGCCCAACCGAAACTGCCGCCGGCCACCAGCAGCCGCCGTGCCACAACGCGCCGGCATACACGCCCTCGCCCGGCGTCAGCTTCTTCTCGTCGGGAATCATATTCGCCGTGGGATATCCCATGGCGCGGCCGCGGCGCTCGCCGCACACCACCTGGGAAAAGAGAAACCACGGATAACCAAGCAGTTCCGCCGCCTGCTCCATGTTCCCCGCCTGCACCATATCGCGGACGCGAGTGCTGCAGATGACAACGCCGTCGTCCGTGACCATCTGCGGCATCAGCGCCAGTTCCAGCCCGTGCCGGGCGCAGTAGCGCGTGAGAAATTCGCTGTCACCGGAGCGGGCGCGCCCAAAGCGGAACTCGCGCCCGACGACGATGCCCGTCACGTGCAGATGCGTGCGCAGCTCGTCGAGGAACTGCCATGGCTCTGTCGAGGCAAATTCTCTGGTAAAAGGGATCTCCAGCGGCTCGGGAATGCCGAAGTTGCGGCGCAGAAACGCGGTGTCCTCGCGCGTAAAAAGCCGGGCTTTCAGGCCGCCCAGCACGTAACGGGGATGCGGGGAAAAGGTTACGACTTTCCATTCGGTATGAGAGCGCGCAGCCATTTCCCGCGCCTGACGGAACAGAGAAAAATGACCGCGATGATAACCGTCGAAGGCTCCGATGCAGACGATCATAGAAGCACCGCCTTAGGAATGTTGGCCTGCGGGTAGACCACTGCGCGTCCGTTCTCTACCCGCAGCGCGCCAAGGCAGAGATGTTCTTTGCCCACGACCATTACGCCCTGGTCCACCGGAACCACGCCGGGATTGCGGAAGCGCATGAAGCTCACAAACACGCCCAGGCCGTTGCTCAGGCGCTTCTCGCAGAAAGTATTGGCCTCGTAGGCGTAATATTGAGATGCCAGAAACTCAACGGGCTGGATGCGGGAAACAAGCTCCGCTTCGCTCGCGGGGACCTGAGGATTGTAAGGCAGCGCCTCTTCAACACGGCAGCAGCCCACGTTCAGCCGGCGCAGTCCCGCCAAATGGGCTTTTCCCCCCAGCGCGCGCCCAAGGTCGCGCGCCAGACTGCGTACGTAAGTGCCGCGGTGGCAGCGCACCAGCAGGCGGGCCGCACCCGTTTCGTCACGGCCGAGATAGCGGATTGAAGTGACGTTCACGGGGCGGGGGCGGATGTCCGGTTCCCGTCCGGCACGCGCCAGCTTATGCGCGCGCGCGCCGTCCACCTTTACAGCGGAAACGCGCGGCGGCGTCTGCAGCCGCACTCCCTGAAAAGCCGGCAGCGCGCCCAGCAGCGCCGTCTCGTCGTAAGCAGCCGGCGCCGGCTCGCTCAGCGGCTCGCCGGTGGCGTCGTCGGTGCTGGTCTCCCAGCCGAACGCGACGCTGGCAAGATAACTTTTGGGCAGGTTCATCACTGCTTCGCTCAGGCGCGTGGCGTTCCCCGCCAGCAGTACGAGCGCTCCCGACGCCGACGTGTCCAGCGTTCCGGCGTGTCCGATCTTCTGTTTCCGTCCTCCGAGCGTTTTCGACACTTCGGTGACGCAGCCGCGGCTGGGGGCGCCGTAAACTTTGTCGAGGACAAGGACCCCGTTATACACGGCTCAGTTCCTCTTCCAGAGCTTTCAGCCCCTCTTCGAGCGGCAGAAAGATCCTGCATCCGGCCGCGTAACGATGGCCGCCTCCATTCCACTTTGCGGCAAGCGCCTGAGCAGACACGGGGCCTCGGGAACGGACGCTGCAGCGCAGACAGTCTTTGATCTCACTGACCATCACAGTAACGTCGGTGCATTTCATGTGCGTCAACATATTGATCAGCCCATCGGTGTCGCTTTCGAGCGCCCCCGTCTCGCGAAAATCAGCGCGCGTGATCCAAGAGAGCGCGGCATGCGCGCCGACCGGCTTGACACGGGCCAAACAGCGCCCCCAGAGGCGCAGCTTCGCCGGCGTATCGTTGAAATGCAGCCGTTCGTCCAGTACGGAGGGAACCGCACCGGCTTTGATCAGCTCCATCGCGATCCGCATGGTGTCGGCGGTGGTGTTTGAAAACTTGAACCAGCCGCAGTCCGTCGCAATCGAAACGTAAAGCGCTTCGGCGATGTCCGCGTCGATTGGACAGCCGAGCGCGAGGATGACCTCGTAAATCATCTCGCCGGTCGCCGCAGCTTGGGCGTCAATCCAATTCACCTCGGCGCCAAACCGTTCATTGCTTTCGTGATGATCGACATTGACGCGAGGTTCCAGTCCGGGCACGCCGCGATCGCAAGCGCTGACGTCAACAGAGATCACGCAGCGTCCATCTTCGACTGCAAAAGGCCCGACCCGGTACTCTCCGCTGTGGGGCAAAAAGGCGTACAGAGGCGGCAGCGGATCGGCGCCGCCCCAGATCACGTCGCGCCCCAGCTTTTTCCCAGCAGAAACAAGGGCGCTGCCGCAGCCAAGCGTATCGCCGTCGGGCTTGACGTGACAGACAACGCGCCATTTCGGTTCGGCCAGAAGGATGCGCGCGACCTTCTCGGCTTCAGTCATCGAGCTCCTCCGGCGCCTCTTCCGCCTCTTCCGCCTCTCCCGATTCTTCAGGCGGCAGCTCGGCGCTGATGCGGTCGAGCACGCGGTCCATCTCGCGGGCCAACTCTTCGCTGTCGTCGAATCTGAACGTCAGTTCCGGCACAGTACGGTACGGCAGCACTCTCCCCAGCAATGAACGCACATAGCCCGAAACTTTCTCAAGCAGTTTAGCGATCTCGGCGCGTCCTTCTTCGCGGAGCGTCGTGTAATAGACCTTGGCGTACTTCAAATCCTTCGAACACTCTACCGAGGTGACGATCACTTCGGCAAGCTTCTCGTCGCGCACTTCGCGCGAGAGGATCAGCGAAATCTCGCGCTGAAGCTGGCTGTTGATTCTTCCCATTCTGAAACGAGGCATTCGTTTCCTTCCTCTCTTGCAAACCGCCCTCCCTGCTCAACGCGCCGGCGCTGAAATGTTCCTTCAGTCTGCCGGCGCGCGAACGGTTCTCTCACAAAAAATTACAGGGTTCTCTTCTCTTCCACAAGCTCGTAAGCCTCGACCACGTCGCCTTCATGAAAGTCTTGATAGTTGGTAAAGGTCATGCCGCATTCAAAGCCTTCGCGCACTTCGCTGGCTTCGTCCTTCTCGCGGCGCAGCGAAGCGATTGAACCTTCCCAGACCACAATGCCGTCGCGAACCAGGCGCACCTTGCTGCCGCGTTTGATTACGCCCTTCATGACCCGGCATCCGGCGATTTTGCCAACCTTGGGCGCCTTAAAGATCTTACGGATCTCCACTTCGCCCAGCGAGTTTTCCTTGATCGTCGGCGCCAGCAGACCTTCCATGGCTGCCTTCACGTCGTCTATGATTTCGTAGATAATGCTGTACAGACGAATCTGCACGTTTTCCTTTTCCGCAAGCTTGCTGGCGCTGTTCTCGGGGCGGACGTTGAAGCCTACCACAATGGCGTTGGACGCCGTGGCCAGCATGATGTCCGATTCAGAGATGCGCCCTACAGCCGCATGCACGATATTGATGCCCACGTCTTCGGTGCCGAGCTTCTCCAGCGAACCGATGATCGCTTCAATGGTGCCCTGCACGTCGCACTTGATGACCAGGTTCAGCACGGGTTTTTCGCCGTCCTGCACTTGGCTGTAGAGGTCTTCCAGCGTCATGCGCTTCACGGCCATGTTGTTCTGAGCGTTGCGGCGTTCAGCTTCAAGATTTGCGAAGTAGTCGCGGGCCTCCTTCTCGGAGCCGATCTGATGGAAATGCTCGCCCGGCTGAGGTACGCCGTTTAGGCCAATAATCTCGACCGCGGTGCTGGGCCCGGCCTGCTTGACGTTTTTGCCAATGTCGTTGAACATGGCGCGCGCCTTTCCCCAGCAGGTATCGAACAAGATCAGATCCCCGCGGCGCAGCGTTCCCTGCTGCACGATAATAGACGCAACGGCGCCCTGTCCCTTGTCAAGACGCGCTTCGATGACGACGCCCTCGGGCGGAAGGCTGGGATCGGCCTTGAGATCCTGCATCTCAGCCACGAGCGAGATCATCTCAAGCAGTTGATCCACTCCCTTGCCGGACTTGGCGGATATTTCCACCATGACGGTATCGCCGCCCCACGCTTCGGACACGAGGCCGTAGCCGCTCAGCTCCTGCATGACCTGCTGCGGGTTGGCTGTAGGCTTGTCCATCTTGTTGATGGCAACGATGATGGGGACTCCGGCGGCTTTCGCATGATTGATGGCTTCGACGGTTTGAGGCATCACGCCGTCGTCAGCGGCGACGACCAGCACGGCAATATCGGTGCACTGAGCACCTCGGGCGCGCATAGAAGTAAAGGCTTCGTGCCCAGGAGTGTCAAGGAACACGATCTCCTTGCCGTTATATGTAACGTGCGAAGCGCCGATGTGCTGGGTAATGCCGCCGGCTTCGCGGGCTGTCACGTGGGTCTTGCGGATCGCGTCGAGCAGCGAAGTCTTGCCGTGATCGACGTGTCCCATGACAGTAACGATGGGCGAGCGGGGCTTGAGATGCGAGCCGTGCGGCGCTGCATTGCCGCCGGCGGGCGGCTGGGGGGCAGCTGCCTTTTTCTCTTCCTTGGCGGGTTCCTCGTCGCTCCAATCGACATCAACGCCGCAAACGTCACCAAGAGTAAGCAGGATATCGTCGTTCAAGGATGCGGATACGGGAACCATCATACCGGCTCCCATCAGCTTCTTCACGGCTTCAGCGGCAGAAAGCCCAAGCGCGTCGGCCAAGTCTTTCACGCAGCCGCCGTGTTTGACTTTCACCGTCTTCTTTTCGGAAGCGGGCGCGCCCTTTTCCGCAGCCGGAGGAGCCGTCTTGCTTCCGGCCTTTTCACCTTTCGGCGCAGACGTCTTCTTCTCCAGGTCAGCCTTGGCGGGGGCGCCTTTTTCGGAGGCGCCTTTCTTCTTTTTGCTCTTCTTGATCTCTTCTTCGATAAGCTGGATCGCATCGTCGTCGATTGTGCTCATGTGGGACTTGACGGAGACGTTCACCTTTTCCAGCAAAGCAAGCAGATCCTTGTTGTTCATCTCCAGCAGCTTTGCGAGTTCGTACACTCTCATTTTACTCAACGGCATTTCCTCCTTCTGGAAGCAGTCCTTTTATTTTCTCTGCAAAGCCGCTCCGCACCGGAAGGGCGACTATCTGAGCCTGTCGCAGTCCCAGGAGTTGTCCGAGTTCCAAACGGCTTATCCCCGTCAAAACATGCGCGCCGGCATTTTTGACGTCAATGGTCCTTTTTAACGTGTCGGAATGATCGTGTGTCAGCAGAACGAGCAGCACCTGTCCAGCGGAAAGACTATCCAGCACGCGGTCCTGCCCGATGATCAGCTCGCCGGCACGCCGTGCCAGCCCCAAAGTGCCCTTGATTTCCTCGAAGAACGCCGCCGCGTCTGGAAGCGCGTCGCTCTCTTTGAGGTTCACCGCGGCGCGCAGTTTGGCCTGCACCTCAGCGGGAACAGAACATTTAAGAGATTTCTCCAGCAGCCGCCTTTTGAGGCAGAGCGCCACGCACTGCGGTTCGGGACAGACGTAGGCGCCCCGTCCCGACGCTTTTCCCTGTTCATCCAGCGTGACTTGTCCGTCAGGCAGGCGCACCACGCGCAGCATCTCGCGGGGCGCGCGCTCGCTGCGACAGGCCACGCACCGGCGAGGGTTCACGGATCGCCTCAAGCCCGTTCCTCCCCTTCGGTCTCGGGCTTTCCGGAGGGCGCATCGCCGGTATCGGTGTTGATATCTACTTTCCAGCCCGTCAGGCGGGCGGCGAGGCGCACGTTCTGTCCGGCCTTGCCGATGGCCAGCGAGAGCTGGTCAGCGGGAGCGTACACTTTAGCGGTGCGGTCCTGTCCCTCGACAGCTTCGACGCTGGTCACCCGAGCGGGCGAGAGCGCGTTTTTGATGAACACAAGCGGATCTTCGTTCCAAACAATAATGTCGATCTTTTCGTCGCAGAGATCGGCGCTGATACTCCTGATACGGGCGCCGCTGTTGCCGACACAGGCTCCCACAGAATCGACAGCCGGATCGGTGGAGGCTACAGCGACTTTGGCACGGGCGCCGGCTTCGCGTACGATGCCCTTGATCTCGACGGTGCCGTCATGAATCTCGGGAATCTCCAGCTCGAACAGCTTTCTCAGCAGTCCGGGATGGGTCCGCGACACAACGATACGTGGGCCGCGCCCGGTCTGGCGCACGTCGAGCAGGAAGAATTTTTTGCTCTCCCCAGGCGTGTAGACTTCGCCGGCAATACGCTCTTCGCGGGGCAGCACGGCCTCGTTGCGTTCGCTCAAACGGACGAGGATCTGATCGTTCTCGGCTTTGAAGATGGTGGCTGTGATCAGGTCGCCAATCTTGTCGTTGAACTCATTATATACGATTTCACGCTCGGCGTCCTTAAGACGCTGAGTGATCACCTGACGGGCAGTCTGAGCAGCGATGCGTCCGAAGCTCTTGGGGTGCTCAAGCACAGGCACCTTGACGCTGTCTCCTGCCTGAACGTCGGGATAACCGAGAGAGCGCGCTTCGGCAAGGCTGATTTCGCTGTCGCTGTGCGTCTCAGCATCGACCGCCCGGCGCACGTCGAAAATGGACACGCTGCCGGTCGTGCGGTCGATGGAGACAACGGGATCAAACTTGCCGTCCCTGAATTTCCGGTAGGCCAGCGCCAGTGCCGCTTCAATGCTGGCGAAGATCACTTCTTCGGAGAGTCCCCGCTCCTCGCCCAGCTGTTTGAGCGCCCCCAAAAAATCAACACCCAGCTCCATCTTAACTCTTTCCTCCCCTTTTCTTAAAGGTCTTCTTCTGCCCCTTCTCTTCCTCGTAAACCAAATGGGCTTTCTGGATTTTCACTAACGGGAGATCCAGAGGCTCGCCGCCGCAGTCCAAAAGAACCGATCCGTCCTTTATCCCCTCGATCACGGCCGTAACGCGCCGTCTCCCCTCGTAAACGCCTTTCAGGCGGATGCTGACGGAGCGTCCGGCAAAGCGTGCGTAGTCCTCCGCTTTGAACAGCGGACGCTCCAATCCGGGCGAACTGACCTCAAGCAGATAATGGTCCTCGAAGGCATCAGCCGCCGTGTCGAGCAGTCCGCTGATGTCCTTGGCGCACCGTTCGCAGTCGTTGAGACCGACGCCGCCGCTGCGGTCAATATACACACGCAGGATCTGCGAGCCGGCTTCTTTGACGATCTCCGCTCCAACGAATTCATAACCCATCGATTCGATAAGAGCCTTCAGTTGTTCGGAAATTTTTTCCATTTCCATGACGATGCCTCGCTTTACGATCGGCCGATTTATAAAAAACGAAGAGTGGGCGCAGCCCACTCTTCACTCCCAGCCTCCAAATTCTTCGTACATTGTAACACGGAACCTTGCAGATAGCAACCTGAATCGACGCAAAAATTTTCCGTCCGGCTTAAATTCGCCGAAAACATTCACACGTTAACGGCGCAGCGTCGCCGACGCCCAGACGAAGACAGCCTGCGCGTCGCCGGCCGGGCCGACGCGTTCGCCCGATTTGAAGGTCAGACTCAGCCGTCCGTCGCCGAGGACTGTCTCCAGCGAACGGACAATCGCTCCTTTCCACGGCGCCAGCCGCGGCGTCTGTACGGTCAGCACCGCGCTCAGCCATTCGAGCCGCCATCCTTCGGCGTTGACTTTGGCGAACGCGTCGCGAAGCAGCTCCATGCTGTCGGCGTCTTTGAACTTTTCGTCGCCGGCGGGATACAGCGTGCCGATGTCCGGCAGTCCCGCGGCGCTGAGCAGGGCGTCGGCCGCGGCGTGAGCGAGCGCGTCGGCGTCGGAATGGCCGTCGAGCCCCAGCGTCGAATCGATGGCAACGCCGCCGAGGATCAGCCTTCGCCCCGGTACGAGCGGATGCACGTCGTAGCCAAGTCCGGTGCGGATCTCGCCGGCCTCGGCAATTTTCTGAGCCATTTCCCAATCGTCACCTTCCGTCACCTTGAAGTTCACGCTCTCGCCGGGTACGAAGTCGAGTTCTTTTCCACACTGCAGCCACAGTTCGGCCTCGTCCTTAAACGCGTATTCGCCGGAGCTTTCAAGCAGTTCCCGCAGCACCGCGCGCGGAAAGAGCTGCGGCGTCTGAGTGACGTAAACGCCGTCGCGGTCGAGCGGTTCGATGCGGCCGCTTTCGATCTTTTTCAGCGCGTTCGCCTCCGGCAGCAGCGGAATCACGGCGTTCTTCCCCGTCGAGGCGGCGACCAGACGCCGGCACAGCGACACGTCGGCAAACGGGCGCGCCGCGTCATGCAGCAGCACTTCGTCGTCTTCGCAGGCATGCAGCGCCGACAGCGCGGAAAGCGCGCGCGACGCGCCGCCGGCCGCGACGATCACGTCGTCGGGCGTCGTCAGCTCGTTTCCAGGCGGCAGGACAAGCACGATCCGGTCGATCAGCTTTTCCCGCCGCAGTATCCGCGCTGTTTCCAAACTCCATTCCCAGACGGGACGCCCGCCCAAAAGGCGGAATTGTTTGGGCTCGCCGCCGAGGCGCGTTCCCCTTCCCGCCGCGAGGATGACGAAAGCGCGGCTCAACTTTTCACCTCGCACTTGACGCGGCCGAAGACCATGCGCCCGGCCGAGGTCTGCAGCAGAGACGAGAGCGTCACCTCCACCGTCTTGCCGATGTAGGGGCCGCCGTCTTCGACGACAAGCATCGTGCCGTTGTCGAGATAGCCGATGCCCTGACGCGCGTCCTTGCCTTGCTTGATCAGATTCACCGTCACTTCGTCGCCGGGCAGCAGGACGGGCTTCATGGCGTTGGCCAGATCGTTGACGTTCAGCACGCGCACGTTTTGGATCTGCGCGACTTTGTTGAGATTGTAATCGGTGGTGAGCACGTCATAACCGAATTTTTTAGCCATGGACACCACGCCCGAATCCACAAACTCGGTGTGATAATCGGCCAGCGAAGCTTCGGTCAGCACAAGCTTTATCTGATGGAGTTTCTGCAGTTCCTTGACTACGTCCAGCCCCATGCGGCCGCGGGCGCGCCGGCTCTGATCCTTCGAGTCGGCCACTGTCTGCAGCTCAAGCAGCACGAACGACGGCAGAATCAAAGTGCCCTGGAGGAATCCCGTCTTCGCAATGTCGAGGATGCGTCCATCGATGATCACGCTTGTGTCGAGGATCTTGCGCGGCACCAGCTCGGCCGCCAGTTCAGCCTCTTCACTCTCCTCCGGCAAAGCTTTTCCGGTGCGGCTTTTCCTCTTCTGACTGAGACGCTCTTTCACCGAAGCCATGGCGCCGCGGATGTCCTCCTGGCGAGTCACGAAAATCCAGGCCATGACAAAGCCGATCAGCACGTTCAGCAGCACCGTCAGGTACGGGCCGAAGAGCGCGTCGGAAAAGGGCAGCATCAGCAGATTGGCCAGCATGAGCCCGACGATCATGCCCGTCAGCGCGGCGGCGATTTCGGGCCAGGTCGTGCTGCGCAGCTGACGTTCGAAAAGCAGTCCCACGTCACGAAGCAACTTCATAAAATACGGCGCCAGAAGGACGCCAATAAAGCCGAAAACGACAATGGAAAGGACAGTCGCCAGCCCATGGAAAAGAAACGTATCAGGAAAATATGTCTTGAGCAGCGGCGCCCCCACCTGATAACCGGCCAAAGCGCCCAGCAGTCCGAGCAGGGCACCGCAGATGTACCTGACAATTTTTTTCAGTCCGTCGGTCATGATTGGATTTGCACCTCCTTTGGACGAAACGAAAGTACTCGAAAAGCGCTTCCCAAATTCTGCCGGCTACTCCCTGATCTCTTGCCGGCTCTCCAGTGCCGCGTGAAGCGTGACGCGATCGGCGAACTCAATGGAACCGCCGACGGGCAGACCGTACGCCAAGCGCGATTTTTTCACGGGGATGTCCCGCAGCGCCTCCAACAGCGCGTAAAAAGTCATGTCCCCCTCGATGCGCGGATTCGTGGCGATGATCGCCTCTCGGATCGGATACTCTTCGAAGCGTCTGCGCAGCAGGCGCACCGTCTCCTCGGGAAGCGCTTCGCGGTCTTCCAAAGGCGAGAGCGATGTGCCGAGCACGAAGTACAGGCCGTTGAAAAGCCCCGACTGCTCGATACTGACAAGATCCTCGATGGTCTCGGTGACGCAGAGCAGCGAACGGTCGCGCAGCGGGTCGCTGCAAATAGGGCAGGGCTGCGTCTCGGTCAGATTGCCGCACTTCCCGCAGGTCGTCAAGCGCCGGTTCAGCTCGCCGACGGAACGCGCCAGGTCGGCGCCGAAGCCCTCGCCCTCCTGAAGCACGTAAAAAGCCATGCGCCGGGCGCTCTTTTCGCCTACACCGGGAAATTTTTTCAGCAGCGCGATCAGATGTTCGATCGGTTCAGGCAGAGCCATTGCCGGTCACTAAAAAGGCAGCTTCATGCCGCCAGTCAGCGAGCCCATGCGCTGTTCCATCATTTCCCTGGCTTTGTTGGCCGCGTCGGACACCGCCGCGAGGACCAGGTCTTCAAGCATTTCCACATCCTCGGGATCGACCACTTCTTTGGAGATCTTCACACCGACCAGTTCGCCCTGCCCGTTGACCGTGGCGCTGACCATGCCGCCGCCGGCATTGCCTTCTACGCGGGCTTCCTTCAGCTCTTCCTGAGCCTTCAGCATCTTCGCCTGCATCGCCTGAGCCTGCTTAAGCATCTGGCTCATATTCCCCATACCGCCTCTGCCGCCAAAATTCATTGTGTCTCCATCCTTTCGCAAAATACGATTCAATGATGATATTTCGAGCCCTCATGGATCATGGCCGCACGATAAATCTGCTCGCTGAGAAGCAGCAGCGCCATCTCGTGCGTGAAAGTCATCTTCGATAAAGATATTATCACGTTTCCGCGTTTTTGCAGCGCCGCCGAAGTGCCGTAGGGACCGCCGATCAGAAAAATCAGCCGTCCCCGCCCGCCGCCAAGCAGATCGTAGATCCTGCCCGAGAGCTCTTCGCTGCCCATCTGCCGGCCGCGCTCGTCCAGCAGGAAAAGAACGTCCTCGCCGCCAATGCGCTTGAGGAACTCCTGCCCCTCAAGCTCTTTGCGCTGCTCGACGGTCAGTTTTTTCCCTTTGCCCGGTTCGGGTAAAAAAGTCCACTCCACCGGCAGCAGCGGCTTCAAACGCATCCAATAATGTTCCAGCCCTTTGACGATGAACGGCTCGCGCGGACGCCCCATAGCCAGCACTTCAATTTTCATCGTCCTTCGCTCACTTTCCGCCGGTGCCGCTCCGTTTCGAATGCGCGCTCGCGCGCGGCACGCCGCGCCGCGAACGAACATACGGCCTGCCAGCGCTCCCGCTCCGCCTGCTTCAGGCTGCGCCGCAGACGGCGAATCAGATGATCCGCCGAACGCAGTTCCATCATGCCGTTGATATATTCCCACAGCGAGCCCACCAGTTTTTCGACTTGAAGCGAAGCGCTTTCCGCCTGAGGCGAAGTGAGCAGCGAGGTATAGTGCGGCAGCAGGCCATGCCGCATGCCGGCGTCCGTACGGTAAAACTGCACGCACTCCACGCCGGAACGAATTTCTTTTCTCGATTCGACGGCAATCGGGGAAAAACTGAGCCGGAACAGTTCGGCGCTCTGCGGTCCGCTGTAAATGTTCAGCATCGCCAGAGCGGAAGCGGTTCGCTCGGTCAGTTCGGCCAGCCGCCGTTTCTGTTCGAGGCTCCAGACGCCGAGTCGCTCCCGTCTGACGGTCAGCCGGCGGATACGCTGGCGCAGCCTCTCCGGCAGAGAGCGGACGTCTTCCCCGCTCATCGTAACGCCTCCCCGCCGTCATTGCTGCCGTACTCCCGAAGCAACGACAGCGGCACGCGGCTGATGCGGCTTTCCGGCATCAGGGCAAGAATCTGCCAGATCCGCTGCGGCGAAGCATCGGCTCGCGGTTCCAGCCCGCTCAGGAACTTGTGCAGGGCGCGATCGAACGCACGCTCCTCTTGGCTGAGCGGATATTCGTCCATGCGCCGGCGTTTTAATTCCCGACTCAGCTCCTTGCACTGGCGGCGCAGCAGGCAGGCGTACTCGACCGAACGATCCATCCCCCGCGGGAGCTGGGGAGTATAACCGTGCAGCGACAGCGCGCCGTCACCGCGCAGGATCAAAACGCCGTCGAAAAGGTCGCGCAGCGCCAGCAGCTCCGAAGGCAGTCCGGCCACCTTGCGCTCGGACAGCAGCATCGCCGCAGTAATGCGCCCCTTATGGCCGTACAGCATCTGCATGTGAGTGCTCAACGCATTTCTGAAACCGTTCAGCGCTCCGGCACGGCTGCGGTAATAACCCCGCAGCGCCATATCTTCCTGATAGAAGCGCGCCCACGATTCGAGGTCAAGCACCATCAGGAACACGTCGCGCCCTTCGCTGGCGCGGCAAATCGCCGCCTCCCAGCCCAGGCGCAGCGGCGTCATGCTCTGATAGAGCTGGTCGCGGCTGTCGGAAATAAACAGCCCTTCGTCTTCCAGACCATAATGATCCCAGATACGGCGGATCTCCTCCGCCTCGTTTTTTGACGTGTCGAGCGAGATCAGGCATGGCCACTGATGATCCGAAAGAGCTCCGTGCAGCAGAGCGGAAAAGAGAGCCAGCGAGCGGTAGAGCGACACCCCGGCTACAAAGATCGAATGGCCGTGCTGCAAGGGAAAAAGCGCGTCCACCGGTGCGATCCTCGTTTTGAAGACCGAGCGGCGCGTCAGCCGCGAAGCTGCCAGCGGCGGTTCATCCGGCAGTTCCAGCTCATTGCTGCCCAGCCAGACCTGCAGCGAATCGCGGCAGAGAGAATGTTCGCCGTCGCAGATGCGCACATGACAGCGGTCGTTTTGGACTTCGACAACGCGCCCCACAAAACTGTCGCCGGAATCGTCCTGAATTGTCACCAGATCGTTCAGCGACGCACCGGCAAGACGCTCGACCCAAAGCGAAGAAGCAGAGAGGAAACTGACATTGTTCGAACCGAGACGAAGCAGTTTCATGGCTGTTCCTCCTGCGCGCGCAGCCAGTCGATAAAGCTGCGGCGGCGCACATCGGGACATTCACGGAAATTCAGATGCAGTTCGGCGCGAATCTTCAGCACCGAAGCCATCAACTTCTGATTGGGACGGGAAGCCAATCTCAGCAGAGCTTTTCCGTCCGCCTCGCTCCACTGTACCTGATTCTCCGACTCCATCGCAAAGCTGAGCGGAGAATACTCCACAAAGAGCTCCCCAAAAAGTTCTGTCAGCGCTTCAAGCTCGTGACGAAAATCCTCGTCACACTCCTCAGTCAGGCGGCACAGCCGCCGCCAACAACGGCCAGCGGGCGACAGCTCGCCCCAGGAGTCTGCCGACGGCACCAAATTTTCCGAAAGCTCTTCAAGGATAATGCCCGTGCGCATGAAACGCGGCAAACGGCCCATGTACGGATGCTCCGCAAGCGGTGAAAATTCCTCTTCATAGCGCCATCCGATGAGCAGCGACGTGGAGCGGTCTTCTCCATCAGGCAGCGATTTTAGATCCAGCAGTTCTCCCAACTGACGGCGGGCCGTATAAGGATAGCCGTCGGGGAGCGACGGCTCGCCCGAACTTTCGCCGTATTCGCGAATCGATTCCAGCCAATAATGCAGATCGTCGATTAGGACCAGCTGCCGCCGAGCAGCATGAGAACGCTCCGTCAGGTAAGCAAGTGCGCGCGGCACCAGAGTCTTCATCGCGGGAACGTTCCACGGCGGCGTCCAAAGGATCGTGCATTTCTCCGCACTGCCGGCTATTTGCACGGCGCAGCAGTAACGATACAGCTCATGGTAACCGCCCTGGCAGAAAATATACAGAAAATCTGCCCTCTGCGCCGCGGCGATTTGGCTGAACAACAGGGCGAAGCCGCCCGGCGGTGCGCCCAGCAGCGCCACGCCCTCGCCATCGTGCAGGTTCATGAACTCCCCCAACGTTTTCAGCCCCCAGAAACTGCCGCCGGCCGTCCGCTGCGGGACCGCGGAAAAGCTGAGATTGCCCATCGACACATCGCCGATCTTTATAATCCGCCGCCCCAGCGGATCGATCACGGCGCCCGGCTCCGTACGGGCAAGGCGTTCTTCCAGCGTCTCGCCGCTCAGATGCAGCACCTCGCCCGGGCGGATTTTTTCCGGAAGATCCAGCGGCAGGATGCGCACAGCCCGTCCATTATGACTCTGCACCTGCCCATACCACGAGTTGTCTTCAGTGCAGGCGAATTCGCCCAGCACGATCGGAAATTCGGCTTCGATGCCAACGCTTTCGGCACAAACCGACTGAACCAGCGCAGAATGCCCCTTTATTTCAACTCGCCTCCTTCCACCGCAGGCAAGGGGATCCAGTAAGGATCGACCGACTCCTGAAAATATTTTTTTTCCAACGAGGAAAAGCCCTTCACAAGCGTTTCCTCATATAAGACGGCCTCTGCTCCTGAGGCAAGTCCGGCTTCTTTCAGTTCCTGAAATCCGACTCGATCGGGAACGATTTTTTCCATACAGCCCAGCACCGACCAGAGCCGGAGAAACGACGCCGAACCGATCAGAAGCGCATGATTTTTCATGTTTCCCCCTAACGGCCGAAGAACAGCACGCTCTGCAGCGCCGCTCGGTCCAAGCCGCTCTGCAGTCCGGATACGATGGTCATCAGGTCGCGCCACTCGCAGAACAGGCGCGCCCGATAGGACACGATCACCGATACGCCAAGCGGGTCTTCGCGACGCAGAGCCATCTGCCAGAGCAGATACTGCCGCTCCAACTCGAGCAGCGAACGTTCGTCGGGCTCCGTGCCGCGGGAGCGCCAGAACGTGCCGCGCAGCAGCGCTTTATAACTCTTTGCAAAGAGCAGCCGTTCCAGCGGCAACGAACCGCCTTCGAGAAAATGAGCCGGTTCGTCCGGCGCACCGGAGCCGTAATGAATGCTCAGCCAGACGCGCAGATTCCATAAGTCGATCAAATAGCCGAGACATTGCGAGACGACCGCACCATTCGTGCCGCGGCACCGCTTCAGCACGCCGCCGGCCCAGTCAAAAGATCTCTTCATGTAAAGCCATTCAGCTTCCCAGAGCCGTTCCGACTCGTTAAGCAGTTTTACCGCTGCGCTCAGCGCATTGGACAGCTCCGTCGGATCGTAGCGGCACAGCTCGTCGATCTGCTCTCGGTCGCCGGCGGCGCCGGCCAGCTGCCGCCAGAATTCCGGGCTCAGTTCGCCGCAGCCGGGCATAGCCGGCTCGTAATCGTTCCGCCCCGATTGGAGCGCGCGCAGAAAGAGCTGGCCGTTCTCCAGATCCGACTGGATCGAAAGCACCGACGTGAGCAAACGCACTGTGCCTTTGCCCCAACTTTTCAGTTCGCTGAAACGCTGCCGGGCGGAAGCAGAAATCAGGCTCTCCAGCTTCAGCGCCAGCGGCATGTCCGAGAGCATGAAGTCCCGGCGGTACAGCGGACCGTAGACCGTATCGAGCAGATATCGCTCCACGCCCTGCAAATCTGCACACACAAGTTCGGCAAAAGCCTGAGTCGGAAGAAAATCCCGCGTGCGGGCGCGCAGCCGCCCGTTCACGTACTCGTAATTAGCTTCTTCCCTACCGGTGGATGGCAAGCTCGCAGCAGAATTGCTCCCAACGAGTCCGAAAGGTGCAGTCAAAGAGCGCGCCTCCCTCCTCGATCAGGATAAAGCCGCCCCAACGCCCGGGATCTTTCTCTTCCACGCTGAATCCCGCGGCACGAAGCAGCCCGGCTTCACGCCGCGCGGCGCGAAACGTTCCCGCGCCGGAAAATCCGACGCGGCGGCATTGTTCCGCCATTCTCGTCAAAAACGCGCCGTAGCCCTCGCTGTTCCGAAAGAGTTCCACTTTCTGCCGCAGTTCCCGTTCGAGCCTCCGCAGATGCTGCGCCTCGAGTTCTTTCTGCACGCTGCTCTCCAGCGCGCGCATCAGACGGCGGCGACGCATGCTTAATCGTTCCAGAGCCTCTTCGCAAGCGGCGGTACGTTTCTCCACGGCAACGGCAGCCTCGTCACGACAGGCAGCGATCAGCTCGCCAATACGGCTGTCCGCGGCCTCCCGCATCGCCTCGTGCCGCGCCGCAAGTTCCGCCTCCATCGCGTGCAGAAATGCCGGAGGCAGAAGTTTTTCGCCCGTCAACGGACGAACTCCTAGGCGAACTGCAGGATCAGCATGATGGCCACGACAAAACCGAGAATGACCATCGTTTCCGGAATCGCTTCAAGAATGATCATCGTGCCGGCTGTTTCCGGTTTTTCCGCCACGCTGCCGGCCGCCACGCTGCCGATCCTGGCCTGAGCGAAAGCGGTCGCAAGCGCGGGAATTCCCACGGCCAGAGCCGCCGCCAATGCTACGAGTCCTTTTTCCACAATATTCTCCTCCTATATGCAAAAGGATGATATTCCCTTCCCTGAGCAGCATAAAAATTGCCCATGAATTCCACATAATGAAGACGCGCCGCGTGCAGCCCCGACTCGGCGAACGCCAGCACGAAATTGAGCAGATGAATGGCCAACGCGACAAAAAGTCCCAGCGCTGAAACGCCGAGAACGTCCACGAACTTCGAAGCGGCCACCGCAAGGATAGCCGACGACAGACCGATAGCGCCGATGCGCACATAACTGAGAATGTGCCCAAAAGAGCTCATCGCTTCGATCAGTCCGCCAATCCCGCCCCCAGCCGCCAGCAGCACCAAGCCGATGATAATCGCCGCGATGCTGCCGGGGAAAGCCTGCGGCGGCAAAAGCCGGCGCACGGACATGAGCGCCGCCACCATGGCAAGGATCACCAGCATGACGCCCAGCTTCTCCATGGCGTGCTTTTTATGGCGGGCCTTCAGACCGTAGATCAATCCCACCCCCAGACCGAGCAGCACGTGCCCCAGACCAAGAGCCACCGAAAACATCAGCACCGGCATGACAGCCTGAGACCGTTCCACCCAGAGCGGTTCCACATGGAACATCCGGTGCGCGAAATCGCCGAAGAACTCGCCAAAGGCCGTTCCCCAGAAAAGGCTCCAGACGCACATACTTATCAGGACAAAGGCCACGCTGCGCACCGTTTCACTTTTAGCGCGGCGGCGCACGAAGCACATCAGGATCATCATGACCAGCCCATAGCCGGCATCGCCGATGATGCAGCCCGCGAAAAACGGGAAAAACACGCCGATCAGACTGGTGGGATCTGCCGTGCCGTAAGCCGGCGGCTGCACGAGTTTGAGAAATACCGCGAAGGGCGCAAAGAATGTGTTGTGTCGGAGAGCAGTCGGCACCTGCCCGTATTCGTCGGGTTCCGGTTCGCGGCTGTGAAGCGCGGCCCGCCCGGCAAATTTTTCTTCCAAACGGACGCGAAAATCTTCCAGACCACACCGCGGCATCCAGCCTTCGACCAGCAGAGCGCCGCCGAGACGGTCGCAGCGGCTGAAGACCTGATGCTGGTCAACCTTGCGGTCGATCAGCAAAAAAAACGCCTTCTGCCGAGGACCCCACTGCTTTCTCATGGCGAGAAGGGCAGACTGCTCCGCCTTGAGAAGGGACTGGATCTCCGACAGACGGCGTTTCATCAGTTCCATGCTTTCAGCATAATTTTTACCGGCATATTGAGGCGGCGGCGTCCACAACACAGCGCCGATGTCGTGCAGTATTTCCGTCACGGCGGAAATCCGCGCCGCCGGCACCGAAAGCTCGACCAGCAGCTGCTCATCTTTGGCGGTATCGTGCACGTGAAACAACGTTTTTTCGCTGTCAGCGCACTGGCGTTCGATTTGTTTCAGCGCCAGCGGCCAAAGGTCTTTCGCTGCCCACCAGATCAGACAGCGGCGTCCCAAAGAATCTTTAAAAGCGAGCGTCCCCAGCTGCGCAAGAATACGCTCCAGCAGTTTTTTCTCATCCGCAAGGCGGTCATGCCCCTTCATGATGCGGGCCAGTTCCGCCTGAAATTTTTCTACGCTTTTTTCCAGCTCGGGAACGGTGAAAGTGAGGGATTCGGACAGGACCCTCTCCACCTCGGCACCGGCGGGAGCGCTTTCCGACGAAGCAGCGATGCCTTCCAGCGTTTCCTCCACAGCGCGCAGCTTCTCGCGCAGCACCAGGAGCCGCTCTGCCAGATCAACGTTGTGCTGTTCTTCAGAAGGCAGAATCAGATGGACACGCCCGTCGGACTGCAGGAAGTCAATGAGTTCCATCCCTAAAGATTCAGGAACTGCCATCGACAGCCGGCACATTTTTTCGATCATTCGCGCGCCTCCTCCCCGTTCATTGCCGCCCAGACGCGGTCCAGCTCCGCGTCCATCGGCGCGCAGGCGGCTTCAGCGCAGCGGCGTTCCAATTCCTCACGCATCCGTTCGAGAAGCAGTTGAGTCTCGCGCTCATAAGCGGCAACTCTGGCCTTCTGTATCTCGTCGCAGCGTTTCAGCGTGTTCTCCGCCATCAGCCGCGCCCGCCGTTCCGCCTCATCGACGCGCGCTTTGAGCTTTTTCTCAAGATCAAGCGTCTGAGCCTGCTGAGATACAGCGAGTCGGCGCAGCCGCTCTTTCCAGCGCGCCTCGCTCTCCTTCGGGCTCATGAGGTGCCTCCGGAATTCATCAAATACTCGCAGAGATCGCTCTGATCGATGATCCCGACGAGAAGCTGCCCATCGAGGACAGGCAGTCGCTTGACTTTGAGCCGCAGCATCAGGTCGGCCACGTTCATGATGTTCGTCGTCGTCTTCACAGACTGGCATTTTGTCTGCATATAGTCGCGCACGGCACTGGTGCGGATCTGCGAAAATCTCTTTGTCAGCAGTTCGTGTTCACCGTAAAGGAAGGAGTCCTGCGCAAGAATCTCCAGATACGAGGGCAGCACGGAGCGGAGGATGTCCGATTCCGAAAGGAAGCCCTTCAGACGCCACCGATCGTCTACGACCGGAACGCCGCTCAGGCTGTGGCTGTGCAGCACGTGCATAGCGTCTTCGACAGTGTCTTCAGCCATCACCGCGGTCAAATCACGCTTCATCAGCTGCTCGGCGGTCACCATTTCGTTACTCATGATCTTTTTCTTTCCATGGGAATATGTTGAGCTGCTCGCGAAACACTGCCGTCACGAAAGCCAGCAGATGAAAATCGCGTTTCAGCCGCCACGGCTCCTGAAACAGGCGGTAAAGCCATTCACAGCCGATTTTCTGCCAAAAGCGAGGCGCCCGCTTCAACACTCCGGCATAAACGTCGAAACTGCCGCCCACGCCCACGCAGAGAACTCCATCCAGATTCGCGCGCTGCGAATCGAGCCATTTCTCCTGCGCCGGCATCCCCAGCGCCGCAAACAGGATTTTGGCGCCGCTTTTGCGCACATTGCCGGCCACCTCGCCGGAAAAAGCACGGTCGAAATAACCGTCGTACCAGCCCGAAACGGGCAAGCCGGTATACTCCTTTTGCAGACGTTCCGCAGCGCGGCGGGCGATGCCCGGACGGCCGCCCAGCAGGTACACAGGCAGCGATTCAGACGCCGCCAGGCGGCAGAGCCGGTCCATGTAATCGATGCCGGCGATGCGTTCCACCACGGGCACTTTCAGTTTTCTCAACGCCCAGACCAGTCCCGCGCCGTCGGGAAGATTCAGATCCGCCGCGTTGGCAATACGTCGGAACTCCGCGTCGGAGCGCGTTTCATTCAGTCCCAGCGCGTTCATCGTTACTACCATACGAAAGCGCGGCTCAGCACTCTTGAGCCAAGCCAGGCTCTTCGACAGCGCGTAGTTCATGGAGATTCCGTCGATCCGCACGCCCCACAGCGTATGATCGTCAGCGCGCGCGCGGCGTCCGCCGTGCCCCCCCCACAGCACCAGCAGCAGCACGCCGGCCATTGCCGGCACAGCCATTTTCAGCGCGGCGGAATCTGGGAGCAGCTGCATCAGCGCCACCGAAGCGCCCACCAGCAGGCAGATCTCCGTCACCAGACGGACCGCCGCCGGATGATCTACGCCGCGTTCGATCACACGGCTGTAAAGGTCGGCCGCCATGCGAGTCTGCCCGCGCGTAAACGCGTGACTGACCAGTCCCAGCGACAATTCCACCAGCGGCACAGCGTAAAATCCCAGCGGGATCACCATCAGCGCTGTAAGCGTGATCCCCTTGCTGACGCCAATGATGGAAATGCCCGCCACCAGCGTGCCCCACAGGGAAGCAAGCGGCGTTCCCAGCTGACGGAATTGATGTCCAAGCCGGCTCCAGTACGCGCCAACCAGCACCAGAGACACAACCGAGACCAAAAACGCCTCGCTCAGATTTTGGCGCGAAAAGTATGTCACAGCGACCATCAGCGAAAGACTGACGCCCAGCAGATGCCCCGCCAGCCCCGGCACCTGATCGAGCCGCCGGAACAGCACGGGGAACAACGTCATCCATGCCGTGGTCAGCAGAATGGACTGCCATGAGGACAGATAAAGGAACGCGGAGCCGCTGGAAGATACGAACGAGATCGGCTGCCCCGTCAAAGCGAAGACCAGCCCGGGCAGAACGATAAAGGCAAAGAACCCTTTCCCCGGCAGGGCCCGCTCCGCCAGCCCCACGACCATGGACAGCAACGAACAGGCCACCAGCGCTTCGATGCGGTCGCTGCCGCTCCACAACGCCAGCAGCAGCATCACCGTCATCAGCGAAAGGTCTCTCATATAAAAATATTGATCTCGGCTCAGTTTTTTCCTGAAAAAACGCTGAAGCGCCACGCACCCGACCGCCACCAAAAGCAGCGGCACAATCGCATCGGCGCTGAAGGGCAACGTCACAGCCGATTCCTCCCTTAACGGTTTTTCCCCAAAGTTTTACCAGCCCGCAAACTTAGGAACGGACGAGAAACGCTCGCCCTGACTCATCTTAAATATTATATCAGGAGTTACTGATAAAAAAAATCCCTTTTCACGTCCCGCACTGAGAAGACGCGGGGAAACGCTTGCAGGCCAAACTCCACGGCAAGAGCATACGTCCCTCTCGAAACAATCGCGGCGCGGCGGCCGCAGTTCATGCTGTTTCTTAATTAAAAGGCCGAACGCAAGGGAGCGGCGGAGATCAGCAAAGCGGGCTGTACAGCCCTCGAAATAGCTCTAAGCGGCCGAACTCCCCCGCAGTTTCTCGAAAAACTGCGCTCATACGTTCTCTCGAGAATTGGTATCATTTCGAAAGCCGCGGTCGGCGAAAAGTCCGCACAGAAAAAAAGGACGGCCGGCCATGGTGCGCCGAACCGTCTTTTTTGGGACCGCATCGATTTTTATGTAACGCCCGCCCGTTTACTTTTTGTCAAGCGGATCAATGTGCTTGATACCGCCCATGTATGGAACCAGAGCGTCGGGCAGGTCGATGGAGCCGTCGGCGTTCTGACAGTTCTCCAGAATGGCAATCAGAGTGCGCCCGATCGCCAGGCCGGAGCCGTTCAGCGTATGAACGTAGCGGGGCTTCCCCCCGTCGGCAGGACGGTAGCGGGTATTCATGCGGCGGGCCTGGAAGTCGACGCAGTTGCTGCACGAGCTGATCTCGCGGTAGCAGTTCTGGCTGGGCAGCCAGACTTCCACGTCGTAGGTCTTGGCGGAACCAAAGCCCATGTCGCCGGTGCAGAGCACGATGACGCGATAGGGCAGGCCAAGTCCCTGCAAAACCTCCTCGGCGTTGGCGGTGAGCTTTTCGAGTTCGTTCCAGCTGCTCTCGGGCGTGCAGATCTTCACCATCTCGACCTTGTCGAACTGGTGCAGGCGCATGATGCCGCGCACGTCGCGCCCGTAGCTGCCGGATTCGCGGCGGAAGCAGGGCGTATAGGACGTGTAATATTTGGGCAGTTCGCTTTCGCTGAGCATTTCGCCGTGGTGCATGTTGGTCAGCGGCACTTCGGCAGTGGGAATCATCCAGAGATCGTCCTTGTCCACCCTGTAGAGATCCTCAGCGAACTTGGGCAGCTGGCCGGTGCCGAGCATCGACGCAGAGTTGACCATGACGGGGACGTTGAACTCGGTGTAGCCGTGCTTCATGACATGCATGTCGAGCATGTAGTTCATGATGGCGCGCTCAAGGCGGGCTCCCAGCCCCTTAAAGACGGTAAAGCGGCTCTGAGCCATGCGGGGCCCGCGCTCGAAATCAAGCAGTCCGCAGGCTTCGGCTACGTCCCAATGTGCTTTAGGCTCAAAGTCAAACTGACGCGGCGTGCCCCAGCGGCGCACTTCTACGTTTTCGGTCTCGTCCTTGCCGACAGGCACAGAAGCGTCGGGACGGTTGGGAATCTGCAGCATGAGCTGGCGGAGTTCCTCATCAATCTCAGTCACGCGGGCATCGTCAGCCTTGACTTGCTCGCCAAGTTTTTTCATCTCTTCCATGACGGAGGAAGCGTCGCCGCCGGCCGCCTTGATCCTGCCGACTTCCTTGGAACCGGCGTTGCGCTTGGCCTTGACCTCCTCCACGGACACTAACAATTTCTTACGCTCATCGTCAAGAGCCAAGACCTTATCAACATCGAAGTCATTGTTTCTCGCTTTCAGATAAGCCTTGACGCTCTCGGTATCTTCCCGGATCATACGAATATCAAGCATAACAGGAATTCCCCTTCCTCAGTAGACAGGAATCTATTCTTTGCTCTCGCGAATTTGTCTCAGCAGCGACACCATTTCCAGCGCGGCCAGAGCGGCCTCGGCCCCCTTGTTGCCAGCTTTGCTGCCGGCACGAAGCAGGGCCTGTTCCAGGTTCTCGGTAGTCAGCACGCCAAAGGCAACGGGCACGCGCTGCTCCATGCCGACGGACGCCAGTCCCTTCGACATTTCGGCGGAGACGTACTCGAAGTGAGGCGTATCGCCGCGGATCACCGCACCGAGCGCGATCACAGCGTCGTAACGGCCTGACAGGGCCAGCTCCTTTACAGTCAGCGGCAGTTCCCAGGCCCCGGGCACCCAGTAAACGTCGAACTCGTTCATTTTCACACCATGGCGCACGAGCGCGTCCTTAGCGCCCTCCACCAGCTTGCCGCAGATCAGCTCGTTGAAGCGCGAGACGACGACAGCATAATGCTCGCCCTGAGCGACCAAATTTCCTTGAACTACTTTCATGGACACTCCTCCTGAAAACTCTTTATGCTGTTGATTTTACATCATTCCAGATATAATCCAAGCAGAAAAGCGAAAATTTCCGCCATAAAATTACCAGCCCATCTGCGTCAGTTTTTCCTGCGTCAGGGATCCCAACGCCTCAGCAGAGCCGCGCGGTGCTTCCAGCCCCATCAGTTTTTCTACGTAGCGGGCGATCAGGTCGGTCTCGACGTTCACCCTCTTGCCGGCCGCCAGGGTTCCGAGGGTCGTTCGTGCCAGCGTCTCGGGAATTACCGCTACGGAGCAGGCATTGCCCTCCACCGCTGCAACAGTCAGACTGACGCCGTCGACGCAGAGCGAGCCCTTGCGCACGACGTAGCGCGCCAGCTCCGGGGGCAGGTTCAGCCACAGATCGGCCGCGTGGCGGCCGCGGCGCAGCGACATGACCAAAGCGGTACCGTCCACATGCCCGGCCACAAAATGTCCGTCCAGCCGGCCGTCCGCCGGCAGCGCCCGTTCGAGGTTGACGCGCTCGCCGGCGGCGGCTAAGGAAAAACGCGACACGCTCATGGTTTCGCCCGTCAGTTCCACGGCGAACGAAGTGCCGTCGCACTCGGTCACGGTCGTGCAGATGCCGCTGACGGCCACCGATTCACCGCGTTTCAGTTCGCCGGCGAACGGAGACCCGACGCGAAATACAGTCACGTCCCCGCGGCGGGAGACGGCAACGATCGTCCCTACTGCTTCAACCAGTCCAGTGAACATGGATTTCCCCCTTCAATCCACAGATCGCGCCCCACGGTGCGGACACCGCGCAGCGTCATGGGAATGGCGTCGTCCATGCGCCGCAGCCGAATAGAAGTCGTGATTTTCCGCCCCTCGCCCATGAAAACAGGAGCCATAAAAAGCTGATATTCGTCGGCCAGCCCAGCGGCAATGAAAGCCGAACATATGGCCGGTCCCGCTTCCACCAGCACGCGTGCAAAACCCAGCTCCGCCAGTTTTTCCAGCGCAGCTTTAAGGTCGGGACGGCCCGCGGACGACGAAACGGCGTAAACTTGTCCGCTCCGTTCGGGCGGAACCGCCGTTCCTTCGGGAACAAAAACGATCGCTTCGCGACGCAGGGCTTTATATTTTTCCTCCCAAACGGCGGGATCGGAACAGAGGATCACGGGCCGCGGCGACAGGCCTTCCACGGCGCGGACGGTCAGCGACGGATCGTCGCGCTTCAGCGTCCCCGATCCGATCAGGACTGCGTCGTTCTCGCTGCGCAGGCGATGGCTCTCGGCGCGCGCCGCTTCGCCGGTGATCCACTGGCTGGTACCGTCGGAAAGGGCCATATTTCCGTCCAGCGACAGCGCCGCTTTGAGCGTCACCCAAGGACAGCGGCGCGTCTGCAAAGACAAAAAGCCGCGGTTCAGCCAGGCCGCTTCTTTTTGGAGCACGCCGCAGACGATTTCGATGCCGGCATCGCTCAGAATTCTCAGGCCGCGGCCGCTGACTTTTGGGTTGGGATCACCGACGGCGCACACGCAGCGCGTGATGCCGGCCTCCACCAGCGCCGAAGCGCAGGGCGGCTGACGCCCCTGATGACTGCACGGCTCCAGCGTCACATAGGCGGCGGCGCCGTGCGCCTTGTCTCCGGCGTCGCGCAGGGCCGCCGCCTCAGCATGGAGCCCGCCGAGATGGTCGTGCCATCCGCGGCCGACTACCGCGCCGTCTTTAACGATCACGCAGCCAACCATGGGATTGGGCGTGGTTTTTCCCAGACCTCGCACCGCCAGATCGAGGGCCTGCCGCATGTAGTATTCGTCGAGCCACTGCTGTCTCATGCGCGATGGATGCCTCGCTTTCGTTTGGGATTGTACGTCCGGCGCACCGCGCTGCTGTCTTGCGCTTCTTCATCAGCCTCCGACGCCGCGGCAGCAGCTTTCGTCACATCGTGACGCTCAGGCTGCGCTTCGCGGTAAGGCACGTCGATAGTCTCGTCCCAGCGATATTTTCCCGTCTCCGGCATTGGGCCCCCGACCGGCCGCTCCTCGCGTGCCGGAGGCGCCGTCCGTTTGGCCGCCGGCGCTTCCGGCGCGGGGGCCTCGGCCAGAAAATTGAGGATCTTCGCAGCCTGAACGGGGCCGATGCCGGGAGCTTTCTGCAGTTCTTCCGCAGAGAGCAAAGCGATACGCTGCACGCTGCCGAACGTCGACAGCAGCAGCGCCGCCTTGTGCTTGCCGATACCGGGGACGTTCTCCAGCGCCGAACGGCTGAGACGCGAAACGCGCTTGCGGCGATGCGTGGTGATGGCGAAGCGGTGCGATTCGTCGCGCACACGCTGCAGCAGGCGCAGCGCCGGATCGTTCCAATCGAGCCGCAGCGGCGGCTTGTCCGGCTCGGTGAAGATCAGTTCGTCACGCTTGGCCAGCGCGACCGTGCGAATCGCCGCAGGAACCTCGCCCAGCGCCTGGCGCGCGAAAGCCAGCTGCTCGGGACCGCCGTCGATGAGGATCAGCTGCGGCAGCGGCAGCTGGTTTTCGATCATGCTGCGGTAACGGCGCAGCACCGTCTCGCGCATGGAGCGGAAATCGTCGATGCCGTCCACCGACTTGATGGCGTAACGGCGATACAGCGACTGATTGGGATAGCCCTGTTCGAAAACCACGGCCACGCCGTACGTCTCATGCCCCGCCGAGTGAGAGATGTCGAACCCGTCGATGCGCCACGGCACCACGGGCAGACCGCAGAGATCGCGCAGCCGCGTCATCGCGGACCACGTATCCTCGTCGAGATCGTCGGTGAGCGTCACCGAGAGCTTCTGGCGCGAGAGCTTCCACAGGTCGCGGATCGTGTCGCGCACCTTGGCAGCCTCTTCGAAGCGCATCTCCTTCGCCAAACGTTCCATGCGCGTCCGCAGGCGCGACACCAGATCGGCGGTCTGGCCGTTCAGCAGCATGAGGATGTCGTCGATGGTCTCGTTGTACTCCTTTTCCGTACACTTGCCCGCGCAGGGGCCAAGGCATTTGCCGATATCGTACATTATACACGGGCGCGCCAGTTTTTCCTTTTCCAGATTCATCGAGCAGTTCCGAGCCGGGAAAAAATTCTTGATCAGGTTCAGCATGCTGCGCATCGCCCCGGCGCTGGTGTAGGGCCCGAAAACACGTCCTGTCTTCGGGCGCGTATGAGTGACCAGCACGCGCGGAAACTTTTCGGCCGTGACGACAATAAACGGATAGCGCGAGCCCATTTTCAGCTCCACGTTGAAGAACGGCTGGATCGCCTTGATCAGGCGGCTCTCGACGATAAAAGCCTCCGCTTCCGTTTCCGTGCGGATAAAGCTGATATCCTGCACCGTCTGCACCAGCTTGCGCAGCCGCGGGATGGCAAAATCCCGATGGTTGAAATAGGACGAAACGCGGCGCTTCAGCTTTTTCGCCTTGCCGACGTAGATCACTCTGCCCGTTTCGTCGTGCATCAGATAGACGCCGGGCTTGAGCGGCAAAGTCCTGAGAATGGCGCGGATCCGCCCCATGCGTTCCTGTTCATCCATTCGCCGCACCCCCTTCGTCATGATTCTTCGATTTGAAACCCCGAACCCCATGGACATTTTCCGGAGTTTCTTTTCTCGTTTTCTCGGCTATAATAGAGTGACCGGATCGGTACAATTTTACACCAGAACGGAGGAACTGTTTATGGCACTTACGCTTTATAACGATTTGACGCGTAAAAAGGAACCTTTTGTCCCGCTGCACGAAGGAAAGGTCACCTTTTACAGCTGCGGCCCCACCGTATACGACTATTTCCACATCGGCAACGCGCGCCCCTTCATCGTCTTCGACGTGCTGCGCCGTTATCTTGAGTTCCGCGGCTACGAAGTCACTTTCGTGCAGAATTTCACCGACATCGACGACAAAATGATCGCCCGCGCCAACCGCGACGGCATCACCGTACAGCAGCTGGCCGAAAAGACCATCGCCGATTATTACGAGGATGCCGACGCCCTCGGCATCAAACGTGCGTCCTTCAATCCCCGCGCCACCGAATACATCCCCAAGATCATCGCGTTGATCCAGCGCATCATCGACAACGGCCATGCCTACGTCGTCGACGGCACTGTTTTTTTTGACGTGAAAAGCTTCCCCGCCTACGGCAGGCTCAGCCATCAGGACCTCAACGACCTGCAGTCGGGCGCGCGCATCGAAGTGGACGACGTCAAGCGCAGCCCGCTCGACTTCGTGCTCTGGAAGCCGCAGAAGCCCTGCGAACCCGCCTGGGAAAGTCCGTGGGGCCTCGGGCGCCCCGGCTGGCACATCGAGTGCAGCGCCATGTCCACCGATCTGCTCGGTGACACCATTGACATCCACTCCGGCGGCATCGACCTGGTCTTCCCCCACCACGAGAACGAAATCGCTCAGAGCGAGGCAGCCACGGGCAAGCCGTTCGTCAAGTACTGGCTGCACAACGAATACATCCTCATCAACGCCGAAAAGATGTCCAAGTCGCTGGGGAACTTCCTCACCGCCCGTGCCGCGCGTCAGAAGTTCCCGCCGCTGGCCATCCGCATGTTCATGCTCGGCGCCCACTACCGCTCGCCCATCAACTTTGCCCCCGAAGGGCTCGAACAGGCTGCCGCAGCCGTAGAACGCCTACGTAACTGCTGGAGCGACCTGCAGTTCGCCAAGGGCAGCCGTCTCGGCGAAACATCTGCTGCCGGCGCCGCGCTTACGGCCGCTCTGGACAAGGCGCGGGCAGGCTTTATCGCCGCCATGGACGACGACTTCAACACCGCCGCCGCCATCGGCGTGATCTTTGAGGCCGTCACCGAGATCAATAAATACCTGAAGGGAAATGAAAAACTCGACCTCGCCGCCGTGGCGGCCGCCGAAAAGTTCTTCGGCGACATCGACGGCGTCATGGGCATTATCGGCCTCGAACAGGAGAAAAATGAAGAAAGCAGCGACGAAGCCGCCCGGATCGAGGCCCTGATCGCCGAGCGCAACGCCGCCAGAAAAGTTAAGGATTTCAAGCGTTCCGACGCTATCCGCGACGAGCTGGCAGCCCAAGGAGTCATCCTCGAAGACACGCCGCAGGGCACCAAGTGGAAGAAAAAAATCTAGCGTACTCGATGCCAAAAGTCCCGACGATCATTTGATCATCGGGACTTTTCCATTCAGAATGTTCTATGCGGCGGAACACCCGCGGCTGCCGCCGCGACTTTTTTTAAACAGCTCCTACGCGAAAAGGTCTTCCTTGCAGGCAAGAATTTCCACGCCGCCCTGACAGGCGGGGCAAAAACAATATGTGCCGCCGGACTCCTTGAATTTCCTGCCCTGTTCCGTCATCTGAGCGACCGTTTCCGCGCCCAAAAGATCGACGGCGGCCTGACTTTTCAGGAAGTCCATCGTCGCGTCGATGCTCTGCACATCCTCTTCCAGTTCCAGCACGAGCTTTTCCGCCGCTTCCTTCTGCTTCGGTGTGCCGACCGCGCCGAGCCATTCCTGCCCCGCGGCCTTCAATTCGGCGCAGCAGCTTCCAGCCGCAACAACTTCTTTCACTTTGGCGATCATCGCATTTTTGTCCATTCTCATCCCATCCTTTCATTACGAGAACTTCAATTGTCGTTTTTATTATATCATCATGCGTTCGGGATATTCTCATTTCAATGAACTGTGCTGAACATTCTTACAAAAAAATACAACTTGCGGAAGCGGACCTTTCGTGTTATCATTCTACCGTTCGTCGTTGTGTCCATGCCTGAGTGGCGGAATTGGTAGACGCAGGGGACTCAAAATCCCCCGTGGGCGACCACGTGAGGGTTCGAGTCCCTCCTTAGGCACCAGATTTACAACCAAAAATGCTTTGTTAAGAGGCCGGTAATCCTTGTGATTACCGGCCTCCTATTTTTTACGCCGCAAAATTACACAGGACCAGTCAAAAATAACTACAAGTTGACATTTTAGCGGCTGTCGGCTCGTCTGTGTGGAACATCCACTGCACCTATAACAGTTCCTACGACGGCAGGGCAATCGCTTACGGAATAAGAACCCCCGTAGGGACGAGTCCCAGGACCTGCAGAGCCATAGGGATGCCAAGCCCGAAGAGCTTGCGCTTGCTCCTCATCCCGCATTTGCATGTGTCACAGGTCTTCAGCATCTGCAAAGCGAGTTTTCGCAGAATGTTCATCACTTCCGCCGCGTTCTTCGCTCTCGCCTGGCAGTCATCCTCCCTGAAGGCCATGTCCAGCATCCAGTGTAAGTTGTTCTCGATCGCCCAGTGCTCTCTCTTGATGCGCAGAAGATCTTGCCCCCGGGCTCCTTTCAGGCTGTAGATGAAGTGATGGTCTTCAGTGCTGGTCTTGTTATCGACGTTCCGGGTGTTGTGGATCCAGGCGACACCCGTGATGCCTCGCCAGTCTTCAAGTCCTTCGAACCAGCTCAGGTCGTTGGAGAGGCAACATTCTCTTCTCTCGATGCGCCCATGATCATTCTCCAGGGTGCTGGCATACTGTCCTTTGGCTTTGAGTTCTCTTGTGCTTGTGTCCTGCGCTTCGCTGCGCAGGTGCCAGATGATGTCGTCGTGCAGTTTCTTCTGATTTGCCTTTGACGGCGACAACGTAATCTCTGCCTTTTTCGATGATCTTAGCGGCGATGTTCTTCTGCGTCCCCATGGCGTCGATGGTGATGACGGTGTCTTTGACCTGAAAGAGCTGCAGCAGTTCGGGGATGGCCGTAATCTCGCTGCTCTTCTCGTCGGTCTTGATCTGACCGAAGACCAGCTGCGCCCGACTGGCAGAAGCGGTGAGCACGTGACGGGCTTTCTGTTCGGAGCGGCCGCTGCGGCATATGGTCTTGCCGTCGATGGCGACGGTTATGCCTCTTGACTCCGCCAGCTTGCCCAGGTGGACGTACAGCTCGCTCATCCAGGCGTTGACGCGTTCGGACAACACGCGGGGACCGAGGCGGCTCAACACCTTGCCAGAGGTATCGTGCGAAGGGGTGCCGTGGCGGAAGTCGCAGAACGGAGCCAGATATTTCTTCTGATTGATCGGCAAACATGGCCATTTCCGTATAGGTATCCATGTTGCAGATCACGGCCAGCACGCTGACCAGAAGGATATCCTGGAGCCGATAGTGGATCGCGTTGCCTGTGCGGAAGTCTTCGATTTCTGCCAGCAGTTCCAGAAATGTCTGGTTCATTCTCGTGCCTCCTGTCGGTGTTTTGGGGCATTTTCGGTGTCTCTTTGTATTCTACCGCAGGGAGGCTTTCTTGGGATGAACTTACTTTTCTGCGTTGCGGCTTTCTTCTTCTCGTGAGCTTAATGGCAATTTTCTCGAGTGGGTTTTCGTAAGTGATTGCCCTGAAAATCGTGTTTTCGGTTTGCAATTTTTCTACAAAACAGATTATAATAAAATCAACCCAAATAGAGGGTTACAATGTGAAAAAAGTGGGTAAACGACTGAAAGCTCTACGGGAGAGTATCGGCATTTCACAGGTGGAAATGGCGGAGGCCGTCGGTTCCACACAGTCCAGCATCAACCGCTACGAAAACGGTCAGTCCACTCCGCCCGTGGAGTTGCTCCGCCGCTACGCCGACTATTTTGATGTGTTCCTGGACTACATTTTTGCCCGGTTGGACAACCCCCAAGGAGTGACATACGAGTTTAAACCCAAGTGCACCCCGGAAAAGGAGGATATGCGCCGTTTTATCGAAATGTGCTTTGACCCGCAGTCACTCATGAATGGGAAGCTGAAAGAAACCCTGTTCCGCATGATGGAGGACGAGGCATGAAAGAAAAAAGCAATATGCTTGTATTACCCTGTGACTGCAAATGTTGTATGCTCGTCATTGAAAAGACTGAGTGGGAAGACGGCGACATCAGTTATAACATTTCGGTTCAAGATTCCAGATATGATCACAATTACAATACTCTTTGGGGCAGGATTAAGAGGGCTGCCAAAGTTTTATTTGGAAAGCCTATCTATTATAACGACCTTCATCTTGAAGGAGAAGAATCTTTCCATAAACTTGTTAAAGATATGGAGAGTTTGGCAGGGTTTGAATACTTTGAGGAGGAATAACAATGAAAGCTGTAATTTATACCCGCCATTCCTCCGACAACCAGCGGGAAGAAAGTATCGAAGGGCAAACCCGGGAGTGTACTGCCTTTGCCGAGAAGAACGGCATCACCATTCTGCGTCACTGCATCGATTGGCCCTTTTCCGCCAAGACCGACAACTGCCCAGAATTTCAGAATATGATTAAGGACAGCGGCAAGCGCCTGTTCGATATGATTATCGTCTGGAAACTGGACAGGTTTGCCCGCAACCGCTGCGACAGCGCCCGCCATAAGGCCGATGATGATTACTTACTGACAACCAAGCTGTTTCGCGGCTACTGCGGGCCTACCTCTGCGGCGAGAGCGGCCCAGCCACACTGGGAATGTCACCACTACTACAAGTGCGTGTCTGCCCAAAGGAAGCGGCAGGAGTGCCGCAAGAAGTCCGTCCGCAAGGAATGGATTGAAGATTTGGCGGTTAACGAAACCATGAAAATGGTGATGGACGATCCGCCATTGAAGCATTGCGTCCATGCTGATGAATTTACAGAACAGAGAGCATGTCAACCTGCCGCTCTATGGACAGCAATTGCGGGAAGCGGATACGGCCATTCAGAAGCTGTTGAACGCCACCCAACAGGGAATTTTAACCAAGTCAACGAAAACTCGGCTGGAAGAACCGGACGCCACGGAAGAGGAACTGGGAAACAAGATTGCCTGTGAGAAGCTGGCAAAGCCGAAAGTCAGCGCCGAGTTTATGACCTTTTGGCTCCACCGCTTCCGCAAGCTGGATGTGCGGCAGAAGTCCCACAGGAAGATGTTGATTGATACTTTCGTCAACGCCGTTTTCCTGTATGATGACAAGACGGTGATAACTTTCAACTACAAGGACGGGACGGACACCATTACTTTTGATGATTTGAAAGCCTCCTCGTCCGACAAGAAAATAGGTTCGGATTTGGATTGCTCAACTGCACCACGTAAAAATACAGGACCGTTTGGCTTGTGCCGAACGGTCCTTTCGTTTTTGCCATCTTAGACCGCGTTCACATCACGCCGCGGTTATAGTGTCCTCGCGTGGTGTTAGGGAGGTTCTGCGGATTTTCATTCTCGCCGGAAAGAACTTGGCGGTACAGATCGGTCAGGCGGTGGACCTCGTCGGGCCGATAGGTCCGGGCGTCGATGCGCAGGCGGGCGACGCCGCAGTCCCGAAGCCGCGGCACGAGGTCGAGGGCGCAGAGGTCCTGCGAGTTGAGCACGTGCATGCGCCCGAACTGGTCGTTCGCCAGACGGAACGCCGCGCGCGTGCGGTCGCGCAGATAGATTTCCCCGCGATGGCCGGCGGCGTCTTTTCCCTTGCCGCCGAGGAAGCTGCCGCTGACGTTGTACTCCGACACCATCATCTCGATCGGCCCCTGCACGAGGCATTCCAGCGGCAGCGGGCTGACGCCGGCCAGATGGCGGAGCTGGGTCATGTTCAGCTCGATCGAGGGAGTGGCGCCGGCGGCCCCCTGTTCGCGCCAGAAGAGCAGGCTCTGGCTGTTGTAGATGTTCAGGCTCATGTCAGCCCATAAAGGAATTTTCAACTCCATTTCGCGCGCCAGCTGCCAGAGGCCGAGGTTGTGGACGTTGAGCTGGTCGGCCCCGCTGTCCTGCGTCTGACGAAGAAAATCCTTGAAAAGACGCAGCTGCGGCTCCGCGACGATGCGCGGCGTGCCAAGCGCGGCGCGGCGGCCGGCGGCGTGAATCAGTTCGACCGCGGCGGCGCAGTCGGCAAAACCCGTGCCTCGGCTGAAACAGCGGTCGCCGCCAAAGATCACCCAGTCGGCGCCGCCGTCGAGCGCTGCCCGCACGCCGTCGAGTCGATCGGTCCACACAGAAAGCCGCGTTTTTTCCGCGGGGCGCGCGGCAGACAATTTTTTCAAAGCTTCGTTTTCCCGTTCGAGCAGCGCCAGCGCCTCCGCGTTCCCTACGGGGAGGCGCTGCGGCAGAAAATCGTCGAGCCGCGCCCGGTCCAGAGCTTCGCAGGCCTGGCGGCGGGCTTCGTTGATTTCGCTGACAGGAACCATCAGATCCCCTTCAAGAGCCAGTTCCAGTTTGTCCAGCACGTATTCCGTCGTGCCGAGGCGCTCGAGCTGACGGCGCAGCGACATTTCGTCCAGAGGGCGCGAGCGGGCCGCTTCGGCGAGGAAGCGTGTGCGCCCCGTTCCCGTATGCCCTTCGCCGTCGCCGAGTTCGACTTCCAGCGGACGTCCGAGGGCCGCCGAAACTCTGGCGTTCACGGGCACGCGCCGTTTGTTCTTTTCGCCGTAGAACGCGGCGGCATACTCCATCAGTTTTTTGTCCAGCGTGCGGAACACAGGCGCGTTCCGGCGCACGCCTGGGGGAACGTCGATCTCGGCCAGAGCGCCGGCCGGCGCGCATTCGACTTTGCGCCCGCCGACGGTCAGAGAAGCCGCGGTCGTCCCGGCGCCGCTTCCGCCCTTGCACGCGAACTCAAGCCCGTCACCGCAGCGCAGTTCTTTCTCCAGCCTGATCGCGGCATGGCCGCGCCCCAAGGATTCGACGCGGCCGACGAGCACGCCGCGGTTGTCGGGACGCGTATCGCTGATCATCTTCCGTCCCGGGCGTCCCGTCAGATACGCCGTCGTAAAGCCGCGGTTGAAGATCTGTTCGACGTTGGCGCGGTCGCGTTCCGTCACGCGGCAGTTCCCGGCCAGACAGCCGTCGATGGCGCGACGGTACGCGTCGACGACCACGGCCACGTACTCGGGACGTTTCATGCGCCCTTCGATCTTGAAGGAACAGACGCCGGCTTCGATCATCTGCGGCAAAACGTCAAGAGTGTTCAGATCGCAGGGGCTGAGCAGGTACGCGCCGGCGGAACCGCGCAAAAGATTTTCGCCGCTGCCGTCTGTCAGCGTATACGGCATGCGGCACGGCTGAGCGCAGCGGCCGCGGTTGCCGCTGCGTCCGCCGATCAGACTGCTCATCAGGCACTGACCGGAATAACAGACGCACAGCGCGCCGTGGATAAAGGCTTCGATTTCAATACCTTCAGCCGCGGCGGCCCGGAGGCCGGCGAGCGAAAGCTCGCGGGCAGGCACGGCGCGGATCATGCCGCAGTCCGCGGCGAAGCGCACTCCGGCCGAATTGGTGATCGTCATCTGGGTGCTGGCGTGCTGCGGCAGTTCCGGAGCGGCAAGGCGGGCCAGGCGCAAAACGCCGAGATCCTGCACGATGATGGCGTCCACGCCGGCATTGCTCAGAAAAGCCAGGTAATCCGCCAGCTCGCGCATCTCCTGGTCATCCGCAAGAGTGTTCACCGTCACAAACAGGCGCACGCCGTGCAAATGCGCAAAACGCACGGCGCGTTTCAGTTCGTCGCGGTCGAAATTACCGGCATAAGCGCGCGCACCGAAGGCCTTGCCTCCCAGATACACCGCGTCGGCCCCGGCGTTCACCGCCGCTTCGAGGGCCTCCCACGTTCCGGCGGGCGCCAGCAGTTCAAGGGATTTTTTCATGATGTCCTCGCAGAGTTCTCTTCACGACGTTCTTCGCGGACGGGCGGCATTTTCCGCCCGCGCTTTTGCAGACAGCGGCGCCGTCCCGACCGGATGACGCCGCTGTTTTTCTATTGTACCCCATTTCAATGGAAAGTAAATTCGCGCCGCGGCGCACGGAAAACTTTTTCGTCCGCGCCGGACGTCTCATGATAAACTGAGTCTGATCATGAAACGGGAAGGAGTCCCAGAGAATGGAACCGATCGAGTTTCGGGAAATCGCCATGATCCTCGCCGTTAGCGAGGAATTGAGCTTCACGCGCGCCGCCGGGAAAAACTATATCTCCCAGCCGGCGCTCAGCAAAATCGTGCGCAAAGTGGAAAAGAATCTCGGCGCCGCCGTCTTTGACCGCGGATCCTCGCCGCTCCGCATCACTCCCGAAGGACAGCGCTTCATCGAGTACTTCCGCCGCCTCGAACAGGTGCGGAACGAGCTCGAGAAATACTGCGAAAGCCTGCGTCAACAAAAGAAAGCCGATCTCGTCATCGGCGCGCCGTCATTTTTCTGCACCTACGTGCTGCCGCCCCTCTTGGCGTCGTTTCAGATGGAGCATCCCGGCTTCTCCGCCAAGCTCATCGAGACCAACGACGCCGAATTGCGCGAGCTGCTTCGCGCCGGCGTGCTCGACCTCGGCATGACAGTCGAAGAAAACATGCCGTCCGACCTGAAATCTTTTGTCTTCAAACGCGAATCCATCGTTCTCGCGGCGCCGCGCGCCAATCCGATCAACGCTCGCCTGCGGGCTCTTGCCCTCGGCGAGAGCGACCTCCGCGGAGGCCTGGTCAGCGAGAACGCTCCCCGCGTGCCGGTCGGGGCCTTCGCCGGTGAGCGTTTTCTGTTTCTCAAGCCGGGCAACGACATCCGCGCCCGCGGGCTGAAAATCTGTCACGACGCAGGCTTCGAGCCGCAGGTCGTGATGGAGCTGGATCAGATGCTCACGGCGTACCGTCTGGCCGAAGCGGGGCTTGGCGTGGCGTTCATCCGCGCCTCCATCCCCTGTTACGCCGGTTTTTCGCCGGATCTCTGCCTGTACCGCCTCGACCACCCCGACACGCAGCGGCAGATCCGGGTGATCTTCAACGGCGAAGCCTTCGTCAACGAACGGCAGAAAAGTTTTATCGCCTATCTCAAGAGCTGCCCGGAGGCTCCGTAAACGCCGGAGCTATTCCATTCCGAACACACTCCCATGCGCGACTGGCTATTGGATTTTTTCCGCCGCGCCGATTTAGAATAAGTCCATATCGATCCCCCATCCTGCACCATTATGACGAAAGGCGGCATTCCTCATGAATATCGTTGAAAAGTTTGCCATGCTCGGCATCGATAACGCTCCCGGCCAGGAAAGCCTGCAGAAGTCCGAACAGCTTGATCTGCGCGGTGAAAAGCTGGCGGGGCCGCGCGTCGATTTCTCTCACGGCGACGTCGACGCCCACCTGCCCACGCCCGGCAGCTTCGAAGTGTTCTCCCACGGTTTCTTCGAGGGCGGCGCTCAGGCTTACACGCCGTACCGCGGGCGCAAGACAGTGCTCGAACATGTGGCGGAAAAGCTTTCGGCCTTCAACGGCGCGAGGATCGACCCGGCGCAGAATCTGATCCTCACGCCCGGCACGCAGGGCGCTCTGTTCCTCGCCATGGGCGCGAACGTGATGCCCGGTGACAAAGTCGCCATTGTCGAGCCAGACTATTTCGCCAACCGCAAGATGGTTGAGTTCTTCGGCGGCGAGCTGGTCCCCGTTCAGATGGATTATGCGAACGTTTCCGGCAGGGCCGGTCTCGACCTCGCCGCGCTGGAAAAAGCGTTTCAAGACGGCGCGAAGCTGTTTCTTTTCTCCAACCCCAACAATCCTGTGGGCTGCGTCTATTCTTACGAGGAAATCTGCGCCATCGCCGCGCTGGCGAAAAAATACGGCGCCGCGCTGATCGTCGACGAGCTTTACAGCCGCCAGGTCTACCCGGGCGTGACGTACACTCATCTGGCAGCTCAAAAGGAAGTTCCCGGCAACCTGATCACCATCATCGGCCCCTCCAAGACAGAGTCGCTCAGCGGTTTCCGCCTTGGCGCCGCGTTCGGCAGCGCCGACGTGATCGAACGCATGGAAAAGCTTCAGGCCATCATGGCCCTGCGCTGCCCCGGCTACAACCAGGCCGTGTTCTTCACGTGGTTCAGCGAGCCGGCCGGCTGGATGGACGCCCGCGTCGCCGAACACCGGCGCATCCGCGACGACATCATGAAGGTTCTTGCCGCGGCGAAGGGCGTTTCCGCCCGGGCGACCGACGGCGGCAGCTATCTCTTCGTGACCATTCCCGAGCTTGACGTCAGCCTGCACGCCTTCATCCGCGTTGTGCGCGAGCTGGCAGACGTGATCGTCACCCCCGGCACCGAGTTCGGCCCCCAGTTCCTGCACCAGTTCCGCATCAACTTCTCGCAGGACCACGACAAGGCCGTCGCCGCCATGAAGCGTCTGTTGGCCGTCATGGACCGCTACCGCAAAAACTAGACCGCCGCAGAAAAACAAACGGTTCCGCACAAACTGGCAGGTGCGGAACCGTTTTCTCTATTTTTCACCCTGAGCCATGGCGCCGGCAATGATCCCGTCAATTGAACCGGAATACTCTTTGAACACTTTTCGCGCAGCTTCGACAAAGCCTGTCATGTAACGGGGTTTATAGCTCTCGCAGCGATAAACGAGCATCGTGTGCTTCGGCGGAAAATCGTTCCTGACCGCGAACACGCGCAGATTCGTGCGGGCAGGGTCTTTTTGCAGCAGATCGTAAAGGCTCATCTGATAAACGAACCCTATCCCGCAGCCTTGTTCGCAGAAACGCAGGGCCAGATCGTGGCGCGACGTTTCAAAGACAACGCGGGGATGAAGGCCTCGCTTCTGATAGTAGATGTCCAACGATTCACGCAGTGTGTTGCCGCGGGAAAACCCTACCTGAGGCAGATGGATCAGGTCGGAAATCTCGAAGCCGCGCTCCGCCTTCCGCAGCAAATCCTCGTCGAAAAAACTGCGGACGAACTCCCGGCTGGCAATGCAGCACGCTTTTTCCTGCGAAAGCGTCCACGCTTCCGTGTTTTTTCGCACCGGCGCGTCCACGCCGATGTAAAGGTCAAGCTGTCCTTTGTCCAGAAGCTCGTCCAGGCGCGCGGCCGGCGCCTCGGTCATCGACGGCGTGATATTGGGGAACTGCGCGTGAAAGATCTCCCAGATGCGAGGCATGAAAACCGTCGCCCGAAAGCCGGTGATGCCGACGTTAAGCCGGCCGGCCGCGGAGTCGGTGATATCGGCCAGCTCGGCAAGGAAAAGTTCTTCCAGCGTGACCGCCTTGCGCGCGTATTCCCTCAGACAATGCCCCGCCGGAGTGAGCCTCAGATGCGGCTTGCGCTCGAAAAGCGGCGTGCCGTAACGTCTTTCCAGTTTCTGGATATGAGCACTCAACGTCTGCTGAGTGATAAAAAGCTTTTCCGCTGCGCGGCGAAAATTCACCGTCTCCGCCGCCGCGAGAAAATAACGCAGTCCCCGCAGACTCATGAAGACAACCTCCTCTCGGACCGTGTGCGGTATTCCCATTGAATTCTACTCTAGATATCACATTTTTGACAGTCTAAAGGCTGTCAGCTCGTTCTTTTTTATTTGTTTGATTTGAATGGCAAAGAAATGTATGATTGCGGTACAGCCGGAGAACGAAGCAACCCCGTTCACGCGCTGTCAAAATTAAGATCTCAGGCTGAAAAGGAAGGATAAACTATGCGCTTTTTTGACTGCACGATGCGCGACGGCGGCAATGTGGTCGGATGCGGATTCGACGCGGCTTTAACGCGAATGATGATCGAGGGGCTGCTGGACAACGGCATCACCGAAATCGAATTCGGCAACGCCAAAGGCATTGGCGCCTACGAGAACTCCAACGCCATCGCCCCGCTGAACGACGAACAGTATCTCGATCTCGCCCGCCCCTACTTTTCCCGCGGCACGCTGGGCATGTTCCTCAACGCCAAACGCTACGCGGAGGCATCCGTTGACCTGGCGGCTGAAAAAGGTCTGGCGTTCCTGCGCGTCGGCGCCAACGCCGGCGAAGGCGCCGCGCTTTCGCTCAAGCCGATCAGGTACATCAAGAAGAAAGGTCTGAAAGTCTATTACTCGCTGATGAAGGCGTATGTCAGCTCCGCGAAAGAACTGGCCGAAGAGGCGAAAATGCTTGAGGACGCCGGTCTTGACGCCGTTACTATCATGGATTCGGCGGGAACCATGCTGCCTGAAGAAGTTTCGGAATATACCGAGTCGCTGGTCAAGGCTGTAAAGATTCCCGTAGGGTTCCATTGCCACAACAATCTCGGCCTGTCGGCGGCCAACGCCGTGGCCGCGTGGAGAGCCGGCGCCGCCATGCTGGACTGCGGGCTGCTGGGCATGGCCCGCAGCGCCGGCAATCTCGCTACCGAAGTCGGAGTGGCCTTGATGCAGCGTTACGGCCAAGCGAAGGAGGTCAACTTTTACGGCCTGCTGAGCTTCCTTGACTCGCAGCTGATCCCGGCCATGAGAGAATACAATTATCACGCGGGTGTCACGCCGCTCGACCTCGTGCTCGGCATGACCGGCACGCATTCCAGCTTCGTTCCGGCCTTCAAAAAAGCCGCCGCCGAAGAGGGCGTGGAGCTTTACCGTCTGATCGCCGCGGTCTCCGCCAGAGACAGGAGCAATCCCTGCGAAGCTCTGATGCGCGAAACGGCTCGATCGCTAAGAAAGTAGGCAAGTGGAGCATGAAAAGAATCATCCTCGCAGGAAAATATCCCGCCGGCACCGCCGGCGAGTTTCGCTCGCAGCTTGCCGGCAGCGCCGAAATCGTTGAAGTGACCTCGCAGGACACGCTGGACGCCGTCACGGACGCCGACGCCATCGTTTTGCGCGTCCTGAAAGCTTCCAAAAAAACTCTCGCGAACAAAGAGAAACTGAAGCTGATCTGCCGCTGGGGCGTGGGCGTCGATTCCGTCGACGTTCCCTATGCCTCCGCCCGCGGCGTCGCCGTCACCAACACGCCCGGCGCCAACGCTTATGCGGTATCGGAATTGGCGGTGCTGCTCATGCTCGCAGTCGGGCGCAACCTTATGTTCCACAACCGAAGCATCCAGAGCGGCGTTTGGAGCCGCACCATGTTCACCGACAACGCCGTGTCGCTGAACGGCAAAAAAGTCGGCATCATCGGCGGAGGCAATATCGGCCGTCAGGTGGCCCGCAGAGTCCAGGCCTTCGGCGCTGAAGCACGGTATTACGACGTGTTCCGCCTTGCCCCGGAGACGGAAAAGGAGTTCCGCCTGACGTTCGTCCCGCTCGACGATCTGCTCGCGGATTCCGATGTGGTCACGCTTCATGTGCCGCTGCTGGACAACAATTATCACATGCTGAACGCCGAAAAGATCGCGCTGATGAAAAGGAACGCCATTCTCATCAACACAGCCCGCGGAGGTTTGGTGGACGACAAGGAGCTGCTGTCGGCCGTCGAGGAAGGCCGGCTGATGGGGGCCGGACTGGACTGCGTAGAAGACGATCCCCTGCCCGCCGGGCATCCTCTGCTGAACCATCCCAACATCGTCATCACTCCTCACATCGGCGGCAACACATCGGACCTTGGCACGGTCATGGTCCCCATGATCAGCGACATTCTAAAAAGATTCCTGCATGGCGAAAAACTGAACTTCGTGGTCAATGAAAAGGGACTGAACAGATAATGGCAAAGAGAGGGGCGGAAAACGCGAGCAGTACGTTTTCCGTCCCTCTTTTCACGACGACGGCATTTTCTTCGTTTCGTGATAAACCGCTTCGTCCGATAATTTCATTGTTTTCCACACTAGGCCAGATGACAAATCCCGGCAATATAAATGACATTCAGCAATTATTTTCTTTTTTTGAACATGCAGAATGAACTTTTCAAAACTCAAACTTCATGCTAAGATAAACTTATCTTTCAGATGGTTTTCTTATATAAATTCTGATAAAACATATGGTTACTAAAAAATCGCATCAGACAATTTTTTGAGAACATACAGGGAGGCTTGCCGTATGCTGAAATACGTGCTGCAGAGAATATCTACAAGTCTACTGACGCTTTTCGTCATCATCACGCTGACGTTTTTTCTGATGCGGGCCATTCCGGGCGGGCCGTTCACAGACGAAAAGGTGATCCCGCCGGAGATCATGGAGAAAATTTTGGAACGCTATCACATGAACGACCCGCTCTGGAAACAGTATTGCCATTACCTGTGGAACGCGATCCACTTCGATTTCGGTCCTTCCTACCGCTACGAAGGCATGACGGTCAACCAGCTCATCTCCGGTTCGTTCCCCGCTTCCGCTCTGGTCGGTTCGCTGGCGATTTTGCTCTCGCTGATTGTCGGCATTCCCGCGGGCATCATCTCGGCGCTGCGGCGAGGGCGATGGCAGGACAAAACGGCCATGGTGCTGGCCACGCTGGGGATCACGATACCGAACTATGTCATCGCCACGCTGATGGTCTACTTCTTCGCCTACCGATGGGGAATCGTCACCGTCGGGTTCTGGGAAGGTCTGCCGACGTCAATCCTGCCGGCAATCACGCTGGCGGGGTACCCGGCGGCGTTTATCTCGCGCCTGACGCGCTCCAGCATGCTCGAGGTGATCCAGCAGGATTATATCCGCACCGCCTACTCCAAAGGACTGCGCGAACGAACGGTTGTTTACATTCACGCGCTGCGCAACGCAATCATCCCCGTCGTCACCTATCTGGGGCCGCTGATCGCGGGAATCCTCACGGGCAGTTTCGTCGTCGAACAGGTGTTTGGCATTCCCGGGCTGGGTCTGTTCTTCGTGACGAGCATCCAGAACCGCGATTACACAACAATCATGGGCGTGACGATCTTCTTCAGCGCCCTGCTGGTATTCATGAATCTGCTCGTCGATATCTGTCTCGGCTTCATCGATCCGCGCATCAAGCTGACAAAATAGGAGGAAACGCATAATGACTGAAAAAACTTCCGCGGAAACGAGCCCGCTCCGCCTGCCCGATCTGAACGACGCTTCGCTGTTCAAGTTCATCGGCGCGGAGGAGAAAAACAAGGCTGAGTTCATCCGCCCCAGCCAGACGTACTGGCAGGACGCCTGGCTGCGTCTCAAGCGCGATAAACTGGCAATGTTCGGTCTGTTCCTGATTATCTGCATCTTTCTGATGGCAATTTTCGGACCGATGATGTCGCCCTACGCCTATGACGAACAGGATTTCCTCATCTCCAATGAGTTCCCCTCGTGGGCGCATCCGTTCGGCACCGACATGTTCGGACGCGACATGTTCGTGCGCGTCATGTACGGCGCGCGTATCTCCTTGGCTGTCGGCCTGATGGCCAGCCTCATCAACCTGACGATCGGCGTGATCTACGGCAGCATCTCCGGCTTCGTCGGAGGTCGTACCGACGACGTCATGATGCGCATCGTTGACACGATCCGCAGCGTGCCGACAATGATCTACGTCATTCTGCTGATGGTCGTGGTCGGCCCGGGGCTGAAAAGCATCTTCATCACGCTGGGCATCAACTACTGGACCAACATGGCGCGCATCGTCCGCGCCGAGATCATGCGCGTCAAAAACGAGGAGTTCGTGCTCGCGGCGCGCGTCATCGGCGCCTCGCCGGCGCGCATGCTGCTGCGGCACCTGATCCCCAACGCAATGGGGCCAATCCTCGTCACACTGACATTCTGCATTCCGCAGGCAATCTTCGCCGAGGCGTTTCTGAGCTTCGTCGGCCTTGGCGTCAGCGCGCCGATGGCCTCATGGGGCGTGCTCAGCAGCGACGCAATGAATGCGCTGATGGTCTATCCCTACCAGCTGTTCTTCCCCGCCATGGCCATATCGCTGACGATTCTCGCATTCAACTTCTTCGGCGACGGGCTCAGAGACGCCCTCGACCCGCGGCTGCGCAAGTAGGCACAGGGGGGGGGGACTTTTATGTCGGAAAACATTCTCTCGATCAGCGACCTGCACACCTCTTTCTTTACCCCGGTCGGCGAGGTCAAGGCTGTCGGCGGCGTTTCGCTGAAGCTGAATAAGGGCGAAGTGCTGGGCATCGTCGGCGAATCAGGCAGCGGCAAATCCGTGACGATGCTGTCGATGCTGCATCTGCTCGGTCCTTCGGGGAAAGTCGTCAGCGGTTCAGTCAACTTCGAAGGGCAGGAACTGACGACGATGAACTACAAACAGATGTCGGACATCCGCGCCAACAAGATCTCGATGATCTTTCAGGATCCGATGACCAGCCTCAATCCGGTGCTGTCCGTCTCATACCAGCTGTGTGAGCCGCTGATTCGCCACAAACACATGAGGCGGGCGGAGGCGAAAAAGCGTGTGATCGAACTGCTTCACGACGTCGGCATCGAGCCGGCCGAGGAGCGCATCGGCCAGTACCCGCACCAGTTCTCCGGCGGCCAGCGTCAGCGCCTGATGATCGCCATGGCGCTGGCCTGCAATCCCGATCTGCTCATCGCCGACGAACCGACAACGGCGCTCGATGTAACCGTGCAGGCGCAGATCCTCGAACTGATGAAGGACCTGCAGAAGAAATGGAACACCGCCATCATCCTGATCACGCACGATCTCGGCGTCATCGCCGGCATGGCCGACCGCGTTGCCGTCATGTACAGCGGGCACATCGTCGAGGAAGGGACGCGCCGCGACATCTTCTACCGCCCGGCGCATCCGTACACGCAAGGGCTGCTCAAGTCGGTGCCTAATCCCGACAACCTCACCAAGGAACGTCTCATTCCCATCAAGGGGCAGCCGCCCGATCTGCTCAATCCGCCCAAGGGCTGTCCGTACGCGCTGCGCTGCCCCAAGGCAATGCGCGTCTGCCTGCATTATCCGCCTGAAACGCAGTTCGTCGAGGAAGGTCATTCAGCCGCGTGCTGGCTTCAGCACGCGCCCACGGAGGTGACGCGCAATGACCGGTAGTCAGGAAATCCTTCTCGAAGTTAAGGAGCTGGTTAAGCACTTCAACGTGCCAAAGGGCATTGTGCGCTCCGTCGACGGCGTGTCGTTCAGCATCCGCCGCGGCGAGACGCTCGGCCTGGTCGGCGAATCCGGCTGCGGCAAGACGACCACCGGGCGCACGATCATCCGCTTGTACGACGTCACCTCGGGCAGCGTAAAATGGAAAGGGCACGAGCTGGCAAATCTTTCGCAGAAGGAAATGATTCTCTACCGCAGGGAACTACAGATGATCTTTCAGGATCCGTACGCTTCGCTCAATCCGCGCATGACCGTCGGCGACATCGTAATCGAGCCAATGGTGATCCACGGCATGCCACGCGACGAACGCATCGACCGCATGCGGCGTCTACTTTCCATTGTCGGGCTCAACAGCGAGCACGCTAACCGCTACCCGCACGAGTTCTCGGGGGGGCAGCGTCAGCGCATCGGCATCGCCCGCGCGCTGGCCGTCGAACCGGAATGCATCATCTGCGATGAGCCAATTTCAGCGCTGGACGTGTCCATCCAAGCACAGATTGTCAACACGCTCGAAGATTTGCAGCATGATCTGGGACTGACGTATTTGTTCATCGCCCACGACCTGTCGATGGTCAAGCACATCAGCGACCGCGTTGCCGTCATGTACCTCGGCAACATCGTCGAGGTGGCGGAAAGCAACGAGCTTTACAGCAATCCGCTTCATCCCTACACGCAGTCGCTGCTGTCAGCCATTCCTGTCCCCGATCCCGACAAATCCGACGCAAAAAAACGCATCCAGCTCGTCGGCGAAGTACCCAGCCCGATTAATCCGCCTTCGAGCTGCAAGTTTCACACCCGCTGTCCGCGAGCTTTCGACCGCTGCAGCGTCGAAGCGCCGCAGCTCGCCGGCGGCGAGCACCAGTGCGCCTGCTGGCTGGTTAACGATTAGGTTTTACCGCGCATCTTTCGTGCGCGTCATTATACGTAAGGAGGATTCAGTCATGAAAAAACGCAGTTGGATTCTGGCAGCAGCCGCGATGCTTGCTTTGTGCGCTAGCGCGTGCGCGGCAGAGAAGGTCTTCGTTTACAACCTCGGCGTCGAGCCGAGAACGATCGACCCGGTATTGAACAACGCCGTAGATGGATCAAACATCATCTACAACATTTTCGAGGGACTGGTCCGCATCGGCTTTGACGACAAGCCCGAGCCGGGTCTGGCCAAAAGCTGGGACGTTTCCGCAGACGGTCTGACCTGGACGTTCCACCTCCGCGACGGCCTCAAGTGGTACGACGGCACGCCGCTGACGGCCGAGCACTTCCGCTACGGACTGCTGCGCGTCGTCGATCCCAACGTCGCCTCGCCCTACGCCTTCCTCGGCTTCCCCATCGTCAATGCCGAAAACTTCTACAACGGCAAATGCAAGGCCGAGGACGTCGGCATCAAGGTCATCGACAACACAACCCTCGAGCTGAAACTCGCCCATCAGAACCCGATGATGCTCGACCACCTGTCCTATCACATTTTCTACCCCGCCAAGCCCGAAGTCATCGAAGCCCATCCCCGCGACTGGACGACCTCGCCCGACACGATCCTCTGCAACGGTCCCTTCTATCTCACCGAGTGGAAGCATAACGCCGAGATGACGCTCGTCAAAAATCCCCACTACTGGGACGCCGAGAATGTCAAGATCGACAAGGTGCGCGTCGTCATGATCACCGACCCCAACACCGCGCTCGCGGCCTTTAAGGGCGGCAAGGTCGATTTCAACAAGCGGCTGCCCTCCATGCAGATTCCCGTGCTGCTCAAGAGCGGCCAGGCCAAGACCGTCAATACGCTCGGCGTCAGTTTTAGCGTCTTCAACGTCACCCAGCCTCCGTTCAACAACCCTCTCGTGCGTAGAGCTTTTGCGCTGGCCGTTGACCGTCAGGGCATCGTCGACAAAGTAACCATGGCCGGACAGGCTCCAGCTAACGCCTACATCCCCTACGGCCTGCCGGGACCGGAAGACGGCAAAGAGTTCCGTTCCGCCGGCAAATCCTACTTCAGCAACCGCGCTCAGCCCGAAGAGGCGCGCAAGCTGCTGGCCGAGGCCGGCTATCCCGGCGGCAAGGGCTTCCCCAAGGTGACCTACAAGTACAACACAAACGAGGGCAACAAGAACATCGCCGAAGCCCTGCAGGCTATGTGGAAGAGGAACCTTGGCATCGAAGTCGAGCTGTACAACGAGGAATGGAAAGTCTTCATCAACACCCGCTTCCAGAAGAACTACCAGATCGCTCGCCACGCTTACCTCGTCGATTTCTTCGATCCCGCCAGTCTGATGGACATCCTCGTTTCCGATTCGCCCGAGAACGTCACCGGCTACAACAACCCCGAATACGACAAGCTTGTCGTGGCGGCCCGGAGCGAAATGGAACACGCCAAGCGCATCGGCTATCTGCTCAAGGCCGAGGACATCCTCATGCAGGATCTGCCCGTGCTGCCCATTAACTACTACTCCACTCCCTACATGGTCAGCAAGCGCGTCAAGGGCATGTACATCTCGCCGCGCAACTGGGACTTCTTCCGCGGCGTCGACATAGTCGAATAGCATCGTCTCATCAAGCGAAGCCGTTTTCTGCGGCTTCGCTTTTTGCCGCTCCCAAAAAAGTCCGCCTGTTTCGACGGCATACACGAAACAGGCGGACTTTTTTCGAAGCATATTGAATTACCCGCGGCGGCGGACTCAACGGCGGCGCGTGACGGCGGCACTTTCGATCAGCTTTTCGATCAGCTTGGGCAGCGGCACGCCGGCGGCTTCCCAGAGCTTGGGGTACATGCTGATGGCCGTAAAACCGGGAATGGTGTTGATCTCGTTGAAGACGACGCGGTTCGTGCCTTTTTCAAGGAAAAAGTCAGCGCGTGAAAGGCCGCGGCAATCCAAGGCGCGGAAGATTTTTTTCGCCATGGCGCGGATCTCTTCGCGCTTTCCCGCCGGCAGCGGCGGATCGATGACGGTGCGCGAGGCGCTGCTGTGATATTTGGCGTCGTAATCGTAGAACTCGGCGCCGGCGAGGATCTCTCCCACGCCGCTGGCCTCGGCCTCCCAGCCGCCGAGGAGCGCGCATTCCAGTTCGCGGCCGAAAACAGTCTCTTCAGCAATCACCTTGCAGTCCTGCGCGGCAGCCAGTTTCAGCGCTTCAACAAGCTGCTCCCGGCTCCCCGCCTTGGTGACGCCGCATGACGAACCGGCGTTGGACGGCTTGACGAAAACGGGATAGCTCAGCTCGGCTTCGATGCGGCGCACGACGCAGTCCATGTCATCCAGCTCCTCGCGCCGGAACGCCGCATAGCGCGCCTGCGGAATGCCATGACACTGCAGAACGGCTTTAGTCGTTGCTTTGTCCATCGTCGCGGCCGACGACAGCACGTCGCACCCCACGTAGGGGATCTGCGCCATCTCCGCGATGCCCTGAGGGCAGCCGTCTTCGCCGTAAAGGCCGTGCAGGACGGGGAAAAGTACGTCGATGCGCTCAAGGGAAAAGCTCCCGCCGTCGCCGAGCAGCACGCTTTTCAGCGCCGCGTCGGGCAGCAGCGCCGCGCCTTTGCGGCTCTGGCGCCACTCGCCTGAAACGATCTGATCGGCCGACTCGACGTGAAGCCAGCGCCCCTCTTTGGTGATGCCGATCAACAGCAGATCGTATTTGTCGGAATCGATGCTGCGGGCGACCGTCGCGCCCGAGACGCAGGACACTTCATGTTCCGATGACTGGCCGCCGAACAGCAGCGCCACTTTTTTCTTCGTTTCCATTTCGCACCTCGCTGTCAACCGCGGACACGTTTCACAGCGTCTCCGCGTCCTTTTCTTCCCAACTACTCAATTCGCTCGAAGTCGGCCGCGCCGTGCTTGCACAATGGGCACACGTAATCAGGGGGCAATTCTTCGCCCTCGTACACATAGCCGCATATCCTGCAGCGCCAGCCTTTTTTCCTGCCTGCCTGCGGCTGGGGCTTGATGTTCTTGTGATAGAAGGCGTACGTCACCGGCTCTTTGCCGGACAAGATCTCGCCCGCCTCGACAACCGCGAGGAACAGCGAATGCGAACCCAGTTCCCATGTTTGCAGAACTTTTCCCGAAAACCAGGCGTTCACGTGTTCAGTTGGGACCAAAAGCCCGTTGTCCGTGCGCACAACACTGACGCCGGCAAACTTGTCGGCGTTGCGCCCGCTCTGGAAACCGAAACGCTGAAACAGCTTGAACGGAGCCGTGGTATCGAGGACTGCCACGTTGAACCGTCCTGTACGCGCGATCATATCGTGGGTGTAATTCTGTTTGCAGACCGAGATGGTCACACGGGCGGGGGCGGACGACACCTGCGTTGCCGTGTTGATAATGCAGCCGTTGTCCTTGCCGTTTTCCGCCGCGCTGAGCACAAACAAACCGTATGTCAGCTGAGTCATAATTCGCGAATCCATAAAGAACTCCCTCCCTCTGCCCACATCCCGAGGCACCGGAACGGATTCCGTTCCGGCCCTGCCGGAAATCTCCCCAGCAGCCGCGGCGCAGGCGTCAATTATTTTTCTTTTTTGATTATACCATGCGATTCGTTTCGTGCGAGAAAGCCGCTGAGGACGTTCAGTCCTCGAAATATTTTATTCCTCCAACGAATTGAGCTTCATCAAGGCTGTAAAGAGTATCGACAAACAGGCCGCGGAAATACGCAGGGCCGCGCCGCGCCGCGCGCGTTCCGGCGGCGGCCAGTTCCCCGCTCAAACCTACGGCGGCGCAGACGGCGGCGGCCGCGCGCAGGGAATTCTCGACGGCATGCGCGGCTCCCAGCAGCGACGTCAGCATACAGCCCATCCCTGTAACGCGGGTCATCATCGCATCGCCGCCGCCGACGCGGAACGTTCGGCTTCCGTCGGTGACCACGTCGACGGCGCCGGAAGCGATTGCCGCGCAGCCGTACCGCCGTGCCAGCCCCGCTGCGGCGGATGCGGACATCGCGTCCTCGGGAAGCGCATCGACGCCCGCGGCCGTTTCCGTATCGTCGAGCAGAGCGCGAATCTCCGCGCCGTTGCCCCGCACGCAGGACACAGAGAACTCTCTCAGCAGCGCAATGCAGCCGCGGCGGCGAAGCGAAGAAGCGGAAACGCCTACCGGATCGACAATGATCGGGTGCCCGCACTCGGCCGCCTGCCGCGTCGCTTTTCCGATGGAATCCAGCCGCGCGACGGCCCCCATATTGATCACCAGCGCACCGGCGCGGCGCTGCACCTCTTCCACCTCATCGGGATGAGCGGCCATAAAAGGATGCGCGCCGGCAGCCAGCAGAACGTTGGCGCAGTCGTTCACCGTCACCGGATTGGTAATGCAGTGAACAAGCGGACGACGGCGGGAAATCCTCTCCCATATCGACCACAGCTCAGCGGGCGCCGTCATGCCGGGCTCCGCCCAAAAAACGCTTCGTTTCGAACAGACCCAGCCGTTTCATGGCGACGGTGACCACGGCGCCAATCGCCGCGCCGACAGCGGAACTGATCAGAAACGGCACGACGAACGTCAGCAGCGCGGCTTTCTCGTTGCCCAGCACAAAACGCGCCACAGGGTAGGACAGCAGCCCGCCGATCACCCCCGTGCCGGCGATTTCCCCCAGCCAGACTGCCGGAAGCCGCCGTACCAGCCGATACAGAACGCCGGCAAGCAACGCGCCGCACATGCTTCCGGGGAACGCGAGCGGCGTGCCGGCGCCGATCAGGTTGCGAATCAGACTGGCGGTGAACGCCGCCGCCACGTTCCACGAGGGGCCGAGAAAGACGGCGCCGAGAATGTTGGCAAGATGCTGCGCCGGCGCGCACTTGGCTCCGAACACAGGGAAAGAAGCAAACGATCCCGCAACGGCGAACGCGGCCAGAACAGCCGTGAACGCCATCTTTTTCACTCGTAAATTATTCATAGCTCCTCCTTGAAGGCACTTTCCTGAAAAAAAACTGCAATCCCTTTCCCGTCCATCTGTCAGCGCCGTGCCGATGCCGGCACCGATGAATTCCAGAGGATTTTCGCCAAACAAAAAGCGGCGCCCTCCCGGACACCGCCATTACGTTCGTTCACGCATCTTAACATCCCTCCGTTGGCATTATCCAATTCAGGTTCCGGGTCGAAGCTCAGCGCTTCCTCTCAGCCGTTTCCAGCTCCCCGCGTTAGATTATTCAATTGTAAAAAGCTCACTCAATTGCAAAAAACAAACGTCCGCCTCCGCATAATGCCGCCAAGCTCTTTTCTTCATCCCCAGCTCCCCAGCGGGCGATACAAAATAACCCGGCTTGAAAAGCCGGGAGAAATGGTCTGGTGGATCGTACAGGACTTGAACCTGTAACCCTCTGATTAAGAGTCAGATGCTCTGCCAGTTGAGCTAACGATCCATATTTGAAACTTACGAACTTGGTGCGAAGGAGGGGACTTGAACCCCTACGCCCGGAGGCACCAGATCCTAAGTCTGGCGCGTCTGCCAATTCCGCCACCCTCGCAACGCGCCTCGCACAACACGGGAAATTATAGCACTCCCGCGCCGAACGTGACAAGTGGATTTTTCGTCAGGAGCAGATGATTATCAGAAGTCGAAATATTCAGCTATTTCAATACTGTAAACAGAATGATTCCACAAGGTGAATGGAGAAATGACATCCGCACGAACGCTTTTCCTGATGAGCAACGGGCCCGTAACGTCGATCGAGGAAGCCGCGCAAAGCTTTCTGACCTGCAAAACCACCGCCAGAGCTGCGCCTTGCACATGCGGCAGCGACGTCGATATCGTTTACGAAGGCACCCTCATCACCACCTCCTACAGCATGGGCCACGGAATCCTCGCCCCGCGCAGCGCCGTAGAAATTACCGCCACCGGCGATACTGCCACAGGCACCCCACCCGTCGTCACCCCCGGCGACACCGCAACCAACTAGAGCAGCCTCCTTCACTCCCTCTCTCAGCCCCTCCCGAGAATGTTCTGCGGGAGGGGTGTTTTTTCTGTTTTTGCGGTAGATTAAGAACAAAGCCGTGAAGGAGGCAGTTCTTATGGAAGAAAAGAAAAATTCATCACAAGAAACAACTGAAACATTTAATGAAGAAATTGTCTGTGAAGATGGACCTGAGGCTTTTGATGATGAATATTTTGCTTATCTGTATGATTTATACGAAGCGGGTCTTTTAGCAGATTTATAAAGACAGATGAACAACCCACTGACCGAACTTGACGCCGTAAACACAATGCTCACCGCCGTCGAACATGGCCCGCTCCGCAAGGAAGGACTAAGACGCGGCTCACGCGAGCGCTCACGCCCTTACTGAACTTCATGTTATTTTTAAAGTTACACTTTCAACATTTTTACACTGCAATGATTCATATAAAAACAATCTTCCTTCCAGTTGACCGTCATCGGACCGTGCCCATGACGGTCTTTTTTGTCCTCACGCTATCATACGTGGCGCCTCTGTCGTCGGCGATCATGGAGCGTGGCACGCCGATGCAGGTAGATAGCCAGTCAGTTCCACTCCTTCAAACAGCGGCTTTCATCCTCTCTCTCGAAATTCCTGCAGCGTGCCGCGTCGATACCTGCCTGTTCCGAGACCTGCCTTTACGAAAAAAGCGCCGAAGCGAATACCGTGAATGATATACACGGAATGCTTCGACGCCTTGATTCTACTGAATTTGGTGGATCGTACAGGACTTGAACCTGTAACCCTCTGATTAAGAGTCAGATGCTCTGCCAGTTGAGCTAACGATCCATATAATGGGGTGGGTAAAGAGATTCGAACTCTCGGCCTGAGGATCCACAATCCTCCGCTCTAACCAACTGAGCTACACCCACCATATTGCCTCATGATCTGCGCGGATAAAAATGGCGCGCCGGACAGGATTCGAACCCGTGGCCCACGGCTTAGAAGGCCGTTGCTCTATCCAACTGAGCTACCGGCGCACGGTAATGGAGCGGAAAACGGGACTCGAACCCGCAACCCCCAGCTTGGAAGGCTAGTGCTCTACCAATTGAGCTATTTCCGCACGAACCTAACCCACTGGTCGGGGTGAAAGGATTCGAACCTTCGACCCCCTGCTCCCAAAGCAGGTGCGCTAACCAGACTGCGCTACACCCCGAATTGAGAGAATATGGTGGAGCTGAAGGGATTCGAACCCTCGACCTATTCGTTGCGAACGAATCGCGCTCCCAACTGCGCCACAGCCCCTCAGAATCAACAGGTTGCATTCTAGACTCAAAGACCGTTCTTGTCAAGGGGGGATTTTTGAGATACTCTACGTGCGTCGGCAAGATTTTATTTATTCAAGGAGAACTGAATCATGAACTACGGTCCGGAACTTATCAGCGCGCTGGCATCGGAGCTTCGATGCTGCGTCGGCTGCCAGCTGCAGCGCATCGAAGCGGGAGGCGATTGGTGCGCTTTGACCTTTAAAAACGCCGGCTCGATTTTTTTCACGTGGAATCCGGAAACGTTCGGCATCTGCCGAATAAGCTCCGAAGAACTGCGCGACCTGCGCAGCCAGAGCGTGAAGACGCCGTTTGCGATGGGGCTGCTGCGGCATCTCGGCGGCGGCTCGATAACGGACGTGGCCTGCGTCCCGGGCGACCGCGTGCTGACAATGAAATTCCAGCGCTTCGTCGGGGGCGGCGTCAGCAAAGAACTGACGCTGGTGCTGGAGCTCACGGGGCGCATGAGCAACGCGCTCTTCACCGACGAGAACGGCATCATCCTCGAAGCTGCCAAACATGTGCATCCAGAGGTGAACCGTTACCGTTCCATTATTCCCGGCGCGCCGTACGCGCCGCCGCCGCCCATTCCGGGAGAGCTGCCCCGTCCCGGAATGAGCGGCGGCGAACTGTCGGCGTTCCTGAAAGCGCCGCGCGGCATCGGCCGGCCGCTGGCGGACGAACTGACGCGGCTTTGGGAAAGCGGCTGCACAGAGCTGGTCCGCGCGGCGCTGTTCGGCGAGCCGAAAATCTTTCAGCGTTTCGGCAAATATCTTACCGCGCTCGGCGCGGTGCTGCCGGGAGCGGAACGCTTCAATGGCGGCGGATTGGATTTCTGCCGCGCCTTCATCGCCGGCGAAATCGAGCGGCGCGCTCTGAAAAACCTCGCCGCCAAAGCGCTGAAGATCCTCGAACGCCAACGCGGCCGCCGCGCCAAGCATATCGACGATCTGCTCAGTCAGATCGAAAAGGCGGAAAACTGCAGCGCCTATCGAAACGCCGGCGAAGCACTCCTGCAGAATCTCGGCAAGGTTAGAGAACGTCAAGACTCTATCACGCTGAAATACTGGGATGACGACGGAGAAAAAACGCTGAACGTAAAGCTGGATCCCTCGCTCGACCTGCAGGGCAACGCTAAGCGTTATTTCAAAAAATACCAGAAGTTCCGCACCGACGTGACTGCCGTCAGAGAACAAGTCTCCGCGCTGCAGTCGGAACTGGACGACCTCGCCGCGCTGGAAGCAAACCTGAAGCGCGTCGTCAGCGCGGAAAAGCTGGCGGAGCTGTGCGAACAGATCGCCCAACAGTATGACGACGGCCGCAAAAAAGAACAGGACGCCCATTCGCGCAAAGTGAAAAAAACGCTGCCGCCCCATCTGCGTTTTACCCTGGGCAACAGTCTGATCCTGGCGGGCATGAACGAGCGCGGCAACCGGTATGTCACGTTTCAGGAAGCGGCGCCCGACGACCTGTGGTTTCATGTGCATGAGTTCCCTGGCTCGCACGTGATTCTCAAGAACCCTCCTGCCGGCGCGACGGAATTGGAACGCGCCGTACGCGCCGCCGCCTCGCTGGCTTTGTGCTACAGCGAGTGCCGTGACCGCAGTTCGGTCGTCGATTACACTGAAAAGAAGCAGGTCCGCCATATTCAGGGAGGCGGCCCCGCCAACGTCACTTACAAGCGCCCGCGCACCGTGCTCGTCGGCCCCGACGACTGGAAGGAGATTCTCGGACGGCGTTAGCGCTTCCGCGTCGAGCATACCGCACGCCGCGGAGAGAAGCGGAACAACGGAAAGAGCACGGCGATTATCTGATATGTTCCTTCCTTACTGAGTGTCCAGTAAAGAGAGTACATATCAAAGTCACTCGCCGTGCTCTTTCCGTTGTAAACGCCTCATTTTACAAGCTTTTCGAGACGAAACTGTCGAAACCGCAGCCAAGATGGCTGACGTCCCCCAGCAGTCCCACTTGGGGCGTTCCGTTCAGGAACTCAACGTAAGAAACGCTGCAGTTGGGGATCTTCAGCCGCCAGTAATAAGCCAGCGGCATGCCAAGGAAATGGCAGATCAGCGTCTTCAGCACGGCGTCATGCGTGACCAGCAGCGTATCGCCGCTGCGGTTCAGTGCCGTGCGCTCCAGCGCGGCGAGGGCGCGCCGCTGCACGTCCGCCAGCGACTCGCCGTCGGGGCCGGGCATCTGCACGCTTTCGGGGTTCGTGCGCCATTGTTCCAGCAGCGTCCCGTACTGCGCGGAAACCTCGCCGGCCGTCATGCCGTTCCACTCGCCGTGGCTGATCTCCATGAAGCCGGGATCAGCCGCGAAGTTTGAGCAGATCGACGCGGCGAAAATCTTCTCGCCCGTGACGCGGGCGCGCGACAGCGGCGAAACGAACACCGCCTCCAGCGGGAAGCCGCGAAAACGCTCCGCAACGCGGTCCGCCTGCGCCAATCCCGTCTCGTTCATCAGAATATCCATCTGCCCCTGAAAGCGCCCCTCGCGGTTCCACTTCGTCTCGCCATGGCGTACCATAAAAACTCTCATGTCGGTCCGGTCCTTTCCGTCCAGAGCCGGACGCCGCGCCAACGGAGTCCGGCTTTTTCATTTGCTTAATTTTTGCGCAAACTGAAAAAAATAAGCCTCCAAAATCACTGCCGCCGCGCTCTTGATGCCGCCGGCAAAACGGATCTGCGCCGTCCAGCGCACAGATGCTCACGCCGGTCTGCACCAGCGCCATTCCGCGTTTAGGCCGTTACATGTCCCGCGGCTGCGACAGCGGCACGCGCAGCGCCGCGATCAGTTCCGGAGGCAGCGGCGCGCGGAATTCGAGCCACTGTCCGCCGGCAGGGTGACGGAACCCCAGCCGCCGGGAATGCAGAAAGACGCGGTCTTTGAGAATATGCTGCGCCGGATCTTTGGGTCCGTAGAGCATATCGCCGTCGAGCGAACAGCCAAGAGCGCGCATGTGCACGCGGATCTGGTGCGTGCGCCCCGTGTGCAGGCGCACTTTGATCAGATTGTAGCGCGCGCGCGTCCAGAGAACTTTATAGTCAGTCACGGCCTCGCGCCCGTCCCATGACACGCACATTTTCAAACGATTGTGGGGATCGCGGCCGATCGGCGCGTTGATCGTGCCCTCGGACGATTTCAGCGCGCCGACGCCCAACCCCAAATACTCCTTGAGCACTTCGTGTGCCTGAAACGCTTCCGTCAGTCCGTGAAAAGCCGCGTCGCTGCGGGCCACAACCATCAGTCCCGACGTGCCCACGTCGAGACGGTGAACGATGCCCGGGCGCACGGCGTCGCCGATGTGCCCGATCTCCGGATAGCGGAACATCAGTCCGTTGACCAGCGTGCCGTCGGGACGTCCGGCGCCGGGATGAACAACCACGCCCGCCGGCTTGTTGACTACGATCACGTCGTCGTCCTCGTAGATCACGCCGAAGGGCACATCCTGCGCCGCGATTTCCGCCGGCGCCGCTTCGGGAATCTCCACCCGGTATACCTGCCCGGGCTGGATCCTGAACGCCGGGCGGATCTTTTTCACCTGTGCGCACGTCACGGCTCCGACGTCGAGCAGGGAGCGCGCGCGGCTGCGCGACACCGAAAGCTCGCCGGCGAGAAAAAGATCGAGGCGCGTGCCGGATTCCTCTTCGGGAACAGCCAGCTCATAAATTTCGCGATTCGCGTTTTCCATTCGAACAATCACCACTCCATCATAAAAGGGAGCGAAAAATCTTCGCTCCCTTCATTGTACTCTGTCCGTCGAAAATGTTCCAGGTAAAACACTTTTTCGGCGTTTTGATTTATTCCGGACTATTTTTTATCAATGACGCACGCACAGCGGCAGCACAGTCCGTCGGCGTGAGACGTCTCTTCGTACTTCCAGCAGCGCGGGCACTTCGTGCCTCTGGCGGGGAACACTTCGACGCGGATGTCGTCGTCGCTCTTCACTGTCTCGCCGAACTCGAAGCCCGAAGTGATGCACACCATCGCCCAATCCTCGGCGCTCATGGCGTTTTTGTAGAACTCGGGCGCGGCAACGGCAACGCGTGCCTCGAGCGCCTGGCCGATCTTGCCGGCGGCGCGTTCGGCTTCCAGCGCCTTGCTGACGAGACCGCGCAGGAACTGGACTTTCTCCCATTTCTCCACAAGCCGGCCGTCCGTCTCGGCGGGATCCGCTTCCGGCCACCCGCCCAGAAAGACGCTTTCTGCCAGAGAGGAATCGATCGCGCGCAGCTGCTGCCAGATCTCCTCGGCAGTAAAGCTGATCACGGGCGCGAGCATGCGCGCCAGCGCACAGACAGTCTTCCACATCACCGTCTGGCAGGCGCGGCGGCTCAGACTGTCCGCGGCATCGGCATAAAGGCGGTCCTTGCTGGCGTCAAGATAGAACGAGCTCAGTTCGTTCACGCAGAACTGATGAATGATGGTGACAGGCATGTGGAAATCATATGCCTCAAAACCTTCGGTCACGCGCCCGACAGCGCGGTTCAGCAGCGACATGGCCCAGCGGTCGAACTCGGGCATCTTGTCGAACGGCACGGAATCTCTGGCCGGATCGAATCCGTTCAGGTTGCCGAGCATAAAGCGGGCTGTGTTGCGGATGCGGCGGTATTCCTCCGACAGGTTCTTGATGATGCCGTCGGAGATGTGCACGTCGTTGCGATAGTCTGCTGAAGCCACCCACAGGCGCAGAATGTCCGCGCCGTCGCGATTCGTGATCTTCTCGGGGGCGACGCCGTTCTGCAGCGACTTGGACATTTTGCGTCCCTGTTCATCGACGATAAAGCCGTGCGTCAGAACGGCCCGGTACGGCGCTTTTTCGGCCACGGCCACGGAAGTGAGCAGCGAGGTCTGGAACCAGCCGCGGTGCTGATCGGCCCCCTCGAGATACAGGTCGGTCGGCCAGCTCAGATAGGGACGGCTGGGCTCGTCCATGACGGAAAAGTGGCTCGCGCCGGAATCAAACCATACGTCGAGAATGTCTTCACCCTTCTTCAGATGATGGCTGCCGCAGTGAGGGCAGACCGCCAGATCGCCGAGCAGCTCTTCGGGCGTACTCGCCCACCAGATGTCGGAACCGGCCCCGGCGACTTTTTCCGCGACGCGGCGGATACGGTCGGCATCAAGGATCGTCTCATGGCAGTCTTCACACTCGAACGCCGGGATCGGCACGCCCCACACGCGCTGGCGGCTGATGCACCAATCGGAGCGCTCGGCCACCATGTTGTAAATGCGGTCGTGCCCCCAGCCGGGAATCCATCTCACCTCGTTGTCGATCACTTCGAGCGCGCGTTTCTTGAACGCGGCGACGTCAATGAACCACTGCGGCGTGGAGCGGAAAATGACGGGCTTGTGACAGCGCCAGCAGTGCGGGTAAGAGTGCGAGATCTTCTTCAGGCCAAGCAGACGTCCGTTGGCTTCGATCACTTCCAGCGCCTTGCGGCCGCCCTGGTCCAGATCCAGGCCCGCGACGACGGGCGTGTCGGACTTGTAATGCCCCGTGGCATCGACAGGATTATAGTTTTCAATGTGATAGCGCTGTCCCGTCTCGAAGTCGTCGACGCCGTAGGCCGGCGCCGTATGGACGCAGCCGGTGCCGGCGTCGAGCGTGACGTATGGAGCCAGCACGAGCGGCGTTTTGCAGGGATACATGGGATGATTGGCGGCGAGAAGTTCCAGGTCTTTGCCCTTGACGGTCAGCAGGCGTTTGGAGAAATCGAGTCCGGTATCGCGGGACAACGAATCGGCCATGCCGTCGGCAATCAGGTAGACTTTGCCGCCCACCTCGAAAAACGAGTAATCAAAGTTGGCGTTCAGCGTTACAGCGCGGCTGGCGGGCAGCGTCCAAGGCGTCGTCGTCCAGACCATGACGTTCACATCACGGCCTTTCAACGCGGGAAAGCGCTCCGCCACGTCATCATCCATCTGGTAAGCGACGAACACCGAAGGCGACGTGACGTCGGCGTATTCGATCTCCGCCGCGGCTTCAGCGGTCTGGCAGTCGATGCACCAGTACACGGGCTTGGTGCCGCGGTAGACGAAACCTTTTTCCACGATCGAGGCCAGCGTCTCCAGCTCGCGGGCCTCGAACTCGGGGTTAAGCGTCAGATACGGCTCGTCCCAGAGCGAGAAACAGCCCAGACGCTTCATGCCTTCGCGCTGCACGTTTACCCATTTGAGCGCGTAATCGTGACATTTGGAACGCAGTTCGAGCGCCGGCGTCGTATCCTTGTTCAGATGTTCGTCCTTGAGCACTTTCAGCTCGATAGGCAGACCGTGCGTGTCCCATCCCGGCACGTAAGGCACGTAGTAGCCGCGCATCGACTTGTACTTGACGATGAAGTCCTTCAGCGACTTGTTGAGCGCGTGCCCGATGTGGATCGCGCCGTTGGCGTAGGGCGGCCCGTCGTGGAACATGAAGGAGCGGCGGTCCTTGTTGCTTTCCAGCATTTTTTTGTAAATCTCGTTTTGTTCCCAGAATCTGACTGTTTCCGGTTCTCTCTTTGCCAGTCCGGCCCGCATAGGAAATTCCGTCACCGGCAGCTGAAGCGTCGATTTGTAGTCAACCGACATGATGCCTCACCTCTCGATTTAAATTGTGATCCGCATCATAGGCGGATTTCATGAACCTGTCTGAATGCACCGCAAAAACAACAGGGAGGAAGAGCCGCGCCGCGCCCCGTCCTCCCTGTATTGCTCCACGACAAATTACAGCGTCGCCAGAGGAAGAGAACACGATGCACCGGCCACCGCCATAATAATAATGACGCCTTTGCATTGAGACTCAGCCGCATACATCTTTTCCACCTCCGTAATAAGCAGTTTTGAGTGTGATTTTAGCAGTCCTGCTCTGCTTCGTCAATCGTTTTCATGTCGGGACGATCCCCGAACCATCGGCCATCGAAAAGCGGCCCCGCCTAAAAAAAGGAATGGCGGGGCCGCTCGTTTGCGGCAAGATCAAAAATTTGTCGTTCTCGTGAAACTGGAATCACTCCGCGATCATGAACGTCAAACGGGATACCAGGACAGACTCGTCGGCGACGGTCTT
>Ga0129314_1000233_pt1 | contig 67595 bp, 52 predicted proteins | sample O1111metagenome_FD_94431 | JGI IMG/M metagenome (GOLD analysis project Ga0129314, IMG submission 94431) | Orangutan individual fecal microbial communities from fecal samples from Wisconsin, USA - O1111 metagenome | ecosystem: Host-associated > Mammals > Digestive system > Large intestine > Fecal... | reverse complement strand
GGATCTCGTTGTCGTATTTTTTGAACATGTAATGGATGTAATTAGAGCCGATGAATCCGGCACCGCCTGTTACTAAATAGGTTCTCATTGTAAAAATCCTCCTGAAATTCACTTATGATTTTTGTTTCTAATTTGACTTTCAATATCATTTCATATATGCTCATACGCATTCTTGTCTGAATAAATACAAGGAAAAAGAAATGCTTCTAAGCATACTCTTTTTTATTGTACTCCATAATGAGAAAAAATGCACGTATTTATTCTCTTTTAATGTCCATGTCAATTACAGATAATGCATTATCCACATTTGTTTTCCAGCAAAAAACATTGTCGCAAATCACACCATGCAACATATACAGTATCATTCCTTCAAACAGCAGCATCAATGGATATACACCTGCAAGATATGATGCTGAAATTGCGGGATATGCGGATATATGAGTATATGCCACTCCGCTGACAAGCACAAATGCCGATAAAAGAGCACCCAGGGCGGATAACCACAGCTTCCAGTTTGCATCACGAAAGCTTTTTCTGAAAATAAGAGCAACCGTAAAACCCGCAAATAAAATGAGTGAACACGCCAATACAATCTGATTTACCCTGCTGTAAAGACCATACACATTATTTAAAAAATCCTGTTTCTTGATAATTTTTTCATCCACATCGGCTGTCTGTCCCGGATAAACCGCCTTATCATTTGTCAGATCTTCAAACAGGCGTATTCCGCCCTTTCCATTATCAACACTTTCTGTCACAACCGTTTCACATGAATAGAAGCTGCTGACAAAACGATAACTCAGTCCATATGCATCCATAAGCCTGCCAAAATATCCTTTTCTCCATGGTGACATCAATGCAGACGGCATCACAGTTCTCTTTTCCAAACGCCCCTCATCCATGGCAGTATTCAGTTCATTTGCAATTTTATGATAAAACTCATCCGTTTCAACAGCATCACGGTAAAGTCCCGCCATCGCCAGTCCGTCTCTCACAGCCCAGAAAAAGTGAGCATCCGTCACATTATTATCTTCGGCATCTGCCCATGCATCCAAAGATGCATCCACATTTTCCCGGACACTTGCCAATGTTGGGGAATTTGCATACAGTTTTTCCATTTTCTGTCGCGAAACAGAAACCATAGGTATATCTTCAGCATCCTCAACAGAATACATTGCCTTGATCGCATCTGTAAAATGCGTTGCATTTGTATCTGTACATGCTAAGATACCATAATAATTATGATTGATCGTCTTAACAGTCTGATTTCCCAGTATCAGCATCAAAAAAGGCAATGCTATCAGACAAACCTTTACCGGATAACCCTTTGGCCTCTTAATAATAACCATAACAAGAAAGACTATGGATGCCACGATCAGAAAAGGCATAATCCAAATCGAATCTTCCCTTGTCATATTGAGGGTCAATACTCCTGCTCCGCTCAAAAACGCCCAGAAAATCAGCTTTGAATTTTTCTGTTCCAATCGCATAAACATGCCAAGTATACCGGCAAAAACAAAAAGCACTTCTATCGGCACCAATACATTACGATAGATACGTGTATATACATTCAAAGAACTCATCAATGGGTTAAAAATAAGAATACCATAGATCAGAAAATCCAAAATAAAACCATTTTCTTTTTTGTGAATTGCCAAAACAGACAGAAATGCCCCCAGCATATACAAAAGCTGTGTTATCAGCAAATAAGAAATGCCGCTTTTATGAACAAAAACCAAATACAACGGATAGACAATTCCTTTGGGCATTGTAAACTGACTATATTCTCCAAGCCAGTTTCCCGACAATAACTTTACAGCCATATCAGCCATAAGTGCATCATCATGAATAGATGTACTCAATGCACTGATAGGCAGATTGTACGTCAGCAGGATACGCCATATTGAAAGCAGACAGGCAAATAAAAGCCAGATTTTGGAGTGTGCGATCACATACAGCATCTGACGGCTTGTCAACTTTTTCTGCTCATTCAAATTATATCGTTTAATATTATGTTCATTCATGTGCTTTATCAGCTCTACTCATACTTGATATTTAAAATTCCAATAAAGAAACCGCCAAAAATCAGTTCTATTCCAATTGAACACAAAGTCACGGCAGGAATGGTAATATGCATGACCTTTTCCGGATTTAAATCGCCAAAAGAAGTACTTCCCCAGATAACACACGCAACAACTGCCGTGATCAATCCTGCCAAAAATAAAATAACCCCTATTAAAATTCCCTTATCAGCCGAAAAACAACTGATTTTCTTAATTGATTTATTCATGGGGATATAGGATGTCTTGGCCGCATAAACCTTAGTGTATACCGAAAACAAAATCGTATTAACACCTATAATCAGGAAAGCGCCTGCAAAAAGCATGGTGTTGATATCCAATGAAATGCTGTTGATATGCACAGGCCCTCCAACCAGCAATATCATCAAAATAAAGCCGATCAGAGAAAGCAGACACCCCGGGTAAAGAAACAGCCAGTTGGGTGAATGCAGTAAAAGAACTTTTAAATGTCTCCATCCGTCACTCCATGTACTTAAATACGGTTTCCGACTCCTTCCATCCACCGAAAGCGTTGTTGGCACTTCGGCAATCCTGTAATCATGAAGCGCTGCCTGAATAATCATTTCGCTTGCATATTCCATTCCTGTCGCCCGCAGATCAAGTTCTTTTATCCTTTCACAATTATATCCGCGCATACCACAATTAAAATCACCGATACGATTGTGATAAAATAACCTTCCCAAAAAAGAAATTACCGGCGTCCCAAGATATCTGTGCAAAAACGGCATTGCACCTTTTTCGATTCCACCTTTAAACCGGTTGCCCATAACCAGGTCGTACCCTTCTCTAAGCTTTAAAATATAGGGCATTAAATCGCTAAAGTCATAGCTGTCATCGGCATCTCCCATAATGCAATATTTTCCCATAGCGGCCTTGGTTCCTCCAATCAGCGCTGCTCCATATCCCCTTACCGGCACATCAACTACTCTTGCACCACAACAACGTGCAATATCCTGAGAACCATCTGTACTTCCATTGTCAGCCACTAAAACCTCACCGGATATATCATTTTTCTTCATGCAGTCCAGTGCCTTTTTTATCACGATCTCCAATGTTTCCGCTTCATTCAGACATGGAATTACGATTGAAACTTCCAACTCACTCATTTGAACATCCTTCTTAGCTATATACTTTCTTCCATCATTTCATTTTAATGATACTTTACAATACAGTAAATCGCTCTTAACCCATCCTTAAAACCGATTTTTTTACCTTCCTCATTGGTCCGCGGATAATATGAGATCGGCACTTCCCGAATCCGGATACGCATATCTGAAATCTTTGCCGTGATCTCAGGCTCAAATCCGAAACGTTTTTCCTCTATATCCACAGACTGAATAACTTCCCGGCGGAAAGCCTTATAACAGGTCTCCATATCCGTCAACCGCTGGTGTGTAAACAAATTGGATAAAACCGTCAGAAATTTATTAGCCAGACGATTTGCCAGATAGCCCTTAGCAGGAGAATTTTTAAAACGCGAGCCATATACAACTTTTGCCTTTTCTTCGACAATCGGAAGAATCACATCTTTATATTCCATTGGATCATATTCCAGATCGGCATCCTGAACAATAACAATATCACCGGTCGCATGAGCAAATCCCGTTTTAAGAGCAGCTCCCTTTCCACCATTTTTTTCATGATAAATAAGCTGGGCAACACGGTCTCTGACTTTGTTTTCCAGAATCTCTCTTGTTCCGTCTGTAGAACAATCATCTACCACAATAATTTCCTTCCGGATTTCTTCCACCTGATCGATCTTATCCAAGATATTGATAATATTCTCCCGTTCATTATAACAGGGAATAATGATCGACAATACCACATCTTCCAGTTTCATTTCTACATTCTCCAATCATATATAAAATAACAACAGTCTGCAGCGCGCGCAGGAATTTCTCAGGCTCTTCTCTCAACTGTCAGACCGGTTCCGCATTCTTTATAAAGCTTCTGCCGCGAACAGGTATCTTCAAATAAAACGGCAATTTTGTATTTTCCTTCTTGTAAATCTTCCCTTTTTATTCTACAGGAAAATCCGGACAAAGCTACATTTACCTGATCCGGCAATATATCCACAACATCCTGACGATACCGGTCAAATGGCTGAATGACAAATTTCTTTTTTGTTTCATCTGCATTTATCAGGATGATTTTCTTTTTGTACCGGGCAGAATCCATGCCAAGCACATAAGCCCATCCCTCCAGCCAATATACATCTCTTTCATCTTCCAAATCCAGCTTTCTTTCCAACCGCACATGTTCAAGTGTGACCATCAGGCAATTGTTATGCCATTCAGGAAGGATATCCTTTGAAAATATTTCAACCGAACTGAAAGACAGCCGCTGCTCGTACGGATATAAATAACCGCAAAAATATTTATGCTTAAAGCCAGCCAGATTGGGATTGTAAAAGGGATCCTTTCCCTTTAGCGACAAATGCCTGCTATAACAGAAGTCCTTTTCCTTTAACAGCCTGTCCCACTTTTCTTCATCTAATGCATCATCGCCACGGCTTATGGATTCATGATGATACAACACCACATCATTCCGAATCACATTATAATAGCCATTATCATACAAAGAAAAACAAAAATCAACATCATTGTACGCGACCGCTATATCCTCGCAAAAGCCACCGACCTGCCAGTATTTTTTCCTGCCGACCAGCAGACATGCCGCTGTTACCCCGATCATATCATATGGCAAAACATTTCTCCCATAATAATAATCCACAGAATCATGCTCTTTTAAAAGCTTATGTGCCGGACCAACCCGGAGATTTGTAATTCCTACATGCTGAATAACATCTGAATCCGGGTACAACAATTTAGCTCCGACAGCTCCGATATAAGAAATAGAAGCCTGTCCAACCATGATATCAAGCCAGTCCGGCTGGACAATTTCCATATCATCATTTAAAAGTAAAATATAATCGCCTGATGCCTTCCCGGCTCCTATATTGCACATTTTAGAAAAATTGAAATCCATTTTTTCATAGATATATTCAAACCCCAGCTCTCTTTGAAGCCGCAGTATTTCCAGTCTGTTTTCCTCGCAGCTTCCATTATCAACCAGAATAATCTCATATTTCGGATATAATGTTTTCTCTTTTAAACTGTACAGGCATTTTTTTAAAACCCGCACATTATCCTTGGATGGAATAACAATGGAAACCAACGGGAAAGTGCCATCTTCCTTTTGTGACATGTATACAGGACAGGAATAGATTCTTCCGGCAAAATCATGTTCTTCCATCTTTCCTCTGATTTTCCGGCGCTTCATGGCATCCAGCTTTATTCCGTCATAAACCGGTTCATATCCCCAATAAGCGTTTTCATTAACCACTTCCGGCTTTTTAGGGTTTTCCGGTTCCCATTTCGTGCCATATCCATGAAAAAGAACCTGCGGAATATGTTTAATCTTTAAGCCATTCTCTGAAAGATATTCAGAATAACGCAATGTAAAATCATAGATCACGTTCCTTTCACAGATTCTGTCAATCTCCCGGTTATCCATGTCATCCTGTTTTTTATCTGTTGTCATAGACATCTTCAAGTCGGCAAGCCATTGCGCTATGTTATGATTTGCATGATCCGTTCCTAAATATTTCAGCAAATGCATACCGGAAATAAATAACAGACTTCCATAATAGAAAAAAGAGAGCAATGTATCCGGACTCTCCGATGGCTTCATCCATGCCCCATATCTTTTATTCTGCCCGAAATCTATCATATCTTCATCCGAATAAGCCATACCATACTCTGATTGTGACGAAAAAATCACATCATATGACCCGGATGGCATCTCGTACTTACCATCAGTCAGGGGCACTGCAATCCACGCTTCCGTATCTACATCCGGGCCGCAATCTCCGCCATTTACCAGTAAACTGATAAAATCGCAAACCTTTATTGCTGTAACACGTGCATTTCCGGCAGTCCGGTCTTCCATCGTGCTTATCCACATACCATAAGGATCACTCAACATGGCAAGCTTTTTTTTGTACTTTTTATGGCATTTATTTAGCTGATATTCCAAAATCTTTTTTTTAATTGGATTTGACAAAATACACCTCTGACATTAAAAGCCTGTCTATGCCCTCAACACACAGACAGGCTCGTTATTATTACATTATTCTTTCCCTTATGATCAATCTTTATAAACCATAAGATGCTTTAACCTGTGCAAATTCTTTAGATCTCGCAAACTCCTCCAGAACAAAGTCCCTGTCCTTTCCCGAAGCCAGCTGGGACAGCCAGTAATTCAGTCCCGCCTGATCATATTCTCTGTCAAAAAAAGTACGGTAAAGTACCTTTACATATTCCGTATTATTCAGATTCTTTGCCAGAAATTCTTTGGAATGGAAAAACTGTTCTGTTGAAACCTGCATCAAAGTATAATTTCCCTGTGTGATTTCTTCACACCAATAGTCCATTCCACCTTCATCATAATTTCTTCCGAGAGCCTTTGTATATAATCTTGACATAAAGCCGGAAAGTCCGATGTTGCGGCTTCTTCCGGTTGCCTTTGCGTAACTGCCCGGTGTAATTCCATATGTATTACAAATCTGATTAAACTCAGCAGACATACAGAAGTTGTTAAACACTCCCTCTTTACCAAATCCGTTTTCCATGGTATTTATCCAGTAGGCAGATCCGGCAGCATCGGCTGTACGGTCCATCATGACAGTATAACAAATATTTAAGAACTGCTGTTGTGTCAGATTTTTCTGTTTCATCTCCTCACTAAAGAAGAAGCCTCCTGCAACCTCTGCACCTGTCTGCGCACCGGTCGCCAGTTCATTGGTCCAATAATCAAGTCCTCCCGCTTCAGGCTCTCTTCCCAATGCAAGCTTGTAAATTCTGGTAACAAAAGCCCTTATCTTGGTTTCGTCCACAACTCTGCCGTATCCAGGAACAACCTGTGCGTATGAACTGATCCCAATTGTCGGCAATGTCACGGATTCAACATACTGCTGATTATCATCCAGATGTAAATAAACAGCTTCTGCCAGTTTTCCACGGATATCAAAATTAACGTTGGCTCCGGCATTTTTACATGCCAGGATAAAACAATCTGTCATGCTGTCATATTTTGCAGCGTAGTAAGACAATGCCATAGATGCTGCCTGGACATTATCTCCAAAAACATCTGAAAATCCTTCTTCCGTACACATAATACGGTGCCGGGTACCAAATGTATTTTTAATATATTCCGTCATAATATGATAATTATAACCGTCTACCAGTCTGGCATCCGTACTCTTCGGATTCAGATCAACCGCCGTTACATGGGCATTTACAGTCCAGATATCAGGTTCAGCCAATATCGACGGATACATATGATAAGCCAGACACCAATCAGAAGCTGCCGGTGTCCCAACCAATGCCAGATTGAATGTATTTAAATAATCCTTGGTCGTAATCGCCCTTCCAACATCATCATGCTGCCAGCTATGATCCAGGCATACACTGACACGTGCAACGGATGAATGTCTGCGAACGGCATTATATAATTGCAGATAAGTCTTTGTGTATAAATTTACATTGTACGATGTATCCACGCTTCCTGAAAAATGCCATGCGTTGGGAGCATTTACCTCATTTCCCAAAATCCAGTTATCCACATGACAATTTGTACGCGAAAAGATATCCGTCATCATATCAAAAAATGCTTCAAAATATCGCGCTCCATCTCCTGTGTTTGGAGCATAATATTCTGATTGGGAGGCTCCTCTGTTGGCAAGTGCCGTTGGATCAATTAAAATCTCCATTCCATCTTTATAAGGGACCTCCATCTGCAGACTGACTGTTACCCCATTCTGATTTGCCGTCTGAACAAACTGAACCAATGCAAACAAAGTACTTACATTGTAATAATAGGCATTGCCGTTATAATCCCATCTCATCTTTCCCTGTCCCGAATCGGGAGACCAGAAATAATCTGTGATCAGAACATTATATAAGGTATGCTGCGATCCGTTCCACTTTGTAGCATCAACATCTCCCAGACTTTGTACCCCTTTTTTGGTGGTAGTTTTTTTAAATGCATCAACGGTATTGTAACCTGTATCCACCGGTGTGCGTCCAACCGCCGGCATCCATGCGCCATTCATATAATCATAACTGCAATTGGCATCCGAACCCGGTGCCCCGGCAGCCGGTATCCCATTGTATGTCTGTAACGCGGCTCCTTCCTCGATCAATTCCGCATCTTCCGAAGCCTCCATGGCTATATCATTATCACTCACAACTCCGGCTCCGGGTAAAGCACCGGCATTTAACGATTTGGCAGACATCAGCACCATAACAGCCGAAAACGATGCTATTATCATGCTTTTAATAATTCTTTTCCCTTTCATACACATTTCCTTCCTTTCATAATTTTTATTTTTAATGATCAATCAAAAATATCCATATCATCCATGCTGTTTTCCAACGTATCACATACCACAAAATCGTAATCCCCGATATGCTCTTTAAGCCACTTTCTGTCTGCATCTCCTTCCGAAAACCTCGGATCATAGACGCAAAGCTCGCTACATACCGCAGATAAATAACAGATTCCGGACATAGGCGCCGAATCCATAATAAACAATACTCTGGGCTCCCCCTCCATTGCCCTGTTTTTGATACTGTACAGACTTTGTCCATAATATGCCATATTGGTAATCCAGTATGTACGCGAATCATATTTTTCGGGGATCTTAACAAGCACATCTGAAAAATTTCCTGTAACCTGTTCCCCCGTATTGAGGAAATCAATCACATAATCTGTATCAAAACGAGGTATATACAGCCGGAAAATATCCTTATGTGTGTAGAAACCACCAATGCTTCTGCAATAACCGCCGACAAAACGATATGCTTTCTTATCATATAAATCAGAATTGTTAATATCCAGCAAGTTTTTATATTGAAAATCAATTTCACTATTTTTTTCAATATACTCTGCAATCTGATACATTGCATCAACCTGACTCTGGGTTGTTGCATGCATATCTGTAGCGAAATAAGCATTTGATGTTTCCTTTATATCAAGAATATCAACATTTCCCGCATCCAGAATCTCTTTTGCACGCTGTGCATATTCATCCACATTGGTAAAATCATTGGGATGATATTTCACAGCAGTATCAATGCGCAATGGATTTTGCACATATAAAATCCGCGTATCCAGTCCCTGCTCATTCACATATTGCTGCAAGCTGACCATATCATGTATCAATTCAGGTTGTGAAGAGTCATTTTTGAGATGATAAACCATCCCGTTAACATCCTTAAGATAAGTATAATTATCCGTATAGATCCTTGAAAATGTGACATCGGAAATACTTGCCAGATCCGTTAAATTGTCTTTTAACACTAAATTTTCCTTAAAACAGGATTGCAATGCGGGCAATTCATCCGACCATCCGGAAAAATCTTCCGAAGCATGATCGTCCAACGCCCTACGCAGCACAATCGGTCCGGTACCTACCATAAAAAATATAAGAATACCCATAAAAAGAATAATTTCCGTAATTTGGATCACATGATATTTTTTTCTTTTATCCAACATAATATCCCCTGTATCTATTACAATCCATTTACACCGGTCAGGTCTTATGTATACAAATAATATTAATCCTTTTAAAAATTAAAATAAATAAACGGATCATAAGATGTTCTTACCATGTAAGCAATGCTTAGAATCAATAAAAATATGCTGCCAAATACCTGTATAATGCGTGTCATCATTGGCATTCTTCCCATAGCACGTTCCAACAGGCGTTTAACCGGGCAGGATAAAACTGCAGCTACTGCAAGAAGCACTGCCGCATCCCTCCACATATAAGTTCCCAGCACATTATTCCATGATATCCGGTTAATCCCAAACATTGATGCCAGATACGTTCCGGCTCCGGATAATGAATCTGCACGGAACAACACCCATGCAATATTGACACAAAACAATGTAAAAATACGATAGCAAACTGCAAAAACACCGGATTTCTTTATCCAGGACAATATGGGAGTGGATTTTTCCATTACCAATAAAATCAGATATAAAATACCCCAAAGAATAAATGTCCAGTTAGCCCCATGCCATATACCGGTCAAAATCCACACACAGGCCAGATTCCGGTAGCTTTTCCACTTAGAGCATCTGGAACCACCTAACGGAATATACACATAGTCACGAAACCACGTACTCAGGGATATATGCCATTTACGCCAGAAATCCGTAATGCTGGCAGCCGTATATGGATAATTAAAGTTTTCGTTGAAATGAAAACCAAACATCTTTCCAAGACCAATCGCCATATCCGAATAACCGGAAAAATCAAAATAAATCTGTAGCGTATATGCTATGGAGCCCAGCCAAAATATGCTCACACTATATCCGGACAGGTCAGCAGCATCAAAAACCTTATCCGCAATTACCGCAAGATTGTTGGATATAATTACCTTTTTGGCAAGTCCGCAGCAAAATCTCTGAAGCCCCGTTGAAAAATCAGACAGACTTTCTTTTCTTGATGAAATTTCCTTTGCTACTGTTTCATACCGCACAATCGGGCCTGCTATCAGCTGCGGAAAAAATGTAATATATAATCCGACATTCAGCGGATTTTTCTGCACCGGCTCTCCCCGATATACATCCACAACATAGGACATTGCCTGAAAAGTAAAAAAGGAAATGCCGATCGGAAGTGCAATATTGCGCAGCGCCAAAAGTTCTGAGCCGGCAATACGGTTAATATTTGCAATTGTAAAATCAAGATATTTGAATACAAACATAATGGATAGATTAAATATTACCATTAATGTCAGTATCCCTTTGACACATCCCTTTTGTCTATGCTTATCTACCAACAACCCAAAAACATAATTGATCAGAATGGAAATAACCAGAACCGGAAAAAACTTTGGTTCCCCCCATGCATAAAAAGCAAGGGACATAATCAGAAGAAATATATTGCGATATCCGGGATTGATCAGATAATAGCCCAATATGGTAACCGGCAAAAAGCCGAAAAGAAAAATTTCTGACGAAAAAACCATTATTGTATACCTAGTCCTAAATCATTCACGCTTTTTTATAGCTGTCAAGTCCGCCCCATTTATGATCTTTATCGGAAATAATCAGGTCTTTGGCTGTCATTCCCTCAGGCATAGGCCAGTCAACACCGATTGCCGGATCAGACCACAACAATCCACCTTCATCATTGGGATGATAAAAATCAGTACATTTATACGCAAACTCTGCATAGTCGGATAATACAATAAAACCATGTGCAAAATTTTTAGGAATAAAAAACTGCTTTTTGTTTTCCGCAGATAATCTTACTCCATACCATTTACCAAATGTCTCAGATCCTTCTCTCAAGTCTACAGCAACATCAAATACTTCACCACTGACTACTCTTACCAATTTATCCTGAGGAAAATTAATCTGAAAATGAAGGCCTCTTAATACACCTTTTTTAGATGCTGACTGGTTGTCCTGTACAAACTGTACATCAATACCTGCCTCCTTGAAATCATTGTAATTGTAGGTCTCCATGAAATATCCTCTTTCATCACCAAAAACAGTGGGAGTAATAACCTTTAATCCCTCTATTTCGCATGTTTCAACAGTAATCTTTCCCATTTTAAAAACCTCCTGCATAATAGTTAGTATTAGTTTATTGTGTATTGCTCTATGTGTATTCGATTTTTACAACCGAATTCATATCATAAAATCCAACCGTATTTTTGTCCGAAAAGACAGTCATATTACAGACATCGTACAATCTTTGATACACGGTGTATTCTCCATCCACATAGCCGGTTGTACCAAGTGACAAAAGATACTCTCCACCCTGTAAGTCCATCCGCTGTGTAAAGGTAACAACGACTTCATCTCCATCCTCTACATTGCGAATATCATTTTTTTCATACATTGTATTGGTACCGCAAAGATCAGTACCTTTGAGATCCTTGATCGTAAATGCCGCTATCGGATGTTCCAGGTGTGTATGATAACGTAACTTCATCCGTATTGTAAATTCAGATCCTTTATTGATGATATCCGTGATTTTTCCGGCATCATCCAGAATAGCAAAATCTACGATTTCACCGGCTCCGTTTCCATATTCATTAACCTTGGGATTGAGTCTCAGACTGGATTTCCATAAATTATGATCCATCGTCTGATCAAAAGACAAGGACGCCTGCCTTATACCGTCAGTCTCATCCTCTGAAGCATCTGCATCAAAATCATCCACAGATACTCCGCCAAGCTGTTTTACCAGAGCCTTTTTATATTGATCAATAATGTATTTGGGATCACCCTCATCCATTTTGACACCCTGATTAAGAAATACAACCTTATCACAATATTTGGCAATACTGCTCAAATCATGACTTACGATCAGAATTGTCTTCCCCATCTTCTTGAACTCTTCAAACTTGTGATAACACTTGGATTGAAAAAAGACATCTCCAACCGACAACGCCTCATCCACTATCAGAATTTCGGGGTCAATATTAATTGCCACCGCAAATGCCAGACGTACAAACATACCACTGGAATATGTTTTAACAGGCTGTTTGACAAAATCACCAATGTCAGCAAACTGCAGAATCGAATCAAGCCTTGCATCAATTTCCTCTGTTGTAAAACCGTTCATCGTACCATTCAGATATACATTTTCAATTCCCGTAAATTCCTGATTGAATCCGGCTCCCAGCTCCAGCAGGGCGGAAATTCTGCCATTTACCATTACATTACCTGCCGTTGGATTCAGCACACCTGTAATAATCTTTAAAATTGTTGATTTACCGGATCCGTTGGTTCCGATAATTCCGACCGTCTCACCACGTTTCACATCAAAGGATACATCATTTAATGCATAATGCTCCCGGCACTGTACTTTTTTAGACAATCCAAGCGATTCCTTTAACCGGTCCATCGGCTTATCATACAGTTTATATATTTTTGTTACATTTTCAACTTTAATAGCATAATCTTCTGCCATAATTACCTCTAAAATCTAATATTTTAAAGTACATCTGCAAAATGCACCTTCAGGCGTTTGAAAATCACCGCACCTATCGCAAATACAACCGCAACAAATCCCCAGAAATATAACGTCATATAAAGATTGTTGAAAAACCATTCTTTTTCGATCAAAGCTTCTCTATAGCCATTCACCACATAATACATTGGATTTAACTGGAAAAAGAGTAACAGCCAGCGATTATGAATGATGGAAATCTGCCACATGATCGGAGTCGCCCAGGTACCGATCTGCAATGCAATACTGATAATCTGGGACAGGTCTCTAAAAAAGACAACAACCGCGCAAGTCGTATAACAGATTGCCAGAACAAGAATAAACATACAGAACGAATAATAAATCACCTGCAGCGTGTATAAATCCGGATAATAGCCATAGCAGGCAAACAAAACAATCACAAATGCCACAAAGAAAATATGCACAAACAATGCAGACATAATCTTAATGATTGGCAAAATACTAATTTTGAACACTACCTTTTTGACCAGATAATTGTACTCGATCAAGGCATTTGTACCATTAATCAGAGACTCCTGGAAATAAAACCATGGCACCAGTCCCGCAGTCAGCCAGAGCACAAACGGAACGGAAATTCCGGATCTGCTCAATGTAGACCCTACATTCAGTCCTTTATCAAACACAAGCCAGTAGACCACAATCGTTACAACCGGCTGTACAAAGGCCCAGAATATTCCAAGATAGGACCCGGCAAAGCGTGTCTTGAAATCATTCTTCGATAATTTCCATATCAGCTTTCTGTTTTGATAAAGCTCAACCGGAAGCGATACAAATTTTCTGAAGAAAATGATAACTCCCAATAAAGCAATATCAACAAAAATACACGCAGCAAGCTTTTTTAACCGATTAATCTTCAATTCATGCTCGTCCGTGATTTCATGGATCGGAAAAACCCCGTCATCAAAAATCACGCAGGAATCTGCTCCCGCAATCGAAACATCCATTTTGCCATTATTCCATGAAACCTGGTTTAAACGGACTGTTGAGATATTGGAAAGCATATCTTCCGTTAATGAAATTTCATTGCCATATCTGTCAAATCGAAGCAGGGATACCCATGCCACACTGCTGTCATCCGGAAAATCCAGACGGATACTGGTCACATCACTCGGAACTTTCCCCGTAAACAGCTCGGTTTTATTTTTTTTTGTATATTCGAAAACCAAAGAAGAGGCCTCATCAAACTGTCCATTATTTCCATAAAAAACCTGTACGACCCCATCCTGATCGGAAGTAATTTCCAATTGCATATCAACATCAATAGGAGCATATCCATCCGGTCTTGTCACAATAAAAGCATTGATCAGAATTCCAAACAGGATCACACATATGATAGCAAACAATCTCTTTTTAGACATCATGTTCTCTCTTTCCGGCTTTAATTAGCATCTTATTTATTATTCTCATAATTAGATAAAATCCTGCTGATTTTTTCCGTATTGCCATACGTAATGGGTGAATCATAAGGTCGGTCCGGAAATGCACCAAATTCAGGCCGGATCCTGTATCCATGAGAAGATAAAAATTCCTGAACCTTATCTGCCAGTGACATAGGCTTTCCGGTTGCACACTCAATAATACCGGTTACTTCATTTTGTATTGAACAGATTGCAATATATCTGGCAAGCTCGTCTATATGAATAAAATCAAACTGATTTTTTCCGGTTGTAAAGGGAAACGTCTCCTTCCCTTCTGCTTCCCATTCCACAATCCGTGTAAAGATCGAATGATTTCTGGTATCGTCTCCTAAAATATAATAACCGCGAAGCCATAAAAACTCAGCATTATTTTCCTCACAAAGCTGACATGTCAGATTTCTGAGTGCATTTTTTGCAATTCCATAATTGGATTTCGGATTGGCCGGAGTATCCGGGCCAATTTCTCCCTCCCAATATCCAATTTCATGCATGCTGCCCATAACCGCAATTCTGGGCAGTCCGCCTTTTAACATATTTTTTATAAAAATATAATGTGACGGTAAATCTAAAATATGTGAATCCGCACCATGGGCAAATCCGTCTCTCCATGCCAGATGAATACATACATCGGGCTTTTGCATTTTTTCATAAATATCTTCCGCTCCGCTAAAAATCGGTTCATTGATACGTATGATCCTGGGATCCAGATCATCAAATCTCAGATCCGCTCCCAGCACTTCATGACCTTCATTCAGCAGAAACTCAGCCACATGTCTTCCGATATATCCATTTACGCCTGTAATCAAAATTTTTAATTTTTGCATATTTATACTCCATTTCATGGATCATTTCCATTTAAAACAATCAGGTTTTAAAAACACATACATGCTAGTATAGCATTCCGGCACTAAAATTTCAAATTTTATAGCCGTTTCCGCCATATCAGCATTAATTTTCCCAAAATTTTATTCTGGACACTTTTTCTCCTCTTCCAAGAAGTCTGGCAATCTCAAAAACATCCTCCTGTTTTACATGATAATCAACATCTGTCTTAATACTTACTTTAGATAGATTCTGTATGCCTTCCAGCGAAAGATAAATCTGCGGATCATCCGCCATAAAAAGCACTTTATCATGCAGGCGGAAGCCACTTCCCGCATAATTTACCTGCGGATCAAAAAGACCATATGAAACAATCCTTCCGTCCGTCCCCTGCAATTCCACCTGCATATCTTTAAGCACAATACCGGGGGCACGGCTTGGATCAAATCGCAGTGCATCCAATGCTCCAAATTCCTCTAAATCTTCAAAAACATAAGTGAATTTTTCTGCCCTTTCCTCGTTGACCACGGAAACAGATGCATCCTCACTGTATCCCCGGCCCGACGGAGCAACATACAGCTTGCCCTCATTGTTTACCGGTTCTCCCGTGATATCTATCAGGCTGCGATATCCTTTTAATTCATCCAGATTGTATTCTAAATCCAGTACCACCTTATTGTGACTGCCTGCTCCATTTCCCTTATAAAAGATCACATTATTCAGCTCACGAAGCATATAATGCAGATTGGTCACTTCCATGCCTGCAGCTGCCGTATTCATGAGCCACGCCGGATAATAGCCTTCATTCTGTACACAAAAACCGTAAATGCGTTCGATTCCATGTACCAGCTGTCCATCCTCTCCGATCGGCTCAGGCGCAAACTCATCATAACTCCATCCCTTATCAAACAATATCTTTAACGCCTGTGGCCGGAACCAGAATACTCCGCCTAACGGAGAAATCGGTTCTTTCTTTTTATTCATGTTAACATGAAGTCCCAGTTTGTCCGCAAGCTCCTTAGTCACATCAAAGTTCATGCCCCATTCAAGACCGAGTGCTATATAATACTGTGCATGATTCGGCGGTGGCGGCATCAGCATTCCCAAATGAGGATTTTCATCAAATGTCTTAATAACGTTTTTCACAAAATTGCGGGATGCAAGCATGTTTTTATTGCACCGGTATGCAAATGCCGCTCCTACGGTTCCCGGCTTCAGCTGCCCCACCTTTTTATCATGCAATTTACAAATATAATCATAATTCATATATTTGTCCTGCATCTCAACCAGAAACGGTGCAACATCACGCCCCTTATTTCCTACAAGTGTGATCTCCAGCTTATGACACGGCAAATCCTTGAAACGCTCATATATTTTCTGTTTCTTTTCTTCTGTATTGGTTGTGATATACACATCCGTATTGGCCGGCATATTTTGTGCATATTCAAAGCACTCATCAATCAAATCAGGAAAGTACATATGCATCACAAGCGCAAGCTTCTTTTCAGACACCGTTTCATCCGGATAATCGGACTGATCCTGCGGAAGAAAATAATTTAACTGCAGATTTTTCTTTAAATCTGCCATATTTTCCAGACGCAGCAGATTTTCCCAAAACATATCCATGTCAAAATCTGTCTCCCGATCCAGATAATGATATAGTTCATAAGCGCTCTGACCACAGTCTTCACTCAATACAACCGTGTAATCCTGCATAAATGAGCGCCTTTTGAAAATCGGGCATCTCTTATCCCGGATCATCTTAACAGCCGCACCCATGATCGGATTATACGTATATCCTTCCAAATCATCGGAATTGCAATACACATCCCATTTAAAACCCTGATCTGCAAATCGCTTTGTAAACATCGATTCATGATATCCAACAGAAGACAGATAATCCTTTATAAAAGGCATCTCATCCCAATACCTTTGAAAGCTTTCACTCTTAACCATATCCTGTCTTATGCTAATAAAGTGAGACTGAATATGCTCGGGAATGTATCCATCCTGCAGCGTACCAAAGGGATCAAAATCGGTTTTGTGAAATTTTGTGATTCCCCAGAAATCAAGATCTCTTCCGGACATAGCATCAAACATTTCTTTAAAAGGATACACCGGTCCCATCATCGTATAGTTCATTAATACGATTTCATCATAGGATGACAAAGCATTCCAACCATAACTCTCCATGGCCTCTTTATATGCCCAGACATCCATCCCGGTATTATCGCGCTCCAATACCTTATCAGCAAAGGGGGACAATTTCTCTTTCTGTCCATCCTGCAGTCTGCCGTTTACTACCACACACAATTCCTTTGCATTTTTTCGCAGGTCTCCAAGCATGTAAAGAATATAGCGGTCAACCAATCCATCTCTGTCATAAATAAAATATACAATTAATCGGTTGTCATTGTTATCTTTTATTTTCATTTACTTTTACCTTTCATTATATCTGCCAGTTTCCGGATAGGCTTTGTAGACTTCCATGCAGCCGATTGTACAACAGTGTTGTAATCAGCTTCCAATATACCGTTCAACTCTTTGGTTTTTTGTAATTCCTGTTCAAGCTCCCGGATACGTCTTTGCATTCTGTCTTTCGTATCATGCAGCCGTTTTCCGGTCATACCAAGTAAATCATCTTTTCCAAATCCGATCTGATATTCAATATGCAGAATTGCCTCATCCGGCAGCTCATTAAAATACAGATTGGGAAGATCATCAGAAAATTCATAATAATCTTCTCCGGACAACGTGCCATTACACAAAAAAGGCTTATTATTTAACAGCACCCTGTTATCCTTATCCCATAAATCAATACTGATAAAATGAACTATCCCGGTACTATTACCAAGTGTCATATTAAGCGTTTCAATATCCGATGAAACCGGAACATTCAATATCCGGACACAGTCTCCGTTGTCATCCGTTTTAACGGATGCTTCAACTTTTTCTTCGGTTGCCGGCCGATCTGCATAAGTTTTTCGAACCGTAACCTGACCGATGTGCCTTCTCTTCTTTTCTTCATTTACCAGTTCAATCGTATCATAATTTTCCGGATGGATAATCTCATACAACTCCCACAGTCTGGTATATTCACCTAAAATATAATGCTGAAGCTGTTCTTCCATCTCACGGTATTTGTCCTTTTGCGCTTCATCAATTCCAAAGAAATCAAACAGATCAATTCCTTTGCTTTCTAAATAAGACTTGCGCTCAAACTGACTGTAAAACAACGCAGCACGATAAAATATAAAGCCTAACGGTACCGGTCTTTCAAATGTCCATTCATAATCATAAACATACCATTTATCGTCCTGTACCTTGATATTCTGGAAAATCTGATCCACATTTGCAACCCGCACCGTCATTTCCGATGTTTTCTCAGGATTAGCAGTCGCCAATTTCTGCATTTCTTCTTTATAGACTGTAAGTAATGCAAAAAAAGCATCCTCATCCTGTCTTTCCAGCGCCTCATCCAGCATTTCATCCAGCTGCATTCCGGTTAAAAAAGAAAATTCCAGTGTCTCCTCATTTATACGCTCGCAGGGACATACCACGAAACATGTTCCGACAAAACTATCAGCCAGTTGTTTTGCGCACAATTCATTATGCGCAATATGTGCCTTTGCTTTTTCTGTCATTGCAGATTTTGTCACGGACAATTTTCCCTGATCATCCTTTAAAATATCGGTCCGGATCTGAAATGCAGCAGAACGTTCATTGCTGTATTTGCTAAATATTACACGCTTCATTTATTGCTTCCTTTCACCCAGAAGTACCAGATAGGAATTGGAGAAAAATGGAAATTTTCCATCTTTTATAATCTCATCAAATACTTTGCTCTCATTAAAATTGATCATTCGATCTCCGTCAAAATTCCGGTAATTATTTGTCAGTTCACCAACCTGCGGTAAATACTCATCGCTGTAGATTGTCTGCGGCAGCTTATAATCCGGGTAAGGATAATAAAATGTAATATCATCCAGTCCGTTTCTTTCTGCAATCCGCTTAAGCTCATCCCGGGAAAATGTTTCTACGGAATCTGATGACGGATACCCTTCCAGTCCGGTATAATACAGCCCGACATGATCTTCCCTGCAGCCTGCAAAATACTTGAGTCCAAACTTATTCTCAATTGCAATAACAATTTTCCCACCGGGAGATAAATGATTTTTGATCATCTGTAAAAAAGTATCAAACGGTGTCTTATCCTGAATATAACTCTTTGCATATTCAAAAACACCTATTAAGGTAATATAATCGTATTTTTCTGTCAGTTTTTCTTCAACTGTCTGGAAATTTCCAACCTTGATGGTTATATTGTCACATGCCTTATTCCGGTTTGCATTAACCAGACTGCGTGCCCTGGAGAGCTCAATACAATCAACCCTTCCCGCTTTTCCTGCAAGCGTCCCTGTTATCGCCCCACAGCCGGAACCGATTTCCAGGACTTTATCCTCTTTGGTAATCGGAAGAAAGTCTACGATATTGCCTCTGATATGGGATAAATGATATAAGACAGCCCAGGTACCATTTTCCTTGATCAGTCTGTTATACTCTGAAGGATCATGCTTTTGGACCAGCTCCAAAAGCAATTCTTCCGAGCCGTCAACATATAAATCTTTTCCAATATAATCATCATAATCCAGTGTGACTCCACCGATTTTTTCTGTATTATGGTTCATTTACATCTCCTCTTGCAAAAAATCCATGTCCTCATATAAAACATAATCTCTGTTTTCATATTTTACCCTATAACCATTTTGTTCCATTGCCCAGCGCTCATCCGCTTTTACAGGTAAAATCAAATAGTTGCACCCATTACCCCTCATTGTTTGCACTATATTTCCAAGCTTTCCCTCCGGCTCCCGCATATCCCGGTGTACAGCACAGACGGCAGCATCATAATAGCGATCAGCCAAAGAAGAATTTATGCAGGACACTTCGTACAACATCCCGATATCCTTACTTTTTGCACGAATATACCAAAGCAGATCATCCGGTGCCAGTATTTTTGTCGTTTCTATGTCCGGAAGATAATCCAATATCTGCTTATATTCTTCCGGCATCATCTCCTCTATATCCGAATTCCGTATGATGCCAAAATTAATATAAGCTCCTACTAATATTAAGACACACAGCAGTGGGCAAAACAGCTTGTGAATATATCCTTTCCCGGTCCTGCATCCGGACATATATATTTTAACCAGAACAAAACCGATTACCGGCGCAATTGGCAATATCAGAACCGCATCCAGCCCGAAAAAAGCAGAGGCAAACCACATAATGACACAATATCCGGTAAGAATCCCGGCATACCTGTTCCTGCAATCGAACAAGTAAAGCAGACCTGCTGCCAAAAGACAGATCCATATTTTATCATAGGAAGCCGTGGCAATGAATATTAATGTAAGTACAGTCTCCGATAAAAGCACTGCGCTCACAAATCCTTCCTCTTCACATACCAGGACAGCCATTTGACATGCAATCAGATACAAAAATCCTATTATCACCATTAATTGCAGCAACGGTAAAATATATGCCAGCAGTTCAGCTGCCCCGATCCCGGTCAGTCCGTCTCCATAATATGCAAGCATTACGTCCATATTATTTATGGATATCCCAGTCCTCTTTACAATATTTACAAGCGCCATCCCCTGTACCACATCACTGTTTTTTGTAAAGCTGTATATCAGCACATTATATATCATAAGCCTCAAAAACAAGCGCATATATTCAAATGCATGATCGGAGATTTTAAGAGATACAACCGATATCAGCTTACAACTCTTCTTTTTTATAAAACCATACCAGGAAACCGCAATTACAATCAGAATTATGACATAAGCACCGGCTAACTTGAATGGCAGCAGGCTCGGGATCATCTGACTGCTTTGCATAAAGGAAATCGTCAGTTTAAAGATCATCATACATGTTAACACAGCATATAAAATTTTCTGTATCAGCTTATTTATCTTTTTGCGATCCATATCCCCTATTCCTCACCTTTAATTTCAAGCAATCCGATACTCCCCTTGTATGATGCATCAAAAATATATTCAGGGATTTGCTCTGTCAACATTGACTCATGCGCAAAATGCAGATGGGCACCGATCACAGCAATCACAGGACTATCCTCAGCATATAAAAGCTCCAGAAACCGGGCCGTATTTGTATCCGGCTTGTAACAGTCTGCTTCCTCATTGCCCCACAATAACACTCTGTCATTCCACGCAGCCTTTGAAGCATCTGCCAAACTATCATCAACAACAGATTCAAACGGAACATGTGCCACAATAACGACAGGTATATTTTGCTCAAATAATTCTGCAATCCTTTCAACAGCATCATGGGAAATCTGATCGGTATTCATATTAATACCAACCACAAGCAATTCCCCATAATCCAAAACTGCCACTTCCGGATTGCCATCAAGTGAAGCCTCTGCATTATCAATGTAGGCAGCATCCATTTCTCTGCACCAATATGGGGAAACGTCATGATCTGCCCTCAGGTAAATATGCGGTGTCTGTATCTGATCCATTCCCTTCCTCAGAATTGAAAAATTGCCATCCGAATAGAAGTCCAACATGTCTCCATTAAATACAATTCCATCACAACCAATTTGATCCAGCTGTGGATACAAATGCTGCCAGGTCCCATAACTGGGGGTTCCATTCAATGAGAAAAAATCATATCTCTGCTGCAGCATTTCCGTCTCATTATCCGGATTGATAACATCCTGATCGCTCACAATATGCATATCATTTACAAATACCAGACGATAGGACGCTTTCAGACCGGGAACCGAAATAGCCTTTTTATCAACGGAAAACCCTTCAAGAGAAGCCAGCGACCTGTCAATCCGATATAAATTGTATTTTCTGTCTGTCCCTGCCCCGGATATATCATATTTCTCATATACATATTCCGGAAGATGCTCTATAAAGGAATTATCTCCGGACAAAACCAGATAGTCGACCTGCAGTTCACAAATATCATTAAGCAACGCAGATTCATCCACATAAATATCCTGTTGAACAGCCATTGCAAGTCGATACTGTGGATTGGTTTTAAGATCTTCATTTATTTCCCGGTTTTGTGCCTGTATCATCACATCTCTACCGGAATATGCCCATTGTATCTTAGAACTGTACTGTCTGATCTGCATCATTACAGATGGCTCTGCCAATACGCGAACGTACCGGTCACCGGCTTCATCCTCCAGCATCCCGGCAATTTCAATCACTTCATCTTCCAGAGAATAAAGATTCGATACCCTTTTCCAAGTTGATGAATCTGTCAGAATACTGCCCAACACAGCAATCGACATAATAATCAATAAAATCCCTGTCACAAGCCTAAACCGATATTTCTGCCAGATCAGGACCATTCCCAGAGCCCATATCAGACTAAGGGGAAGCAGCCACAGAAAGCGATATGATTCTTCCTGCAGTCCAATCTGTTTACAAACTATATACATTATCGGGTATAACACTGTAAACAAAACGCATGCCAATAATACCTGCCTACAGTTTTCTTTTTTTCTATTGATCATCAGACCTGCCATAAAAAACAGCAATACTAATACATAAGGTGTATTTCCAAAATAATCTGATATTCTTTCTAACATAAAAATTGCCTCTATGAAATCACAATTTTCCAAATATCAAAGCGGTCAATTATATACAATCCCAGATAAAAGATACTTGGAAGCAGACATAACACCATTTTCCATATCTCAGCAAAGCGTTTTGTTGTCACGAGATATACAATCATCCATATTCCTTCTAAAAAAGGAACCAGAAGCAGACATGATGAAGATATTGCAACAGACGCAATATTAATTATCATCAGCTCCAGCCACTTCTTTTTATTATCTGCGTTTTTACAAATTTGCAGCATAACTAATATAACTACCGGAAGCACAATATTGGCACAATATGTTTTTGCCTCATAAGATCTGATATACAGAAAGCAGCTTGGCAAATACATGGTTGACATACCTAAATTGGCAAGTATCCAGAAAATAACCAGAGCACAGGCATGCTTTTTATCCTGCCAGATTTCCTTTCCGATCCTGTATATCACACAGGCTGAAAGCAAATGACATACCACTGCATTAAAGAACCGGCATACAATTGCACCATGTACCTGAAAAATATCTGCAACCAGCGCTGAATGCATATATAAGGAACTCATTGCGTATCGAATATTGATCACCGTATCCCGTACTCCGGAATATCCATCAAAAATATACATTGTGTCCGTATCCACAGCCTGTACAACCGTACTAATATAATACGCGGTATCCCAACCGTTAAATCCGGAAATTACCGATAGATATATCTGTAATGCCAGTAATAAACACATGATAACACCAAGGCAGAAAGTAAAATCAAGTCTGTTATCCGGTTTTATATCCTTTATCCGTTTCTGTATCAGACTGCTGATTGTTTTCGCGCCTGATTGATCCGACAGATTATGATACTTCTTAGCCAGAGCTGCAAAAAAAAGAAATATAATCAAAACACATACAATGCTCCAGACCACCTGCAACACATGTAATGGCATTTTCAAAAACAACAGAGGTAAATAAATGAGCTGGAACATACAGAAATAAAGGAAAAAACCCATCAACATCCTGCTGTGATGCTTATGGTGATCCTTTATCCAACATTCACACACATACCCCAGCATCTCTATCAAAGAGAAAAACAGAAAAATTGCAAAGACTATTGTCATTACCTGCATCATGCCAAAAATCATCCTTTATCATTACGCAATATTACTTTTCCCCAATTTCAATCAGAAAGCGGCTCAATGCATCCTGCCATGTCGGAAGTGGTGTAAATCCGTTCTGTACCAGTTTGGATTTATCCAGCCGGCTATTAAAAGGTCTGGCAGCTTTTGAAAGACCATATTCTTTTGTCGTAACCGGAATAACCTTTGTGTTAATTCCCGCCTGTCTGTAAATTTCAACCGTAAAATCATACCAGCTGATATATCCGCCCTCATTGGTGGCATGATAATAGCCATATTTATCCGTTTCATTCATATCAACTAAAAGACGGGCTAAATCATACGTATACGTAGGGGTTCCGATCTGGTCATTGACCACTCTCACCTCATCATGCGTCTTTCCAATATTTAACATCGTTTTAATAAAATTCTTGCCATTTAACCCAAATACCCATGCAATACGAACAATAAAATATTTATTCAGAGTATTAGCAACAGCTAACTCTCCTTCTAATTTAGTCTGCCCATACACATTCAACGGATTATATTCTTTGCAATCCGGAGCCCACGGTGTTGTTCCCTGACCGTTAAATACATAATCGGTACTGATATAGGTCATTTTGCAATCCAGTTTTTTGCAGACATCTGCAATATATTGAGTTCCGGTAGCATTGATGGCTCTTACTTTATCAACTTTATCAGGATCCTCTGCCAAATCCACCGCAGTCCATGCCGCGCAATGTATTACAGTATCCGGACAAATATCGGTAATTACCTTCTCAACAGCATTTCGATCTGTGATATCCAATTTCGTATAGGGCATTTTAGTTACTGCAGTTCCATCATCCACACCGCTATACATATCTGTAATATCACTTCCGATACTCTCATAGCCTCTTTTTGATAACTCATTCATCACATCGTGACCTAATTGTCCGTTTACACCTGTCACAAATACTTTCATAATCAGGATCTCCTTATATTTTCATATCATTTTTCAATTAACCAATAACCTGACTATATTCAGGATTTTTCCATTTCCTCAACCATATCACGCAATGTCTTTTCCCATGCTATTTGTGGTTTCCAGCCAAGCTCTTTCGTCAGTTTGTCGTGAGAACCGACAACAACACGGTTATCGCTTGGTCTGACAAACTCCGGATTAACTTTTGTAGAAATTTCTACCTTAACAATATCCGCAATCTGGTCAATAATATCCGAAAGTGCAATTTGCTTTCCGGAGCAGATATTATAAATTTCTCCCGGAGTACCATTCATTAAAAGCATATAGTACGCATTTACCACATCCCTGACATCTACAAAATCTCGAATAATTGTAGTATCCCCGGTTTCAATAGTCCCCTCTGTTGCACCACTATCCTTGATATTTAATATGCGCCGAATAAAGCTTGGCACCACAAAACGTTCGTCCTGCCACGGACCAATATGATTAAAGGATCTGGTCAGTATAATATCAAGATGATAACTGTCCACAAATACCTTGGACAGCATTTCCTGAGAAACACGTGCTACTGCATACGGACTAACAGGTCTCAACTGCATATCTTCTCTCAGCGGTAAATGCTCCGGTAAAACATTGCCATATTCTTCAGATGAACCAATTGACAAGACACGACAAGCTATCTCTAATTCCTTTAAAGCACTGGTTAAATTCAGAAAAATATTGGTATTGTTTACAAAACTTTCTTCAGGATGCTGCCAGCTAAATGCAACACTGCTAAAAGATGCCAAATGCAGGATATAATTCGGTCTGAACTCCTTTAATACCGCTTTCAAAGCCTCACCATCCAACAAATTGACTTCCTGAAACCTTATATTTAACCGGGATGCATACATTGACATATCAAAAGCCGGTTTACGAATATCGATTCCATAAACATCGGCACACTCTTCTTTTTCATATAAGTACTGTAAAAAATGCCTTCCAACAAATCCGGAAAAACCGGTAATCAAGAACTTTTTATTCTCCATATTCGACCTCATATTTTAATCTTTCTGAGTGTTTCATAATTACAAAAGCACACCCCAAATGAATCATTTGGGGTGCCCCTCTTAAAATTATAATTTTTATAAGTTCTGTGCTTCCTTGCGTGCAAGCTCTCTGTCATGTTCTGTCATGATGCGAATTAATTCTTCATAACTTGTCTTTTGAGGATTCCAGCCAAGAACAGTTTTGGCCTTGGTGGGATTTCCCCATAAATTATCCACATCAGTCGGGCGATACCACTGAGGATTTACACATACCAGCATTTTTCCGGTCTCAGCATCATAGCCCTTTTCATCCATACCACTGCCTTCCCAACGGATCTTAATACCATTGATTGCAAATGACTTTTCTGTAAAGTCGCGCACTGTATGCTGCTCTCCTGTGGCAATAACAAAATCATCCGGTGTATCCTGTTGCATAATCAGCCACATACATTCCACATAATCCTTGGCGTATCCCCAATCGCGGAGAGAATCTAAATTGCCCAGTTCCAAATGATCCTGTAATCCTTCTGCAATACGACCGGTGGCCAACGTAATCTTTCGAGTAACAAAATTTTCACCACGTCTTTCGGATTCGTGATTAAATAAAATACCGTTGACCGCAAACATACCATATGCTTCGCGATACTCTTTAATCATCCAAAATCCATACTGCTTTGCAATAGCATAGGGACTATACGGATGAAATGGTGTAGTTTCAGACTGAGGTACTTCTTCAACTTTACCATATAATTCAGATGTAGATGCCTGATAAATTTTTGTTTTATTGGCAAGTCCCAAAATCTTGACTGCCTCCAAAATACGAAGTACCCCTATCGCGTCAACATCACCAGAATACTCCGGCACATCAAAGGAAACCTGTACATGAGACTGTGCAGCCAGATTATAAATTTCGTCCGGCTGAACTTCTCCTATAATATGAATCAATGAAGTTGAATCCGATAAATCACCGTCATGTAATGCAATTTGATTTTGGGCAATTAGATGATCTATACGTGCTGTATTTGAAATGGATGCCCGACGGGTCACACCATGTACCTCATATCCTTTTTCTAATAAAAACTCTGCTAAATAACTACCATCCTGTCCGGTAATACCTGTAATTAATGCCTTTTTCATTTTTGATATCCTTTCCACATATATTAACAACTTCTAAATCATCGAAATATATTTTCTCGGTCTAAACCTTATTTTATTATGAAACATCAATAAGTGCAAGCAAAACCCATCATTTATAATACTCTGATATGGTATTGATGTACATCTGCGGCAATCCCACATCATAGGATTGACCATCTACAACGTATCCAGCCATACCTATGCGCTTTCTTGTCTGCTCCAATGCATCCGTCAACTGTATCTCACCGCTTTGCAGTTTATTATCAGCTATATTTTTTTCCAGCACTTCAAAAACTTCCTTGGTTAAAATATACTGGCCAAACACAGCATAATAATTTTCCTTACAAGCCTTATTCTTTACTTTTAAATAATCCTCTGCATATTCAACCGACGGTTTTTCCACAATCTGGTCCAGTTTCAAAATAGTCTGCTCTTTATCTTCCCACTGACCATGCATAACGCCATAATGCACAACATCCTGCTTATCAACATTGTGCATAGAAACGATGGGAAGACCGGTCTTCTCAAATGCGTCAATCATCTGTTGCATACAGTTTTCCGAACGGTTGGAATGATAAATCATATCTCCGAGTAATAACAGCACCGGCTCATCTTTCACAAATTCTCGGCACTGATATACCGCATGTCCAAATCCTTTCCGCTCCTTCTGATACACATAGGTCACTTTTTCGCCAACCTTCTGCAGCAAATCTTCATATGCTTTTTTTTCTTCCGGAAGTTTATCATAATGTTCTTGTGATAATGCACCAAAGAATTCATTGTAAATTTGTTTTTCTCCGGCTCCGATCACAAGACAAATTTCTTCAATTCCTGCTTCAACCAGTTGTTCTAAAAGAATCAATAAAACCGGTTTTAAAATTCCATCACGATCCAACACCGGAAAGAAATCTTTTTTTAAGACTTTGGTTGCCGGAAATAATCTCGTTCCAAAACCGGCAACCGGTATAATAGCCTTTCTTACCGCCTGCTGAGGATTCAATGTAAGCGGAAAGCCATCCATATTGCAAGCTTTCTTCAAATAGGAGATTATTTTTTTTTGACATACTTCATCTTTTGCCAGAAACTGTACTGTTCCATCCCCCTGAGAACCGACTCCCTTTGCACCATATATCCAGGGACGGATATTCTCATCATTTATAACTGAATGTAAGATTGGCGAAGCAAGTTCCTGTATACATGCAGGAGCAACCTTTTTATCAAAATTTTCCTGATAACAGGTCATTAATTCTCCCAATTTCTCGTTTTCACCGGCTTCAATATATGCAATCGCTCTATTAATAAAAGCTTTGTTGTCTTTTCCCAGAGCCTCCTGCACATTTTCCTCCATCTCGTTTTGTGCAAACGGAAAACATTTATTCAGATCTGCCAAAATCTTAACTGTATCTTTGTGTGAATTAAGATCTGCCACCACCCAATATAAAGGACGTTTTATCTTTAATGGTTTTACTGATATCTCATTACCATCAAAAATCATATGCACCGGATTCACTCCATATGCACAGGCCTGATCTAAACGTCCGCAACGAGACGGGGTCCTCTGTTCTCCTATATATGCGATTGTCATCTCGCCCATTGTATTAAGATGCAAATTATATAACTGATTGAATGCACGTGCCACAAGCACACAAATCGCTGCACTACTGGACAATCCACTCTTTATCGGCAAATCCATCTTGGTGATCGTAATATGAAGTCCACCGACGTTGTAACACTCATTGACATAAGATGCCACACCTGCTACATATGAGAAAAAGCCACCCTCATTAGCTGTTTGGCGAAGCAATTCTGTATCCATTTCACATTCATAACACTCCCCCTTGAAAGCCGGAATATCACTATCAATCATAAATTTATCAGCCGGTGTTACGAAAGCATAAATTCCTTGTTCGATACCTGTGACAATTGCTTCTCCGGGTATGATAGCCGAATTAATTACCCGGTGCAGACCTGCCCAGTCACTGTGTTCTCCTATCAAACAAAGCCTGCCGGGGACAAACAATTCTAATGTTTTTAATTCCATATATTGACCTCTCGTTTTATTGTAGTGATAATCTCTTTTTAAACTGTTTCTAAACAAATTTATGCCATTATGAAAATACCGGTGCTTATAATTTCTCAATAGAAGCAACCAGATATTTCTGATTCTTAAATACCAAACGTAACAAAACATCCAAATACTTCATCACCATCGTGATCAGAAGGAATGTCGCAAAGAAACCCACAGAAATCAACCCCATCAAAGGAGCCCATCCTTCTACCGGTTTATTAAAACCGAAGTATGCTACAACAGTATATAGTGCCGCAGCAAACATAAAAATCAACATAATTATTGAAAAAGTCAGAGAAACCTTGTATGCAACATTTGTAAATAAAATCAAAGCATCCGTTGCCTTATTACTATTATCTATATCTGAATATACCTGTCCTTTATAATTTTGAACCGGACTATATTCTATATTACAACAACGAAGTCCACTTGAAGTATAAACAGCTTTCCTATACGGAATCACTTTACTGTATGTTGTGACTCTGTTCACAGCCCTTCTGGAAATAATAGAAAAACGTTCCGTACATAATTCATATTCACTTTCAGAAAAATGATTATAAACTCTATAAAACAATTTTGAGGCAACTCTACTGTTTTTTCTGGGTGGAATTGCATTTACAATATCATACCCCTGTAAAGACTTTTTATATACTTCCATGATCTCTTCCGGATCATAATCCATGCAACAAGAATCAAATTCATATACAAAATCACCTATTGATAAATCTATTCCCGCATTCATTGCAGCTTCCAAGCCATGAGAAAATCCCATATTGATTATCGAAATATTTAAATCAGGATATTCTATTTTAACAGCTTTAAGTTCCTCCAGACATGTATCGGAAATGCCATCATTTACGCAGATAACTTCACTTTTTTTAAAGTTATCTGTCAACTCTTTTGCAATCATTCTAAGAAAAGGGACTGCATTTTTTTCATTTTTATGCAAATAAACCACAGCTGATACAAAATTACTTTCTTTATTCGTTATCATTTAACAACACCTCATCCAAATCATATACTGTATTAATTTTTCCTGATAAAACACTTATAAACTTTGGAGCAGCGGAAAACTGCTTAATAACTGTCGGCCTTGAATCATCTATTTCTGATGCTCGGAGAATTGGTTTCATAGAAAATAATGAACTTACATATTCAAATTCCAGTTCATCTTTTAGATATTTTCGAGCCAAACTTGACATATAATCCCATGCTGTATGCGGTTTTGCCGTACAATCATTGCAATTCCCCAATTGAATTTTGGAACAAAACTCGGCTCCTCCGGAACATTTTTTTTGGCACTCAAATTCCGGAAAATCCTTATGACATGTGACATGAGGAGTAAAAGTTACGGAAGTTAAAGAATGATAGCCTGTTTTTCCAAAGGGCATAATACTAAAAAACGGTCCATCCATAACCGTTATTCCAACATTTTTCAGTTTGCTATTTACTTTACATAAAATTATTTCACATAATTCATATTTTATCTTAAAAGGTTCAAAACCAAGCAATTGATTTATCTGGTTTACAGATGCATATGTTGCATTTAATACAAATGCACTCTCATATTCAGAATTATCTTTCAAAATAACTTTATACATCTCTCCGGTATTTATGATATTATCAATCCGAGCATTGTATACTATTTTAATATTATGGGAATATTGTTCAATTTCTCTCAACAATTTTGCACATAGCATTTTCGCATCGTATGTATATTCTTTTGTCAAAAAAGCGCCATCGCATTTTCCGGGTTTAAAATATTGTTCAACCGGAATTTCATCACATCTTATGTTTGCAGCCGAACAGAACTTCTTAAACTGCTCCGCGTTCGTCCATGAAAAATCTGCAGATGTAGCATATACCTTATCAAAATCTGACAGAATACAATCACCATAATCTTCATTAAATCTATCAAAATAATAAGCAGATTTTATTGCGGTTGAAAAAGATCTTGGATAATGATATCCCTGATGTACTCTCGCCTGATTAATATATGTGGCCCTTTTAAATGGAACATCATCATGTTCAAGTACAATCACATTCTGTCCGTTTTTCCCACACAACAGAGCTGAATATAACCCATATAAACCGGCACCTATAATTATTTTATCAAATTTCATTTCAGCCTCCAAATAACATGATCTGACAATTAAAAATTATTCAGCAAATAATTCTTTCAAATCTACACAAACTTTTTTAACTATTTCCACATCATTGCAATTACCCATTTCGATTGAAACAAATTTATCATAACCTTCCTGTTGCAAAACAGATTTTAACATATAATGCAAATGACTGAATTTGATTTCTGCCAGCTTTGGTTCACTAATATGAACATGGTTTGTAACCGACATATACTCTTTAATGTCCGTCACACTCTCTTTGTTATAAATTACTGTACCAAAATCATAATTCAACCCAAAGCCTTTATTATCAATTCTCTTAATCAGTTCATATGCTTCACTTGTATAATTGATGTAATTAGTATTATAAATGGTTGGATTAGCCTCTATTGCTAACACAGTATTATTTTGTGCAGCAAGTTCAGCCAATCTTCCAAAGAAATCATCCGTAATCAGATTTATGGTTTTCTGTTCCATGCCTTCCGGAATCAATCTATTCTTCGGACAACCAAAGACCAAATTTCTGCATCCTAATACATTAGCAAACTCAAAAGCTTTTTTGGTATATTCTATCAACGAAATGCGCTCTTTTTCCTCTCCAAAAATTCTCTCTGATTTACCATACCAGATAGACTGCATCGATGAAATTATTAATCCATAATCATTCTTTATTTTTTTTGAAAATTCTCTCGCACCACTTAACTGATCATAGGGATTTTCAACCCATATACGTGTAGGTGCTATTTCAAGTCCCTCAAATTCATTTTGGGACAAAAAGACATACATATCTTCATCATATAACTTATCCCACGCAATATTGGAAACAGATAATCTCATCTTTTGTCCTCCCTCTTATAATATTTCCAATTTTTCCCATAACTCCTCTGGTACCACAGTGTTCAATCCATTTACGGTTTGAATTAGCTGTTCCGGTTTGCTGGCTCCCAAAACCGGATAAATTTTTTTTCTAATTCCCCATTGAATTGCAACATCTGTCGGACACATATTATATTCATCACATAATTTCAGATAACCATCTATACGTTCTTTATTCTGATGGTAAAAATTCATTGTTTTATCGTAATTTAATTCTTTACTCTTAGCAACCCTTGATCCTTCCGGTATACCATTTCTATATTTCCCGGTTAATAATCCCTGACATAATGGCGAAAAACCAAGCATACCGATTTTATTATCATTACAAAACTCTTTTACTCCATTTGTCTCTGTCTTTCTTACTGCAAACGAATATATGCATTGCTCCAGAACCGGCTTCTCCAATCCCAGACGCTCACACACTGCATGACATTCCTCCAATGCTTCCCTCGGCCATTCAGAAGTAGCCCAATAACGAACCCTTCCGGAATTAATTAAATAATTGAAAGTTCTTACTATTTCTTCCATTGGTGTTTCCGGATCATATCGATGTGCATAATAAATATCCACATAATCCAATTCCATTTTTTTCATAGATTCATCAAAAGCCCATAAAATATGTTTTCTTGATAATCCTCGATGATAAGGGGTATCACCTATCGGCCATGAACCTTTTGTAGAGACTACATATTCCTCTCTTGGGTAATCTTTTAATACTTTTCCAACAATCCTTTCAGCGTTTCCCATTCCATAGTTATTAGATACATCAAACGAACGTATTCCCAAATCCCATGCCGTTTGAATCAAATTTTTGGCAAAAGAAATATCCATACATTCCGTTCCTATTGTCAAAGCCGAACCAAAAGTGATTTCTGTTATCTTTAAACCCGAATTTCCCATTCTAACATAATTCATGTCAATTCCTACTTTCCTAAATAATATTTTTAACGCTCCACTATTTCAGCCGGTAAATATTCATAAATGACAGATATCGGTCTTCCCTTTACCTCGATCATAATCTGAGCTATATATTCTGCAATAACAACAATCGATACCAAAAGCATTGCGGTTAAAAATGACATTGCCAGAATCACTGTGAAAACTGCCTTCCAATACCCTATTCCGCTGATAATTCCAATAATCGAACCCACAAATAAAATAAAATCAATTGGCAGTAACCAAAATATTTTCCGTAACGGTTCGACCGAAATTCCCGTAATACTCGCCAATGCATATGGAATCATATTTTTTAAATTGTATTTTGTTTTTCCCGCAAAACGCTTATCTCTGTCATATTCAAGGGTCTCCGTATGCATTCCTATGTATGGCACAGTAACCCGAAAAACACTATTGCACTCCGGCAACGATAACAATTCATTCAATGCCTTTCTGGATAACAACCGGAAATTGGCAGCACTTTTTTCCAATTTCAACTTACCGGACAAACTATCTAAAATCTTATAATAACAATTAGCAGTGAATTTCTTCAAAAAATTATCATTACTTCTTTTTATACGACTGCATACAACTACATCCGCTCCATTTTCCCATTTTTCAATCATCTCCGGTATTAGAGATGGGGGATCCTGTAAATCAGCATCCATCACAATTACTGCATCACCTTTTGCCTTCCTTAATCCTGCACTTACAGCACCTTCCAGTCCAAAATTTCGACTTAAACATACAACCGAAATGTTTTCCGGATGTAATTGTTTCTCAGATAAAATTTTTTCATATGTTGTGTCTTTTGATCCATCATTTACGAGTATGATTTCATAATCAATTTTAGTTTCTATACCTTTCATTACAGCAATTGTTTCTTCGCAATATTGATGTACCAGCCCCTCTTCATTATACATTGGCGCTATGATCGATACTATTTTTTTCACGTTTTTATTCCTTCTTTCTTCCAAAACATCTTAAGTACGTAAACATCTGATTTATTCTATTATGTCTGTCAGTACACCCGCCACTGAAATTACATTCTCACGTTTTACCCCATATACATCTTCAGGGCTAACTACAACAAGATTGGTATCATCCTCAATACCAATCTGTTTTACAAAACCAATTATACAAAGAAAATAAATAGATAATAATAATTAACTAAACACTCTTTTTAACTCTACATTTATTATCTGCTTATTTTTTTTCAGGTGCCGATTTTATCTTTGTGAACTTTCTTCTTAAACTGCGAACAGGTTTGGTTATCCTCCAAGACAGACTATCATAAATACATTTCAATTTCTCCGCATCTTTTTCTGCGGAGACTTTCATCTGTTGTATCAGTTCCTCATGTTTCTTTAATTTTTCTTCATACAACTTTATATTTTTTTCAAGCTGTGTTATGGACGTATTCAAATTTTCTATCTGCTGAGCGTTTTCCTTATCTTTTCTGATCCAATAATCAACTGCACGATTATATATTTCCTCATATGAGGTTCGTACGCCCTCTAAAGACATGTCCCATATTATTTCGCCTGTGATTTTTATTTTTTTATACACTCTATTCAATCCATCAAAAGTAATATTGGGTCTGTACAGATATTTATTTAAAAAAATACCATCTTCCCTGTTTTTATTTTGGATAGTATCAGATAAATCAATCTCTTCATTTTCATCAATTGTGTATCCTACTATTTTTAATGTTTTAAAATAAATCCGACCTTTTTCATTTGGTTTCCATTCAAATCTATTTGTCGCAACATAATCCTCATCATTCAACACATATTCAATCTCAAACTGTTCCTCTTTTGCAAATAACACATGTTCATTATAATAAATCTGATGAGTTTCATCTACTTCCACTAACTCCAATGGCTGCACAAGAACATGTTCCAGATTGTTTAATTCTTCTGCCGCATCTTCCAAGGCCGTCTCTCGGATATTCTGCATCTTTTCCAATATATCTATTTTATCAACAGAATGATGAAGTATATCCGAAATATTCAAAACCAAATCATACAAATCTCTGGGTATAATGATAGAATCTTTATTTTTTTCACTAATATTAATAAAACTGTCGAAATATTCTTTTCCCGACCACCAATTTGTTTTTTTAAGTTTTTCAAATAATGGATGTAATAAAATGATCTTAAAATTATATACCTTAAACATTAAAATCACATTTACCACAGCAGTTGAACTTTGCGTAAGTAAAATAAGGTCTTTATTTCGCATTTTATTATACATACATGCAAAAAATATAGCTTCCCACGGTGCATTTTCATATGGCAGAAATTTCAATTCCATATCCTCATACTTTGACCGCCACCCTCTTTCCATCGGATGTTTTTTAAAATAACAATCATAGTCACTGCAGATACAATTTATTAATTTAAGCATATATTTTTCTATTTGGGGTGCAGTTGATCCTCTAAGAGATAAATAGTCATCAAAATAAATGATATCAGGCACATGACAATCTTGTATACCGAAAAGCTTTTTAACCTCTTCCTGCATTGACAAACATAATGAAGTATTCTTTAACGCGTCACTCAATTCTATCCTTTTAGGACTAATATAATCAGGAACCTTACATATTTGGGGCTCATAAGCCCATGCTTCGATCTTTAACTCCGAAATATCAAAATCGAGCCAGCTAAATTCACTATTTTTTTCTATACATTGTAAAAAATTATTAAAAGTCCAATATCCTTCATCCGTAAGAATAAACTTAGCCCCTAAATTGATAGTCTTATTTAACAATATTTGTGCAAACCTATTATTTAAGGCAAACAAATGAACAATTGAATCCTTTTCAATTGCAATATTATTGCCTAATGCAATTAATTCTTCCCTATTTTTTCCGAATTCATAAACACAGCTTACTTCATCCCAAATATTTAAACCCTGTGCTCTTGATACACACAGCCGAGAATTTGATGAATTGTTTGATATCAGCAATATTTTATAATCATCCGAATAATATATCCGGGATATGAAATAAGCCGTCAAAATATTCATTGTTGAATCACAGTAAAAAAAGATTTTTCTCATTTTTTATCACCATCTTTATATTTAATCTAAGCGAAACATCTTATAACTAAGCAAAGTTTTACTTTTTCTTTCACTTTGATTTTTCCTCGTGCATTAATTTCTATATACCAATAAAGTATAACTTTCGGAATCTACATATTGAATATAAGTCCTACTCAACCGTACCCACCTTTATGATTTCAAATTTTTTAAATTGAACCCCTGGAGTATTACAGTACATCTGGATTTCACAATTGTCACTTGAATCATCTACAACAATATTATCTATTATCACGCTATCATTACCAACATAATAATCTGATGATGCAATTACCCTCATATCAAGGCAAAATGACACAACTCCTAATGCCTCTCCCTCTGAAAAATCAGCAGAATCTTTATATTCGTAATCTATCTGAATTCGATATTTGCCCTTTTCAATTCTTTTGTATGGACCGTATATCAAATATCCCTCCTTTTCTGATACCAGCTTTTCCGTACTATTGGAGGTTTGTGTTGAAAAAATCCGATCTTTATCTTTTATAACCAGCTTCTCATTTAATTCATCCGGAAAATATGCATCCGGGTAAACAATCAAATCATGAAACAGCTCTGGATAATCCGGATATAGTTGATCAAAATATTTCTGTAGTTTGACATAATCTTCTTTTGTATAGTTTGACGTTTTCACATAAACCTTAGCTGTTATACCATTTTGAAGTTCAAAAGACTTTGTCAATTCATAATGTCTGCTAATATATGAGTTTTCATCCAGCATTTCTTTTGCAAAATATGATACCACATTTTCAGCATTGGACTCTTCATTTGCTTGTATCGGATCTCCAACAACCACAATACCTGCGTTGAACATCTCTATCGGAAAGCCATCTCTTAAATCTATTGTTTTTGTCATATATTGATACGGAACAGCTTTTATTTCATATGGCAATCTCGATTTTTCAATCGTCTCTGAGTTAAAATCATTTGTTCCAGCCAAAACATAAACCCACTTATCCGGGCCCGATATTTCATTCAAGTAATCAACCATATCTGATATTTCATTCATATCATATCTCACTTTCGGTTCATACTTGCACGTTGGAAATAAATACAAGGCTTTGATATCATGAAGTGTACCACAAAAACAATTAGCTAACCCAAATACCCCACAAATGATATACCCCCATAGCATTAAATTATCATATTTCTTTGGAAACAATTGTATTAAATAACTGAACCCTATAATTGCCAGAATCATCATCTGAATAACAATTATATAATATTGGTGCCAATTCATTTGCAACACACGCCACAACAAAAAAGTTGCAATAACAATATTACAGAAATAGCCCAACACAATCTTTCTATCGTTTTTCTTTGCAATCGAAAATACTAAGGAAGCCAGAATCATTAATAGATTAATGATTCCAAAAACAATGACAACTCGAGAAAACTTATCTGACCAGGCTACATCATATGCGTCATATGCATACGAAAAATTATTAAATACTGATCTATATAAAAATTCCCCAAAAAATCCACCCAAGACAGCAAGACAAAAGAAACCAATAAAAATCATGGACAATAAATAATTTCGTATTGTCAGTCGTATATTTTTTTTATCTTCTGTTATTTTAAATATCGCAACAACTAAGCAAGAACAAATATAGCCAACAACCCAATAGGCAAAATGGCGTCTAAATAGAACCAGTAGTAATAATCCAATTGATATACAAATACATCTCCTGATATCAAAAGATTGAAAGTCCCAATCAACAGACAGTAATAATATTATTGTGATTAATATTAAAATCGGTGGATCCATAAAGCCATCTAAAAGCACATAATATAAAATGGGGGTTGTTGCAAAAAAAGCAATATATATTCCCAATGAATATACTTTTAAATTACACTTTTGCAAAATTTTTTTAGCCAGAATTCCCATCAGAAAAATGGCCGGACACATATACATAATCTGATTAATCACTACATAACGTGCAAAAGATTTTCCCAATATATTTAGTGGAAACACGATCAACAGTGGCATAAACTGATTATAATCAGTAGTATTTATTGAATCATAAACATCCTTCATTGCCCTGACAGGATTTTCCAACAGTGAAGTGGAAACACGTATTGCAGTTGTCCACTCCCTGCCATAATCCCAATAATAAATAAAATTATTTTTTTTTATAATATAACAGACCGCTATTGTCGAAAAAAACAATATTATTATAGTTGATACTATTTCATTTTTCTTTAGCGATCTTATAATGGAATTATTACCAGAAACGTAAAAGGACATCAGAACATATGACCAAAATAACACCATTATTATAATAGAGATTGTATATCCATATATCATGCTTAGTTTTTCCTCTATAATTCTTTTATATCACGATAATACATTTCGATTCCATCTTTTACTGCTATGCAGTCAAATGTAATAAGACCTTTCATTCTTGAATTGTCCAATACAATCTTTGGCACATCAATGGACCTCGACGGAACATATTGAACAGATAACGCCCCGGTAATTTCCCTGACAATTTCGATGATCTCTTTTTGAGACACCCCCACACCTGTTCCCAGATTAAACACTTCGCAGGATCCAGAGTAGTTAATTAATTGTTCCAACATCTTACACACATCATCTATATATATATAATCCCGTATTACCGATCCGTCTCCATATACCTGTAATGTTTCATGATGAATTGCTTTTTTTAAGGTTGCATCTATAAAACCAACCCCTTTTGTATAGTCTTGCCCTGGACCATATGGATTTGCAATCCGCGCAATAATAATATTAGTGCCAATTTGACGATTAAAGGTTCGATATGTGTTCTCAATACATAATTTTATATTTCCATAATGATTTATAGGAATCGAAGTCGCAGTTTCTTTTATTGGCTGCACATCCTGATTTCCATATACTGTTCCTCCGGATGAAAAATAAATTAGCTTAAACTCATATTCCTTTGAAAATTGAGCTAATTTTACGGATTGTAGGAAATCATTGGAATAGGCAAACATATACTTCACATTTGAATTTCCCGGATTAATGGTACTTATCGCGTGAAAAACAACCTCTGCATCCTGTAAGTAGGGGATCAAATCTGTTTCATCAAAGAAATTTCCCTTAACATATTGAATGCCCGGTACCCTTTTTTGTGGATAAACTATATCAAAACATGTCACCGAATATCCTTTATTCTTCAAAAATTGCGCTAAATTTGAACCTAAGAAACCATTTCCACCTAAAATTAAAATCTTCACATTCTCTCCTAATTAAATAAGTTTAATTCCATTAATAATTAAATCTTCTTTTTTATCATTTTGAATTATTACTTCTACATCAATCTGATTACACTTTGTTTTAAAGGGAATTTCATTACACTTATCGGAAATATCCTTTTCGCATAAAACGATATGTCTGGCTCCTGCCGTAACAGTAACTTTAACATTTTTTGAGTATCCATTTTCAAAAACAACCTCAACTTTATGATTACCTGCTCCAAGCATAATTCCAGGTCCGGACAATATATCCATATACTTCAATTTTAATTGTCCTTTATTATCTACCGGGGCACCGTTGATTTTAACATTATCATAAATTGTCATAGGCTCTTTGGTTGTGATTACACCATTTCTGCTTAAGTAACGAATAATTCTTCTCCACAGACCAACATTCTTTGTTTTTTCAGCAACTTTATTTTTTTCTTTTTCCGATTTCAGATATAAATTCTTTAATTCCATATAAAACGGAGTTCCATATGTATATTCCCAATATATCCGGCTGAATTTTCTCATCTCCTTCTTAAAAGGAAATGACTGTTCAACATAATGAATTGCCTTAGGTGCTTCCTCTGCCTTAATAAATTCTGCCCCTAATTTTTTAGGAAGATACTTTAATGTTAAAGCTCGTCCTTCATCAGATAAATTTAAAACATCCCATGCTTGATCAATATATTGAATCCTGTCTTTACAGGCAATGTTCAATAAATCCTGATCTGCAAAAATATAATGCTCTTCACAGGCCTTCTCTAATAAATACATCTGATCATAAGTAGCATTTAACTCTCTGATATTTAATAAAATAATCCCCGCTTGAATATATTTTCCAGGGGCACATACTCCAATAGCCTTAAAGTAAGCCTGCATTCCACTATCATAATTCTGCCATGCTGCAACAAGCGAATCATATGTTCCGGCAATAAGATTTGTTTCCATTTGTATACTCCACAAATCTTTTAAATCATAGTTAATGATAATATCCGAATCCATATAAATAACTTTATCATAGCGGCTCATTGTTTTTTGCAGTAACAGGCGATAATATGTGACAATTTTGTAATTATTGCTAACATTTATATTTAATGAATTCATAACACCATCAACATAAACAAATCTCACGCTTACATTAGAGTACATCTCTGTCATTGAACATATCTGATTAATTTTATCATCACTCATATTGTTTGTGAAAACCAGAATATCGTAATTATCCTTTATTGACATATTCTGAACAATTGAGTTAATCGTAATTCCGGCATAATTTGCATAACTATTGTCCGCTGCTGTTACCACAACTATTGCATCTTTATCAAATACCGGTTCAACGCAAACATCTTTATCCAATATAACTTTATGCTTATCTACATCAACTGCATCTCGAAATGTGGATGATATATCACCTACTATTTCTGTTATCTTTTTTTGAACAATATCCCATGTATAATTATTTTCGACATATTCTTTACCATTTTTTTGCATAATAGCATATTCATCTGAATGTGAATATAAATAGTCGAGAATTTTGCAAAAATCATCGCAATTATCATAAAACAGCCCGGCATTACTCTTTAGGCAATGCTGCTTTAAAACCATGCATTTTTCGTTTGCAATAACAGGAATTCCAAGTGCCATTCCTTCCAATAAAGCAATACAAAGACTTTCATATTTTGATGGAGTTACCATGGCAAAGGCTCCTGAAATAATATCGTATTTCTCTTCATCAGTCACAAATCCGGTCGCAATTATAGAATCATCCTCCGGAACATCCATATCTCCTTTTCCAACAAGCACAAGTTTTAAATTCTTTGTATTTTGTTTTTTATATTCAAGGAAATAATTACATAACTCAAGACATCCTTTTGTCTCATCCAGTCTTCCAACATACACAATATAATTATTTCCCAGTTGGAATTTATCTTTAGCTCTATTGGAGTTAATTTCCTTCGGAACTTGAATCCCGGTTCCCAAAACCTTATGTGGAATATAAGCATTATTGAATTTCTGACGCACCAATTCCTTTTCTGCATCTGTCAGAAATCCAAAGTATCTCGGCAAATGAAACAGTTCCTTATACATACTCATATTAATCCATGGTTCATCGTGTGCTGTTGAAATAAACAATGCTTTTTCAGCAACCTCCGGCAAAGCTTTAACCGCAAGATAATAAATGTATGTCACAACTATAAAGAGAACATATTCATCTTTTGATTTTTTAATATCTTCTATCATATCCGGACAGAATGGTCCTTCTTCACAAATCCATTCTTCATCTTCTGCTTTTGTAGTGGTCTCTCCGCACTGCAACTTACCAACAAGTCGGTTACAAATACCACTAAATTTTTGCATATTCCGTTCATGCCCCACATCATATCTTTTCACATGAACACCATTGATAATTTCTTCACCAGCTTTGTAAAAAGGCGCCCATGTATTATAATCGATGCTTGTGGTAGTAAATACGGTAACATCGTAATCCCGGCTTAAATGTTCTGCCAGATCTTTAGAATAACTCTCTGCACCTCCCACAATGTCATCGCCATATTGATGTATTATTATTCCTATTTTTTTCATGCTATTCTCCGATAAAATCTTTGATCTTATTTAAATAAATTGTTTCTATCTTTTCTTTACTATATTTTTCAAGTTGGACACGCTGCTTCTCAATAATAGTATCCCGTAAACGAGCATCTCTTACCACCCGGTCTATTAAATAACTTACAACAACAGGATTTTTCTCATAAAACATAGCCCCTGCAGCTCCAATTGTCTCCGGAATTGCAGCTCCTGCATATGTAACAATCGGCACATCAAACATCATTGCTTCCAGCATAGGCACACAAAATCCTTCATGCTCACTCATGCAAAGAAGAATGTCCGCAATATTATAATATGCTAAAATCTCTTTAAATGATACATGTCCCGGCATTACTACATCGGCTACGCCAATCGCCTCAATATACTTTTTTAGGTCATTGAAATAATCATCAGAAAAAGGAGATCCTGCTAATATCAGACGTGATTTAGAATTAATATGCTTTTTATAATATGCAAAAGTCTGAATAATATCTTCCTGTTTTTTATTTGGAACAATCCGTCCAACAAATAAAATATTGGTATAACCATCATCATATTTATTGATTGTATCCATATCCGGACTTTGCTGATAATCATCAAAGTCAATCAATATCGGTATTACATCAATAATCGATTCGTCATATCCCATACCGATTAAATCTCTTTTGTTGTATTCAGAGACTGCAATCACATAATCAAACACATTTCTCATTGATGCCAAATCTTCTAATGCTGTTTTTTGCAATTCAGTCATAAAGGATCCCCATTTATTAAAAAAATGCGGTGGCGTCACATTATGATATATCGCAATTTTTCTACACACGGCACATTCAATCAAACGGTTAACAGGGTTGCTTTCACACATCTGGTATATTAATACATCATCCGGATCTAATTTTTTTATTTCTTCTTTCTTTTTTGTCAATCCCTCTGGAATTCCCTTTCCGGCACGACAAGCGACTATCTCAGTTTTAAATCCAGCACGCTTTAGCATATTATCCAATAAAATTGTAAAATTACCTATGGCATCTCCACGCTCTAAATTTACAATTACCTGTACAATTTTCATTCACACTCTCCCTTTTCAACTTTTTCCTCTAATTCACATATCTTATCCTGTAAATCTTTAATTTGCATCTGTTGTGTTTCAACAATCGACAAAAGTGTCATATTGTACTCTGTCTGAACCGTTGCTATTGGAATAATGCAAAAAGCCATAAGCTTTCTCATTACTCTTTTAACAAATTTGATAATTATATTGTTTTCGATTGGTCTGTAATATACCATGGCACATTTAGGTTTTGCATAATCAATTCGAGCAGAAACACTCTTTATCTCGAACTCCTTAAGTGCTGTAGCTATATCAGGAACATCACAGATAAGATTATTTTTTTGAGTTTCTTTTTCTATATTTTGGATAATGCTGCTGATATCCGTTTCATCATCAAAAAATGAAACTCCACCTCTTCTTATCTCATCCATAATTTTGACAACATTAATTTCCTTTTTTTCCATATACACTCTCTTTCCGTTCCTAAATCATTATTCTATATCCCATTGCCATTCATGATCAATATGAGTAATACCACCAAAACGAATTCCCGGTATCACGTCAAAGGTAGCTGCGTGTCTGACGATATCAATAGGCTCTGTATTCTTTTCTTTCAGAATAAAATCAATAAAATACGGATGCTCAGCCAACTGAATATTATTCAATCTAACGAATACTTTTCCGTCTTTCTCAAGATTAACCGGTGTTCCCGGTTCAAAATTGGTGTTCGTGGCAAAACAGTATATCAAATCGAATTCCCTGATAACATCAAGTGCAAAATAACCATCCTTTATAGGTGTTCTGACTTTGTAGCTTGCTTCAATAATTATATCTTCTCCAGTATTAAATTGATGTACCTCCTGCATATCACTGTTAAGCACTCGTATTTTATCAAATACCACTTTGTGATTTCCTTCACGTCCATTTGCTGCATCAGTATTCAATTTAGTCTCTGCTATTTCTTTATCCTTAGATGTTTTGTGAACCTTATCATCAGCAGATTCTTCTGACTTTTCAATTTCTGCCAAAGTCTTTGAACCATCTTTACAATTGCGTTCCTCACTCATATATTTCATGTATTCGCGATGAACTGTTCTTGGTTCTCCCTCTGCTCTGATAACACCTTTTTCAATCCATATAGATCTATCACAGATTGATTCAATTTGTCCCATTGAATGGGATACCAAAACTATGGTTGTTCCTTTTTCCTTTATTTCCTTCATCTTGCGGAAGCATTTATCTTGAAAGTTGGCATCTCCAACTGCCAAAATTTCATCAATTAACAGCACTTCTGCATTAACATTGATAGCAACCGAAAATGCCAATCTCATATACATACCTGAAGAATAAGTACGAACCGGATTATCAATATAATCCCCCAATTCGGAAAACTCAATAATACTGTCAATTCTGGAATCAATTTCCTTTTTTGATAATCCAAATATAGAAGCATTAATATAAATATTCTCTCGTCCACTCATATCCGGATGAAATCCTGCACCAAGTTCAATTAAACTCGATACCCTTCCCTTAATACTGATTTTTCCTGTATCAGGATACATAATGCGAGTCAGCATCTTTAACGTTGTGCTCTTACCACATCCATTTCTACCTATTAAACCAACCGCTTCGCCCTTTTTTACAGTAAAGCTTATTCCTCTGATCACATTTCTATTTTCATATTTTCTTCTACCTTGATGTAAGAAAAAAGATTTCGCATCGTCACTACGATCAAGATATACCTTAAAACTTTTTGTAATATTATCTACAACTATTGCATTTTCCACATCCATCACAAGACCTCCGCAAAACGTCTTTTTAATTTGCCAAATGTAAACCATCCTACAACTAAAACAATAACCCCCATGATAGTTCCTGCCAAAAAGTTATCCAGCTCTGGTGCCGTTTTATAATAAAAAATTGATCTATATGCACTAATAACCGGAGACATGGGATTTAAATTAAACACAAATTTTAATTTATCAGGAACCATGTCAACAGAATACATGACCGGAGACAAAAATTGCCATGCCATTAAAAAAATAGTTAAAAAATATTGTAAATCCCTAAAAAATACCGTAACGGCCGAAAAAAATAACGCAAAACCAAATGCCAGAAGTGTTTCCTGTAAGATAACAATTGGCAGATACCACCATACCGCCAAATTAATTCCTTTACCTGATACAATCAGAACCGCTATGACAACAAGAAACGAAAGTAACATATTAACCAATTGGCTCAGAACATGAGCAATTGGCAATACCTCTCTGGGAAAATATATTTTATTAACAAGATTCACTTGATTTCTCACACATCCTGCACCACCATCAACAGATGAACTAAAAAACACCCAGGGAACTAGTGCAACAAATAAAAACAGATAATAATCTTCAATTCCTGCACGCATAACAATGGAAAAAACAAATGTATATACTATTAACTGTAAAAGAGGGTTTAAAAAGGTCCAGAAAAAACCTAATACAGATCCCTTGTATCTGCCTCTCAAATCTCGTTTTACAAGACTAGTTATCATAGAACGATAATTCCAAATTTCTTTTATAGTATTCATGTTCAAACCTACTTTTCTTCAATATTGCAATATTATTATACATTTTCTCGTTATTTGTGTCTACATGTTATAAATTATACATATATCTATGATCCCAAATCTGACAAACAGAAAATCTAATTAGAATACTTAACCAATCACAATATGCTTTGGTGTTGTTAAAAAATGTATCTGTACCTTATTTGCGTACTCTGTTATAACCTGAGATATTCCTTTATTGATTGAATTAATCACTTTAGGATTCATAGACAAAGCTAATTCTGTATCACAATAATTGTTTTCATTATATTTACGCACATTCATGATTATCTCATGAAACTGTATTGTTATTATGTTCATGTCTCCGATTTTGTCTGGCAGTTGCTACTATCTGTCAAGTACAAGCTTATAACTTTGGATATAATATTTGCTACTTTTTTATAATCAAATTTTTTCAATACATCTTTTTGAGACTTAATGATTATATCATGCAATGTCTTACTTAGAATAACTTTATGACACACCCCTGCAATCTCTTCCAACGAAGTCTCACGCGCAACCACAATACCACCTTTCTCCATCGTTTCGGGAACAGCAGCTGCATCTCTTGCAACAATCGGTATTTCAAAGTTCATTGCTTCAACTAATGGAACGCAAAATCCCTCATGGTCACTCATACATAAAAATAAGTCCGCAAGACGATAATATGCTAAAATTTCATCAAATCCCACCTGTCCAGTAAACGTAACATTTTGAACTCCCAAATCCTCGGTATACTGAACTAATTTTTTATAATACTTCTCCATACCATCATACTTTCCCACCAGAAATAACCGGCTCTTGGAATTATATAATTTTTGGTATAAATGAAATACAGCAATCACATCTTCCTGCCTTTTATTCGGCGATATGCGTCCTGTAAATAAAAACTTCGTATATCCATCATCAAGATATTTTTCTAAAATATCTTGATTCGGTTCCTTTTGATAATCTTCGAATGGAATTAAAATAGGAACAACATAAATTTCACAATCAAATCCCATACGCATTAATTCTTTTTTATTGTAATCAGAATCGGCAATACAAAAATCAATCCGGTTTCTTAATTGAAGCAATTCCCGATATCCCTGCATACAATTTAGAAGTAAATTTTTATTATACCCACAAAAAAAATGTGGTGGTGTAATATTATGATAACGCAAGATTTTCTTGCATTGCAATTCCCCAAATTTCTGATTTAATTTGTGTCCTGTTGAAAAATGATAAATCACAACATCTTCATCGGAAATAAATTTCAAATCATGTGCGTGAACAACATTTTCTTTATCTTCAATTCTACTATCAATGCTTTCTGCTGCAATTACACTTTCATATCCGGCATCTTTCAATCCATGATAAATAGCCAATGCATCATTCCCAACAGCATCTCCATATGCCAATATTGGTAATAGTGAAACAATTTTCATTATTCTTATCCTACCGTTTTCCAATAATATATTCAAAAAATGATGTAATTTTATTTGTAATTATTTTCCAGTTATAATTTTTATCAATGTATGCGATAGCATTTTCGGAGATTTCATTTCTATTACTTTCCAATAGAATTATCAAATTAGTTTTGAACCCTTCATATTCTGTATAATAATATCCTGCATGACTTTTAATACAATGTCCTTTTAGTACTTCACAATTTCCGTTCACAATGACGGGGACCCCCAATGACATCGATTCTAAAACAGAGATGGACAAACTTTCATTTTTGCTTGGTAACCATAATGCCATAGCACCGCTTATAGCATCATATTTATCTTGTTCAGACACAAATCCCAAATATTGAATATGTTTATCCATCGGAATATCCATATGCTCTTTTCCAATAACGACCAGAATAATTTTTTTATTTTTCCATACTGTTTCGCTCTGTAGTTTTATGAAGAAATCAAACATTTCCTGACAATTTTTATTTTGATCTACTCGACCTGTATATATAATATAGTCTCCATCTATCCCATATTTATCTCTAAATCGATCATTGTTAATATCTTTTGGCAAGTCAACCCCTACACCTGCCACAATATTCGGAACTGATTCATTGTGAAATATCTTTTCAACCAGTTTTTTTTCTTCATCGGTCAAATAAATAATACCTTGAGGTTTTGTAAAGATATTTTTATAACACGGAAAATAAACATAACTCTCATCGTGTGCTGTAGGAATAAATACCGACTTTTCATAAACCTCAGGCATTCCAACAACGGTTGTATAATACAAATATGTCACAAATACGAATAAATCGTACTCCTCAGCATGAGCTCTTATAAAATGAATCAAATCAGGAGCATATGGACCCTGATATCTAATCCACATTTTCCCTAATAACATACTATATGGAAATTTCCTCTGCAGCACTCTTCCAACAATATTTTGTCCAAATGAATTACGTTTCTGCTTAACCCCAAAACGACGAACTTTTATTCCATCAACAATTTCTTCATCATTTAAATAATAATTTTCCCATTTATCATAAGAAAGTGCTTTTGTAGTTAAAATTTCAATTTCGAAACTATGACTTAATTTTTCAGCAATCTGTCTTGTATATGTTTCAGAGCCACCATTGACTTGCAGTCCATACCGTTGATTAACAAATGCTATTTTCTTCATTCTTTTCTGTAATTCCTTTAATCAGTTCACAATAATCGCTTATAACCTTATCCCACGTAAAATGACTTTCTACATAACGCTTTCCATTTTCTCCCATTTTTTGTGCAATATCTTTATGTTTCAATAAATAGGATACTGTTTTTTCAAACTCTGTATAATCACTAAAGTATAATCCACCTTGTGCCTGTCTGACAAAATTAGTAGTTACCTTACATTCCTCACAAACCAATACCGGTCTTTTACACAACCAGCTTTCCATAATAACCAACGAAAAACTCTCGTTTTTGCTTGGCTGACACAAAAAGTTGGCTGCTGCATATGCATTATACTTATCCTGTTTATCAATATATCCCAAATCAATTATCTGTTTTTTAAGTTTGGAGGGGATATCTACGTCTCCTCCTCCAATCAGCAACAACTTAAGATCAGCAGCATTCTTCTCTATATATTTTTCAAAAAAAAGTATCAACGTATCAACATTTTTTCCACGATCCTTTCTTCCTGCATATAATATAAACGGCTCTTTTATATTATATTTATTACAGAAGTCCTGCGGATCATAGTCAAAATCCATATCCATACCGCTTCCTACAATTTTAAGTTCCATATTCTTTGTATGATATAGCTTCTCTGCTATCGAAGCTTCCGGTTCTGAATGAAATGCCATCCCCGCCGCCGTAGAATACACCCTTCGAAAGTTCCGAAGATATGCATATGGCTCATCATGAAAGCATGGAATTAAAAATGCCTTTTGAGGGCATTGCATAACTCCATAATATGTTGTTCCAAACAGATATGGAATATATCCAAATGCTTCGTATTCATTTGCATGATCTCTTATATACCGGTACATTTCTCTGCTATTGATCGAATGTTCGACAAACCGTCTTTCATCCTCATCTGACAGTATATATTGACCGCCTGTTAGCTTTGAATTTACATAAGCAAACTCAAATGCATTCCGTGGATCCGCAAGAAATCTTCTGACCGGTATTCCTTGTTCTAATTTAAATCCTGAAGGCAATACATTTTTTGACCAATCAGAATTTGGACCGGCAACACACGTTGTTAAAACTTCAACATCAATATTCCGTCGCCTCATTTGTGCCACAAGATTTCTTAAATCCGCTTCCGCCCCTCCTTTTATATTTTCACCATACCAGGGCGTAACAAATCCAATTTTTTTCATATTTCTTATATTCACTCAATTATAAAATATTCTTTTAATGTCTCCAACCACCTTTGACCAATTTTTTCATGATCAAAATCCGTCAGACGTTCTCTTTCACCCATAACAATCTGTTTACTTAGCTTCTTATCATTCAGAATTTTATACATTATCCCAGCAACAACCTGAGGAGGTGATTCTTTTATTAAGAATCCTGATTTTCCCAGAGTGCTGGAGATAGCCGTCGTATCTTTCGCTATAATCGGCACTCCAAATTGCATGGCCTCGACCAGTGGGACACAAAATCCTTCATGATCACTCATACAAAGAAACAAGTCTGCCGCATTATAATAAGACAAAATCTGAGCAAACGATACATGACCAGTAAAATTAATATTTTTAACCTGTAATTTATCTACATAATCTATCAATTTTTGATAATAGCTCTCAAATCCGGTATAATTTCCAACCAGATGAAGTTTTGCATTTGCATCATAATACCTTTGATAATAGTAAAATATCTTTATAAGATCTTCCTGCCTTTTGTTTGGGACAATTCTTCCTGTAAAAATGATATTTTTATTACCATCTTCCAATTGCCGCATCAAATTCAAATCTGGCTCATGTTTATAATCGGCAAAGGGTATCAATATCGGCACAACGACCATAGGGCAATGATACCCCATTTCCACGAGATTATCCCGGTTAAATTCAGATACACATACGCACAAATCAGCCTTATCAGCCAGAAATGCAGCTCCACGAAGTCCTTCCTGCGCCGTTGCCACTTTAAAATTACTATATCCATAAAAATATTCCGGCGGAGTCACATTATGATATCGGATAATTTTCTTACAGTCAGTTCTTCCAAATAAATAATTCAACTCTGTTCCTGTAGATAAATGATAAATTACAACATCATCCGGTTCAATAAACGAAAGTGACTTTGCTGATACGATCTGTATTCCTTCTGGCTGATAATATGCTTTTTCAGCCGCCATCAAAGTCGGATATCCTCTTTCTGTCAGAAACCGGTGTATTGCCAATGCATCATTACTGACGGCATCACCACGAGCAAATACAGATAGCAAAGTTACTATTTTCATTCCCGCTTCCTCAATTCTTCAATTTCACTTTTTAATTGCTTAATTTCGCCTTGCATATTTTTATTTTCTTCTGCAAGTTTATTAACCTGCATTAAGGCATTGATTACGGAAGTGTTGAAAGCATTTTGACTTACCATATGTGTTTTCATAGAATAAATTGCCATCCGGTTCAGCAGTTTTTTTACTTTCCCTTTTAAACCAACTGCATTGTCTAATGGTTCTACCGAAGTATCCCACAAAGCCATTGCATTCATCGTCTCATCATGTAATATTTTCTGTTCGAAGTTTTGCGGCCATACAAATGGCAGCTCATCTTCATAGGCCTCACGAAAGCGAATAGGATTTTCTTTTATATCTCTTTTATCTATGTCTGCCCGAACTTCTCTCATGATCTCATCAACATCTATTTCCTGCATATGTTTGCTCCAGTCTGTCTAAATAGTTGAATTGCATAAATCAGATATTATTTTACCATATTTTATGTAGTTGTTCAAATTGCATCAAAATTACTGTGGCGAACCACAGGCATAAAAAACAAACTCAGCAGCAGAAGTATATACTTCTGCCACTAGGTTTTCATCAAATATGTAACCAATGAGATTGGTAAAAATATAAACAAAAATGTGATATCTGTTGTTGACATTATTTACTCCTTTGTTTAATGGCCAGTACCCAAAATTATTTATTCCAGACCGACATCCATATCGTTTATCAATCTGCTTTAATTTGTAGTTATATGTTTTCCATCATCGTCAACTTGTGCAAAATTTGCACAAGTTGAATTTTCATCTAATTCACCCTCTTAAAAAACATTACTCAGATGTTTCATAACCACGCCTCTATCTACATCAAAAAGCTGAGAAATAACTTTCTGCATCAACCATATATGATGGGAGAATCAGTGAAATATATATCATAAGACCTCCCTTCATCAAAGGAGTTTTTATTTTTATTTCAATCTTTTGAGGATTCCTTGCATAACTAACCTCTGTCTATCAGCCATTCTATATATTCCCTAACTGCTCCATTTCCCCCTTTGTTTTTACATATATAATGTGATATTTCCTTAACATCTTTTACTGCATCGTTGGGACATCCCACAACTCCACCCTTTTCTTTTATCATAAGCATAGCAGGAAGATCATTCAAATCGTCTCCAATATATGCCACTTCATCATATCCATTCACATTATCACATTCTTGTAATTGCTCTTGTATTTTTTTAGACTTATCACTAACATTTTGATAAAGAAGCCTCACGTTCAGTTCTTGTGCTCGTCGCCTTACAATTTCACTTTCTCTTCCTGTTATAATAACTGGTTCTATTCCATTTTGACGTAGTATTGTATGTATCGCATAACCATCCTTAACATCAAATCCCTTCATCACCTCCCCTTCTCTACCAATATAAATTTTCCCATCTGTAAGAGTTCCATCAATATCCATAAAAAGTAACTTTATCATATTTTGCCTTTCCAAGAAGATAGTTTATTTTCCCCCAACCATTTTTACCGATCAAATAGCGTATATATGCCCGAAACATAATATAGGAGATTCACTTCTATCATATAATTCCACACTTACTCAAAAATATCTGCATATATACTAGGTGTAATAAACTTTATATCCTCCTTTTTCTGCAATCCCTTTACATACTTCTTTAACATACTTCTAACATTCTCTGTTATTGTGTCATACTTCTCTGCAAATCGATTCTCATCAAATTCCGGGGTAAAATAATGTTTTTTTGCCTGTGTACTGTAGCCATCGAATCCTGCAATAGCAAACTTACTAATATTCATTCTCCGGAATAAATTAAAGAGCATAACCATCGTGTTATCAAACTCTTCATTTTCTCTCTCAATCAAACTTTCATAGTTCACAACATAATCGTTTTCTGAATAGCCTTCCACATTGGATACAACGATTTTTTTCTCTCTTGAACTTTCTGAATTGGATTTTTTATACCTTTTTGAACTTCCAAAAAAGGCTATTCTATCATCCATATCAACACAATCTGCTATAAAATTAACCGAAACCACAAAAGCACAATTTTCTAATATATACGCCTTTATTTCTTCCTTATACTCATTCAGGCTAGCTCCAGGTGCCAGGACCAAAATATTTCTCCCTTGTATTAGACTAGATAATTGTTCAACTACATCTTCGTCGTCTACTTTTGCGTGATTATACTCTTGATATAAACGTTTTATATTATCATAATCATAACGCTGTCTCTTCTCCGGTTCTATCATAGAAATAATGTGTTTTATATCCTTGGTTGCAAGTCTAAATTTCTCCGTCAAATATATGACATTATTAGGATGAGATTTATATATTCCTGCCATTACTGCCGGTATTGAGTACCCCCAAGTTGTTTTCTGCTTAATACCATACATATAGTCATCTATGATATCTAACAATTCGTCTACATCATACACCATATCCATCTTTCTAACCAGATAATCGACTATTAACTCTGTATTAAGATTGCCCGCACACTTTCCCATACCATCCAGTGTTCCATCTATAATAATGTTTCGCCTTTCTGCAGCCATATGTATTACTTCTTGAGCAAGTGAAAACGATAACTGAAAATTGTTGTGAGAATGAAAATCAATACATATATCTTCATTTAAATTTCTATCCACCAGGCCAAATATATATCTGATATCCTCAGCGTACATTGCTCCATATGTATCAACAATTCCAAAGCCATATGGCTGTATGTCATTAACCCAGGAAATTATATCCAACAATTCACTATCACTATACCCAATTGTATTAACCCCTTGTATAAATAGTTTATATCCCTTTCTTTTCACCATTTCCAGGCATTTTCTAATATCAGATTTTGATGAATAATAATCTTTTTTAGTAAATCCAACACGTATTCCGTCAATCGATTCACCATCACACTCTGCGAGCGAGTCAAAGTCAAACATCCCATAATCAACAAAAGCTACATATAATGTATCCTTTCCATTGCTCTTGTTGATAAAAGGCTTCACTTGTTCTACGTCTGTAAAAAACGTGCTATTTCCTTGATATTTAACATTTCTCCAATCACGTAAAAATCCTACCTCCACTATGTCTACTCCCGACTTAGATAGACGCTCAGAAATGTCTAATATAGTTTTGTTTTCAAATTGACAATCAATAATTCTACCGCCATCTCTTAATGTACAATCTAATATACGAATATTATTCTTCATTATTTATTCCTCGTTTCTGCCTTTGCGAATCAAATTACGCACTCGTTCCAAATCATTCTTTGTATCTACCGAAAGCGATTCAGAATCTATTTTTGTATAATATATAGGAACACCATTCTCTATAAATCGTAGATGATCAATATCCTCAATTTTTTCCATAACTCCCATCTCTGTTTTCACAAAAAAATCTAACGCCTTTTTGTTAAAGCACTCTATTCCTATTGCCTTTTTATACTTAAATTCTAAAGACCCTTTTGTGCTCGGAATCGGGTTACGCGATTGATACAAACATTGATTATTTTTTCCCAAAACTATCTTTACATTTGATATATCCATCACCTCAGCCGGATCTGTCATATCCCTATATACACTTCCAAAATACGGAATATTTCCCACATCATAAGGTATATTATCCACAGCCTTACGTATGTTATCAGGCCTTATCAATGGTTCATCACCATTAATACTCACATAAAAATCTGACTCAACCTGTTCTGATACTTCCCAAATTCTGTGAATATGGTTTGGGGTATCATTTCTCGTCATCACGTAAGGAATACTCTCTCTTTCACACACTTCTGATATTCTTTCATCATCAGTAGCAACAAATACATCCGTTAATTCTTCAACCTGTTTTGCCTGTTGATACACCCACCATATCATAGGATGCCCACATATATCGGCTAGTGGTTTCCCAGGAAATCTTGTTGATGCATATCTTGCTGGTATCACTCCAATTATCTTCATAATTCTCACACGTAATCCAATTATCTTGGAATAATAACTGGATTTTCCTTTCTCCCAGACATTACTGAGTATTTTTTCTCCATCTTTGATATATCTTTAGGCACTTGCCAAATATCTAAAGCAATTAAATCCACTAAATTTTATCACTTAATTTGTATATATCATTTCTTATGGTTCTACTACATATACCCCATTTTGGTTCTCTACATATATTTTTAATTTCAGGTCTTTAAGATTATATTCACTATTGCGTATGTTACAATAAAATCCCGAATACTTTCCATGATATTTATTCTCGTTTTTCTTTTCTTCATTCTCTATTTGCGTTCCATAAAAAACGTATACAATATCATAGTGTTCCTGAATATATCTATTCAACAACTTAACATTGCTTTTAAAATCATCTGACACAGCATAATAAATATTTTCACTGTTTGTAAGCTCCCTCATCGGATTTGTTATATTGTGTTTTTTTAATATATCATTAACAAATGGATACGTAGTATTTAAACTCATATCTAAAACATTATGGTAAAGCCCTTTTTCATATGGTTCGAACACGTTAAAACATTTTAAATTTATAGCTTTGTCTTGTGTTTCTCTTAAATATACATGCGATGTATGTAAATGTCAAACCATACGCCTGAGGCTAAAATATACGCCGCTGGATTATGAGCGGCGTGGTTTCCTGCATTCTTCCGGAAGACTTTCTGACCATGGCATTAAGTAATCCTGCTCTGCAGGATCTATATTTCCTTTTTCGTCACAGTGTTTTGGTAACTCTGTGAGTATATATCTGAAGTAATAATACGGACGTAGATGATTCATCTTTGCAGTTTCCGAAATACTATACACCAGCGCACTGGAACTGGCACCGTTGGCAGTGTTATGGAACATCCAGTTCTTCTTGCCCAGACAAAATGTCCGGATGGCACGCTCCGAAGCCGAATTATCAATCGGAACATCCGGATAATCAAGAAATACTTTCAGATATTTTTCCTGATTCAGACTGTATTTCAGCCCATCAGCTGTTTTTCCTTTGGGAAGGCCATCGATTCCCTTTCGAAGATCCGTTCTGCCACAGGCAATGATAATCTTCGAAATACCTGCTGCTTCAGCGAGCATGGGCGATCACCTCAAACAGCTTATCAAGTAACGAATCGGATGCGGTATTAGAAACACCAATGAGCATGGTTCCGGTCTTTGCAGACATTGATTGATGATATTTTTCCAATACTGTTTGCGAACTTCGTGTGTACATTTGTCCATTGAATTAGCCTCCTATAAAAACTACAAAAACTCTAAAGAGTTTTTAGATTTTTTATAGTATGGCACAGATTCAGGCTTTAGTTAAGGCGGGTGGTTTGACGTTTACAAAATGCCTTTTATGCAGTAAAAGATATTTTAATTAAAATGGAAATGGAGGAATATACCACCCATAAAGAAGATGGCGGAAGCGGAATCGGTCTTATGAATCTATACCAATTTATCCACTCCCACCATGTAAGTTATATGCTTCATGAATTGTCAGACACCGAATCAGATATATATACCAAAAAAATATCACTTTTTTTCAATGATTCAAATTCTGGCTATATGATACTCAAAACTTTTCGCACAGATTTAGCGCAAAAATTATCTGTCACTAATCCAAACTGGATTATTTCCCTATAATCCATACTGCGCCATAAGCTTTTTAAACTCAGGCGATGCCGCAAACTGGTTCAATACAGTATCTCTGCTCATACCATATACTCTCATCTGGAACAGCCAGTAATTTAATCCATCCTGATCATATTCTCTATCTAAGAATGTCCGATACAGTACCTTTACATAATCACTGTCTCCCAGATTTTTCTGCTTAAACTCCTTCGAATGGAAAAACTGTGTTGTTGCAATCTGTGCAGCCGTATATTGCTTGCCCACCAGTCCGTTACACCAATAATTCAGACCATCTACATCATATGTTCTTCCCAATGCTTTTGTATACAGTCTGGAAATAAACCGGGTTGCTCCGATATTTTTATCTCTTCCTTCTGTTACAGTTGCATTACCTCGTGTAATACCATATTTCTTACAAATAGCCGTAAATTCCTGCGACTCTGAAAACTGGGAATATATTCCTTCTCTTCCAACACCACTTTCCATAAGTGATAACCAATAATTTTTACCACTTGCATCCGCACTACGATCCATCATAACCGTATACAAAACATCTATAAACTGACTATCACTTAAATTTTTGTTTGCCATCTCCGGACTGAAGAAAAAGCTTTGAGCCATCTTAGCTCCGGTAATTTGTTTGCTCATCAGTAAATCTTTCCAATAAAGCATACCGTCAGTATCATTTGCTCTGCCAAGACACTTATTGTACAGGCGGTTAATAAATGCCTCCACTTCCGCTTCATTCATCTGATTGTTGATATCGCTTACGTCCTGATTCTTATTGGTAATATAGCTTTGTGGATTAAAGAAATCAACCGTATAGCACAATGTAGCCGGGGTTCCCATTGTTTCTTTCAGCCCGGAAACAACTACAGTATATGTACCTGACAACGCATTGCTGCCAAATAAATCTGTTCCGGGACGGAAAATAATACAGTTATTAACACCATAGCCGGCTGTATCGATATTATAATATGATTTCTTCGTGTTGTTTAATATACTGCCATTGTGATCGGCATTCGTAAATGTCTTGGTTACTCCATTAGGAGCAGTAATTGTCACTGAAATTTTAGATGGATTCAGGTTTGATGCATCTGTTTTAAATTTTGCCGGATTTAAGGTAACAGACCATGGTTCCCTTGCACTCATGATTGTATTTGGGAAGTTTCCGGAAGAAGGCCATGCGATAAAATCATAATCAACTCCCGATTTGGAATTATCAAATGCAAACATAACAGAATATGCCATTCCCTTTTTGTTGTCTGCATATCCAAATCCGGTATATCCCATTGCAGGGTTCAATATCCATCTTCTATGACCTACTGTTGATACATTACTTCCGGAATTATCCTGCATATATCCGGTTGTAAATTTTGGCATCGTATAGCTTGGATAGGATCCCATACTGATATTGCCACGGCTGGTACCTGTCACTCCCTTGAGGTAAAACTCCGAATCCATCCCTGCCGGACAGGAGGGAGTGTGCGAAAATTGTCCACTTGCAGCAAGCAGAACCGCCCCATACTGTGCGTAAGTATTATAATCATCCTTGAATGTTACATTGGGAAGACCTCCCATCTGGCGCATCAGATTCACACTTGCCAGAGCATATTTATAATGTTCTGCCGATGCAGCTCCCGAACTATACGGGACTGTCACATTCGGGGTAAACATATATATACCGAATTTTGCACTGTAGATGCTATTCAAATAATTTGCAATTGTGGATTTGGACAGCTTCGCAATAGATGGCGAACCACTATCCGTATAAGTTGCTTCCGGCTGTAAAACATCTTCAACATCATTTGTGGAGATGCTTTCTTCCTCAGCAGTTTCAGGATCTGTTTCCTCCATTGCATCATCACATTCTGCCTCTGATACACCATCTGCTATCGCTTCACCGAATTCTGCTCCCTCTGCACTTACAAGATCTGCCAATGATGCCGCATGGACATCAGTCACGCAAGTCTGCGCTGCAAAAATCACTGCCATTGTCAATGACAGCATGGAAATTATTTTCTTTCCCTTCATAACACTTTCCTCCGTTACATTTTTTTCTATATTATTATAATTTTGTAATTAAAAACCATAATCAGCTCTTATATTTTCAAATTCCGCCGATAAAGAAAAATCATTCAGAATATGATCTCTGGTCATTGCACCGGAAGCCAATTGTCCAAGCCAGTATTGCAATCCCTCCGGATCATATTCCCTGTCAAAAAATGTCTGATATAACACTTTTATATATGCTTCATCTGTCAGATTTTTTTGGTAAAATTCTTTTGAGTGAAAAAATCCGTCTGTGCAGACCTCCACAACCTGATATCTTCCCGCCAGAATTTCTCCGGTCCAATAATTTATTCCGTCAACATCATAATTTCTTCCCAGGGCTTTGGTATACTGCCTTGCCATAAACGCTGTCAGTCCAATATTCACATCCCTGTTCTCATGCAGCACCATCCTGCCGGCTGTTATCCCACAGCTGCTGCATATCCGGCCAAATTCTGCAGATGTACAAAATTGATTTGCCACATAAGATCTGGAAATGCCGTTTTTAAGCAGGTTCATCCAGTAATAATACCCATCAGAATCCGGATCCCGACCCATAAATACCCGGTATAGGATTGTAATATATTGTTCGTCTGACAATGACCGGCTTGTAAACTCCGGACTTTCAATAAATTGCCGGACCGCCTCTGCTCCCGAAACGCTTTTCTGCTTCAGCATATTGATCCAGTACTCAAGCCCTTCTGCATCAGGTACTCTTTCCATGACTAATTGATACAGGCGATTAACAAAACCCCCCACGGTATTTACACTGTCTGTCATTCTGGCTATTGCCTGATATGGATTGATAACCCCCCAACCCGAGTACGCATCAAATCCTTCATCATAAGTATCCGTTGCTGTCTCTGACAATATACTCTTTAACTGCTCCACTGTCATGGAGGGATCTAATGACAAAACATATGCTGCTATACCACTAACCACGCCGGCCGCCATGGAAGTACCGCTCAGGTATCCATATCGTCCTCCCGGCAGAGTGCTGTAGATGCTGCTGCCCGGAGCGCTCAGATAATTGTCGCTTCCATAATTGGAGGTCGTCATCTTCTGATTATTTTTGTCAACGGAGATAATACCAATGGTCTCAGCATAGCCACTTGGATAATGCGAACCGGCACTTCCTGTATTCCCGGCCGAACATACCACCAGTACATTTTGACTGTATGCATATTCCATCGCCGCTTTCAACAGATTGTCAGAGGATGTCGTTCCAAGACTCATATTGATTATCCTGGCCCCATGCGCTACAGCGTATTCGACTCCCCTTGCTGCATAAGAGGAATATATACTATTTTCGGTCTGACAACAGATTCCCATTAATTCCACGCGATCCGATGCAAGGCCTGCAATCCCAATTCCATTATTGGATGTGGCGCCAATAATTCCCGCTATATGTGTACCATGACCACTTCTTCCCAGATCCGTAGTAATCTGATTAAAATCAGAATTGACAGAACTAACGCACAGCTCCTTATTGACTGCTCTCTGCAGATCCGGATGTGATACGTCAAGTCCCGTATCCACAACGGCAACCCTGATCTTTGTATATGGAATATCCTGTGTATATTCCCAGATAGAATCCATATGCATCTGCTCCAGATACCATTGTGCATCAGCATAGGGATCGTTAACCATTAAATTTCCCTCTGTCTTAATTTCCAATGCCGTCGAAGCATCTGTACCTTCTTCCGGCTCCAATACGTAATCAGGCTGGGCAAAAGCCACCCCCGGAAGACTTCCATAATAATCAACCGCTTCCTCTACTGTCATCCCGTCAGAAAGCTCTATGGTGGAAAATTGAAATTCTCCGGATCCTTCTATCGATTCCTCTATTTCCTCACATACCAATGATAATTCATTATTTCCCCTCTGTACAGCTTCCCTTTCACATTCCTCCTGCAGCACATCGATTCCATCCTGCTGCATCACGACAACTATACGCTCATCAGAATATGCCCTCGCATCATCGATCTGCGATCCGGTTTCGCTTAAGATCATATCCGGACTATCATTGGCTGACAGGCTGTCACCGGAACCGGGAACCGTGTTTGAGGGGGCTGCATAAACGCCTGTTGAGGAAATTTCCAGACATATACCCACAAAAACAGCTATACAACCTTTTATATTCCCATACCATCTCTTCATATCAGATTTCTCCTACAGTAACTCCATAAGAAGAACATATTTTAGAAAACTCGGCTGAACGTGTAAACTCTCGTAATACATCATGTCTGCTATAGCCCGCTGTATTCATACGCGATACCCAGTATCCCTTTCCACTTTCATCTGACTTTCTGCCCAAAACAGTTTCATATAATCGTTCTACATACTCTTCATTACTAATATTAGCACTTGCAAACTCGGGACTTGAAGCGAATTGCTCAACCAGCTTTGAAGCTGTCATGTTGTGTTCAACCATCTCACCGGCCCAATAGTTCAATCCATCACTATCAGGACTCCGTTTGAGGACATTTTTGTAAATAAAGGTCACAAACTTAGTGACACCCGCTGATTTATCGGCATGCTGCAATCCTGTAAGATTACCTCTTACAATTCCAAACCTCGCACACAACTGTGTAAATTCAGTGGATACAACAAATTCACTGATCAGCCATCTCTCGGTAGCTCCCTGATCAAGCTCTGACAGCCAGTATTTTTCTCCATCTGCATCCGGCTCTCTTCCGAGGATTGCCCGATATGCATATTTCAAATAATCCTTATTGCTCAGGTTTTTATTTTTCATTTCCCGACTGTTAAAAAAATCTCCGACAACATCAGCTGCCGTTTCACCGGCTTTTAACTGATTCATCCAGTACTTTAAACCTTCCTCATCAGGTTCTCTTTCCAAAATAACGGAATATATCTGACGGATAAACTCCTCTGATGTCGGATTTTCAACAACACCCGGATTGTATTCGCCATTTGACGGCATATTGTTATACACCGGAATCTTAAACACAAAATTATTACTCAGGGCTCCTGCATCCGAATAAGCTCTGTATACAGAATTACTTTCTGTTGTGGGTGCCTGTATGTTTTGCATATACTGATGGTTGTACATACCATAATAAGAATTGTCTACATCAAATTTCTGCAAGTAAAGAGTGTCCTGACCCTTGGTAATGTAGTTTGCTCCTAAACGTTCCGCACCTCCGTAAATAGATGCATATCTCGTTGTCCACCCCTGACTCTGTGCATAAGCCGTACCGTTTTGTAAAATTTCTGCCGCAGTAGAACCGCTTGCCTGCACATTAAAATAGTTATAGACACCTCCATAGCCTGAGATCAGGGTGGCATTACCGCTTGTACCCTGTTCCTGAAGCACACGGCTCGCCAGATGATACGGACTCACGCCCGTTAGTGCACCAACCAAAACAAATACATCACAGTAATATCCACTGGAGCTATCTTCTAATGCCCTGTTATACATCCATGAATTGCGGATAATGGCATTAACTCCTGATGCATTGTGAACATTGGCATCATATGTCAGCTGCTCAAATGCAAAAATATGTGTTTCATCCAGATAATTGAGTGGATTCATACAAAAATCAACTGCTTCCTGAGATGCTCGCAACCAGTTGGGACCGCTTTTGGGAATATAACTTCCGGTAGAGTAGTCATAGTCACCCGCATCTTTGGATTTCCATGAATCAATCACGGTTTTATATACCAGACTACGGTTACCAACACGCTCTGCGGTTACCGCATCATACCAGTCCACTCCGGTATTATGGGCTACAAATGTCCAGTTGGGATGCGCTGCTGCCAAAGCCAGCAGTTTCTGGTGATATCCGCTCGGAAAGTTTGCATAAACAGAATCAACATTGGATGCTTCGGCCAGCATTCTTTCACCGACAACAGGCTTAAGAGTAGTTTCCTTCCACTCACAAAAATCCTTATCTTCCGAAACCAGAAATCCGTTCTCTACATATCCGGTTACAGTTGTTCCTTTAATTCCGCATGTCACGAGATAATATATTTCTTTACTTTCCGAAAGCTCCACATCCTGTATAAAGACCTGCGTTCCGCTTGGCGCACGTCCTACCGCATTTCCTTTATTCCCCGGTTCATCATAAAGAGTATAAAAATCGGCATTGTAAATGAGTGCATAAATCGGCTTTTCCTTCAATATATCCGACAGTGCATCCCGCACCGGTGTAAAATCATTGTCAGACACCGTTTCTGTTGTCATGCCGGCATTTTCCGGCAATTCACTTTCTATAGAAGAATCGATAACCGTATTGTCACTGATCGTAGCTGCATCTACCGGAAGCAGCGCGTATTCAAACAGAATAACTGCAGCTATTAAGACAGCTGACACCCTAAATTTCTTCATGACTCATTTCCTCCTGTCCATATCTACATAATTTCTTTATTTATCCGCATTCTGATATATCTGCTCCAGCCTGTTTCTCAGACAGGAAACGATAGTTTCTCTGTCCATTTTTTTATTTATATAAGTCCGGGCCCGGGTTTGCAGCCCGCTATAATAATCCGGATCCTCATACAATCTCCGTATTCCGGCTGCCGCTTCATCAAGATGCGGCTCGGCCCACTTGCTGTTTTTGAGATAAAAACCCGTGTCTCCTTCCAGCGGGACCAGATCATATCCTATCATGCAGGCAACATCATCATTCATAAATTCGGTATTGGACGAGTAATTGGTTGCCACACATACAGTTCCATTTATCATAGCCTCTGCCATGACAAGACCATATCCTTCCGCTCTATGAAGTGATATAAAGACATCCGCCGCTTTGATCAGGCTGTTGACCTCTGTTTTCGGCAGCGTATCCGTTATAAAAAATACATTCTGATAATCAGCAAGTTCTTTTTTTAGCAGATCCATATCTTCACCGGCAGCATTATTAATCTTGATGATCAAGCCGGCATCTTTGTTTTCCTGTGGGAATGCCTGTTTATACGCCTTTATGGCTCCCATTGGATTCTTGCGTGCCTGCGTACTTTTCGAATCATACATGACCAGATATAAAAACTGATCTTCCGGCAATGAAAAATACTTTCGGTCGCATTGCTCCATAACAGGAGCTGTCATGCAATAAGATTGTGTATACACAGGTTTGTCCGTTATTTTTCTAAAATTGCTGCTGATATACTCAGATGGCGTCCATATCTCATCAACAAGCTCTAAAGCCGGCAGCCAGTCTGCCGGTATATCCTCCAGCTCATAAAGCCAGTAGCCGATATTGTATCTGTGAGCCGGCAGTTCCTTACCAAGGTCCAGATATGCCATGCGCAGTTCAAACGGATTGAGGTGAATAAGATTGATTCCATATGAAAGCTTTTGTGTGAGTTCTTCATCAAAGGTATGATCGTTTCTTGCAATATTCTTCGTCATACAGTAATCATACAACGCATAACCAAGTCCGGTTTCTTTGATTATTTCCGCAATCAGCCTGCAGCTTTGCCCCAGTCCGTTTTGTGATTTTAACGGACCGATCACATTAACACCTTTTAAATAATAATTCGCATCAAATGCGGGTATTTCTGACAAAAGCATTCTTTTTTCTTTGTCTTCAACTATTTTATTTTTTATTTTTTTCAAAAACGCCTGCGGAAATATTTTGAGCAGGAACGGTCTGATTTTCTCTACAATTTGAAATATCATAACTTTCTCAGATAATCTGCCAATTTTGTCCCTAACACTCCGGCTCCATACCGGTCCAGAGTTTTCTGATATGCACCGACATCAACCTCTGCCTTGCCTGCTTCAGCCTGATGCATAAGCTGTGATAACGACTCTATTTCTTTATTTTCATCTGCATCTATATCAAAATAACCGATACAATCCCCAATGAGTTCTCCAAAAATAGGAAGTCTCCTTGCTATGATCGGTCTGTTATATTCCATAACCTCAATAATCGGCATACCAAAGCCTTCCGCTTTGGTCGGAAAAATAAATGCACTGCAGCCGCAGATATATGCAGCCTTCTGTTCATCTGACAAATAGCCGGCATACTCTACGTTCCCCGTCCGTTTCCGAGAGGCCTCGATCATGGCCTTCAGGTTATCATCCTTAATTCCTCCACCCATGATAAGACGGTTCCTTCCGCCTTCCTCATAATATTTCTCATATGCTTTTAAAAGCAGATCAGAGCCTTTTCTCTGTTCAATATTGCCCACATACAAAAAATAGGGTGTGTCCGTTGTGAGTTTGGATAAATCCTCCGGTTTATTATCATGCTGCCGGATAATAACATAGGAGAGAAATGTATTTTTATTTTTGGCATATGGATAGATATGTTCAACCTCTTGTCTGGAAAACTCCGAATCATAAAGTACCGCATCTGCCTCTTTGAGAGATCTTCCAAACATAACCCGGAAGTAAATCCGATAAAGCCTTCCGAAATATTGCGGGGTGGAAATCGGAAATATATCATGAACAGTCAATATTGTTTTGCCGCCAAAGTCTTTTAATTTCTTTGGAAGAAGGTTATTGGGTTCCCAAAAGAAATCCGGCCTTATCTCTAAAAGCGTCCGTTGCACAAAGGAAAAATAGCCAAATACCCCCACGCTTCTGAAAACCTTTTTTCCATATAGGTAAACAGGTATATTCCTTTTCTTCATTTCCTTCATCTGTTCACTGGTATCCACATCTGAAATAAGTATAAGCTCCAGATCCGGATATCCGGAAAGCTCGCACAGGAAGTTAAATATATACATTCCTATTCCGCTTGGGCGGCTCCCCATTGTCCTAACATCTACTGCAATCTTCATACCAATCTGTCCATTATCATTTATCTGTCTTCTTTAACGCCGTTGTCTGACTTTCATCAATGCCCTCTGTATTTTCCTTTTGAAACAGAATCTTAAAGGTCAAAATCATAATTTTAATGTCTAAACCAAAAGAATAATTTTCAATATACTGCATATCAAATTTCAATTTATCATAGGGTGTCGTGTTATATTTTCCAAATACCTGTGCATATCCCGTAAGTCCGGCTTTGACCTTTAAACGGAAATCAAATTCAGGCAGTTCTTTACGATACTCCTCCATGATGACCTGTCTTTCAGGCCTTGGTCCGACTACAGACATATCACCCTTCAGTATATTGAACAGCTGTGGAAGTTCATCAAAATGAATATTGCGTATTACTTTTCCAACAGGTGTAACTCGCGTATCATTTTTGGCGGCCAGACGGGCTCCCTTAGCTTCCGAGTCGGTACTCATACTCCTAAACTTCAGGATCATGAAAGGCCTGCCGCCTCTGGTCAGCCGTTCCTGCTTATAAAATACCGGTCCACCATCATACAGCTTGATTGCAATGGCGATCAGCAGCATAAAAGGGGATGCAACGACAATCCCGATAAGCGAGATAACAATATCCATTATTCTTTTTACCATGCGCTCTTCAATGGATAATCCGCGATTCCGGCACAATAAAAGCGGTACATCAAACAGAAAAATATTATCCGCCCCGTCCATGATAATATCGGATATTTTAGGAGTTACATATACCCTGATATCATTCCGATAACAATACTTCAGAATCTGATTTCTTTCCAAGGCAGGCAGGTCACACAACATGACCGCCTGATATTTGTCTATCTTTTTGTATAATTCTTCTTTGTTGGTCTGGTAACTTACGGTATCACATATATGATATTTATCCTGCCGGCTCCCAAACTTGTGGATCAGATCCTCCGGCTGATAATTTCCATATATAAAAATGACATCCCGCGGAGGATAAATTGTAGTATAAATCCTACGGACAATATAAACCCAGATTACGGCAAATGCAATTTCTATCAGACTGATCACAATAATATAAAACGGATCCACATAGTCACGTTTAATCATGCAGACCTCTATATAACCGGCAATTCCTCCCAATAAAATCGCAAGAATATGGGAAAGACATATATCCATAATACGGAGATAACCGATTTTATAGCCATTAAAGGTTTGGGTAAAAAAGAAAACGATTAAAGTATAAAAGCCAATTACCGCCCAATGTCCTCTTCTGTAAAACAGGTACATATCACCTGAGTAATGATTATACCAGACATATGCAAACAGGGCTGTCTGCACTGCCAGCATAATAAAATTAGCAAAAAAATTAAGCAGGTGCTTATATTGTTCTTTCATATCATTACATCCTTTGTGTTGATTTTAAACTCATATACCATTGATCAGATGCGCCGTTTCACGGCTGCCCAAGTATTTACTACAACATAATAAGCACTTTTCCAAAATGACATATGCTCAACATCATGATACAGTTCCCATTTTCCGATAATGGCTTTAAGCTTATTCCCGGAATAGGCACCCTTATGACGACAATAAATCGTCAGTACTTCATCCAGTCCATATGCGTAATATCCGTTTTTAGTAATTTTCATCCATGTTGCGGCATCCTCTCTGGCAACACCGATCGGCATCCTGATAAGCTCGTCCGGTATTTTTTTTCTGTCAAACATGGTTGTACTCGGAGCAATTGTCGAGCTCTTCAACAGGTCTTTATATCCGACACATTGGGGTGCATGCGATATAATTCCCGTCTTTGCGGCAGTCTCATCGGCAAACTCATAGGAAGTAAATGTAAAAGCATATTGATTTTCCTTCATAAAACGTATTTGCTTTTCCAACTTTTCGGGGACCCACAAATCATCTGCATCAACAAATGAAATATATCTGCCCTGTGCCTTGTCAATTCCTAAATTTCGCGCCTGCGAAGGTCCCTTATTCTCTTCGCAGTAATAACAATGAATATTGTCATACTGTTTTTCATATTTCTGCATCAGTAATCTGCTTTGATCTGTTGAACAGTCATCAACCAATATAAGCTCCCACTGCAAATATGTCTGCAAAAGAATACTCCGAATGGTACGCTCCAAATATTTTTCTGCATTATACACCGGTATAATCACGGTAACCATCTGATCTATCATGATAAAATCCATTCTGTTTCAGTATATAAAAGTTGTACATAATTAAGTAGAGTTTACCATTTTTTCATGCTTTATGCAATCTGAACAAAATTGGAAAATACCGTGCAAAAATATAGTAAAACAAATAAATATCCCAATAAAAAATACCCCATCTCATGAGGTGACCCCAAAAAGTTAGACTTTTTAAGCGTAGCAGTTTAATGGCTGCTACGCTGTTTTTATGCAGCCAAGAGACTGAGCCGGTATTCCACCGGACTCATCCATCCTAGTCGTTCCTT